>Ga0207426_1000245_pt1 | contig 120041 bp, 100 predicted proteins | sample AraplaMF_Cvi_mMS_FD_184265 | JGI IMG/M metagenome (GOLD analysis project Ga0207426, IMG submission 184265) | Arabidopsis root microbial communities from the University of North Carolina, USA - plate scrape MF_Cvi_mMS (SPAdes) (version 2) | ecosystem: Host-associated > Plants > Roots >... | reverse complement strand
ATGCTTGAACCCTGCAGATGCTGGCTGGCAATCGTCAGCCGCTCTTCAGGCTGGAGTTGTTGGTATCGTTTTTCCATAGCAACACCTTATATGAGGCGGGGTGTTGCACTTCAAACTTGAGAACTCGAGGCAAAAGAAAGCGGCTCACACCGCCAGCACGTGTTCCTATCCACGGGCCCTCAACTTCCCCACCCTTCACACGGCAACGTCGTTGTTCAGCGTGCGTTGCCAATGCTCTGAATGAGCGCCTCACCTCCTTCGAATACCCGTATCTGAGCCAGCGGCAGCAAATGGTTGCTGCCGCCCAGGTGGCAAACTGTGTGTAGGTTGTCGCGTCGTGCAGCCTGGCGCTCTTACAGCGTGGGACGCGTGCGCTATCGGTCCGGAGTGAGGCGTGTGAGGTACTGCGGCCTACACACAGTTTGCCACCTGGGCGGCAGAGGGCTATCTGACACGGCGTGCCGCGACCCGGGAGTGTGAAGTGGGTGAGACGTAAAAAGAGAACGCTGGCAACGCACGCGGACTGGCGCGTTGCCGTTTGAAGCGTAAGAACGGTTGGGGGCCCTCAGGCAAATACAAGAACTGGCGGTGTGAGCCGCTTTCTTTTGCCTACTTTTCTTTGCGGCGGCAAAGAAAAGTAGGTGCCGCCCCGCACAGGGGCGACGCCTGAAGCACGACAACAAAGCGCGGATGCCAGATCAAGAACAAGCAAACCAAAAAACCAAACCGCCCGCGCCACGAATCCCCCGCGTCGCAAGACGAAAAAAACCTCAGATCTCTATTTTCGTCCCCAGCTCAACAACCCGATTCGCGGGAATACTAAAAAAGTCCGTCGGCTTCGCAGCATTCTGATGCATCCAGGCAAACACGCGTTCACGCCAAACGGACATACCGGGCAACTGCGTCGGCACGACAGTCTCCCTCGCGAGAAAGAACGACGTGTCCATCAACTCAAACGACATATCGTGCGACACGCTGATCTGCTCGAGCACAGCCTTCACATCCGGCGTCTCATTGAACCCATACGCGGCCTTGACGAGAAACAGCCCACCGCTGACATCCTTGACGGTCAACCGGTCCTTGTCCTCGACATACGGAATATCACGCGTGATAAAAGTCAAAAAGATCGTGCGCTCGTGCAGCACCTTGTTGTGCTTGAGATTATGCAAAAGACTCACCGGAACGAGCGTCGCACTCCCCGTCAGATAAATCGCCGTACCCGACACGCGATGCGGCGGATGCGCAAGCAGCCCCTGCACGAAGGGCATCAACGGAATACCGTCGGCGGCCGTGCGCTCCTTCACGATCATGCGCCCCTTGAACCACGTCATCAGCAGGAAGAACAGCAACGCGCCGATGCCAAGCGGCAACCACCCGCCCTCCGCCACTTTCAACAGATTCGCGCCGAAGAACCCAAGGTCGACAATCAGCAGCGCACCGATAATCAGCGCGACGACGCCCTTGTTCCAGTTCCACACCTTCACCATCACCACGCTCGCGAGGATCGTCGTGATTACCATCGTCGCCGTCACGGCAATACCGTACGCCGCCGCCAGATTGTCCGAACTCTTGAACGCGATGACGATACAAAGAATGATGAAGAGCAACATCCAGTTCACGACAGGCACATAGATCTGCCCGATCGCCAGCTCCGATGTGTGCAGGATCTTCATGCGCGGCACGTAGCCGAGCTGGATCGCCTGGCTCGTCAGCGAATACGCGCCCGAAATCACCGCCTGTGAAGCGATCACCGTCGCAACCGTCGACAGCACAACCAACGGCAGCAGCGCCCAGTCAGGCGCAAGCAGATAGAACGGATTTTCGATCGCCTTCGGATCGTGCATCAACAGCGCGCCCTGGCCGAAGTAGTTCAGCACCAGCGACGGCATCACGAGCGAATACCACGCGCAACGAATCGGTGCCGCGCCAAAGTGGCCCATGTCGGCATACAGCGCTTCCGCGCCCGTCAGCACCAGCACGACCGAGCCGAGCACCACGTACGCCTGCAGCAGATGCGCCGACATGAACGAGAACGCGTAGTACGGATTGAGCGCCTTGATGACTTCCGGCGCCTGCACGATATGCAACAGGCCGAGCACCGCGAGCGTCACGAACCACAGCACCATGATCGGGCCGAACAGCCGGCCGACCATCGCCGTCCCGTGTCGCTGGATCCAGAACAGCAGCACGAGAATCACCATCGTCAGCGGCAGCACGAGATGCGAAAGCTTCGGCGCGGCAAGCTCCAGACCTTCGACGGCCGACATCACCGAAATGGCAGGCGTGATCACGGCATCGCCGTAGAACATGCAGGCGCCGAAAATGCCGAGCATCATCAGAAGGCCGGCTGCCCTGCTCCTGGTGTCGAACGAGCGCAGCGACAGCGCCATCAAAGCGAGCACGCCGCCCTCGCCGTTGTTGTCGGCGCGCATCACGAACATCACGTACTTGATGCTGACGACCACGATGATCGCCCAGAACAGCAGCGAGATAACACCGAGAATGGAACTTTCTGTGAGGGGAATGCCGTGGGAGGGGCTGAAGGCTTCTTTCAGCGAATACAGGGGGCTTGTGCCGATATCCCCGAAAACCACGCCGATCGCAGCGACTGCAAGCGAGGGCAACGGCTGCTTGGGGACGTGAGAGTTGTCTGTCATAAACGCGAAAAGAATCCGTTCCTGAGCGGCAAAAAACGAACGCTATTCTAAAGAATATAGGCGACAAAGCCCACCATTCGGCCCGTTGTGCAGACGCCACGCAGTCGCGCAACGTTAGGTCAGTGTAGCATCGCGCCCTATGACCAGCGCGTGTTTGCGCGTGTCAAGTGCTGCATTGTCAAATTCTTCCGTTTGACCGCGGTCATCAACGAATCCGGAACGGACATAAAAAACGGAGCCTCGAGAGGCTCCGTTCCAGTTCGCCGCAACCGCTGCCTGCACATGCACGACGGCGGCTGGATGCTAGCTGGCGTCTGTCGAACGCTCCTGGCCGCGCTTGATCCATGCGCTCAGGTTGTGCGGACGCACGGTGTCCCACTCCTCGAACGGCTGATGGATCCACGGGTTCGTTGCGAGATAGTGGACGTGATAGTCCGGCTTCACCTTCGAACACGCCTTCCACCACAGCACCGCCGAACGCACCGACGTGATGGCGGGATACCGCTCCTTCAGATGCTGCTGCACCCGCGCGAGCGTCACGCCCGAATCAACCAGGTCGTCGACCAGCAGCACGTTGCCCGACAGTTCGCCGCGCGTCATCGTGATGTATTGCGCGATATCGAGCTCGCCCTGCTCCGTGCCCGCCGCTTCACGGTACGAACTGGTCGCGAGAATCGCGAGCGGCAGATCGTAGATGCGCGAGAGCTGATCGCCGACCCGCAGACCACCGCGCGCGAGGCACAGGATCTTGTCGAACTTCCAGCCCGATTCGTGAACGGTGAGCGCAAGCAACTCGATCAGCCGGTGATATTCGTCCCAGCCGACCCACAGATTGCGCTCGTCGTTGCGCGGGTCCTTCATTTCAATCATCGGCACACCCTGGATCATGCATTAAACCTTGAACGGGTGACGCAGAAGAATGGTTTCGTCGCGGTCCGGACCCGTCGACACCATGTCGATCGGCACGCCCGCCACTTCCTGCACGCGCGACAGATACGCCTGAGCGTTCGCGGGCAGCTTGTTCCATTCCTTGATACCGACCGTGCTTTCCTGCCAGCCGCCGAACGTTTCGTACACCGGCTCGCAACGCGAGACTTCGGACGCGCCGCGCGGCAGGATGTCGGCGTTCTTGCCGTCGACGGTGTAGCCGACACACAGCTTCACTTCGTCGAGGCCGTCGAGCACGTCGAGCTTCGTGATGCACAGGCCCGACACGCCGTTGATCTGGATCGAGCGGCGCAGCGCGGCGGCGTCGAGCCAGCCGGTGCGGCGCGGACGGCCCGTGACCGAGCCGAATTCCTTGCCGACCTTCGCGAGCGTCAGGCCGACTTCTTCCTGGCGGTTGGCGTTGTCGGCGTCGTACAGTTCGCTCGGGAACGGGCCCGAGCCGACGCGCGTGCAGTACGCCTTCGTGATGCCGAGAATGTAGTCCAGCTTCTGCGGGCCGACACCCGCGCCCGCGCTCGCCGCGCCCGCGACGCAGTTGCTCGACGTGACGAACGGATACGTGCCGTGGTCGATATCGAGCAGCGTGCCTTGCGCGCCTTCGAACAGCAGGTTGTTGCCCGCCGCGTTCTCGTCGTACAGACGGCGCGAGACGTCCGTGACCATCGGCTTCAGACGGTCTGCGTAGCTCAGCATCATGTCGAGCGTCTGCTGATAGTCGACAGCCGGTGCGCCGAGGTATTGCGTGAGCACGAAATTGTGGAAATCGAGGTTCGCGCGCAGACGTTCAGCGAAAGCCTTCGGCTCGAACAGGTCCTGCACGCGCATGCCGCGGCGCGCCACCTTGTCTTCGTAGGCCGGGCCGATGCCGCGGCCCGTCGTGCCGATCTTGCCGGCGCCGCTGCGTGCTTCGCGGGCCTGGTCGATGGCGACGTGGTACGGGAGGATCAGGGTGGTAGCTTCGGAGATGAAGAGACGCTTCTGGACGTCGACACCGGCCGATTCCAGTTCTTCTATCTCCTTGAACAGCGCTTCAGGCGACAACACGACGCCATTGCCGATGTAGCAGGCGACGCCCGGGCGCATGATGCCCGACGGAATCAGACGCAAGATGGTTTTCTTGCCGCCGATGATGAGCGTATGACCGGCGTTGTGACCGCCCTGGAAACGAACGACGCCTTGCGCGTGGTCCGTCAGCCAGTCAACGATCTTGCCCTTGCCTTCATCACCCCACTGGGTACCCACGACGACGACATTGCGCCCAGGGTTCACATTCACTGCGCTGGCAGACATGTTGTTTCTTAAGCTGGTTAAAAACGTATTTTACCTATGTTCGCGAAAGGTTCCCGATTTTTTCACGGACTGATACCGCGAATTTTCCCGAAATTTCCTTTTGCGCTCAAAGGCATGGGAGCGGCGAGGCGCTGCGGCCCGGCCGCGCGCGGCTCAGATCGGCCACACGTTCGATGGTTGCGGCGTCACGTTTCACATGACGCGACACGCCTTCAAGACATCACGACTTCGCTTCGACGACCCACTGACCGTTGCGCTCGACCAGCACGCGGTCGCACGCAAATTCGTCGAGTGCGTGGTCGTGGCCCGGCAGCGCCTGAATCACGACTTCACCCGCATCGCGCAGCGCGGCGACGCTCGTGCGCAACGCTTCGTCGTGCTGCCACGGCGCGAGAATCGCGCTGCTGCGTGCCTCGATGGGCGAAATGCGCGCGACTTCGCGCAGATCCAGCGAAAAGCCCGTTGCCGCGCGGGCGCGCCCGTACGCCTGGCCGACCTTGTCATAGCGGCCGCCTCGCGCGACGGCATTCGGCACGCCGTCGACGTAGGCCGAGAACATCACGCCGCTGTGATAGGCGTAGCCGCGCAGATCGGCCAGATCGATCATCACTTCCGCGCCGTCGACCTGCTGCGCGAGGAACGCGAGGTCGTCGAGCGCCCGCGCGATTTCCGGCGCATTCGGCAAACGCGCGCGCGCTTCTTCGAGCACGGACGCGTCGCCGTACAGCGTGGGCAGCGCACGCAGCGCGTCGCGCGTGACGGGCGTCAGGTTCGCCGTCAACTCGTTCAGCAGCGGCACATCCTTGCCCGCGAGCGCTTCGTAAAGCCCCTCGCCAAGCGAGGCGGCAGCCGGCTCGTTGTCGATCAGCGCGCCGAGCACGGCGGCGTGGCACAGATCCAGACGCACGCGGCCAAGTCCCGCCAGGTGCAGTGCGTCGAGCATCAGTTGCTGGATTTCCAGATCCGCTTCGAGACCCGCATGACCGTAAATTTCGGCGCCGATCTGGATCTGCTCGCGCGTCGCGTGCAGGCCGCGCGGACGCGTATGCAGCACGTTGCCCGCGTAGCACAGCCGCGTCACGCCCTGGCGGTTCAGCAGGTGCGCGTCGATGCGCGCGACCTGAGGCGTGATATCGGCGCGCAGACCGAGCGTGCGGCCCGACAGCTGATCGACGAGCTTGAAGGTGCGCAGATTGAGGTCGCTGCCGCCGCCCGTCAGCAGCGACTCCAGGTATTCGAGCAGCGGCGGCATGACCATCTCGTAGCCATACGCGCGAAAGCGGTCGAGCAGCCGGCGGCGCAGTTCTTCGATCTTGCGTGCCTCGGACGGCAGCACGTCGGCAATATTCTCGGGAAGTAACCAGGTCGACATCGATACAGTCCTACGACGGTGAATCCGGCGTCATGGCAAACGCCGTTGGAAATTGGAGTGATGCGCGGCGCGGAATCTTGGCATCCGCTTGCGGCTTGGTCCCGCGAGCCGGCGACGTGCCTGGCCGCCGTTATGGCCGGCAACGCGAACGGCGCTTCTCGCATGACGGCGCATGGCGCGTGCTACGCGCAGTGTCCGGAAACGGACGTCACCTCGTGAGTGTCGCCCGGCATCGCATGACGGCCGTTCAGGTTGCGATCAACAGCAGCAGCAGCCCGAGCACCATGACGATCAGCCCACCGATCCGGATGTGGTGCGGCGGGCGTTCCGCTATTTTACGAAACGTGTCGCGCCAGGCGCTCGGAAACACGAACGGGAACATCCCCTCGATGATCAGCATCAGTGCGATCGCGAGCAATAACGAGCCGGCTATGTCCATGCGATGAGGCCGCCGCGATCCGTATGCCGCGGCGTTCCAGTTATCAGTGTTTGCGCGCGCCCGTCGACGCGCCGGAAGACGATTGAACGGCGGCGGCTGCTGCGCCGTCCGGCCCGCGCATGAAGCGGAAGAAATCGTTGCTCGAATCCACGACCATCACGTCGCCGGGTTTGAAGCTGTTCTTGTACGCCTGCATGCTTTGGTAGAACTGATAGAACTGCGGATCGCGGCTGTAAGCGTCGGCGGCAATCGACGCGGCCTTGCCGTCGCCATCGCCCTTGATCGACTGCGCCTGCTTGTAGGCGTCGGCGAGCACCGCCTGCTGCTGTTGCGCGGCGTCCGCCTTGATCCGGTCCGCTTCGGCTGCGCCGTCCGCACGCTCCTGGTTGGCGACCTGCTGGCGCGCGGCGATCATGCGCTTGTAGACGGAATCGGCCATCGCAGCCGGGAAATCGAGCCGCGTGAACTGCACGTCGACGACGTCGACGCCCAGCGACGCCGCGCCCTTCTGCATGCCATCGCGCGCCTGGGTGGCGATTGCGTCCTGCTTCGCGAGCGCATCGGTCAGCGTGTACTTTGCGAACGCGTCGCCGAGCGCGCCGCGCGTGAGCAGCGCGAGCCGGTCGGGCAGGCTCTGCACGTCGCCCTTCGTTTCCGTGACGAGCTTCACGGGATCGGACACGCGGAATTTGACGACGGGGTTCACCAGCAGATCCGTTTTGTCGGACGTGGCGTAGCGGTCTTCGTCGGGTGCGTCGAGCGACTGGATACGCGCGTCCACCGATGTCACCGTCTGTAGCGGCGGCGGCAGCTTCACGTGCAGGCCGGGGCCGGCGAGCGTGGGCGCGGCGTCGCCGCGTGCGGAGACGACGGCCATATGGCGCGGATCAACGACGAATACCATCGACGACGCTGCGAACAGCACGATCACGACGGCTACGATGAGCGCAACGATTTTGTTCATGTTCGCGCTCCTTATTGCAGATCGTCTTCGCGGCCGCGGCTGCGGAACGAATCGCGCGAGCGGAAGGCGTCGCTTGCGGCAGCCGCCTGGCTTGCGCTGCTGGCGGGCGCGGCAGGCGCGGCGGACGGCGTGATGATCGTGGGCGTGTTGCTGCCCGGCGCCGCCGCTTGCGCGCCCTGTGCATTTTGCGCAGCCGGTGCACCCTGTGCTGCCGGCGCGGAGCCGGCCGCAGCCGAATCAGCCACGCGCTGGCGCGTCTGCTCGACGAGCTTGTCGAGCGGCAGGTACAGCACGTTGCTGCCCGACTTGCTGTCGACGAACACCTTCGTCGTGTTCGAGTAGATTTGCTGCATCGTTTCCAGGTACATCCGTTCGCGGATCACAGCAGGCGCCTTCGAATACTGCGCATAGACTTCCTTGAAGCGCTCGGCATCGCCTTCCGCCTGCGCGACGACGCGGTCGCTGTAGGTCTTCGCGTCGTCGATCATGCGCTCGGCTTCCGCCTTCGTGCGCGGCAGCAATTCGTTCGCGTAGGCCTGCGCATCGCGCTTGGCGCGCTCGCGATCCCGACGCGCCTTGGCGGCGTCGTCGAACGCGGACTGAACCTGGTCCGGCGGCTGCACGCTCTGAATCGTCACGCCCGTGACGGCGAGACCCGTGTGAGATTCGTCCAGGGAATGCTGGATGGCTTCCGTCAGTTGCGCGCGAATGGCCTCGCGGTCCTGATAGAGGATGTCGTTCGTGCTGCGCGAGCCGACGATTTCGCGCACGGCCGCCTGTGCCGCCTGGGTCACGCTTTGATCCGGGTCGGCACTGCGGAACAGGTAGTCGGTCGGCTTGCGGATCTGGTACTGGACGGCAAAGCGCACGTCGACGATATCGGCGTCGTGCGTGAGCATCGACGCGTCCTTGACGTTCGCGAGACGCACCACGTTGTTGCGGCCGATCTCGACCGAACGCACCTGGCCGACGTTGACGGTTTCATGGGATTCGAACGGATACGGCAGACGCCAGTGCACACCCTGCCCGACCGTGCCTTGCAACTGCCCGAGGCGCAGCACCACGGCCGCCTGGCCGTCCTGCACGACGAACACGCCGCTGCCGAGATAGATCGCAATCAGCACGCCGATGATGATGCCGACGCCGATGCGCGCGCCGCGGCCGTTGTCCGGACGCGGACCGCCGCCGCCTCCCTTGCGGCCGAACATGCGCGACAGACGCCGGTTGAAGTCGCGCCACATTTCGTCGAGATCGGGCGGACCTTCGCTGTCCTTGCCGTTGGGCGGACGCTTCGAATCGTTCAGACGCTGGCGATCGCCATTGCCATTACCTTCGCCCCGGCCCCAGCGCGGGTCGTTCAGCGACAACATGCCGCGCAGACGCAGCCAGATACTCCGCTCGTTGTAATCGTTCACCTGTGTTCGTTCACCAGAGTAGACAGCGGGTCAATGCAATTGGAACGGGTCAGCGCCCGTGTCTGGGATCTTGCGGTCTTCGCGGTGGTCTTCGCCTGCATCATCGCGTTGCTCTTGATGAAGTGCCGCCGCTTCCGGGCCTCCCTCCGACAGTAGACCGTCGGACTCCGGCAGATGTTCGGCAGTTGCGATTTCGGCGATGGCAGCGCGCAGTGTGTCCAGCCCTTGCCCCGTGCGCGCGCTCAAAAAGACGCGCGAAATATTACCATACTCGTCCCGCTCGACCGCGTCGCCCCGGGCCGCCAGTTCAGGCACGGCGTCGATCTTGTTGAACACGAGCACCTGCCGGATGGTGTCCGCGCCGATCTCGCGCAGGACGTCGTTGACCTGATCGATCTGATCGAGCCGCACTGCGCTCGATGCATCGACCACATGCAGCAACAGGTCCGCGTGAATGGTTTCCTCGAGTGTGGCGCGGAAAGCGGCCACCAGTTGGTGAGGCAACTCACGGATGAATCCTACGGTGTCCGAGACGACAATCTGCCCGACCTCGTCGCCGAGATACACGCGGCGGGAAGTGGTGTCGAGCGTGGCGAACAGCTGGTCCGCGGCGTAGGCCTGCGCCTTGGTCAGCGCGTTGAACAGCGTCGACTTGCCAGCGTTCGTATACCCGACCAGCGACACCGACATCGTACGGTTGCGCGCCCGCGCGCGGCGCTGTGTGCCGTGCTGGCGGCGCAGCTTCTCGAGCCGTCCCTTGAGCATCTTGATGCGCTCGCCGATCAGCCGGCGGTCGGTTTCGAGCTGCGTTTCACCCGGGCCGCGCAGGCCGATACCGCCCTTTTGCCGCTCGAGGTGGGTCCACGCGCGAATGAGGCGCGTAGCGAGATATTGCAATTGTGCGAGCTCGACTTGCAGCTTGCCTTCGTGACTGCGCGCGCGTTGCGCGAAGATATCGAGGATCAGGCTGGTTCGGTCGACGACACGTCTGTTAAGCGTACGCTCAAGATTGCGCTGCTGCGCCGGCGCAAGTGCGTGGTTGAAGATGACGATGTCGATGTCGTTCGCCTCGCACGCGAGGCGCAACTCCTCGGCCTTGCCGCTGCCGACGAACATGGCGGCATCGGGACTGGAACGGCGACCGGTGAGGGTGACAGCTGGATGGGCACCCGCGCTTTGCGCGAGCAGGCTGAGTTCTTCGAGACTGGCTTCGAAATCGATCTTACCGAAGTCGATGCCGACAAGCGCTGCGTTGATCAAATTGGTGGATGTCAAAATGAAGCGGCCGGGCTGTGTCGCCTGCGGACGACGCTCGACCGGCCGCGACGAGAGGTTAGGATGATTCGGAATCCGGGTGGAAATTCACCGGACGGGCAGGCACGACAGTCGAGATAGCGTGCTTGTAGACCATCTGGGTTACCGTATTCCGGAGCAACACGACGTACTGGTCGAACGATTCAATGTTCCCTTGAAGCTTGATGCCGTTGACCAGATAGATCGAGACCGGCACGTGCTCTTTACGCAGTGCGTTCAAAAACGGGTCTTGTAACAATTGCCCTTTGTTGCTCATAGCAAACTCCGTGTTTTTTTGCAGGTTGACTTTATTGCCGGCGAAGAAAAAGAAATCCGCCGTCAATCGCTACACTATAGCCGATTTTTATTGACCAGCGCTTTGCCTGGCCGTTCGGCCAGGACCCAATGTACATGCGGGTTTCAGGCCGGATTTCAAGCCTGGAATCGGCCTGCGTTTCAGGTCTGTATCAGCCCTTGTCCGCGTACGGATTCGTCGTTGATCGAAACTCTATCCGCAATGGAGTGCCCGTCAGCGAGAAAGTTTCCCGAAAGCGGTTTTCAAGGTAGCGCTTGTACGTGTCGGTGACGGCGTCGAGCGCGTTGCCGTGAATCACGATGATCGGCGGATTTTGTCCCCCTTGGTGCGCGTAGCGCAGTTTTGGACGCACGGGACCGCGACGGCGCGGCTGCTGGAACTCGACGGCTTCGATCAGCGCGCGCGTGAGCTTCGGCGTCGGCAGCTTCGTCATCGCAGCCTTATAGGCGTCGTCGACGGAGCGCATCAGCGGGCCGATGCCCGTCTTTTCTGCTGCAGAAATGAAGTGGAACTTGGCGAACTCGAGGAATTTTAGCTTGCGCTGAAGATCCACCTTGGTGCGCTCACGCACATGCGGATCGAGCCCGTCCCATTTGTTCACACCAACCACGAGCGCCCGGCCCTGCTCGACCACGAAGCCCGCAATGTGCGCGTCCTGCTCCGAAATGTCCTGGCGCGCGTCGAGCAGAAGAATCACAACGTTGGCGTCGGAAATCGACTGAAGCGTCTTCACGACCGAGAATTTTTCGATCGCCTCGAACACCTTACCGCGTTTGCGCAGGCCTGCCGTGTCGATCAGCGTGTATTTCTTGCCTTGCCGTTCGAAGTCGACGTAGATCGAGTCGCGCGTCGTGCCGGGCATGTCGAACGCGATCACGCGGTCTTCGCCGATCAGCGTATTGACGAGCGTCGACTTGCCGACGTTCGGACGCCCGACGATGGCAATCTTGACGCCATGCTGCGCCTTCTCTTCGTCGCTCTCTTCCGGTTGGCCGGCGTACGCGGCATCGAGCGCCTCGTTGATCATTTCCGTGACGCCGTCGCCGTGCGCAGCCGAAATCGCGCGCGGGTCGCCGAGGCCCAGTTCGTAGAAGTCGGCGGCCACCGACGAGTATTTCATCCCCTCGGCCTTGTTGACGACGAGGAAAATCGGCCGGCCCGTCTTGCGCAGATAATCGGCGATCGACTTGTCCTGCGGCGCGAGACCATTGCGTCCATCGACGATGAACACGATGATGTCCGACTCTTCGACGGCCTGGCGCGTCTGGCGTGCCATCTCGTACAGAATGCCGTCCTTCGCGACGGGTTCGAAACCGCCCGTGTCGACGACGAGATACGGACGCTCGCCGCCGACGCGGCCTTCACCGTAGTGACGGTCGCGTGTCAGGCCGGGCAAATCGGCGACCAGCGCATCGCGCGAACGCGTGAGCCGGTTGAACAGCGTGGATTTCCCCACATTGGGGCGCCCGACGAGGGCAATAACGGGTTTCATCAGATATTGTTCACAGTGAGGCGCGGGATCGAACGGTCGACCTGCCGCGCTGGCAACGCCATGCGGCCGTTGCACGGCTGCGTTTGACGAAAATTATCACGAATTTGACCCATTTCGAACACGCGGAGCTTGCGCATGCGAACGGATTTCAGGTTGGCTGCCTGCGTGGGTCCATCAAGCGGCGCGTGCGACCCGATCGCCGCCACCTGGATCGCGCGTGATAGCGCGACACGTGCTGGATGACCGCCTGTGCAGCCCGACCGGCGGTCCCGATGATGTGGGGCGGCTCGCTTCTTCCGCGCTCGTTCCCGATCGGGATCGGGACGCCATCAAAAAAGTGCGGCCGGCAAAGCCGGCCTGCAATCACCGCACGACGCGCCGTCGAGTGACGCGCCGCACAGCCCAACTACGTTTTAACGCGGACGGAAACCGTACAGATCGCCGTCGTGCGTCTGCACGATCAGCGTGTCGCCCGCCAGCACGGGCGCAGCCGTGATCGCGCTGCCGTCCGTCTTCGCACGGGCGACGAACGTGCCGTCGTCGCGCGACAGGAAATGCACGTAACCCTGATAGTCGCCGACCACGGCGGCGTGACCGAGCAGCATCGGTACGCTGACGTCGCGGCTCTTCAGCAGGTCGTTGCGCCACAGTTGCTTGCCCGTATTGGCGTCGAATGCCGACACGATCGCCCAGTCGTCGCCCGCCACCACCGTGCGATCGTCCTGTGCAAGGCCGCTCGTGCTCGAGAACGCCTTTTCCCACAACGCACGGCCCGAGTTTGCGTCGAAGCAGCCGAGCTGTCCCTGGAACGTGACCGCACAGGTTTCGGCGCCGACCAGCGTGGGCGGACCCGTCACGTCGTTGATACGCTCGACTTCCGTCACGCCTTTCGGATACGACACAGGCGTCGTCCAGTAGGCGTCGCCCGTCTGCAGGTTGATCGCTGCGAACTGGCCGCCCGGGAAACCGGCGAGCACGGCCTGGTCGCCCGCGAACGTCATACCCGCCGACACACGCAGATTCAGCGGGACCGCGCGGTTGCGGTAATTCCACTTCTGCTCGCCCGTTTGCGCGTTGAACGCGGTGATCTGACCGTCCACCGTCCGCACGACCACGAGGCCATTGCCGACGAGCGGGGGCGACAGGATTTCGCCCGGTGCCACGCCCTTCCACGACAGCTTGCCGCTCTGGTCGAGGACGAACACTTCACCCTTCAGGCCACCGACTGCCGTCAGCGTGCCGTCCGTGCCGACACCAGCCGACAGATCGCCGTCGACCTTCGTGCGCCACAGATCCTTGCCCGTTTTGGCATCGATCTTCGCGACCGAGCCGTTCGCGCCCGCCGCATACACGGCGTCGCCGACGGTGACGGGCGAGAACATGTAGCGTCCGGCCTTGCCGACACTGGCCGTCCACACCTGCTGCACGTCGAGCACGGGTTTGAACTCGGTGAGCGGCGTGGGCACGCGGCGCTCGTCTTTCGACGATGAGCAGGCCGTCAGAGCAAGCACGGTCATCGCACAGGCAACGGGCACAGCGTAACGTTTCAGCAGATTCATCGGTGAACGAAGCATGTATGTTGTATTGATCAAAAATTGTCGGCGGACGTCGCAACAGCGTGCAACGTTCAGCCGCCCAGCGCGTCGAGCTTGAACCGGATCAGTTGACGGGCCGAGGCATCGTTCTTCGGCAGCGAGTCGAGCGCGAGCTTGTAGGCAGTGCGTGCATCGTCACGCTTGCCTTGCGCGGCGAGCAGGTCGCCACGGCGATCCGCGACGACGCCCTTGAACGCATCCGAAGGATCGTTCAGCAGCGCGAGACCGGCGTCATAGGCTTTTTCATCGAGCAGCAGCGACGCGAGACGCAGCTTCGCAATCTGCTTGAATTCGTCGTCCTTGGCGTGGTCGACGGCCCATTGCAACTGCGCTTTCGCGCCCGGCTCGTCGCCTGCCGCATACAGCGCCTTCGCGGCAGCGAGCGCCGTCATCTGCGCGTAAGCCGTGCCGCTGAACTTGTCTTCCATGTCGGTCGCGACGCGCGTGATGGCCGCCTTGTCCGTGCCCGCCGTGGCTTGCTGAACCTGGTCATACAGCACGGCCGCTTCCGCTGCCTGATGCCGTTGCCAGTAATTCCAGCCGTTCCAGCCCGCTGCGGCAACCAGCGCGACCAGCACGATCCACGTGACGCCATTCCCCCACTGCGCCCACCAAGCCTTCAGGCTTTCAAGCGATTCCTGTTCGTCGTGGTAACTCATCGCGACGCGTTTTCCTTTCCTGGTGCTTTATATGAATGGGGCCGCAACCGGTGCGGCCCGTTCGAATGACGCTGCGATCAGTCGTCGCCGTCTTCGGTGGACGCAACCATCGCATTGATTAGATATTCGGTCAAGTCTTCGAGCGGCACCGTTTGTTGCTCGCTCTTTCCGTCGCTTTGCGAGGTGTCGCGCAGTGCCTTTACGCCCGCCGTGCCGCTCGCGATCTCGTCTTCGCCGAGAATCACGGCGAACGCCGCACCGCTTGCGTCCGCGCGCTTCATCTGCGACTTGAAGCTCGACGCCTGACCGTCAGGACTGCAATGCAGGATGACGTCGAGGCCCGTGTCGCGCAGACGCTCGGCGACGATGAACGCTTGCTCGCGCGCCGCATCGCCCTGGTGCGCGACGTACACATCGCAGCCTTCCACTTCGGGCACGAGGTTCTCTTCCTTCAGCAGTTCGAGAATGCGTTCGATACCCATTGCCCAGCCGCACGCCGCCGTCGGCTTGCCACCCAGTTGCTCGATCAGCGGATCGTATCGGCCGCCTGCCGCGACCGTACCTTGCGCGCCGAGCTTGTCGGTGACCCATTCGAACACGGTCAGGTTGTAGTAATCCAGGCCGCGCACGAGACGCGGATTGATCGTGAACGGAATGTTGTTCGCCTTCAGGATGCGCTGCAGCCCTTCGAAATGCGCGCGCGATTCCTCGCCGAGGAAATCGATCAGCTTCGGCGCGTTCTGCGCGACTTCCTGCATGGCCGGATTCTTCGTGTCCAGCACGCGCAGCGGGTTCGTGTGCAGCCGGCGCTTCGCGTCTTCGTCGAGCACGTCGAGGTGCTTCTCGAGATACGCGATCAGTTCGACGCGGTGCCTGGCGCGTTCTTCAGCGAGACCCAGCGAGTTGATTTCGAGCTTGATGCCCGTCAACCCGAGGTCGTCCCACAGACGCTGGCACATCAGGATGATTTCGGCATCCGTGTCCGGACCGGCAAAGCCGAGCGCCTCGACGCCCACCTGATGGAACTGGCGATAACGGCCGCGCTGCGGACGCTCGTGGCGGAACATCGGGCCGATGTACCACAGGCGCTTCGGGCCGTCGTACAGCATGTTGTGCTCGATCGACGCACGCACCACGGCAGCCGTGTTCTCCGGACGCATCGTCAGGTTTTCGCCGTTCAGCGCGTCGGTGAAGCTGTACATCTCTTTTTCGACGATGTCGGTCACTTCGCCGATACCGCGCGTGAAAAGCTGCGTGTGCTCGACGATCGGCGTGCGGATATTCTGGTATCCGTACGAACGCAGCATCGACTTGACCGTCGTTTCGAAAAACTCCCACAGGCCGGCGTCCTGCGGAAGGATGTCGTTCATGCCCTTCACGCCGGACAACTTTTCGAGCTTCTGCTTCTTCTGTTCAGTCATCTGTCTACTTGACGATTGGATGGGGAGCGAATCAGTTCGTCGCTTCAGCGCGACCATAGGTGCGCTCGACGTAATCGCTCACGATCTGCTGGAATTCCTGCGCGATGTGTTCGCCGCGCAGCGTCTTGACCTTCACGCCATCGATAAACACGGGCGCGGCGGGGTTTTCGCCCGAGCCCGGCAGGCTGATACCGATGTTCGCGTGCTTCGATTCGCCCGGACCGTTGACGATGCAACCCATCACGGCGACGTGCATCTTCTCGACGCCGGGATACGTGTCGCGCCACATCGGCATCTGGGTGCGCAGATACGTCTGGATCTGCGACGCCAGTTCCTGGAACAGCGTGCTCGTGGTGCGGCCGCAGCCCGGGCACGCGATGACCATCGGCGTGAACGAGCGCAGGCCCATCGTCTGCAGGATTTCCTGGCCGACGATCACTTCGCCCGTGCGCGATGCGCCCGGTTCCGGCGTCAGCGAAATACGGATCGTGTCACCGATGCCTTGCTGCAGCAGCACGGAGAGCGCCGCCGTCGAAGCGACGATGCCCTTCGATCCCATGCCCGCTTCCGTCAGGCCGAGGTGCAGCGCGAAGTCGCAACGACGCGCGAGTTCCTGGTACACGGCGATCAGATCCTGCACGCCGCTCACCTTGCACGACAGGATGATCTTGTCGCGGCCAAGGCCGAGTTCGACCGCACGTTCCGCCGAGCCGATCGCCGACTGGATCAGCGCTTCGTACATCACGCTTTGCGCTTCCCACGGTTCGGCGCGCGCGGCGTTTTCGTCCATCATCCGTGCGAGCAGGTCCTGATCGAGGCTGCCCCAGTTCACGCCGATGCGCACCGGCTTGTCGTACTTCGCGGCCGCTTCGATCATCTGTGCGAACTGCGTGTCGCGCTTTGCGCCCTGACCGACGTTGCCCGGATTGATCCGGTATTTGGACAGCGCTTCGGCGCAGCCCGGATAGTCGCGCAGCAGCAAATGGCCGTTGTAATGGAAGTCGCCGACCAGCGGCACCGTAACGCCCATGCGGTCGAGTTGCTCGCGAACCGCGGGCACGGCAGCCGCCGCTTCGGGCGTGTTGACCGTGATGCGCACCAGCTCCGAGCCAGCCTGCGCGAGTTCCTTGATCTGGATTGCCGTGCCGATAGCGTCGGCCGTATCGGTGTTGGTCATCGACTGCACGCGCACGGGCGCGTCGCCGCCGATCGTCACGAGCTGGCCGCCCCAACGGACGTCGACCGCATGCGAGCGGCGACGCGGCGCATGACCGCCGAACACCGGCACGGTCGAAACAATCTGACTGCTGGATTTCACTTGATCGGAGTGCATCGATAAACCCGCTTACGCCACCTGCTCACGGCCCGGAAAGTGTCCGGCCCCGTTGAGAAATGCGGCGCGTGAATTGAAAAAGCGCCGCGGCTCCGAAGCCGCGACGCACACGATTGAACTGGCGTCAGGGCAGCGCGAAGCGTGCCACATTGCCCTTCGCCGACGCATATTTGGCCGGGTCGACCGGCTGGCCGTCCAGCGTGATCGAATCCAGACCTGCCTTATTGCCGACCGTCACCTTGAGCGGCGGCATCCCGCTGACTTCCTTACTTTCACCCGCGTGCACGAGCCCTGAGAACACTTCCTTGCCGTCCTTCTGGCGCACGCTGAACCAGCTGTCCTGCTTGACCGACAGCGCAACCGTCGATGAACCTTCCGGCGCCGCCGAAGACTCGCTCGCCGAGGCCGCCGACGCAACCGTCGCCACTGCCGGCGCGGCGCTCGCGGCTTTCGGCGCCGCAGCCGCCGGCGTCGATGCCGAGGCGACCGTCGATGCCGGGACAGCGCCTGCCATCGGAAGCGGCGTGGGCATCGGTGTCGCCGACGCGCCTTCAGCGGCCACCTGGGTATCCGTTTGCGCCATCGAATCCGATGCGCTGATTTCGCCCGTCACGGCCGAACCGCTAGCGGCCTGCGCTGTTGCCGACGAAGCCGTGTCCGTGGACGTCGCACTGCCGGCGATGCTTTTCAGGCGCGCGAGCCACGCGTTCGAATCGCCATTGTTCGTATGCCACATGGCGAGCGCGATCAGCACGACCACAGAGAGCGCGACGCCCCAGAGCCACGAACGGCGGCGCGGCGCACCGCCGCCGAGCGACAGCGATACTTTCCCGCGCGGCAAATCGGTGCCAGCCGATGCCGGCATGGTCAGCGCAGGTTCCGGTACGCCCTTTTCGCGACGCAACGCCTGCGTCATCGGGGCGGGATCGGCACCCACCATTTTTGCGTAGCTGCGCAAGACGCCCAGCGCGAACGTCGTGTCCGGCAGCTGGGTGAGATCGCCCGCTTCGAGCCCGCGCAGTTTGCCCGGCGACACCTTCAGGCGCGCCGATACATCCTCGACCGACCAGCCCTTCGACTCGCGCAACTGCGCGAGCCGCGCGCCGACCGCGGCCAGCGAGTCGAACCCGGACGGCACGGCTGTCGGCACGGCCGCCGGCAGCGGTCGATCCGAATGCGTATCCATGTCGTGCGGTTGCGGGTGCTGCGGCTCACTCATCCCAAATCCTTTCGCGTCGATTCTTTTATCACTCATGCGAACAGGCGGCTTTTTGCCTCGCCCGGTTTCGCAGACCGTTTATAACAAAATGTGCGGCTGTGCGTGCCGCTTCCGATCGCTTTTGCAAACTTTCTTTTCACTTCGCGCGACTCGGCGCACCCGAAGAGACAGCTTGCCGCATGCCGACCCTTTTCGCCCGTCGCGGGCCTTACACGGCGCGAACTTCGATGACCTTCGACTTGCCGGTCCGCTCAGCAAGGCGCGTGCGGTCCTTGACCGCGCCCGCCAGCTGACCACAGGCAGCGTCGATATCGTCGCCGCGCGTCTTGCGCACTGTCGTGACGACCCCTGCGTCGATCAACACCTGCGCGAAACGCTTGATCTGCTCGTTTTTCGAGCGAAACAGCCCCGATTCCGGGAACGGATTAAACGGAATCAGGTTGAATTTGCACGGCACGTCGCGCGTAACGGCCAGCAACTCGCGCGCGTGCGCTTCGCTGTCGTTCACGCCGTCGAGCATGCAATATTCGAACGTGATGAAGTCACGCGGCGCAACTTTCAGATACCGCTGACACGCGGCCATCAACTCGCGCAATGGATACTTCTTGTTGAGCGGCACCAGCACGTCGCGCAGCGCGTCGTTCGGCGCATGCAGCGAAACGGCGAGTGCCACGGGCAGATCGGCGCCGAGCCGGTCCATCATCGGCACGACGCCGGACGTGGACAGCGTGACGCGCCGGCGCGACAGGCCGTAGGCGTTGTCGTCGAGCATCAGGCGCATGGCCGGCACGACGGCGTCGTAATTGAGCAGGGGCTCGCCCATGCCCATCATCACGACGTTCGTGACGACGCGCTCGCCCTTACCCTCGCCGCCCGTCGCACGGCCGCCGGCCGCGCCGAGCGACGCGCGCAGCGCGAATTCGGCCATGCGCAGCTGGCCGATGATTTCGCCCGTGCTGAGATTGCGTGAGAAACCTTGCTTGCCCGTCGAACAGAACCGGCAGTTGACGGCGCACCCCGCCTGCGACGACACGCACAGCGTGCCACGCGTTTCTTCGGGGATGAATACGGTTTCGACGGCATTGCCGTTGCCGACGTCGACGAGCCACTTGCGTGTGCCGTCGGTGGAAATATGGTCGCTGACGATGGGCGGCATCGTGATGGATGCACGCCCTTTCAGCTTTTCGCGCAGAGACTTCGCGAGATCGGTCATCCCGTCGAAGTCGGCAGCGTTGTACTGGTGTAGCCAGCGCTGCAATTGCTTGGCGCGAAACGGCTTCTCGCCGAGGCTGTCGCAATATGCGACGAGGCCAGCGGCGTCGAGATCGAGAAGGTTGACGGTGGGACTGCTCGTCATATCGAATCCTGCCATTCAGTGCGAGACTGCGTTCATGCAACAAGCTGCATGAACGCGTAAACCGCTCGCGCCCGCTCCTGCTGCTATTACTGCTGAACCGCGAAGCGCTTAGCGCGAGTAGACGTTGACTTCCGGGAAGAAGAACGCGATTTCGCCGCGTGCCGTTTCCACTGCGTCCGAGCCGTGGACTGCGTTTGCGTCGATGCTGTCGGCGAAGTCAGCACGGATCGTGCCCTTGTCGGCCTTCTTCGGGTCCGTTGCACCCATCAGATCACGGTTCTTCAGGATGGCGCCTTCGCCTTCCAGAACCTGAACCTGCACCGGGCCGGAAATCATGAATTCAACCAGATCCTTGAAGAACGGACGCTCTGCGTGCACAGCGTAGAACTTCTCTGCGTCAGCGCGCGACAGCTGAACCATGCGCGATGCCACGATCTTCAGGCCAGCGTTTTCGAAGCGGCTGTAGATCTGGCCAATCACGTTCTTGGCCACTGCGTCCGGCTTGATAATCGACAGGGTGCGTTCGATCGCCATAAAAACTCCAGAAAATTAAGAGGTTACAGATTTAAATGAATCCGCTATTGTAGCATGTTCCAGTGTATGATTGCGATTGAACCCTTACGATACTGTAAGGTCGAAGTTAGAGGCGCCCACAGCCTTTAAGTCAGGACTAAGAATGGGGTAACACAATGTAATCGCACGGTGTCGTGCGCCGCATTGAAACTCCCCATGACGCCGCTAATCTTAGGGTTGTGGGTTCGCGTGACGGCGGCAAGCGCCAGCCGGCACCGTACAAAAACCGTTGCAAGCCACGTCGCAACACTGCGTCTGACGCAAGGAGAAACCATGAACGAATATCCCTATAACTTCGGTCGGGGCGGCAGCGTCACCACGGCCGAGACCCGCAACCGGGTACTGCGCAACACCTACTGGCTGCTCGCGCTGTCGATGGTGCCGACCGTCCTCGGCGCGTGGGTGGGCGTCGCCACCGGCTTCTCGCTGTTCGCCGCCACCAGCCCGGCAATGAGCATGCTCGCGTTCTTTGCGATCGCGTTCGGCTTCATGTTCGCGATCCAGAAGACGAAGGACAGCTCCGTCGGCGTGTTCGTGCTGCTCGGCTTCACGTTCTTCATGGGCCTGATGCTGTCGCGCCTGCTGAGCTTCATCCTGGGCTTTTCGAACGGGCCGCAGCTGATCATGCTCGCCTTCGGTGGCACTGGTGTGATCTTCGCCGCGATGGCGACGATCGCCACGGTCAGCAAGCGCGACTTTTCGGGCCTCGGCAAATGGCTGTTCGTCGGCGTGATCGTGCTGCTGCTGGCAATGGTCGCGAATGTGTTTCTGCAGCTGCCCGCGCTGATGCTGACGGTGTCGGTGCTCGCGATCGTGATCTTCTCGGCCTACATGCTGTTCGACGTGCAGCGCGTCGTGAACGGCGGGGAGACGAACTACATCACGGCCACGCTCGCGATCTATCTCGACCTGTACAACGTGTTCGTGAACCTGCTGTCGCTCCTCGGCATCTTCGGCGGCAACCGTAACTGATCGACGCTGATCGCCAGCTAAAACAAAACGCCCGTGACGAGCAATCGTCACGGGCGTTTTTCATTTCAAGGCGCACTACAAGCGCCGTCGCTCAAAGGCTCAACCAGCCAAACCCTTCGCTTTGCGTCGCCGCCACCACTTCCGTTGCCGCCGCGCCCAGCACAGCAGCCATCGCCGCTTGCGCGAGTTCGGGCAGATTGTTCTGCTGACTTAGATGCGCCGCCACCAGATGCCGCAGCTTCGAGCGATCGAGCGACGCGAGAATGTCCGCCGCCGCGTCGTTGTTCAGATGTCCATGATTGCCGCCGATCCGCGCCTTCAGCGACGGCGGATAGCGCGAAGCCGCCAGCATCTGCACATCGTGATTGCATTCCAGCACGAGCGCGTCGCAACCGCTCAGCACCGCGCTGATATGCGGCGTCGATGTGCCGACGTCCGTCAGCACGCCCAGGCGCGATGCACCATCGGAAAATATGTACTGCAGCGGCTCGCGCGCATCGTGCGGCACGGTGTACGGCAGCACGCTCAGATCGCCGATCGCGACGGCTTCGTCGCCCCACAGCACGTGCAGATCGACATCGGCTTCGTCCGCGCCGACGGCGCGCGCCGTGCCCCAGCTCATGTACAACGGAATCGACAGCTTGCGCGCCAGGGTAAGCGCGCTGCCGATGTGATCGCTGTGTTCGTGGGTGATGAGAATGGCGTCGAGCTCGTCGACGCCCGTGCCCAGCCGCTCAAGCCGCCGGGCGACTTCTTTGCCCGAGAAGCCGCAGTCCAGCAGGATGCGCGTGGTCGTGACACCGCTTTGGGCTTCGACCAGCAATGCATTGCCTTCACTGCCGCTTCCCAGACTGGCGAATCGCACGACCCGCCTTAGTTCAGTTGCGCGTGCAGCAGCGTCACGATGCGTTGCGCATCCGACGACGTATCCACCTGACCATTCGAGTCGACGACCGCAACCTGCGTCATCGCGTCACCCTTCGAGCGCACGTTGACGAGGAATTCGTGGCTGTCTTTCTTCGCGCTCTTGTCGCTATAGAACAGCTTGCCGAACAGGCCGTCGCGCTTGAGTTCCTGCATCGAATCCGCGTAGCGCACGTAGTAGATGCCCTTTTCGCGATCGCGGTTGTCGACGGTGAAGTTCGTGCGGTCGAGCGCGAGGCCGACGCGCAACCAGGCACGATCGAACGATTCAGGCAGATCGAGCGTCGCGCCGCCCGCGCTCTTGTCGAGCTGCGCCTGCGCCGTCGACGGACGCGCGTCCGTCAGCAATTGCTTCGATTGCGCGTCGGTGAGGCCGAACTTCTGCATCAGCTTGGCGAGAAACTCAGCTTCCAGCGCCGGATCGCGCGGACGCTCGACCCAGCGGGACGACGTCTTGTCCTGACCTGTCAGCACTTCTTCCATCGCCGAGTGCGTGATCGAGATATCCGTTCCGCCCGATGGATCGCGCGAAACCAGCGTGCGGAAGCTGTCGCGCGTGCCCGACGAGTACGCGAAATCGACGACCTTGCCGATCGTGCGACGGAACCAGTCGTCCGGAATGTTGGCGCGGTTTTCCGCCCAGTCGGTCGACATGATGCCCGTGGTCGGCGCATCCGTCTTCAGCGAGAAACCGTTCTCGGTCCAGAACTCCTGCAACTGCGGCCACAGCTGTTCCGGCAAGCGTCCGTCCACGACCAGCCAGCGACGATCGCCGTCGCGCTCGATATGCATGCCCAGCGGATCTTGCGCGCTCGGCACGCCTTCCGTCAGGTTGCCCGCTGACGTCTTGGCACGCTCCGTTGCACCGCCAAGCGCCGCGCCGGCAGGAGGCGCCACGTAGCGCTGGTCAATCTGCGCAGCGGACAGATCGCTTGGCACGGCGAGCGGCGGCGCACTCGCGGTTGCCTTGTAGTTCACTCGGTCCGACGCGAGCATGTCGTTCAGCGACTCGCAGCCAGAAAGCGACGCGATCGCGCCAGCCGCAAGCGTCAGCGCCGCCAGGCGCGTTGCGTGGAGGGAAAGTGCGGAACGTTTCATGGGGTCCTTCGTGAAGCTAAACGCGCTGCCTGGATCGGTGCGGACCGTGGGCGATATCGACGTCAGTTGAAAAAATGCTGGGAGGCGCCTGAAATATCAGACGCTCAGCCGAGCAGCCCAGCCTCGCGCAGCGCGGCGCGAACCACGTCGTGGTAACGCGCGTCGAGCGGCGTAAGAGGCAGACGGATGCCGCCCTTGACGCGGCCCAGTTGCTGCAACGCCCACTTGGCTGGAATCGGATTCGATTCGATGAAGAGGTTCTTGTGCAGCGAGAGAAGTTTCAGATGGATTTCACGCGCCGTCTTCGCGTCGGCTGCGAGCGCGGCCTTGCACAGGTCGCTCATCAGGCGCGGCGCGATGTTCGCCGTCACCGAGATATTGCCGTGGCCGCCCAGCAGCATCAGCGCGATCGCAGTCGGATCATCGCCGCTGTAGATGCCGAAATGCGCCGGCGCCGACTTGATCAGATGCGCGGCGCGGTCGATGTTGCCCGTCGCTTCCTTCACGCCGATGATGCCCGGCACGTTCGCGAGACGCAGGATGGTCTCGTTCGACATATCCGCGACCGTGCGGCCCGGCACGTTGTACAGGATCACGGGAAGATCGACGGTTTCGGCGATTTTCGAGAAGTGGCGGTAGATGCCTTCCTGCGTCGGCTTGTTGTAGTAAGGCACGACCTGAAGCGTGGCATCGGCACCCACTTTCTTCGCCTGCTCGGTCAGTTCGATGGCTTCCGTCGTCGAATTGGCGCCCGCGCCCGCGATCACGGGGATACGGCCGGCTGCCTGCTCGACGGCCGTCCTGACCATCAGCACGTGCTCCTCGACCGACAGCGTCGCCGACTCACCGCTCGTGCCGACCACGACGAGACCGTTCGTACCCTCTTCGATGTGCCAGTCGACCAGTTTGCGGAAGGCCGGCAAATCGAGACTGCCGTCTTCGAGCATCGGAGTGATGATGGCGGGAATGCTGCCGCGAATCGCGACGCCGTCTTGCTGAGTGCCGTTAGCCATGAAACGCCATGAATTTGTTCGATAAACTGCGATTGTAGCGGATTAACCGGTCAGATCGTAACGCGGGGGAACACCCGTATCTTTCGTTTCGACCGACCCATCCGGCGCGCGCACGGCGCAAATGCGCTGCACGTAGGCGGGACGCGGCTCCGCGAGGAAACCGTCCTGAAATGCAACGACACGTAACAGCCCGCGCACTGCGTCAATCAGCTCGCCGGGCGCGAGCAGAAAAGCGGGGTTCGAAGGCTTGCCGACCGTTTCGTTGCCCTGCGCGAACGTTTCGTAGATCAGCACGCCGCTCGGCGCGAGCGCGCCCAGCAATTGGGGAAATAGCGGACGGTGCAGATAGTTCGTGACGACGACGGCCGCGAATTGCGCATCCGCCGGCAGCGGCCACGGACCGTTTTCGATATCGGCAGCGATGGTGGCGATGCCGTCCACGTCGCTCATCGACTCCAGAGCGGCGGCATCGCGGTCGATCGCTGTCACGGGATAGCCGCGCGATGCGAAAAACCGCGCGTGCCGCCCTCCTCCTGATGCCACGTCGAGCACCGCACCACCCGCTTCGACGAGGTGCGCCCAGCGCTTCACCCAGCGTGACGGCTCGCCGAGCGCCGCATGGCGGGCGCCCGACACGCCCGGGTTCTGGCTGTCCGTCATCAGGTGTACGACAGGCCCATCGCTTCGCGCACGTCGCGCATCGTTTCCGACGCGAAACGGCGCGCCTTGTCGCAGCCGTCCGCGACGATCGCGCGCAGCAGCGACGGATCGTCCATGTACTTCTGCGCGCGTTCGAGCATCGGCTGCTGCTCGCGCAGAATGCCTTCGATCACCGGCTGCTTGCACTCCAGGCACCCGATGCCCGCCGAACGGCAGCCCTTCTGCACCCATTCATGCGTGTCGGCGTCGGTGTAGACCTGATGCAGCTGCCATACCGGGCACTTGTCCGGATCGCCCGGATCGGTGCGGCGCACGCGCGCCGGGTCGGTCGGCATGGTGCGGACTTTCTTCGTGATCGTTTCGGCGTCTTCGCGCAGGCCGATCGTGTTGCCGTACGACTTCGACATCTTCTGGCCGTCCAGACCGGGCATCCGCGACGCTTCCGTCAGCAGCACCTGCGGCTCGGGCAGGATGATCTTGCGCGAACCTTCGAGGTAGCCGAACAGGCGCTCGCGATCGCTCATCGACAGGCTTTGCGACTCCGACAGCATCGCGCGCGCCTTTTCGAGCGCTTCTTCGTGGCCTTCCTGCTGATACGCGATGCGCAGTTCGTGATACAGCTTCGCGCGCTTGCCGCCGAGCTTCTTCGCCGCTTCGTTCGCCTTCTCTTCGAAGCCGGGTTCGCGCCCGTACATGTAGTTGAAGCGCCGCGCCATTTCGCGCGCCATTTCGACGTGCGGCACCTGATCTTCGCCAACCGGCACGAGCGACGCACGGTACAGCAGGATGTCGGCCGCCATCAGCACGGGATAACCGAGGAAGCCGTACGTGCCGAGATCCTTGTCACGCAGCTTCTCGATCTGTTCCTTGTAGGTCGGCACGCGTTCGAGCCAGCTGAGCGGCGTGCTCATGCCGAGCAGCAGCGAGAGTTCGGCGTGCTCGGGCACGCGGCTCTGGATGAACAGCGTCGCCTGCGCCGGATCGATGCCCGAAGCGAGCCAGTCGATCAGCACATCCCAGACGTTCTTCTCGATGACTTCCGGCGTTTCATAGTGCGTCGTGAGCGCATGCCAGTCGACCACGCAGAAGAAACACGGGTACTCGGATTGCAGACGCACCCAGTTTTTCAGCACGCCGTGATAGTGGCCGAGGTGCAGCGAGCCGGTAGGCCGCATGCCGGAGAAGATACGGTCGGGGTACATGGTTTTGATTTATAGAAGCGAAACGAGAGGTGTCAGGATAACCGTCACGGCCTCATAGCCGATATTCACGAGCGGACGCAGCCAGAAGCGCGTCAACGTGCCCGTCATCACGAGCGCCATCACGATAAAGAATCCGTAAGGCTCGATGCGCGCCAGCGCCATCGCCGGGCGCACGGGCAACAGCGCCGTCAGCACGCGACCGCCGTCGAGCGGCGGCAACGGGAAGAGGTTGAGCACGCCGAGCACGAGGTTCACGCCGACGCCGGCACCTGCCATGCGCGTGAAGAACGGCTCGTCGACATTCATCGCCGCGAGCGCGACGCCAAATATGCCCCAGACGAGCGCCTGCGCGAAGTTGCACAGCGGGCCCGCGAGCGCGACCCACATCGAGCCCCAGCGCGGATTGCGCAGGTTGCCGAATGCCACGGGCACGGGCTTGGCGTAGCCGAACATGAACGCGCCGCTCGTGGCGAAGTACAGCACGAGCGGAATCACGATCGTGCCTATCGGGTCGATGTGCCGCATCGGATTGAACGACACGCGGCCGAGCACGTACGCGGTGTTGTCGCCGAGCATGCGAGCGACGTAACCGTGCGCCGCCTCGTGCAGCGTGATCGCGAAGATCACCGGCAGTGCGTAGACGACGATGGTCTGTATCAGGGAGGAATCCATATCGCTCTATTGTAACAACGGCGCCTTGCGGCTCTGTCGGCTTTCGCTCACGTGATTTTTATGCCGTCTCTTCAAGACCGAACGGCGCGAGCGAGCCGCGCCCCGGCCGCACGAGTACGGGCTCCTCGCCCGTCAGGTCGATCACCGTCGATGGCTCGCACGGACACGCGCCACCGTCGATCACCAGATCGAGCTGTTTTTCCAGCTTCTCGCGGATTTCTTCCGGATCGTTCAGCGGCTGCGTCTCGCCCGGCAGGATCAGCGTCGAGCCGAGCAGCGGCTGGCCGAGTTCTTCGAGGATCGCGAGCGTGATCGCGTGGTCGGGCACGCGCAGGCCGATCGTCTTGCGCGACGGATGCGACAGACGCCGCGGCACTTCCTTGGTTGCCTGCAACACGAACACGTAGGGACCCGGCGTCACCGATTTGATCAGACGGTATTGGCGATTGTCGACGAGCGCGAAGTTCGCCAGTTCGGACAGGTCGCGCACGAGCAGCGACAGCAGTTGCCGCTCGTCGAGGCCGCGGATGCGCCGCACGCGGTCGACGGCGTTCTTGTTGTCGAGCTGGCAGGCGAGCGCATAGCTGGAATCCGTCGGCAGCGCGACCACGCCGCCGCCTTCGATGATCTGCGCCGCCTGCTTGATCAGCCGCGGCTGCGGATTGTCCGGGTGAAGCCGAAAATATTGGGACATGATGTCGGTCAGAAGGTCGGAAACGGCAGGCAGCAAGCAACGGCACATGCCGCGCGTGTGCCCGCGCAGCACGCGAAACCAGAGCTTACAGCCAACGTTCCCAGACTGGCTTCAGATCGGACGGCAGCGGCGGCAGACTGCCGAGCTCGACGCGGCCTTCGCCCGCCGCATGAAAGTCGGACCCGCGCGATGCCTCGAAGCCGAAGCGCCGCGCGACATCCGCATACTCGCGATACTGGTCGGGCGTGTGGCTGCCCGTCACGACTTCGATTGCCTTGCCGCCGAGATCGATGAATTCGGCAAACAGCGCGTCGAACTCGGTCTGCGTGTAGGCATAGCGGCCCGGATGCGCGATCACCGCTTCGCCGCCCGACGCCCGAATCCATTTGACGGCGTCGGCGAGCTTCGACCAGCGATGCGCCACGTAACCCGGCTTGCCGTCGCCGAGAAAGCGGTTGAACACGTCCTGCGTGTTTTCCGCGTAGCCGGCCTCGACCATGAATCGCGCGAAGTGCGTGCGCGAAATCATGTCGGGATTCGATACGAACTTCAGTGCGCCTTCGTACGCGTCGGGAATGCCGAGCGTGGCCAGCTGCTCGCCGATCGCCTCCGCCCGCGCGGCGCGGCCATTGCGCGTGCGTTCAAGCCCTTCGACGAGATCCTTGCAGGCCGGATCGACATGCAGGCCCACCACGTGAATCGTGCGCGACGCCCATGTCACCGAGATTTCGACGCCGCTCAAATACCGCATGCCGAGTGCTTCGGCCGTCTCGCGCGCTTCGACCTGACCGCCGATTTCGTCGTGATCGGTGAGCGCCCACAGCGTCACGCCGCCGGCATGCGCGCGGCGCGCGACATCGGCGGGCGCGAAAGCGCCGTCGGAAACGGTGGAATGGCAATGCAGATCGGCGTTCATCATTATCGGGATAGCGTGGTCAGCCCATTTTACTGCAACGCAGTAAGCACACGCAGAGGATTCGTCGAGACAAATTCAGAACGCGCACTAGGCGCAAAACGCTTCGATCAGCGCCGCGACCTGCTCCGGCTGATCGTGGTGAACCATATGGCCGGCATCGTCGATGATGGCTTCGCGCCAGTCGGGAAAAGCCTGGAAACGCGCCTTGAATTCGTCCAGTGGAATATTGCCCGCGAGCGCCGCGAGGGTCGGCGATGCGACGGCTTCGACGTGCAGCACCTTGGCGCGCACGTTCGCCCAGACGGCCATCACTTCGTCGAGCCGGTACAGCAGCGGTCCGCGAATCTTGTGCGCGGGATCGGCGAGCAGCATGAAGCCGCCCTCGCCGTCCGGCTTCGACCAGTGCTGCGCGAGAAAGCGCGCGCGCTGCGGGTCCAGCCGTTCATTGGTCTTGATGAGACGCGCGGCGACGTCGTCGAGCGTTGCGTAACGGCGCAGCGTCGGCGGCTCGCGCAGTTCGTCGAGCCACGACGCAATCCGACGCGGCAACTGCGCGGGCCTCGACGGCGGAAGCCCGAAACCCTCCAGATCGACCACGCGGCGCACCCGCTCCGGCCGCGCGCCGGCGTACAGGCACACGACGTTCGCCCCCATGCTGTGTCCGACGAGGTTCACTTCGCCCGTCGGCGCGTAGTGATCGAGCAGCGCGTCGAGGTCGGCCAGATATTCGTGGAACCAGTAATGGCCGCCATTCTGATGCGCGACGGGCCAGTCCGACAGACCGAAACCACGCGCGTCGGGCGCGATCACCTGCCAGTCGCTCGCGAGCGCGTCGACGACGAACTGGAACGACGCGGCGACGTCCATCCAGCCATGCAGCATGAAGAGCGTCGGCGCATCGGAATTGCCCCAGCGGCGCACGTGCAGGCGTACGCCGCGCACGGTCACGAATTCGGAAACGGAAGGCCTGAGCGGACGGTTCATGGTGCGAGCGGTAGAAAAGAATGGTCGTTCGATTATATCGAGATCGCCGCATCGCCGCTTGGTGCCGGACTGGAACAGGCTTAGTCGGCCGGGCGCTGTTGCGCGTCGAGACCCGCGAGCGCGGCGAGCTCCTCTTCCTCGAAACCGGCGTCGCGGCGCGCTTCGAAGTTGAACGGTCCGCGCAGCTTCGGCGCGTGGTATTCGTCGGCGAGACGCAAGTAAGTTCGATGCGCGTCGATGCCCGCCTGGTCGCACAGATGCCGGAACCAGCGGTTGCCGATCAGCACATGTCCGATTTCGTCGCGCAGGATGACGTCCAGAATCGCCGCCGACGCGTGGTCGCCCGCCTGTTGCAGGCGCGCGCGGATCGGCGGGGACGCATCGAGCCCGCGCGCCTCGAGCGTGCGCGGTACCAGCGCCATGCGTGCGAGCACGTCGCCGCGCGTGCGCTCGCACATGTCCCACAGGCCGTCGTGCGCCGGAAAGTCGCCGTATGCATGACCGAATTCCGCCAGCCGCGCCGACAGCAGCGAAAAGTGATGCGCCTCTTCCGCCGCGACCTTCAGCCAGTCGACGTAAAACGCTTCGGGCATACCGCAGAAACGCCATACGGCGTCGAGCGCGAGATTGATTGCGTTGAACTCGATGTGCGCGAGCGCGTGCAGCAACACCGCACGCCCTTCCGGCGACTGCATGCTGCGTCGCCCCAGTTTGCGCGGCTCGACCAGTTCGGGCCGCTCGGGGCGCCCCGGCAGATCCGCGGGCTCATCCAGCGTCCGGCCCGGCGACACGACCGCCTCACCCGCCTGCACGCGTGCATGAAGCGCCTGCGCCGCAGCGGCCTTGGTGGCGGGAACTCGCTCGGCAAGCACAGCAAGCGCTTCGGAACGGGCGCAAATCATGAGATGGGGACGAATCGACTCGGAAGCATGCATCGCGAAACGGGAACCAGCGAAAAAGGACAAAAACCAGCGATTCTGGCACAGCGTGGCCCGCGCGCGTGCTTCGCACGGGCCCATGGCACAACCGTTTACAATACGCGATTCGACCATGCCGCGCGGGATGCCGCCATTTCGCGCAAGGCGCCTCGTCGCCAGCCCGGCGGCGGCACGGCCGCCATCCCGACGACAGCAACCGTCTTGCATGAGACCAGAGGAGACACTGTGGCAATCTACAAGCTTGGCGACGCCGCCCCGACCATCCACGAAAGCGTGTTCGTCGCGGACACGGCGACCATCATCGGCAAGGTGACCGTCGAAGAAAACGCGAGCATCTGGTTCGGCGCGTCCATTCGCGGCGACAACGAGCCGATCACCGTCGGCAAGGGCACTAACATACAGGAAGGCGCCGTACTGCACGCCGACCCGGGCTTCCCGCTGACGCTCGAAGCGGGCGTGACAGTCGGCCACCAGGCGATGCTGCACGGCTGCACGGTCAAGGAAGGCGCGCTGATCGGCATTCAGGCCGTGGTCTTGAATGGAGCGGTCATTGGCCGCAACTGTCTGGTTGGCGCAGGCGCCGTCGTTACCGAAGGCAAGGTTTTTCCTGACAATTCCCTGATTCTCGGATCGCCCGCAAAGGTTGTCCGGGAACTGACTGAAGCAGATATCAAAGGCCTGAAGCGCGCTGCGGACATCTACGTAGAGCGCAGGGATTATTTCAAGGCGCAACTCGTGCGCATCGGCTAGAGCCGACCGCACGGCGCGCCACGCGCGGCCTTCCCACCGCGCGGTTCGACCGAGGAAAAGTTGTGAGTGACCAGTTGCAGAAATTCATGTTCAGCGCGGCGCCCGTTCGCGGCGAGATCGTTTCGCTGAGCAACACGTGGCAGGAAGTGCTGACGCGCAGAAGCTATCCGGCGCCCGTGCGGAACGTGCTCGGCGAGATGATGGCGGCGTGCGCGCTGCTGTCGGCGAATCTGAAGTTCGACGGCACGCTGATCATGCAGATCTTCGGCGACGGCCCCGTGAAGATGCTCGTCGTGCAGTGCAATTCGGACCTGTCGATGCGCGCGACGGCCAAGTTTTCCGGCGACGCCGCGCACCTGATCGCCGACGACCTGTCGCTCGTCGATCTCGTCAACCCGGGCGGCCACGGCCGCTGCGTGATCACGCTCGATCCGAAGAACAAAGTTCCCGGCCAGCAGCCTTATCAGGGCATCGTGCCGCTGTCGGACGAGAACGGGCCGCTCACTTCGATGGCGCAGGTGCTCGAGCACTACATGCATCATTCGGAGCAACTCGACACGCGCATGTGGCTTGCCGCCAACAATGAGCGCGCGGTCGGCATGCTGCTGCAGAAGCTGCCTGGCGACGGCGGCATCGTCCCGCATCCGGGCGAGATCGACGCCGACACGTGGGACCGGCTGTGCACGCTCGGCAGCACGCTGTCGCAGGACGAGATGCTGGCGGAAGACCCGAACACGCTGTTCCGGCGCCTGTTCTGGCAGGAGAACGTCCAGCATTTCGAGCCGACGCGCACCCGCTTCGAGTGCACGTGCTCGCGTGCGCGCGTGGGCAACATGCTGAAAATGCTGGGCCGCGAGGAAGTGGACAGCGTGATCGAAGAACGCGGCCACGTCGAAATTCACTGCGAATATTGCAACCAGCGCTATGAATTCGACCCCGTCGACGTCGCGCAACTTTTTGTCGCGAGCGGGCTCTCACAGGGAGTGGCGCCCGCTGCCGAGCAGCGGCACTAGAGCCGGACCATCCGCGTCGCTCGCGCCCGCTGCGGGCGAGCGACGTGGCGGTATCATCGGATACTGGCGGCCTTTCGCTTTCCGGCTATCGATTTGCTTAGGTATCCGACCGATGGAGGTCGACATGAATGCCCCTTCGCTGTTCCAACCCGTACACCGGATAGCGGCGCTCGCTCTCGTCGCGGGCGCGGCTGCGCTGTCGGGCTGCATGCTGGATCCGCCTGGCCCGTCGCCGATCTACAGCCGTCTGCCCGCGGACCAGTCGGGCATCACCGCGACGGCACAACCGCTCACACCGGAAGAACGCGCCCGCTACGATGCGATCGACAGGCAGGTGATGGCCGAGCAGAACCAGGCCATGGCCGCCGACGCCGCCGCGCAGGCTTATTCACGCTACGCGGCGCCGCCCGTCTCCGTGTACGGCAGCTACTCCAGCGGCGGATGGGGACATGGCTGGGGCACGGGCATCGGCTACGGCTATTCGCCGGGCTGGGGTTGGGGCTGGTAAGCGGCACATCGGTCTGACTGTTGGAGCGCCCACCCGCGTTTCGTCCCGCCAAACAAAAAGGCGCGGTTCATTACGAACCGCGCCTTTTTTCATGAGCCTGCCTCACCCGCTTCGCACCGCATCAGCCGTCAACCCGGCTTCTTCTCCTTCGGGTCCTTCTTCGCGTGCTTGCGATCCGGCTTCGCGCGCGACTCCGGATTGGGCACCACACGCAGCGGCGCGCCCGTGATCTGCCCGCGCGTCGACGTATTCGACTGTGGCGCGTTAGCCGCCGGCGACGGCGCATTCGGCGACACGAACTGCACGAACACCTCGCTGTCCTTGACCATGCCCATTTCGTAGCGGGCGCGTTCTTCGACGGCGGCCGTGCCGTTCTGCAGATCCTGGACTTCACCCTGGATGCGCTCGTTGCGCTCCTTCGCGTCCGCGTTCTTTTTCAGCTGCTGTGCGAGTTCCTGTTGCAGTTCGTGCACGCGCAACCAGCCACCATGGCCCCACCACAGAGGGTATTGGATCAGCACCAGCAGGACGAGCAGAACGACGGTGACGAGCCGCATGAAGTGAATTGCAGGGTTGAATGTGCGCCGCCCTGCGCTTTACGCAGGGCGGTAGGGTGAATCAGTAGCGAAGCATAACCGGTTTAACGGTTATTGAGACGGGTTTGTTGACATCAAGCGTCACTTACTCGCGTCAATCCACCTCATTCGAGGGCGTTCAACGCAGGTTGTAGAACGCCGACTTGCCCGGATAGCTGGCGATATCGCCGAGATCTTCCTCGATACGCAGCAGCTGGTTGTACTTCGAGATACGGTCCGAGCGCGACAGCGAGCCCGTCTTGATCTGACCCGCGTTGAGACCAACGGCGATGTCGGCGATCGTCGAATCTTCCGTTTCGCCCGAGCGGTGCGAGATCACAGCCGTGTAGCCCGCGCGCTTGGCCATTTCGATCGCTGCGAAGGTTTCCGTCAGCGTGCCGATCTGGTTGATCTTGATCAGGATCGAATTCGCGATGCCCTTTTCGATGCCTTCCTTCAGGATGCGCGTGTTCGTCACGAACAGGTCGTCGCCGACCAGCTGGATCTTCTTGCCGAGCTTGTCGGTCAGGATCTTCCAGCCTTCCCAGTCGCTTTCGTGCATGCCGTCTTCGATCGATACGATCGGGAATTTGTCTGCGAGCGCGCCGAGGTAATCGGCGAATTCCGACGACGACAGTTGCAGGCCTTCGCCCGCCAGCTGGTACTTGCCGTCGTGGTAGAACTCGCTGGCTGCGCAGTCGAGCGCGAGCAGCACGTCTTCACCGGCACGGTAGCCAGCTTTCTCGATAGCTTGCAGGATGGTCGACAGGCATTCGTCGTTGCTGCCGAAGTTCGGCGCGAAGCCGCCTTCGTCGCCCACGGCCGTGCTCATGCCGCGGTCCGACAGGATCTTCTTCAGCGCGTGGAACACTTCGGCGCCGCAGCGCAGTGCTTCGCGGAAGGTCGGCTGGCTGACGGGGACGATCATGAATTCCTGGATGTCCAGGCTGTTGTTCGCGTGCGCGCCACCGTTGACGATGTTCATCATCGGCACGGGCAGCTGCATCGCGCCCGAACCGCCGAAGTAGCGGTACAGCGGCAGGCCGGCTTCTTCAGCCGCAGCCTTCGCGACGGCCATCGAGACAGCCAGCATCGCGTTCGCGCCGAGGCGCGACTTGTTGTCGGTGCCGTCCAGTTCCAGCAGGGTCTTGTCGAGGAAGGCCTGCTCGGAAGCGTCGAGGCCCATGATCGCTTCGGAGATTTCGGTGTTGATGTGCTCGACAGCCTTCAGCACGCCCTTGCCGCTGTAGCGGCCGGTTTCGCCGTCGCGCAGTTCGATCGCTTCACGCGAACCCGTCGATGCGCCCGACGGCACAGCCGCGCGGCCCATCGTGCCCGATTCGAGCAGCACGTCGCATTCGACGGTGGGGTTGCCTCGCGAATCGAGAATCTCGCGACCGATGATATCTACGATAGCACTCATGGTTTCCTCTGAAATGACGATGAATTCTTAAGGTGAGACGTCCGGCTCACTTCGACAGCACGCGTCCGGACGCGTTCGACGACCATCGGGTTGGAGCACGCGCGCTGCGCCGGACTGCGGCGAAGCGCGCGTGGCTGCATCAGTTGAAATCGTTCTCGAGGAACGGCGTGCGCTTCACGGCCTGATCGAGGGTCAACAGCGTCTCGAGCAGATCGGCCATGCGATGCAATGGCACGGCATTGGGACCGTCCGACTTCGCTTCAGCCGGATTCGGATGGGTTTCCATGAACAGACCCGCGATGCCCGTGGCGACGGCGGCCCGCGCCAGCACCGGCACGAACTCGCGCTGGCCGCCCGAACTGGTGCCCTGCCCGCCCGGCAACTGCACCGAGTGGGTCGCGTCGAACACGACGGGAGCGCCCGTTTCGCGCATGATCGCAAGCGAGCGCATGTCGGACACGAGGTTGTTGTAGCCGAACGACACGCCGCGCTCGCACGCCATGAAGCGGTCTTCCGACAGACCCGCTTCACGCGCGGCGTCACGCGCCTTATCGATCACGTTCTTCATGTCGTGCGGCGCGAGGAACTGGCCTTTCTTGATGTTGACGGGCTTGCCCGACCGCGCGCACGCGTGGATGAAGTCCGTCTGACGGCACAGGAACGCAGGCGTCTGCAACACGTCGACCACCGATGCCACCTGCTCGATCTCGTGCTCGCTGTGAACATCGGTCAGAACAGGCAGGCCAAGCTGACGCTTCACTTCGGAAAGGATGCGCAAACCCTCATCCATTCCCAGCCCACGAAACGACTTGCCGCTGCTGCGATTGGCCTTGTCGTATGAAGACTTATAGATGAACGGAATCTTCAGCTTCGCGCAGATTTCCTTCAGCTTGCCGGCCGTGTCGATCGTCATCTGTTCGGATTCGACGACACAGGTGCCAGCGATCAGGAAAAACGGCTTGTCGAGGCCGATTTCGAAATCGCCCAGTTTCATACTTTCTCCTCGACGCTCGCTTCGCGATGAGCGCGCGCCGCTTCGACGAATGCCTTGAAGAGCGGGTGTCCGTCGCGCGGCGTCGACGTGAATTCGGGGTGGAACTGAACGCCGACGAACCACGGGTGCATCGAGCGCGGCAGCTCCATCATTTCCGGCAGATCTTCGCTCGGAGTACGGGCGCTGATGATAAGGCCGCCCGCTTCGAGCTGGGGCACGAAGCGGTTATTGACTTCATAACGGTGACGGTGACGCTCGTTCACATCTTTGCCGTAGATTTCTTCGGCCATCGTGCCCGGCTTGATCGGGCAACGCTGCGAACCTAGGCGCATCGTGCCGCCCAGATCGGATTCTTCTGTACGCTTCTCAACCTTACCGTCGCGGTCATACCACTCGGTAATCAGCGCGACCACGCGATTCGGCGTTTCCGGGTCGAATTCCGTGCTGTTCGCATCCTTGAGGCCGACCACGTCGCGCGCAAATTCGATCACGGCCAGCTGCATGCCGAGGCAGATGCCCAGATACGGCACCTTCGCTTCGCGTGCGTAGCGGATCGCCTTGATCTTGCCTTCCGTGCCGCGACGGCCGAAACCGCCCGGCACCAGCACGGCATCCAGATGCTTGAGGCTGTCGACGCCGTTTTCTTCCATCTCTTCGGAGTCGATGTATTCGATGTTGACCTTGGTCGACGTGTGGATCGACGCATGGCGCAGCGCTTCGATCAGCGACTTGTACGACTCCGTCAGCTCGACGTACTTGCCGACCATGCCGATCGTCACTTCGCTCTTCGGGTGTTCGAGCTTCTCGACGAGGCCCGACCACATCGACAGATCCGCAGCCTTGGCCGTCAGCTTCAACTCTTCGCAGATCAGTTCGTCGAGGCCCTGGTCGTGCAGCATCTGCGGAATCTTGTAGATGCTGTCGACGTCCCACACCGAGATCACGGCGTCTTCGGGCACGTTCGAGAACATCGAGATCTTCGCGCGCTCGTCGTCAGGAATACGGCGGTCGGCGCGGCACAGCAGCACGTTCGGATAGATACCGATTTCGCGCAGCTTCTGTACGCTATGCTGCGTCGGCTTGGTCTTCAGCTCGCCCGCGGTGGCGATGAACGGCACCAGCGTCAGGTGCACGAAGCACGCGCTGTTGCGGCCCATGCGCAGGCTCATCTGACGCGCGGCTTCGAGGAACGGCAGCGATTCGATGTCACCCACGGTGCCGCCCACTTCGACGATGGCGACATCCGGCTCGCCGCACGTCGCGGATGCCGCGCCGCGTTCGACGAATGCCTGGATTTCGTTCGTGATGTGCGGAATGACCTGCACCGTCTTGCCGAGATAATCGCCGCGGCGTTCCTTGCGGATCACCGATTCGTAAATCTGGCCCGTGGTGAAGTTGTTGGCCTTGCGCATCTTGGTACTGATGAAGCGCTCGTAGTGGCCGAGGTCGAGGTCGGTCTCCGCTCCGTCTTCCGTCACGAACACTTCGCCGTGTTGAAACGGGCTCATCGTGCCGGGGTCGACGTTGATGTAGGGATCAAGCTTGAGGAGGGTGACTTTCAGACCGCGCGATTCGAGGATCGCGGCGAGGGAAGCGGCGGCAATACCCTTGCCGAGGGAAGAAACTACGCCGCCGGTGACGAAAACATATTTGGTCATCGCTGGATGCTCGCGGGAAAAACGGATTATACCCGAACGTGTGCATCCAGCCCATACCTGGGGCGGCTCGTTCGTGACGACCGAGCGTTCTTTTTGAGCATCCACGCGGTCGCTTTTCGCGCGGATGCCGGATGGATTTCGGTCCGCGCGTTCCGCGCGCTGAATGCGCCGTGGGTTTGTTGCGGGTTTATGTCGCAGCGCGGCCCGGCGTTTCATTTATCCGCGAACGCGCATGCCGCCGCGGGCGAAAATCATTCGAGCCCGCGCAGTATTCTCTGCACGGCGCGCGCCGTTTCGATGGGCCGCTCCATGGGATAAAGATGGGTTCCTTCCATCCACTCGAAATGCTCGCCCGCGAGGCGCCGGGTCGCCTGCAATCCCGCCTGCCGCACTTCGCGCGACCGCGTCCCGGCGACGAAGCCGATGGGCACGGGCGCGCCGCGCGCGAGCCGGCCGCCGAACGTATGCGGCAAGGTCTTGTAGATCCGGTACTCGGTCTGCCGGTCGAAAGCGAGTTCCCGCGTGCCGTCGGCGCCCGCTTGCGGAATGCCAAAGTCGATATAGTCGGACAGGACCCGCTCGTCCCAGCGCGCAAACGCGGGCTTCGAATGGAAGTGCCGCCATGCCTCGTCGCGGCTGCTCCAGCGCGTGCGCCGCGTACGCGTCGCCGCGGCGGGCGACAGCCGCTCGTCCAGCCCCGTCCACTGCGACACGCGCAGCATGTTGCTGCGCCAGCCTGCGATGACGGGCGAATCGAGCATCACCACGCCGCGCACCCATTGCGGCTTCCTTAGCGCCGCCATCAGTGAAAGATAGCCGCCAAGCGAATGCCCGACGAGCCATACCGGGTTCTCGTAGGCACGCCCGATGTCATCCAGCAACTCCTCGACCAGATGCGGCCAGTCGCGCGTCACCGGGTAGCGCGCGTCATGGCCGATCCGCTCGATGAAACGCATGTCGTAGTCGTCCGAGAGTTCGGCGAAGATCGTCCGATAGGTGGACGCCGGAAATCCGTTTGCATGCGAGAAATGGATGATGTTCTTCAAGCGCCATGGTCTCCGTTCTGATTTATTCTTGATCGCGCCGGCCCTTCGCTTACGGGTCCATCCAGTAGCGGCGATGCGTCTGCCGGTAGCGTTCCAGCGACAGCCCCGATCCGTCTGCCTCGATGCGCGCGGCGCCGTCGTCATCACTGCGCGACAGCGCGATGCCGCGCGCCCGATACCGTTCGTAGACGCCCGCATAGGGATGATGAAACCGGTTGCGATAGCCTACCTGAAATACCGCGATGGACGGCGCGATAGCGTCGAGGAACGGCTCGGTCGACGAGGTCTTGCTGCCGTGATGCGGCACGAGCAGAATCTGCGCGCGCAATGCGGCGGGCTCGCGCGCGAGCAGCGTGCGTTCGACAGGCGCTTCGATGTCCGCGGCCAGCAAGGCGACGACGGCCGTTCGTCTGTCTTCATGCGTTTGAATGCGCGAACCGCGCGCCGCGGCGCCCGCCGTGCTCACACGCAGCACGCAGCAGTGCGCGTTGGGCTTGCCCTGCAATGGACCGGCGTCGGGCCAGAGGATCGCGAAGTCGACGCCGTCCCATTGCCAGCGCTGGCCCGCCGCGCAGCGCACGGTTTGGGCGCCCTTCCCGGCCGCCTCGCGCCATAGCGCGTGGTCTGGCGGAAGTCCCGCCAGCAGTTGCCTCACTTCGATGCCTTCGAGCACGGCGGGCGCGCCGCCCGAATGGTCGGAGTCGGCGTGGCTGACGATCAGCGTATCGAGCGTCGCGATGCCCGCTGCCTGCAGATAAGGCACGACGATGCGCTCTCCGGCGTGCGTCGATTCGGGACCCGGGCCTGCGTCGAACAGCAGCGTGTGATGCGCGGTTTCGACGACGATCGACGAGCCTTGTCCGATGTCGAGCGCCGTGAGGCGGAACGCGCCCTCAGCGGGAGCGGCCGATGCCGGCGCGAGCAACGGCAGCCACGTCAGCGGCGCGGCCCAGCGCAACGGCCAGCCGGCCGGCGCAAGACACCACACGACGCCAACGGCCGCGCACGCCATCGCCCATGCATCCGGCTGCGGCAACTGCCAGACCGTCCAAGGCGGGCCCGACAGCAGTTGCAGACCGGCCGCGAGCAGATCCAGCAGATGATGCGCGAACCGGAAAGCGAGCGCATCGAGCGGCGCCGGTAACGCGATGCCGGCGATCACGGCAGGCGTCACGAAGACACTGACCCACGGAATCGCGAACGCATTCGCCACGGGACCGATCAGCGGTATCTGCGAGAAGAAGCACACCGTCAGCGGCGCGAGCGCGATCGTCACCGCGAACTGGACGCGAGCGCCGCTGCGCATGCGCTCGATCAACGCTCCGATCTGCGAGCGCGTCGCGTCGACGCAGCGCTTCATTAAAGAGCGTTCGACTTGCTCGTCATCCAGTGACTCTGACGGCCTGCTTCGCGCGCTATGCGCCGCTCCCGACATCGCGAACAGAATCGCGCCGACCGCGCAAAACGACAGCCAGAATCCCGCCGACACGACCGCCCACGGATCGACCAGCAGGACGAGTCCGAGGGCCCACGCAAGGACCACGGAAGGCGCGACGCGCCGTCCGCCGACATACGCGAGCGCAACGATGCCCGCCATCCACAATGCCCGTTGGGCAGGCACATTGAAGCCCGCGAGCGCAGCATGAAACGCGGCGAACAACGCGCCGCCCACGATCGCCACCTTCTGCGCGGGCACGAGCAATGGCAAACCACGTCCGATGAAGAACGAATGCCGCCACAGCGTCCCTATCAGCCACCCCGCAATCCCCGCGACAAACCCAATGTGCAAACCGGAAATCGCGACGAGATGGCTCGTGCCCGTGCGCCGCATCAGCAGCCAGTCGGCGGCACTGACGAGGTCCTGCGCACCGATTGCGAGCGCGACGACAATGCCCATGTGGGGCGCGTCTCCGAGCACGTCGGCAATTCGAGTGCGGATGGCCGACCGCCAGCCGTCGATCAGCACGCCCACTCCGCTTGCCCTTCCTGGAAGCCGCACGGCGGACGAAGACGCGCTCACATACCCCGTCGCCCGAACGTCACGCGCGAGCAATACGGCTTCCGCGTCGCGCACGCCCCAGTTCGCGTTTCCATGCGGACGCTTGAGCCGCACGTTCAGACGCCAGCGCGAACCGGGTTCGAGCACGGGCGGCGGCGCATCATCCGCGATCCACGATAGTTGCAGCGTGCGGGGAAAACGTTCGACGGGCGCATCGGCTGATTCGACGACGAACAGGAAACGCGTGCCATCCGCGCTGCGCGTCGGCAGTCCTTTGACCCAGCCACTGACGGCGATATCGCGCCCCTCCCACGCCTGCGGCAACTCGTAGGCGAGCCGCGCCTGCGCCCGCCATGCGGCATAACCAAAGCCACAACACGCCGCAGCACACAGCACCGCAAACCAGCCTGCGCGTGAGGGCCACGCGCCGCCGCGTCGGAAGCCCATCGACGAAACCAGGCTCAGCCCGCAGGCGCTTACGATCAGCACGAACCAACTCCACCGCCCAGGCAACGAAGCCTGCTGCTGCAACCACACGACGCCCAACGCAAACCCGCACCACACTGCCCGCATGCCGCCTCCGCAACCGACGCTCGCGCAGCATTACGCCGACATTCATCAGGAACCCGAATCAATGTCCACGTCGACGCGCCATGCGAGCCAAACAGTGATTATGCAGAGTAAAGGGCGAGACGCGGCAATGCGGCGTGCGCATTAGCCGTTGTGCCTATCGCGAGCGCGTTTTTGTCGATGCCGCGCTGCTCGGCGAGGATCGCGCCGATCGCGGGAATCTGGTCCGGCGTGTTGCGCTGCCTGTAAAGCCACGAAGGGGCGATATCGGGCGCATCGGTTTCGACGACCAGCGCGTCGAGCGGCAATTGCGCGGCGAGCCGCCGGATCTGCAGCGCACGCTCGAAAGTCACGTTGCCGCCGAACCCGAGATGCATGCCGTGGTCGATGAACGCCTGCGCCTGCTGGTAACTGCCGTTGAACGCATGCGCGATGCCGCGACTCACGTGATTGCGCCGCAAGCCCTTCAGCACCTGATCCTGCGACTTGCGCACATGGCAGATCACGGGCAGGTCGAATTCGCGCGCGAGCTTGAGTTGCTCGTTGTAGTAGAACTGCTGCGTCTCGTCGTCGAGTCCCGGCACGAAATAGTCGAGCCCGATCTCACCGAGACCGACGAACAGCGGATCGTCGAGACTCGCCTCGATTTCCATGCGCAGCACATCGAGATCGGACGGCTGCGCCTGCGGCGTGAAAAGGGGATGAATGCCGAGCGCATACGCCCCGCCCTGCACGCGATGCGCCAGTTCGCGCACCGTCGAAAAGTTGCCGCGCGCAATGCCCGGAATGACGATCCGGCTCACGCCCGCTTCGAGCGCGGCGCTCGCCACGGCGTCGCGATCCGCGTCGAATTCCGAAGCGTCGAGATGACAGTGCGTATCGATCCACATGCGCGCGGCCTCGTGTCGAATGGAAAGCGCCCGGCCTCAGACGGGCACGGTCGGCTCCTCGTACAGCACGCCGTCGCGCAGACGCATGATGCGGTCGCAGCGCGCGGCCAGATCGGGATCGTGCGTGACGATCACGAAGCTCGTCGACAGCGTGTTCGACAGTTCCAGCATCAGGTTGAACACGGTATCCGCCGTGCCGCCGTCGAGGTTGCCCGTCGGCTCGTCGGCGAGCACGCAGGCGGGCTTCGTGACCAGCGCGCGCGCAATTGCCACACGCTGGCGCTCGCCGCCCGACAGTTCGCCCGGACGATGCTTCGCGCGATGCGCGAGTCCCACCCGCTCGAGCATGTCGAATGCCTGCTTGCGCGCATCTTCCGTGGTCATGCGGCGGATGCGCAGCGGCATCGCGACGTTATCGAGCGCGGTGAATTCCGGCAGCAGATGGTGGAACTGATAGACAAAGCCGAGCGCGCGGTTGCGCAGATCGTTGCGCTCGCGCTCCGAGAGCTTCGTGAACGGCTTGCCCATCACTTCGACGTGGCCCGTGCTCGGATCGTCGAGGCCGCCCAGCACGTGCAGCAGCGTGCTCTTGCCGGAGCCGGACGCGCCGACGATCGCGAGCTTCTCGCCGCGCCGCACGGAGAGTTGCGTGTTGTTCAGCACCTGCACGTTCAGGCCACCCTGAACGAACGCTTTCGAAATGCCCGTTGCTTCGAGCACGTACGGATGCAAACCAGTTTCGTCGGCGGCCATGAGGTTGTTGTTCGGACGATCATTCATAACGCAGCGCCTCCGCCGGACGCACCTTCGCACCGCGCCAACTCGGATAGAGCGTCGCGAGGCACGACAGCAGGAACGCGATCACGCCGATCTTGGCCACATCGCCGGGCACGAGTTCGGACGGCAACTCGCTGATGAAATACACCGACGGCGGCAGGAACTGCACGTGCAGCAGATGCTCGATCATCGGCACGAGCCACGGAATGCTCCACGCGATCAGGCAGCCGAGCGCAACGCCAATGCCCGTGCCGACGAAACCGATCGTCATGCCCTGAATGACGAAAATCTTCATGATCGAGCCGGGCTGCGCGCCGAGCGTACGTAGGATCGCGATATCGGCCTGCTTGTTGGTCACCGTCATCACCAGCGACGACACCAGATTGAACGCCGCCACCGCGATGATCAGCGTGAGGATGATGAACATCATGCGCTTTTCGATCTGCACGGCCGAGAACCACGTCTTGTTCTGCTGCGTCCAGTCGCGGATATACAGATCGCCCGACAGCGTGCGCGCCAGCTGATGCGCGACTTCCGGCGCGCGCTGCATGTCTTTCAGGCGCAGGCGTACGCCCGTCGGCGCGGGTAGCCGGAACAGCGCTTCCGCGTCCTTGATGTTGATCAGCGCGAGCGTGCTGTCGTACTCGTAATGGCCGGACTCGAACACGCCGACCACGGTGAACTGCTTCAGACGCGGCAACAGGCCGGCGGGCGTCATCGTCCCTTCGGGCGCGACGAGCGTGATCTTGTCGCCCGTCGTCACGCCGAGATTCCCGGCCAGATCCCCACCGAGCACGATGCCGAACTCACCGGGCTTCAGCTCGTTCAGGTTGCCCGCCTTCATCTCCTTGCCGATGTCCGACACTTCCGGCTCCAGCGAAGGCTCGACGCCGCGCAGCGCGACGCCGCTCACGGCGTCCTGGCGCGTGAGCAGCGCCTGCGCTTCGACATAGGGCGCCGCGCCGATCACTTCCTTGTTCTGCTTCGCCTCTTGCGCCGTCAGTTGCCAGTTCGGCATCGAGCCCGTCGGCGAAAAGATCTCGACGTGCGCGAGCACCGACAGCATGCGGTCGCGCACCTCCTTCTGGAAGCCGTTCATCACCGACAGCACGACGATCAGCGCGGCCACGCCGAGCGCGATACCCGACATCGACACGAGCGCGATGAACGAGATGAAGCCGTTACCCGTGGTGCGTTTGCCGGCGCGCGTGTAGCGCCAGCCAATCTGCCATTCGTATGGAAGTTTCAAGCGAGTCCTTTTCAGCGTGATTGCGCTGTGTTCTGCATTTGCCCTGGCGGTCCGCGCACCGGGCGAAAAAACCGGCGCCGTGCGCGTGAAAGCCGTGTCGATTGGGCGCGAATTTCGGCCGATGGTTCCAGAGCGCCGGCTTGCGGCAGCTTTCCTCATACGGCGCATGGGCTGTGACGCCATGCAACGGCACGCGCCACATCGCGCCGTCCGGTGCGCAATCGTTGCGTGAATTGTACGCACTCGCGCACGAGTCACCGTTTCGGGCCCGGTCGAATCACCCGCCATCTCGCCCGCGATCGCGGATCAACGGGCCGAAGTTTGCCATACAATGCGCAGCATCATGAATGCCAACCGACTGCATCTCCTTCTACCCTTCGCGCTGCCCGCCGCAGCCGATGCGTCCACTGCACTGCATTCCCTCGACATTCCAGCCCTCGACAAACTGATCGCCCGCGCGACGCTGGTCGAACGCGTGATCGGCGAAGACTTCCAGCGCACGCTGCCGCACGAGCGCTGGGTCGCACGCAGCTTCGGCGCGGTGCCGGCCGGCACGGCCGCCGCCGACGAGGCGCCCCTCGCGCCCTACATGCTGCTCGCCGACGGCGGCAACCCGGGCAACGCGACATGGGCATGCGTGCAGCCGGTGCATGTGCGGATCGCGCACGACCATCTGGTGCTGATCGATCCCGCATCGCTGGAACTGACGGACGACGACGCGCGCGCGCTGTACGACATCGCGCGTCCGCTGATCGAGGAACTGGGCGTGCGGATCGAAGCGCCGCAGCCGTCGCGCTGGTATCTGTCGAGCGACGCGTTCGGCACGCTGGCGGGCGCCTCGCCGCTGCGCGCGAGCGGCCGCAACATCGAAATCTGGCTGCCGCACGAAGCGCACACGGGCGAGCGCTCGCGCGCGTGGATGAAGCTGCAGAACGAAGTGCAGATGGCGTGGTTCGAGCATCCCGTGAACGAAGCGCGCGAGGCGCGCGGCCTGCCCACCGTCAACTCGATCTGGTTCCATGCGCAAGGCGCGGCGCAGCCGGTCAAAAGCGACTTTGCGCGCGTGCTGTCGGACGCGGCGGCGACGCGCGGTCTTGCGCTCGCCGCAAAGGCGGCAACGGCCGCCCCGCCTGTCACTTACGACGCCTGGCGTTCCGACGGCACCAACGGCAGCGCCGCCACCACGCTGATCGAACTCGACCCGTTTTCCGCGCCGTTCATCGAGCAGGACTGGGGCCGCTGGAACGCCGCGTTCGCCGCACTGGAGCGCGACTGGCTTGCGCCCGCGCTCGCCGCGCTGCAGGCGGGCGAACTCGGCTCGCTGGGTCTGACGCTGTGCGGCGACACGGGCTCGGTGACACTCGACATCACGCGCGGCGATCTGCGTAAATTCTGGCGACGGCGTCTGTTCGCGTCGCTTTTCATCGAATGAACTGTCTCTTTGCTCCTGGTTTTGCCGCATGACTCGAATCGTTACGCGCCCCTGCTCTCCCGCCGACGCCGAAGCGCTGATCCGCCACGGCCTGCATCCTGTGCTCGCGCGGCTCTATGCATCGCGCGGCGTGTGCCTGCCCGATGAACTCGAAACCGGCCTTGCGCGGCTGACCCCGCCCGCGTCGCTCAAAGGCTGCGACGCGGCCGCGACGCTGCTGGCCGATGCCATCGAAGGCGGCCGCCGCATGCTGGTCGTCGCGGACTACGACTGCGACGGCGCGACGGCTTGCGCGGTCGCCGTGCGCGGTTTGCGGATGTTCGGCGCGCAGATCGACTATCTCGTGCCGAACCGCTTCGAGTACGGCTACGGCCTCACGCCGGAAATCGTCGCGCTCGCCGCGCAGCGACCCGGCGGCAAGCCCGAGCTGCTGATTACCGTCGATAACGGCATCGCCAGCGTCGACGGCGTCGAAGCGGCGAATGCACTCGGCATCGACGTGCTCGTCACCGATCACCATTTGCCCGGCGACGAACTGCCCGCCGCGCGCGCGATCGTCAATCCGAACCAGCCGGGCTGCACGTTCCCGAGCAAGTGCATCGCGGGCGTCGGCGTGATGTTTTATGTGCTGCTGGCGTTGCGCGCCGAACTGCGCCGCCGTGGCGCATTCGGCGAAGCGCGTCCGGAGCCGCGTCTGGACGGACTGCTCGATCTGGTCGCGCTCGGCACGGTCGCCGATGTCGTGAAGCTCGACGGCAACAACCGCGTGCTGGTCGCACAGGGCTTGCAGCGCATCCGCAACGGCCGCATGCAGCCGGGCATCGCCGCGCTGTTTCGCGCCGCGGGGCGCGATGCGCGCAGTGCGTCGGGCTTCGATCTGGGCTTCGCGCTCGGGCCGCGCCTGAATGCGGCGGGACGGCTGTCGGACATGTCGCTGGGCATCGACTGTCTGACGACGGACGACGTCGGGCGTGCTTGGGAACTGGCGCAGCAGCTCGACACGATGAACCGCGAGCGGCGCGAAATCGAAGCGGGCATGCAACAGCAGGCGCTCGACGACCTGTCGACGGTCGATCCCGCCGGCTCGACGACGATCACGCTGTTCAACCCGAGCTGGCATCAGGGCGTGATCGGGATCGTGGCCGGCCGGCTGAAGGAGAAATTCCACCGGCCGTCGTTCACGTTCGCGCTGGCCGACGACGGCGGCGCCACCGTCAAGGGCTCGGGCCGCTCGATTCCTGGCTTCCATCTGCGCGATGCGCTCGATCTCGTGTCGAAGCGCGAGCCGGGGCTGATCGCCAAATTCGGCGGCCACGCGATGGCGGCGGGCCTGACGATCGCCACGGCCGACGTGCCGCGCTTCACGGAGGCGTTCGAGCGGGTTGGGCGCGAGTGGCTGACGCAGGATGTACTGGCGCGCACGGTCGAGACGGATGGCGATCTTGAAGATGCGTATTTCACGCCGCAATTCGTCGAGATGATCGATGCGGCGGTCTGGGGACAGGGGTTTCCGGCGCCGGTTTTCTCGGGTGAATTCGATGTGATGTCGCAGGCGCTGGTGAAGGATAAGCATCTGAAGCTGCAACTGATGCGCGGGCGCCAGCGGTTCAGTGCGATCTGGTTCAATCACACGGAGCCGTTGCCGGCGAGGACGACTGTCGCCTATCGGCTGTCGGCGGATACGTGGAATGGCGTTGCACGCGTGCAACTGATCGTTGAGCATGCCGTGCTGTAGGCTGGGTGCGCCCAGCCCTGGCGCTGTGATCCGCTATAATTTTGGTTTTTGGCGGGAAGGGGTGTGGTTGGCCTTTTTTCGGTTTGGTTTTGGGTTGGTTTTGGTTTTTTGCTGGCCTTCGTGTTTTGCGCTTGAACTGGCATCCGCGATTTGCCTACGCGCTTCGGGCGTTGCCCCTGTGCGGGGCGGCACCTACTTTTCTTTGCCGCCGCAAAGAAAAGTAGGCAAAAGAAAGCGGCTCACACCGCCAGCTCGTGTGTCTGCCTGAGGGACCCCAACCGGTCTTATGCTTCACACGGCGACGTCTCTGCTGGCGCGCGTTGCCAGCGCTCCGAAGGAGCGCCTCACCCGCCTCGCACTTCCGTACACGGGCCAGCGGCAGCGAACGGTTAGTGCCGCCCAGGTGGCAAACTGTGTGTAGGCTTTCGCGCAATACGCGCACCACTCCAGACTAAAAAGCAAGGCTGATGTTCTGGTAAGAACGCTAACCCGTGCGGTGCGACAACCTACACACAGTTTGCCACCTGGGCGGCGGTGGGCTATCTGGCGCGGCGAGCTGGAATGTCGGTGCGTGAAGTGGGTGAGGCGCTCCTTCGGAGCGCTGGCAACGGGCATGTGTCACGTGGTTGCCGTGTGAAGCGTAAGACCCTGTGGGGGCCCTCAGGCAGGAACAAGGATTGGCGGTGTGAGCCGCTTTCTTTTGCCTACTTTTCTTTGCGGCGGCAAAGAAAAGTAGGTGCCGCCCCGCACAGGGGCGACGCTTGAAGCACGCTAACAAAACGCGGACGCCAACGCAAACGCAAAGCAAACCACCGCAACGCGAACCAAACCCAACCCCAACCCCAACAGCGTCGCAGACAAAAAACCCCATTTATTTGACACTGGATCGACATGGAAGCGGAACGCCTCAACTCAATCGACTCCTCCCTCGCGGACCTGCGCACACGCGCAGGCGAGCTCCGGGGGTATCTTTGACTACGATGCAAAGTCGGTACGACTGATCGAAGTCAACAAGGAACTCGAAGACCCGAACGTCTGGAACGACTCGAAGCACGCCCAGGCGCTCGGCAAGGAAAAGAAGCTGCTCGAAGGCGTCGTCGACGTGCTGAGCTCGCTCGATAACGACCTGCGCGACACGAAAGACCTGTTCGACATGGCGCGCGAAGAAGGCGACGAAGACACGCTCGTCGCGGTCGAAGAAGATGCCGCGAAACTCGAAGCGCGCGTCGCCGACATGGAATTCCGCCGGATGTTCTCGAACCCGGCCGACCCGAACAACGCGTTCATCGACATCCAGGCAGGTGCCGGCGGCACGGAAGCCTGCGACTGGGCATCGATGCTGCTGCGCCAGTACCTGCGCTACTGCGAACGCAAAGGCTTCAAGACGGAAGTGCTCGAAGAATCGGAAGGCGATGTCGCGGGCATCAAGAGCGCCACGATCAAGGTCGAAGGCGAATACGCCTACGGCTTCCTGCGCACCGAAACAGGCATTCACCGCCTCGTGCGCAAGTCGCCGTTCGATTCGTCGGGCGGCCGTCACACGTCGTTCTCGTCGGTGTTCGTGTACCCGGAGATCGATGAGTCGTTCGAGATCGAAGTCAATCCGGCCGATCTGCGCATCGATACCTACCGTGCTTCGGGCGCGGGCGGTCAGCACATCAACAAGACCGACTCCGCCGTGCGTATCACGCACGTCCCGTCGGGTATCGTCGTGCAGTGTCAGAATGACCGCTCGCAGCACCGTAACCGCGCCGAAGCGATGGCAATGCTGAAATCGCGTCTGTACGAAGCCGAAATGCGCAAGCGCCAGTCGGAACAGGACAAGCTCGAAGCGGGCAAATCGGACGTGGGCTGGGGCCACCAGATCCGCTCGTACGTGCTCGACAACAGCCGTATCAAGGATCTGCGCACCAACGTCGAAATCAGCAACACGAAGAGCGTGCTCGACGGCGATCTCGATCCGTTCATCAGCGCGAGCCTGAAGCAAGGCATCTAAGCGCATCCGGCGCGGCACGCGTGGCCGCGCCGCATTTTTTTTCACCGCCTGTGCGTCACAGTCGAAAGCGCGCACGAGGCATCGGATACTGACCATCATCACCATGACCGAACCGACTCAGCCTGTCACGGCCCAGCCGTATGTAGCCGAGGTGGACGACAACCAGATCATCGCCGAGCGCCGCGAAAAGCTGCGCGCACTGCGTGAACAAGGCGTCGCCTACCCGAACGACTTCCGCCCGACCCACCACGCGGCCGATCTCCAGTCCGACTACGCGGACGCCGACAAGGACGCGCTCGAAGCGAAAGCGCTGCAGGTCGCGCTGGCCGGCCGCATGATGCTCAAGCGCGTAATGGGCAAGGCCAGCTTCGCGACGGTGCGCGACGGCTCGGGCCAGATCCAGTTCTTCATCACGCCCGCCGACGTCGGCGAAGCGACGTACGAAGCCTTCAAGAAGTGGGACCTCGGCGACATCGTCGCGGCCAAAGGCGTGCTGTTCCGCACGAACAAGGGCGAGCTCTCCGTGCGCTGTACGGAACTGCGGCTGCTGTCGAAGGCGCTGCGTCCGCTGCCCGACAAATTCCACGGTCTCGCCGACCAGGAAATGCGTTATCGCCAGCGCTATGTCGATCTGATCGTCACGGACGAAGCGCGCAAGACCTTCGTCGCGCGCACCAAGGCCGTGTCGTCGATCCGCAAGTTCATGGCCGACGCCGACTTCATGGAAGTCGAAACGCCGATGCTGCACCCGATTCCCGGCGGCGCGGCGGCCAAGCCGTTCGTCACGCATCACAACGCGCTGGACATGCAGATGTTCCTGCGTATCGCGCCTGAGCTGTACCTGAAGCGCCTCGTGGTCGGCGGCTTCGAGCGCGTGTTCGAGATCAACCGGAATTTCCGTAACGAGGGCGTGTCGCCGCGTCACAATCCGGAATTCACGATGATGGAGTTCTACGCCGCGTACACCGACTACAAGTGGCTGATGGACTTCACCGAGCAACTGATCCGTCAGGCCGCCGTCGATGCCCTCGGCAACGCGACGATCACGTATCAGGGCCGCGAACTGGATCTGTCGAAGCCGTTCCATCGCCTGACGATCACGCAGGCAATCCAGAAATACGCGCCGCAGTACACGGACGCGCAACTGGCGGACGGCGCGTTCCTGCGCACGGAACTGAAGAAGTTCGGCGTCGACGCGACGCAGCCGCAATTCCTGAACGCGGGCATCGGCGCGCTGCAACTGGCGCTCTTCGAGGAAACGGCGGAATCGCAGTTGTGGGAGCCGACCTTCATCATCGACTACCCGGTCGAAGTGTCGCCGCTCGCGCGCGCATCGGATAGCGTGGACGGCATCACCGAGCGTTTCGAACTGTTCATCACGGGCCGCGAAATCGCCAACGGTTTCTCGGAACTGAACGATCCGGAAGACCAGGCGGCGCGCTTCAAGAAGCAGGTCGACCAGAAGGACGCCGGTGACGAAGAAGCGATGTACTACGACGCCGACTACATCCGCGCGCTCGAGTACGGCATGCCGCCCGCGGGTGGCTGCGGCATCGGCATCGACCGTCTGGTGATGCTGCTCACCGACAGCCCGAGCATCCGCGACGTCATCCTGTTCCCGCATCTGCGCCGCGAAGACTGATCTCCACGCTCCGCGACGCCCGCCGCGCATGATTGCGATTGCTTCATGCGCGGTCCCCTCCTCGGTTTCCCTCTACGTGCAGAATCGGTTGTAACTACCGGTAAAAACTGCGCGCTCCCGATATCTCCCACTGTTCTGCCCACGGGCCGAATGTCAGGCGTGACACGGGCTTCCGCCGATCGGCGCACTTTTTGCGTACGGTGGAACTGAGTGTTGCATTCGCCACTGGTTACAAAATGAAACCCTGGCGGAAGCCGGGTGTCCGACACTTATACCGGTTAATACCGGTTACCGTCGCACGGCTTGCCGCTGTGACTTACGAGTTGCTTTACAGGTCCAATCTGCGTAGTTGGAGGCCTACAACCATGGATAATCCGAACAATTCACCACGCCGCCTTCATCCCCTCGTTGCCGTGGCGGCAGGCGCTGTCATCATCGCCAGTCTGGCGGCGACGGCAGCCGTGACGGGACTGTTCCCGAAGGCATCGAGCAACGGCGCGCAAAGCGATCAGGTGCAATCGGCGGCCGTCGCGCAGCAACAGCAGCCCGTCGTCGATACGGCGCAACCGGCTGCTCTGAGCGCGCAGCAGCAGGCAGCAGCGCAACAGCAGGCCGCGCAGCAACAGCAAGCTGAACAGCAGGCGGCCCAGCAGCAGGCCGAGGCACAACGGGCACAACAGCAACAGGCGCAGGCTCAGCAAGCACAGCAACTGGCCGCGCAACAGGCGCCGCAAGCACCCGCGCCGGCCCCGCAATATGCGCAACAGCCTCAATACGCGCAACAGGCGCCCGCGCGGCCCGCCTACTGTTCGACGTGCGGCACGGTTGAAGCCATCTCGGCTGTACGCCAGGAAGGCCACGGAACCGGGATTGGCGCCGTGGGCGGCGCGGTGGCGGGCGGTGTCGTCGGCAACCAGTTCGGCAGCGGCGGAGGCCGAACGGCGATGACGCTACTCGGCGCGCTTGGCGGCGGCCTCGCAGGTAACTCGGTCGAAAAGCATCTGCGCAGTTCGACCAGCTACTCGGTGCGCGTTCACATGGAAAACGGCAAGACGCGCTACTTCACGTATCACGAAGCGCCGCCGTTCCAGCAAGGCCAGCGCGTGCGGGTGGAGAACGGGACGCTCGTCGCAGGCTGATCTTGAGCGGGCGCCCTCACCCGCAACGCTTCGGGCATTAAAAAAGGCGACTTCCACGGAAGTCGCCTTTGCATGTGTTGCGTCCTGAATCGCTGCGGTACGCGCCGCGCTCAGTAATCCGCGTCTTCGATCCATGCAGCCTGAATGGCTTCGAGGATCTTTTCGTTCGAGCGGTTCGGATCGTCGTCGAAGCCGTCCAGTTCCATCACCCAGCGGTGAAGATCAGTGAAGCGCACCTGTTGCGGATCGATCTCCGGGTGCTTGTCGGTCAAGGCCATCGCGATATCTTGCGTGTCGGTCCACTTCATGGCTGCTCGCTCCTGTTAGTGATTTTCCTTCGCGTGGTTGATCGAATAACGCGGAATCTCGACCACGAGATCGTCGCCTTCAGGCATGAGCGCCTGGCACGACAACCGCGATTCGCGTTCGAGACCCCATGCCTTGTCGAGCAGATCGTCCTCGTCTTCTTCCGACGGCGTCAACGCGTTGAAACCCTCACGCACGATCACGTGACAGGTCGTGCACGCGCAAGACTTCTCGCATGCGTGCTCGATTTCGATGCCGTGTTCGAGCAGATTGTCGCAAATGCTCTTACCCGGCACGGCGTCGATGACCGCGCCGTCCGGACACAGTTCGACGTGAGGCAGCACAACGATTTGAGGCATACAAATTCCGTTCTGGTCTGTGAGGCACGGACGCCGCCCTTCAGGCACCGTACCATTTTACTGGTGGCGCGGCCGTTTTTGGCACGCGCCGCGTGATTCAGCGGCGACTCGCGAATCATGGATTCACGGCATCGCCTTCTTTTGCGTCGACTGCGCTGATTGAAGACTGGCGCGGCGTCAGATCTCGTCGAGCTTGCGGCCCGCGAGCGCGCGGCGAATGCTCTTGTCCATCCGGCGCGCGGCGAATTCGTCGGTGCCTTCGGCGAGCGTCTTGGTCGCCGTTTCGATCGCGTCGGTATCGTCGCCCGGCGCGATCGCGCGCAGCGCGGCGACGAGACCTTCGAGCGCGGTGCGCTCGTCGGCGTCGAGCAGTTCGCCGTCGGCCGCGAGCGCGGCTTCCGTCGCTTCGATCAGCCGCTGCGCTTCGACCTGCGCCTCGCGCAACGCCCGCGCGCGCATATCGACTTCCGCCGTCTTGAAGCTGTCTTCCAGCATGCGCGCGACGTCGTCGTCGGCAAGGCCGTATGACGGTTTCACGACCACCGATGCCTCCACGCCCGAATGCTGCTCGCGCGCAAACACGGACAGCAGACCGTCCGCGTCGACCTGATAGGTGACGCGGATGCGCGCTGCGCCCGCCGCCATCGGCGGAATGCCGCGCAGTTCGAAACGCGCGAGCGAACGGCAATCGGACACAAGTTCGCGCTCGCCCTGGACGACGTGAATCGCCATCGCCGTCTGGCCGTCCTTGAACGTCGTGAATTCCTGCGCGCGCGCGACGGGAATAGTCGAGTTGCGCGGGATGATCTTCTCGGCGAGACCGCCCATCGTTTCAACGCCGAGCGAGAGCGGAATCACGTCGAGCAGCAGCCAGTCGTCACCGTCGGCGCCGCGGTTGCCTGCGAGCAGATCGGCCTGGATCGCTGCGCCAAGCGCAACGACCTGATCCGGGTCGAGATTGGTCAGCGGCGGCTGGCCGAAGAAGTTTTCAACGGCACGACGGATCACCGGCATGCGCGTCGCGCCGCCGACCAGCACGACGCCGTTGATGTCGGCGGCCGTCAGCTTCGCGTCGCGCAGCGCCTTTTTCGTCGGGCCGAGCGTGCGCTGCACGAGCGCCTGCGTGATCGTTTCGAATTCCCTCTCGTCGACGGTGACGTCGATCTTCGCGCCGCTTGCGAGTGTCGCCTGCACCGAAGCGCTCGGTGCCGACGACAGCGCTTCCTTCGTGACGCGCACCGTGTCGAGCAGCAGACGCACGTCTTCCGGCGTCAGCGACTGGGCGGGAACGTTCGCCTTCTCCAACACATGGCGATACAGCGCGTGGTCGAAGTCGTCGCCGCCGAGGGCCGAATCGCCGCCCGCCGCGAGTACTTCGAAGACGCCCTTCGTGAGCTTCAGAACCGACAGGTCGAACGTGCCGCCGCCGAGGTCGTATACCGCGTACAACCCTTCCGAGCCGTTATCGAGACCGTACGCAATCGCGGCAGCCGTCGGTTCGTTCAACAGACGCAGCACGTTCAGGCCGGCAAGGCGCGCGGCATCTTTGGTTGCCTGGCGCTGCGCTTCGTCGAAATATGCGGGCACCGTGATGACCGCGCCGACCAGTTCGTCGCCGAGCGTATCTTCCGCGCGATAGCGCAGCGTCGCGAGAATTTCCGCGGACACTTCGACGGGACTCTTTACGCCGTCGATGGTGCGGATCTGCACCATGCCCGGAGCGTCGACGAAATCGTACGGCGCGTTTTCCGCGTGCTCGACTTCGCTCTTGCCGCGCCCCATGAAACGCTTGACGGAGACGATCGTGTTACGCGGATCGGTGGCGGCTTCCGCCTTCGCCAGGCGGCCGATGCGGCGGCCGCCCTTCTCCAGATACCGCACGACGGACGGCAGCAGATAGTGGCCTTCGTCGTCGGGCAATACGTCGGGCACGCCGCTGCGCACCGCCGCGACGAGAGAGTTGGTGGTGCCGAGATCGATGCCGACCGCGAGACGCCGCTGATGCGGCGCGGGCGCCATGCCGGGTTCAGAAATTTGCAGTAAAGCCATCTGGAATCTTCTTCGGGGCTTGCTTCGCCCCGGTCCTGATCGTGTTTGTTCGCGTGATGATTGGGCTGGCTCGTCCGTTAGCGCCGGAGCGCGTCAGACGTCGAGCCGCTCGATCTGCGTGCCGATTTCCGCGGCCACGCGCTCGATGAACATCAATTGCCGTACGGCCTCGCCTGCTGCCTGATTCGAGCCGCTGTCGAGCAACGCGGCCAGCTTCGTGAACCGCACCTTTTCTTCGTCGCGCAGTTCGGCGAGCAGTGAATCGAGCGCATCGACGTTCTTCGCCGCCGACGCGTCCTCGATGCTCTCGCGCCATTCCATCTGCTGCATCAGGAACGCCGACTCCATCGCCGTGTTGTTCTCCGCGCCGACATCGATGCCGCGCAGTGTCAGCAGATAGCGCGCGCGCATGAGTGGATCGCGCAGCGTCTGGTACGCCTCGTTCGTGCGCGTGGCCCATTGCATCGCGATACGCTTTTGCGCGTCGCCAGCAGCGGCGAAACGGTCCGGATGCACCTGCGCCTGCACCGTGCGATACGCGTGATCCAACGCGGATGCATCCAGCGCGAATTGCTCGGGCAGATTGAAGAGTTCGAAGTGACTGTCGTTCAACGAGGCCATCAGGTTACTTTGTCCATGCAATGCGCGCAGTGCAGCGCCGAAGCGCGCGCCAGGTGCGCGGCTAAATTGAAAAAAGGCGGCACAGGCCGCCTTTTCAGCATGACTCGCGCGCTTACACGCGGAACGATTCGCCGCAGCCGCATTCGTCCTTCACATTCGGGTTGTTGAACCTGAAGCCTTCGTTCAACCCTTCGCGCGCGAAGTCGAGTTCCGTGCCGTCGATATAAGCGAGGCTCTTCGGGTCCACTACGATCTTCACGCCCTTGCATTCGAACACTTCGTCTTCGGGCGCGAGTTCATCGACGTACTCGAGCTTATACGCGAGGCCCGAGCAACCCGTCGTGCGCACACCGAGCCGCAACCCGACGCCCTTGCCGCGCCGGACCAGATATTTCTGCACGTGTTGTGCTGCCTTTTCGGTCAACGTAATTGCCATAGCGTTTCTCATTGTGCGGCACGCCGTCGTTCCTCACGACGCGTGTCGCGACCCTGCCTGCCTCTCAAATCGTTCCGGCGAGCGTCGATAGCGAGTACCGACGCGTCACCGTGCCACTCAAACGCACTCAACCGCGCGTGTTAAGCCGATTGCTCAGCCTTCGCTGCGTCAGCCGTTTCGCCGTGACGCTGCTTGTAGTCGGCAACGGCTGCCTTGATCGCGTCTTCCGCGAGGATCGAACAGTGGATCTTCACGGGCGGCAGCGCCAGTTCTTCGGCGATCTGCGTATTCTTGATGGTGAGCGCCTGATCCAGCGTCTTGCCCTTCACCCATTCCGTCACGAGCGAGCTCGACGCGATGGCCGAACCGCAGCCGTACGTCTTGAACTTCGCGTCTTCGATCACGCCGTCCGCGCCAACGCGAATCTGCAGCTTCATCACGTCGCCGCAAGCGGGCGCGCCGACCATGCCGGTGCCGACCGCGTCGTCGTCCTTCGAGAAGGAACCAACGTTGCGCGGGTTTTCGTAGTGATCCAGAACCTTGTCGCTATATGCCATTTTGTGACTCCTTGATTCGATTCAACCTGCGTGCGTTTATCGAGTGATTCAAAGCGCGCTCAGTGCGCGGCCCATTGAATCGTCGACAGATCGATGCCGTCCTTGTGCATTTCCCACAGCGGCGACAGATCGCGCAGTTTCGCAATCTTGCTCTTCAGCAGGTTGATGACGTAATCGACGTCCTGCTCCGTCGTAAAGCGGCCGACCGTGAAGCGGATCGAGCTGTGTGCCAGCTCGTCGTTGCGGCCGAGCGCGCGCAGCACGTACGACGGCTCCAGCGAAGCCGACGTGCAAGCCGAGCCCGACGACACGGCCACGTCCTTCACCGCCATGATCAGCGATTCGCCTTCGACGAAGTTGAAGCTGATGTTCAGGTTGTGCGGGACACGCTTTTCCATGTCGCCATTCACATACGTTTCTTCGATCTCTTGCAGGCCGCGCAGCAGCTTGTCGCGCAGCATGCGGATGCGTTCGTTTTCCGTCGCCATTTCTTCACGCGCGATCCGGAACGCTTCGCCCATGCCGACGATCTGGTGCGTCGCCAGCGTGCCCGAACGCATGCCGCGCTCGTGACCGCCGCCGTGCATCTGCGCTTCGATGCGCACGCGCGGCTTGCGGCGCACGTACAGCGCGCCGATGCCCTTCGGGCCATACGTCTTGTGCGCCGAGAACGACATCAGGTCGACCTTCAGCTTCTGCAGATCGATTTCGACCTTGCCAGTAGCCTGTGCAGCGTCGACGTGGAAAATGATGCCCTTCTCGCGGCAGATTTCGCCGATCGTCTCGATGTCCTGGACGACGCCGATCTCGTTGTTCACGTGCATCACCGAAACCAGGATCGTGTCCGGGCGCAGCGCGGCCTTGAACACGTCGAGGTCGATCAGGCCGTCGTCCTTCACGTCCAGATACGTGACTTCGTAGCCTTCGCGCTCCAGTTCACGCGTGGTGTCGAGCACGGCCTTGTGCTCGGTCTTCACGGTGATGATGTGCTTGCCCTTGCCCTTGTAGAAGTGCGCAGCACCCTTGATCGCGAGGTTGTCCGATTCCGTCGCGCCAGACGTCCAGATGATTTCGCGCGGGTCGGCGTTGACCAGCGCCGCGACGTTCTCGCGCGCTTCCTCGACGGCACGTTCCGCGTCCCAGCCGTATGCGTGGCTGCGCGATGCCGGATTACCGAACTGCTCGCGCAGGTACGGAATCATCTTGTCCACCACGCGCGGATCGACGGGTGTCGTCGCGCTGTAGTCCATGTAAATGGGCAGGTGGGGAATGTCGTTGTTCATCAATCGCTCCGGGGACATCAGTGCTTATGGCTTCATGGTTCTGGCGTTCGCGTCTTTGCGCGCTCTGTCAGCCAGCCATGTTGAAAACGGAATTCGGCCCTTTCGGCACCGCGCGCGGTTCCACGGCGGGCGCTTCCGTCCGCCGGTCGCGCAGCACCGCCGTCGAGCCTTCGCGCGAGCGCTGCTGGTCGACCAGGTCTTTCAGGGAAACGGAGTCGAGATACTCGACCATCTTCTGGTTCAGCGTCGACCACAGCTCATGCGTCATGCAATGGCCGTCGTGATGCTTCGTGCCTTCACACGAACCCTTGCCGCCGCATTGGGTGGCATCGAGCGGTTCGTCGACGGCGATGATGATGTCCGCGACCGTCACATCCTCTGCGCGGCGCGCGAGGTTGTAGCCGCCGCCCGGCCCGCGCACGGATTCGACGATCTCGTGACGGCGCAGCTTGCCAAACAGCTGCTCGAGGTAGGACAGGGAGATATGTTGGCGCTGGCTGATACCCGCAAGCGTCACCGGGCCCTGCTCCTGGCGCAATGCCAGGTCGATCATCGCCGTGACGGCGAAACGGCCTTTCGTGGTGAGTCTCATATGTGGTGGGAACCGCAATTCTCGACAAGTTTGGTCAAGTATAAATACATGACGGATTTAGTCAAGTATCCCTATCTCGATTTGGGTCATTTACTTAACGAAAAACTTGTCTACGGGGTCAATTGGGGCCGCAGCGCCGCGATCAATCCACGACAGGCGGCTTCGCACTGGTCCAGCACGATTTCGAAGCCCTCGCCGCCGCCGAAGTACGGGTCGACGACCTCGCGTGCATCGAAACCTGGCGCGCGTTTTTCCGCGCCGCTTGCGACCGGCGCGTCCGCGTCCGTCGCAAACTCCATCAACAGACGAATCTTGTCGCGCTGTGCAGGCGGACAGATCTGTCTGAGCGCGGCGACGTTTTTGTCGTCCATCGCAATGATCAGATCGAAGCGCTCGAAGTCAGTCGCGGTGATCTGACGGCCGCGAAATATCGACAAATCGTAACCGCGATTTTTTGCGGCGCGCTGCGCGCGTTCGTCCGGCGCTTCGCCGATATGCCAGTCGCCCGTGCCCGCAGAATCCACGATCACGCGATCCGCGAGCTTCGCGTCGGCCAGCAGATGCCGCATGACGCCCTCCGCAGTCGGGGAACGGCAAATGTTCCCAAGGCACACGAAGCAGATGGCGACGGTTTTCATCAATGGCTGAGCGGCTCAGCCGCGAATGTCATATGTGGTGAAACAGTGCCGCGATTATACAAAGCCATGCAAAATCACGCCGGCGGCGCGCCGGCAGCCATGCCGATTACATCGGCTGTGCGGACATGCGCGCCGTTGCGGGCAGCACGTCGGCCGGCATCGCAGCCTCGCCGCCGACAAATCCATACGAAACAGTACGAGCCAGTTCCGCCGATACACGCTCGGCAGCCAGCGGGGACTGCGTCGCCGCGCCGTTATACAGATGCAGGTAAGCAACAGCCGCAAGCGGCACAACGATGGCTAATGGCCAATACACCGATATTTTCTTTTTCATGATGTCGTTCTCTTTAAGCGGGCCGAAGTGCACAGACGCACTTTGCCCAGTCGAAATGGTAGCGGAGGACGCAATCCGGATAAACCCGCCCCAACGGAACACTGCGTTGCGCCCCGATGAACAGTCGAAGCGCGATGCGGATTTGCAAAGTGCCGACGACAGTCTTTCGGTCGCCGAAAGATATCCTTACAAAAGCACACACAGGTAATACTCAGCAGGCGGTACAACTAGCTACATGGATAGACACGCACCTCTCGCTTGTCTTAACACTCAAATGAAACGTCTTATTCCTTCTTTCGCTCCTGCTGTCGTTGCACTCTGCGCGGTCGCCGCGCTCGGCGGATGTGCTGCGTATCCGTACGGTGGCCCGCCAGCGGGCTACGGCTACGACAACGGCTATTACGACGGCTACGGGGCACCCGCTTACGGATACGCCGAACCGCCCGTGCAATCGAGCCTGTTCCTTGGCTTCGGCGGGGGCGGGTACTCGGGCTCTAACTACGACCGCGGCTATTGGGGCGGTCGGGGCTACGACCACGGAAATTACAATCGCGGCGACCGCGGCAACTGGAACGGGAACGGCCATGGCAACAACAATGGCGGCCCGCCGCGTGGTCAGCCGCCGCAGGCAGGCAATCCGCCGCCGCAGAATCCTGGCGGCAACTCGGGCGGCGGCTATCACGGCAACCGTCCGCCCGTGCAGGCGGGCGCAGGTCAGCAGCAGCAAGGCGGGGGCAATCGCGGTGGCGGAGGTGGCAATCGCGGCGGACAGGCGTGGAACAACGAGGGCGGTAGACCGCACTGAAGCAGTCCACGCTGACGCGTAATGAAAAAGAGGCTGCATCGCACATGCGATGCAGCCTCTTTTCTTTAAATTTCGACGCCCGAAGGGGCCGCGTTACCCGATATGCGTCTTGCTCGCGGCGTAGAGCTCGCGGAACGTGCGTCCCACGGGCGCCGGCATCTCGCGGGTATTCGTCCAGCCACCGCCTAGCGGCAGCTTTGCAATCGACTTCCGGTTGCCGCCCATCCGCTCGAGAATCCGCACCGCGACCTTCGTGAGGAGCCGGTACGCCCCCGGATGCATCGCCAGATAGCCCCAGACGGCGAGCCCATAGCGCTCCTGCCATGGCCGCAGATGCCGCTCCACTTGCCGCTCGCGCAGCTTGCGCAGCAAATCCGACAGCGGGATGCCGACCGGGCATACGCTGTTGCATTCTCCGCATAGCGTCGCCGCCTGCGGCAGATCGAGCGCCTTTTCAATGCCGACATAGCTCGGCGTCAGCACCGAGCCCATCGGCCCCGGATAGACCCAGCCATACGTGTGTCCGCCGACCTTCTGATACACCGGGCAGTGATTCATGCACGCGCCGCAGCGGATACAGCGCAGCATCTCCTGAAAGTCGCCGCCGATCAGCCCGGTACGCCCACCATCGACGAGTACCACGTACATATGCTCCGGCCCGTCCTGGTCGCCCTCGCGACGCGGCCCCGTCAGCACGGAAAAATAGTTCGACACGTCCTGCCCCGTCGCCGAGCGCGGCAACAGACGCATGGCCGTCGCGAGATCTTCGAGCGTCGGCAGCACCTTTTCGATGCCCGTCACCGCGACGTGCACGCGCGGCATCACCGTGCACATGCCCTCGTTGCCTTCGTTGGTCACGAGCGCAACCGAGCCCGTCTCCGCGATCACGAAGTTGCCGCCCGTCACGCCCATGTCGGCCGTCATGAAGTGCGGGCGCAGCATCTCGCGGGCCTCGCGCGTCATCTCCGGAATCTCCGTCAGACGCGGCTTCTGGTGCGTCTTCGCGAACAGGTCGGCGATCTCTTCCTTGTCCTTGTGGACGACGGGCGCGATGATGTGGCTCGGCGGCTCGTTGTCGTTGATCTGCAGAATGTATTCGCCGAGATCGGTTTCGATCGACTGCACGCCCATCTGTCCCAGCACCTCGTTCAGGCGCATTTCCTCGGACACCATGGACTTCGTCTTGATCACCTTCTTCACATCGTGCTTGCGCGCGATATCGGCGACGAGCTTCGCTGCGTCTTGCGTCGTCTCGGCGAACAGCACGGTGACGCCGCGCCGCGTCGCCTCGCGCTCGAAGGTCTCCAGCCAGACGTCGAGGTTCTCCAGCGCGCGGTTGCGGCGCTCCTTGAGCGCGGCGCGCGTGGCGGGGAAGTCGATCGCCAGCATCGCCGACGCGCGCGCCGACACGAATTTCGTCGACAGCTTGGTGAGGTTCTGCTGAAGGCGCTGGTCGGCGAGCTTCTGGCCCGCGCGCGCCTTGAACTGCATCGTTTGAACTTGCATGGCGGCCTTGGGGATCGGTTACAGGTTGGCGCTACCGCGTGCTATCACTTGTCAGGCGAAGAACGACGTTCAACCGCGCTCAGGCGTCGCCCGCCAGAACCTGCGCGATGTGCAGCACGCGCGTCGTCGTATCGCCCGTACGTCGCAGGCGCCCTTCTATGTTCAGCATGCAGCCGAGATCGCCCAGCACGACGGCCTGCGTGCCGCTCGCGTGAATATTGGCGCACTTCTCGTCGACGATAGCCGTCGAGATATCGGCGAACTTCACCGCAAACGTACCGCCGAAGCCGCAGCAGTGCTCGCAGTCCTTCATCTCGGTCACGGCGACGCCCGCCTGTGCGAGCAACGCGCGCGGCTGCTGCTTCACGCCCAGTTCGCGCAGTCCCGAACACGAGTCGTGATACGTCACCGGCCCCTGGAATTCGCCCGGCGACAGTTCGACCTTGGCGACAGTGGCAAGGAAATCGGTGAGTTCGTAGACCTTTGGGCGAAGCCGCGCGAAGCGTCCCATCAGTTCGGGATCGTCGGCAAACAGATCGCCGTAATGCGCACGGATCATCCCGCCGCACGAGCCGGACGGCACGACCACGTAATCGTATTGCTCGAACTCGCGCAGCGTCTTTTCCGCGAGATCGCGCGCGATGCGCCGGTCGCCGGAGTTGTAGGCCGGCTGTCCGCAGCAGGTTTGCGCGGGCGGCACGAACACCTCATAGCCCGCGCGCTCGATCAGCTTGAGCGCGGAGAAGCCGATTTCGGGGCGCATCAGATCGATCAGGCAGGTAACGAAAAAACCGACTCGCATGAGTGCTCCTCCGGGGAAACGTCCCCGATTATCCGCTGTTTGACGCGCAATACCAACGCGTAACCGCCCCAATGCGCAATGAACCGTCAAATAGTGAGATTGGAGGATCATTTCCAATGGCGTTCGCTTTTTTCACAATACGAGATACAATCAGTTTCCGCTGTTTGACGCGTCAACCGTTTAGCCTTATGAGCGATACGAACCCGGACCCCAAGACGTCGATTCAGGTGATCGAACGCATGATGCGCCTGCTGGATGCCCTCGCCGCGCATAGCGACCCGGTCAGCCTGAAGGAACTTGCGCAACGCACTGATCTTCACCCGTCCACCGCCCATCGCATTCTGAACGACATGGTGACCTGCCGGCTGGTGGATCGCTCGGACCCCGGCACGTACCGCCTGGGCATGCGGCTGCTGGAACTGGGCAATCTCGTCAAGGCGCGCCTGTCGGTGCGCGACGCAGCGCTGATGCCGATGCGAGAACTGCACCGGCTGACGGGTCAGACCGTCAACCTGTCGGTGCGTCAGGGCGACGAGATCGTCTATATCGAGCGCGCCTATTCGGAACGCTCGGGCATGCAGGTGGTGCGTGCCATCGGCGGCCGTGCGCCGCTGCATCTGACATCGGTGGGCAAGCTGTTTCTCGCCGCCGACGAATCGACCCGCGTGCGGGCCTACGCGACCCGCACGGGCCTGTCGGGCCACACGCAGAACAGCATCACCGATCTCACCAAGCTCGAACGCGAACTGTCGCACGTGCGCCAGCAGGCATGCGCGCGCGACAACGAAGAACTCGAGTTGGGCGTACGCTGCATCGCAGCCGGCATTTATGACGATACGGGCAAGCTCGTCGCGGGCCTGTCGCTGTCGGCACCGGCTGATCGCCTGCAGGACTCGTGGCTCGGCCAGTTGAGCAAGACTGCGCTGGTCATTTCCGAATCGCTCGGCTATCACCCGCAAGTGCAGCACGCGAGCGCTTCGGCACACCCGATGTAACGCGCCAACGCATGTGCATAAAAAAAGCCCCGCATTGCGGGGCTTTTTGTTGGGCTACGGCTTTCGCTCAGGTCCCGGCGCCATTGGCGTCCGCGCTGGTGATGCGCTGTTCGCCGCCGTTGTCGATCCACGTGCGCAGACGCTGCGCATCGGCGAAACGCGAGTACTTGCCCGACGAATCGAGCAGCACCATGATCATCGGACGATCGTGGATCGTCGCCTGCATCACGAGGCACTCGCCCGCTTCGTTGATGAAGCCGGTCTTCTGCAGGCCGATGTCCCACGTCGGGTTGCGTACCAGCGCGTTGGTGCTGTTGTACGCGATCGTGCGCTTACCCGTGTAGACCTCGTAGCTGCGATCGGTCGAGAACTTGCGGATCATCGGGTACTGATAAGCGGCGTTGACCATCTTCACGAGGTCGCGCGCGCTCGATACGTTCTGGCTCGTCAGGCCCGTCGGGTTTTCGAAGTGCGTGTCGGTCATGCCGAGCGCCTTCGCCTTCGCGTTCATCGCGGCCATGAAAGCGGGACGGCCACCCGGGAAGTAACGCGACAGGGCTGCCGCCGCGCGGTTTTCCGACGCCATCAGCGCGATGTGCAGCATGTCTTCACGCGAAAGCACCGAGCCGACGGACAGGCGCGAGCCGGTGTTCTTCTCGTAGTCGCGGTCTTCGTCCGTGACTTCGACCTGCTCGGTCATCGCCGCCTTCGAATCGAGCACGACCATCGCCGTCATCAGCTTGGTGATCGACGCGATGGGCACGACGGCGCGCGAGTTCTTGTCGAACAGCGACTCAGACGTGTTCTGGTCGACCACGTAGGCGACGCTCGAACGCAGCATCAGCGCGTCCGGCGTTTCGTGCAGGCCGAAGGCCGTGCCGACGGACGGCTGGCGCGGCTCGAACGCGACGCGGCGCACGACCGAGTGATGGCGGCCGTTCACCGTGTACGAGACGCGGCGCTTCTTCGAAACGGTACGGGGCTGGTCGTCGTCGTCCTTCGCGGCGGCCTTGACGTCCTTGGCGGCCTTCGACGACTTGCTGGAGACTTGCTCGGCAGCGGCCTTCTTCGAAGGCTTCTTGCCGGCTTTCGCGGACTTGGCAGGCGCCGTGGCGGAGGCGGCGAATGCGTCCACCGGCGCGGCAAAAGCCGCTGCGATGACCACCGAGGCAGCCACCGACAGAGCGGTGCTGAGCGCCGCGCCGTGCATCACTTTCAGTGACGAAAACATGTCGGTTTTCATTGGTGTTCTGGTTGGAGCGGCGAGAGAGTTTTCGCCAGTGTAGTAAAACAGTTAAAAATTAGCAATATTAAGCACTTATCGACAGTCCTTAAACCGAGTTGTCAGGCTCGATTGCGGAAAGGCAATAAGTTGCAGATGCACCATCGAAAATTCCAATGACGCACCGGCAAGCCGTCCTTGCCAATGTCGCTGAAAGACTCTCACTCGTTCAGCATATCGGCATGTTGGAACCAAACTTGATCGGGGGAAGTACGGTCGCGTACGGATGGCAATACGATTCAGCCGCAAACGTCCTGAGCACGATGCCTGCCACGCCGAAGCACATAGGCAGGACGCCGCGCGCCGGCCGACTCTTAAGCAGCTACTGCGAAACAGCACGCCGCGCGTTCGACCGGGATGGGAATTTAACGTTCCGCTACGGTTTTCGGTTTACCTGAGAATTTTACCTTTTCGCTCAGAAATTCGCCGTCGGCGTATCCCTGGACCCTTATCTGGCCTGCGAGACCCATTTTTTTGCCGCACCACATCGGTGCAAACCCTAATGTGCACGCGCTTCACCACAATGTCATAAACGCTACATAACGTGTTGTTTTATTAGTAATTTCTATGCATTGTGCGTTGCACAAGAAAGTCCTTGACATCTATCGGCGTAGTCCTAAAATGGGAACCATTGCTGCGACGCACAATTAACAGCGGACCAGCGATTCCTATTCAGTTCTGCAGTTAACCCAACTCGGTCCGCGCCAGACGGGCCGGTAATCCAGGAGCGTAAACATGACTCTGCTGACCCCTGAGCAATTCGCCGCAGCACAGAAGGCCAACCTCGAAACGCTGTTCGGCCTGACTTCGAAGGCATTCGAAGGCGTCGAAAAGCTGGTCGAGCTGAATCTCCAGGTCGTCAAGTCGACGATCGCTGAAGGCCAGGAAAACGCACAACGCGCGCTGTCGGTGAAGGACGCACAAGAACTGCTCGCGCTGCAAGCCAGCCTGACGCAGCCGGTGGCCGAGAAGGTTCTGTCGTACGGCCGTCACCTGTATGAAATCGCATCGGCTACGCAAGCTGAGTTCGCGCGCGTTGCTGAAGCGCAATACGAAGAGCAGAACAAGAAGGTGCAGGCGCTCGTCGAGAACGTCGCGAAGAACGCACCGGCTGGTTCGGAAACGGCTGTCGCCGTGATCAAGTCGGCCATCACGGCCGCGAACACGACGTACGAGACGGTTCACAAGGCAACGAAGCAGGCTGTCGAAATCGCTGAAAGCAACTTCAATGCGGCTGCTACGGCTGCATCGAAGGCTGCATCGCAAGCTGCTGCTCAGGCTTCGCGTACGGCAGCTTCGGCCAAGAAGGCTGCTGTCTGATAACGATGTAACGGCTTCAACGGATCGGGCTTCACCTGCGCGTTGACGGATGCCCCATCATCTGTCGGCGCGCAGCCGCGAGATACACTGTCGAAGTGACTGGCGGTATTGAACAGCGCCGCACGGTCGAGACTTCAGTGACCATGCGGCCAGACGCTCCGATACGTTAAACAGCGTATCGTTTCCCCGGTCTAGGCCGGGATTTTTTTTGCCTCTCTGCGTTCGGCAGTTTTTTGCGCCGGTTTTTGCGGTGGCATCCGCGCATTGTTAGCGTGCTTCAAGCGTTGCCCCTGTGCGGGGCGGCACCTACTTTTCTTTGCCGCCGCAAAGAAAAGTAGGCAAAAGAAAGCGGCTCACACCGCCAATCCTTGTGTCTGCCTGAGGGCCCCCACAGGTTCTTATGCTTCACACGGCAACCACGTGACCCACGTTCGTTGCCAGCGCTCTAAAAGAGTGCCTCACCCGCTTCACGCTCCCGCATTCCAGCATCCCGCGCCAGATATTCCACAGCCGCCCAGGTGGCAAACCGTGTGTCGGCCCGAGTGCTCCACACGCCGCATTTCGGACGGATAGCACACGCGTCCAACCTGTAAGAGCGCTACCCTCTACGACGCGACAACCTACACACAGTTTGCCACCTGGGCGGCACAAACCATTCGCTTCCCTTCGCCCTTGCGCGGGTGCTCGAAGCGGATGAAGCATTCATTCAAAGCGTTAGCAACCAACGAACACAAGTGCGCCGCCGCGTGAAGCGTGGGGCCGTTGGGGGCCCGTGGGCAAACGTCAAGAATTGGCGGTGTGAGCCGCTTTCTTTTGCCTACTTTTCTTTGCGGCGGTGTACAGACTGGAGACATCGCTGACAGGTGTACAGGGACATGACTGACACTTTCGGGTAATCAAACGCCCGGATTCCAACCATGCCCTGGGATGTAAAAGACACCATGAATCGTCGCGAAGACTTCGTCTGCGAGGCCGCCACACAGGCGCTCCCGTTCAGCGAGCTATGCCGTAAATTCAAGATCACCCGCCAGACCGGCTACAAGTGGCTCGCCCGCCACAAGTCTGAGGGTAGCAAGGGGCTGGCCGACCGCTCCCGGCGCCCGCATCACAGCCCCACACGCTCACCGGAGCACATCGAGGCACTGGTGCTGGACCTGCGCCGCGAGCATGGCTGGGGCGGACGCAAGATCGCACGGCGCCTGCGCGATCTGGGCCAGATTGAGGTTCCCGCGCCCGCCACCATCACCGAGATCCTGCGACGCCACGGGCTCATTGACGAGCAGGCGTCCCGCCAGCGCCAGCACTGGCAACGCTTCGAGCACGAGCATCCGAACTCGTTGTGGCAGATGGACTTCAAGGGCGACTTCCCGACGCTGGAGAGCGGGCGCTGCGCGCCGCTGACGGTCATCGATGACCACTCGCGCTACAACATCGTGCTGAGCGCCTGCGCGCGCACCACCACCGGGATCGTGCAGGCAGAGCTTGAGCGGGCGTTTCGCTGCTACGGGCTGCCATCGCGCATCAACACCGACAACGGCGCGCCGTGGGGCTCGCCCAGTGCGCCGGGGCAGCTCACCGAGCTCGCGGTCTGGCTGATCCGGCTGGGCATCCAGGTGAGCTATAGCCGCCCGTATCACCCGCAGACCAATGGCAAGGATGAACGGTTTCACCGCTCGCTGAAGGCCGAAGTGCTGGAGCGGCACACGTTCACCACGCACGCGCACGTGCAGCAGGTACTGGATCGCTGGCGGCAGGTGTACAACACCGAGCGTCCGCATGAGGCACTGGGGATGGCCGTGCCGGTCACCCGCTACGCGTGCAGCCTGCGCAGGATGCCGGAGCGGCTGCCCGAGCCCGAATACGGTTGCGGCGATGAAGTGCTACAGGTCAATGCAAGCGGCGTGGTGCGCGTGCGAGGCGAGAAAGTGAAGCTCTCGATTGCGCTCAAGCGGCTGCAGGTGGCAGCCCGCCCGAGCGAAGAAGACGACGGGGTGATCGAGATCTGGTTCGCGCATCAGCGAGTCGCAAAACTTGACCTGAAGACAGTAAAACCCTGACCATCATGTGTCAGCGATGTCTCTGTACATGTGTCAACCATGTCTCCAGTCTGTACACCGCGGCAAAGAAAAGTAGGTGCCGCCCCGCACAGGGGCAACGCATGAAGCACGCTAACAATTCGCGGATGCCAGCAAAAACCAAAGCAAACAAAAAAAACGGCGCACCCCTTCGTCAAAAGAGGCACGCCATCATCAGGGAACCAGCACAACCGCTGCCCCCAAAAAAATTACTTCTTCTTCTGCGGCGGCAGATCCGTACAAACACCTTCATACAACTCGGCAGCCATCCCAATCGACTCCCCAAGCGTCGGGTGCGGATGAATCGTCTTTCCGATATCCGTCGCGTCAGCGCCCATCTCCACCGCGAGACACACTTCGCTGATCAGATCGCCCGCATTCAGACCGACGATCCCGCCGCCGATCACGCGATGCGTCTCCTCATCGAAGATCAGCTTCGTAAAGCCCTCATCGCGACCATTCGCGATCGCACGACCTGAGGCAGCCCACGGGAACACTGCCTTGCCGTACTTGATGCCTTCGGCCTTGCACTGGTCTTCCGTCTTGCCCGCCCATGCCACTTCCGGATCGGTGTAAGCCACCGATGGAATCTGCAGCGCGTCGAAGTACGCCTTCTCGCCATGCGCCGCTTCCGCCGCGACGTGGCCTTCGTGCACGGCCTTGTGCGCCAGCATCGGCTGACCGACGACATCGCCGATCGCGAAGATGTGCGGCACGTTGGTGCGCATCTGCTTGTCGACTTCGATGAAGCCGCGATCCGTCACCGCCACGCCTGCCTTGTCCGCGCCGATCTTTTTGCCGTTCGGGCTACGGCCCACGGCGACCAGCACGAGATCGTAGCGTTGCGGCTCGGCGGGAGCCTTCTCGCCTTCGAACGACACGTAGATGCCATCCGGCTTCGCTTCCGCGGCCGTCGTCTTGGTCTTCAGCATCACGTTGGTGAAACGCTTGCTGTTGAACTTCTCCCAGACCTTCACGAGATCGCGGTCCGCGCCTGCCATCAGGCCATCGAGCATTTCGACCACGTCGATCTGCGCGCCGAGCGTCGCGTACACCGTCGCCATTTCCAGCCCGATGATGCCGCCACCGATCACCAGCATGCGCTTCGGAATCTGACGCAGTTCCAGCGCGCCCGTCGAATCGACTACGCGCGGATCTTCCGGAATGAACGGCAGCTTCACGGCCTGCGAGCCAGCCGCGATGATCGCCTGCTTGAACTTGACGACCTTCTTGCCGCTCTCACCCTGCACTTCCATGTGATGCGGATCGACGAATGTGCCGACGCCCGTCACGACTTCGACCTTGCGCGCCTTCGCCATGCCAGCGAGACCGCCCGTCAGCTTCTTGACGACGCTCGACTTGAAGTCGCGCAGCTTGTCGAGATCGATCTGCGGCTTGCCGAACGAAATGCCGTGCGAGCCGAGCGCAGCCGCTTCGTCGATCACCAGCGCCGTATGCAGCAGAGCCTTCGACGGAATACAACCGACGTTCAGACACACGCCGCCAAGCGTCGCATAACGTTCGACGAGTACCGTCTTCATGCCGAGGTCGGCCGAACGGAATGCCGCCGAGTAGCCGCCAGGCCCTGCGCCGAGCACGAGCATGTCGCACTCGATATCGGCGGAACCCGAATAGCTGCCCGCTTGCGGCGCGGGCGCCGCGGCAGCAGCGGGCGCAGGTGCAGGCGCTGCCTTCGGAGCGGGCGCAGCCGCGGCGCCCTCGCCTTCGAGCAGCACGATCAGCGTGCCTTCAGACACGTTGTCGCCGACCTTGACCTTGATTTCCTTGACAACGCCGGCGGCCGGGCTCGGCACGTCCATGGTTGCCTTGTCGGATTCGAGCGTGACGAGCGACTGCTCTTTCTCGACGCGATCGCCGACCTTCACCGCGACTTCGATCACGGGCACATCTTTATAGTCGCCGATATCCGGCACTTTGATTTCCTGCACGCCGCCGCCGCTTGCTGCCGGTGCGGCAGTGGGCGCGGGTGCAGGTGCAGCTTTCTCAGGTTCTTTAGCGGCCTTCGCTTCGCCCGACGTTTCCACCGTGGCGATGACAGTGCCTTGCGACACCTTGTCGCCCGCCTTGACGCGGACTTCCTTGACCGTACCGGCCGCTTCGCTCGGCACTTCCATGGAGGCCTTATCGGTTTCGAGCGTCAGCAGCGACTGCTCTTTTTCGATCGTGTCGCCCGGCTTGATATTGACTTCGATGACATCGACGTCCTTGAAATCGCCGATGTCCGGCACCTTCACTTCGACGAGACTCATAGTGTCCCCTTCTCTTATTGACCGTGTTGAACGATGAGCCGCGAAGAACCTTCGCCTCGAAAAACCCGCGACGCCAAACGCAGACTTAATGCCGTCCGCCAAGGACGCGGCTTTCTTTTGCCTACTTTTCTTTGCAAGACAAAGAAAAGTAGGTGCCGCCCCGCACAGGGGCGACGTTTGAAGCGAGACGACAAAGCAGGTTCAACGAAGGCGCTTGATGACCAAAGTACCCACAGTCATCAAGCGCCAGCGACCCAAGCCCAACAATCAAAGAATCACACGCCGGAAATCGGCAAGAATCGACCCAAGATACGCATTGAAGCGCGCAGCTTCAGCCCCGTCGATCACGCGATGGTCATACGACAGCGACATCGGCAGCATGAGACGCGGCACGAACTGCTTGCCATCCCACACCGGCTTCATCGCCCCGCGCGACAGCCCAAGAATCGCGACTTCAGGCGCATTGATGATCGGCGTGAAGTTCGTCCCGCCAATCCCGCCCAGCGACGAGATCGAGAAGCAGCCGCCTTGCATCTGGTCAGGCTTGAGCTTGCCTTCGCGCGCGAGCTTCGACAGCTCGGCCATTTCCTTCGCGATGTCGACGAGACCCTTCTTGTCCGCATCGCGGATCACGGGCACGACGAGACCGTTCGGCGTATCGGCAGCAAAACCCACGTTGTAGTACTGCTTGTACACGAGGTTATCGCCATCGAGGCTCGTATTGAACGTCGGGAATTTCTTGAGCGCCGCGACGACCGCCTTGATCACGAACGCGAGCATCGTGAACTTGACGCCTGACTTTTCGTTCTCCTTGTTCAGCTTCACACGCAACTCTTCGAGCTCGGTGATGTCTGCTTCGTCGTTGTTCGTGACGTGCGGAATCATGACCCAGTTGCGATGCAGGTTCGCGCCGGAAATCTTCTTGATGCGCGACAGCGGCTTCGGATCGACCGGACCGAACTTCGTGAAGTCGATCTTCGGCCACGGCAGCAGACCGAGTTCGCCACCACCGGCAGCAGCAGGTGCAGCCGCCGCAGCGGGCGCAGCGCGCTGACCGGTCATCACGCCCTTGACGAATGCGGTGACGTCATCCTGCGTAATACGACCCTTCGGACCCGTGCCCGAGACGCGCGACACATCGACGCCCAGTTCGCGCGCGAACTTGCGCACCGACGGCGACGCATGGCTCACGCGATACGCGCCGCCTTCGCCTGCGGGAATGACGGGCGCCTGCGCGAGCGCGGACGGCTGCGCGGGAGCGGGCGACGGCGCAGCGGGCGCATCCGACGGCTTTTCTTCGTGCTTCGCGGCAGCGGGTGCCGGCGCGGGCGCAGCGGCCGCGCCGCTATCGCCTTCGAGCAGCACGATCAGCGTGCCTTCCGACACGTTGTCGCCGACCTTGACCTTGATTTCCTTGACGATGCCGGCCGCCGGGCTCGGCACGTCCATCGTTGCCTTGTCCGATTCGAGCGTGACGAGCGACTGTTCCTTCTCGACGCGGTCGCCGACCTTCACGCCGACTTCGATCACGGGCACATCTTTGTAGTCGCCGATATCGGGGACCTTCACTTCCTGCACGCCGCCGCCCTTGGCAGCTGGCGCGGGAGCGGGAGCCGCAGCCGGGGCCGGTGCCGGCGTTGCAGCAGGCGCAGCCGCGCCATTGCCCTGCGCAGGCTTCGCAGCAGCCGCGCCGCCTTCGCCGTCGAGCAGCACGATCAGCGTGCCTTCCGACACCGTGTCGCCAAGCTTGACCTTCACTTCCTTGACCGTGCCCGACGCGGGGCTCGGCACATCCATCGTCGCCTTGTCGGATTCCAGCGTGACGAGGGATTGCTCTTTCTCGACGGTATCACCCGCCTTCACCAGCACCTCGATTACAGGGATGTCCTTGTAATCGCCGATGTCCGGCACCTTGACTTCGATCGCTTGGCTCATTGTTTTCTGTCTCCAGGGCCGCGCGCGCCTCGTCCGCCCGCTTCGGGCGGCGAGGTGCACATTGGGGCTCGCGGGTCGATGCCTTAGACGGTCATCGGGTTGGGTTTGGACGGATCGAGGTTGTACTTCTTCAGCGCGTCGGCCACGACCTTGCGCTCAATCGTACCCTCATCGGCCAGTGCGCTCAGCGCAGCAACCGTGGTCCAGTAGCGGTCGACTTCGAAGAAGTGACGCAGCTTTTCGCGCGTGTCCGAGCGGCCGAAGCCGTCCGTGCCCAGCACGACGAAGCGTTGCGGCACGAATGCGCGGATCTGGTCGACCAGCGCGCGGACGTAGTCCGTCGAGGCGATCACGGGACCCTTCGCGTCCTTCAGCAGCGTCTCGACGTGCGAGAGCTTCTTCTCGGCGAGCGGGTTCAGCAGGTTCTGACGCTGCACTTCGTGACCTTCACGGGCCAGTTCCGTGAAGCTCGGCACGCTCCACAGATCCGACTCGACGCCCCAGTCGTTCTTCAGCAGGTCGGCGGCGGCGATCACTTCGTTGAAGATCGTGCCTGCGCCCATCAGCTGCACGCGCGGCGCCTTCGCATTGGCCGCGCCCTTGCGGAACGCGTACATGCCCTTGATGATGTCCTTCGCCACATGCTCGCCCTGCGGGATCGCCGGGTGCTCGTAGTTCTCGTTCATCACCGTGACGTAATAGAACACGTCTTCCTGCTCCTGCACCATGCGGCGCAGACCGTCCTGCATGATGACGGCGAGTTCGTAGCCGAACGTCGGGTCATAGCTGATGCAGTTCGGCACCGAGGCCGCCCACAGCAGGGAGTGGCCGTCTTCGTGCTGCAGACCTTCGCCGTTCAGCGTCGTACGGCCCGCCGTGCCGCCCAGCAGGAAGCCGCGCGAACGCATGTCGCCCGCCGCCCACGCCAGGTCGCCAATGCGCTGGAAGCCGAACATCGAGTAGAAGATGTAGAACGGAATCATGATCTCGCCGTGCGTCGAGTACGACGTCGCCGCTGCGATCCAGTCCGACATGCCGCCTGCTTCGTTGATGCCTTCCTGCAGGATCTGGCCCGTCGTCGATTCCTTGTAGAACATCAGCTGGTCGGAATCTTCCGGCACGTACTTCTGGCCGTCCTGATTCCAGATACCGATCTGGCGGAACAGACCTTCCATACCGAAGGTGCGCGATTCGTCCGGCACGATAGGCACGACGCGCTTGCCGATCACCTTGTCCTTCAACACGATGTTGAGGATACGGACGAACGCCATCGTCGTCGAAATCTCACGGCCTTCGCCCGTGCCCTTGAGCAGCGGTTCGAATGCGTCGAGCGCCGGGACGGGCAGCGATTCCGCCTTCTGGCGGCGCGCCGGCAGATAGCCGCCGAGTTCCTGACGGCGGGCGCGCATGTATTCGAGTTCCTTCGAGCCTTCCTCGAAGGTCAGATACGGCACGTGCGTGATTTCGTCGTCCGAGATGGGCAGACGGAACTGATCGCGGAACTGCTTGAGCGACTCCACCTGCATCTTCTTCTGCTGGTGGGTGATGTTCATCGCCTGACCGGCTTCGCCCATGCCGTAGCCCTTGATCGTCTTGGCGAGGATCACGGTCGGCTGGCCCTTCGACTGCGTCGCTTCCTTGAACGCTGCGTAGATCTTGTGCGGATCGTGGCCGCCGCGGTTCAGGTTCCACACGTCGTCGTCGGACCAGTCGGAGACCAGCGCCTTCAGTTCCGGCGTGTTGAAGAAGTGCTCGCGAACGAACGCGCCCGATTCCGACTTGTACGTCTGGTATTCGCCGTCGACGACTTCCATCATCCGGCGCATCAGCGCGCCCGACTTGTCGCGTGCAAACAGGGCGTCCCAGCGGCTGCCCCAGATCACCTTGATGACGTTCCAGCCCGCGCCGCGGAATTCGCTTTCGAGTTCCTGGATGATCTTGCCGTTGCCGCGCACCGGGCCGTCCAGACGCTGCAGGTTGCAGTTGATGACGAACACGAGGTTGTCCAGACGCTCGCGGCCGGCCATGCCGATCGCGCCGAGCGATTCCGGCTCATCCGTTTCGCCGTCGCCGAGGAACGCCCAGACCTTGCGGCCGTCGGTCTTCGCGATGCCGCGCGCCTGCAGGTACTTCATGAAGCGCGCCTGATAGATCGCCATGATCGGGCCGAGACCCATCGACACCGTCGGGAATTGCCAGAAGTCCGGCATCAGCCACGGGTGCGGATACGACGAGATGCCCTCGCCGCCCACTTCCTGGCGGAAGTTGTCGAGCTGGTTCTGCGTCAGGCGGCCGAGCAGGAACGCGCGCGAGTACACACCCGGCGACGAGTGGCCCTGCACGAACACGAGATCGCCGCCGTGTTCTTTCGACGGCGCGTGCCAGAAGTGGTTGAAGCCGACGTCGTACAGCGTCGCCGCCGATGCGAACGATGCAATGTGGCCGCCGACGTTGGTTTCCTTGCCGGCGCGCAGCACCATCGCCATCGCGTTCCAGCGCGTGTACGAACGGATGCGGTGCTCGATGTCCTGGTCGCCCGGAATCTTCGCCTGATTCGCGACGGGGATCGTGTTGATGTACGGGGTGTTGGCGGAGAAAGGCAGATGCTCGCCATGCACGCGGGCGAATTCGATCTGCTTTTCGATGAGGTAGTGAGCGCGGTCGGGTCCAACAGCAGAAATCACGCCATCTAGCGCTTCGAGCCATTCGGCTGTTTCTTGCGGATCGTTGTCGTCTTTGGCGTTGGCGACGTATTTCAGGACTTCGTCAGGTACAGCGGACATGCTCGTCTCCTGGATATGGGAACGCTCTGTGAACAGGCGACGCGGACTAACGTCGAGGACGAACATCGGCCGCGGCAGCTTCCGGCCGATTGTAATAAGCCCCACAACGCCTGCGCAAGGAAATTTTCAGATTACGAGAGTGTTTCTCATAATGCGGAAAATTGTTGCGGCGCACCCTGGTTTGACTGCCCATCAGCAGGTACGTCGGCTAGTTTGCGCCGAATTGCGTGACTTTCCCCTCTTTTTTGCGTCATTTGCATGTCAGGCGCTGCGCTACAATGCCTGCCATGTTGACCGATCGGCTTTTCGCACGCTCGGCGCGCTCTGCCGGAACGTCGGCGGATTCGTCGCCGTCCCGCTGGCACCACGGACCGTGGTGGTCGAACTCCTATTTGCTGACGCCGCTGCTGTCCATTCTCGTGTTCCTCGTGGTCATGAGTCTGATCCTGTGGAGCCTGAACCGGCGCGAACAGCAGCAGCAGGAAGACACGCTCTACCGCAACGTCGCGTGGGCGCAGCAGCAGATCCGCCTGTCCATGACAGGCGCGCAAGAACAGCTTCAGGCGCTTTCGCGCGATCTCGTGTCAGGCCGCGCCGATCCGCATTCTTTCCAGGTGTCGACGGCGGACATCATGCAGGGGCATCCCGAGATCCTCTACATGAACTGGTACACCAGCGCGCAGCAGCCGCGCTGGCCGAACAACGCGCTGCCCGTGCTGGGCCAGCGCCTCGCCAAGCCCAACGACCAGCAGATGGACGAGGCCGTCAAGGCCGCCTTCACGGAAGCGAAGAACACCCGCCGCCAGGTCTATTCCCCGCTGATGTACGACGACGTCGGCAACGGCTACATCACGCTGCAAACCCCCGTTTATCGCGACCGCGACTTTCTCGGCACGGTCGCCGCCGTGTTCTCGGTCGAAGGGATATTGAAGCGAGACATCCCGCCGGAACTGTCGGCGAAGTACAAGATCTCGATCATCGACATCAACAACCGCGAGCTGGCGACCACGTCGACGCGCCCGCGCCTGCCGCGCGACGCGTACTACGACCTGCCCCTCGATCCGCCCGGCCAGGGCGTGTCGGTGCGCGTGTACGCGTATCCGCAGATGACCAACTTCACGAACAACACGCTCGTGTGGCTGGTCGCGGGTCTGTCGTGTTTCGTGCTGTGGAGCTTGTGGAGCCTGTGGAAGCACACGCGCCAGCGTTTCGAGGCGCAGCAGGCGCTGTACGCCGAAGCGTTCTTCCGCCGCGCGATGGAAAACTCCGTGCTGATCGGCATGCGCGTGCTCGACATGCATGGGCGCATCACCCACGTGAACCCCGCGTTCTGCCGGATGACGGGCTGGGACGAAAGCGATCTGGTCGGCAAGAATGCGCCGTTCCCATACTGGCCGCGCGATTCGTACCCGGAGATGCAGCGCCAGCTCGACATGACCTTGCGCGGCAAGGCGCCCTCTTCCGGGTTCGAACTGCGCGTGCGCCGCAAGGACGGCTCGCTGTTCCACGCGCGCCTGTATGTATCGCCGCTGATCGACAGCTCGGGACGGCAGACGGGCTGGATGTCGTCGATGACGGACATCACCGAACCGAAACGCGCGCGCGAAGAACTCGCCGCCGCGCACGAGCGCTTCACGACCGTGCTCGAAAGCCTCGACGCCGCCGTGTCCGTGCTCGCCGCAGACGAAGCCGAACTGCTGTTCGCGAACCGCTATTACCGGCACCTGTTCGGCATCCGCCCGGACGGCCACCTCGAACTGGCGGGCGGCGGCGGATTCGACAGTTCCGCGGCGTCGTCGGATTCGATCGACATGGTCGACGCCTTCGCCGGCCTGCCCGCCGCGGCGCTCACGGAAGGCTCCGCCGACGCGCAGGAAGTTTACGTGCAAGGCATCCAGAAGTGGTTCGAAGTGCGCCGCCAGTACATCCAGTGGGTGGACGGCCATCTCGCGCAGATGCAGATTGCGACCGACATCACCACGCGCAAGCAGGCGCAGGAACTCGCGCGCCAGCAGGACGAGAAACTCCAGTTCACCAGCCGCCTGATGACGATGGGCGAAATGGCCTCGTCGCTCGCACACGAATTAAACCAGCCTCTCGCGGCCATCAATAACTATTGCTCTGGAGCCGTAGCGCTGGTTAAATCTGGTCGGACAACTCCCGACAACCTGTTACCAGTCCTCGAAAAGACGGCGCAGCAGGCTGTGCGGGCCGGCATGATCATCAAGCGGATCCGCGAATTCGTGAAACGCAGCGAACCGAAACGCCAGGCCACCCGTGTCGCCGACATCGTCGCCGATGCCGTCGGCCTTGCCGAGATCGAAGCACGCAAGCGCCGCATCCGTATCGTGACGGACATGCGCCAGCGTCTGCCCGTCATCTACGTCGACCCGGTTCTGATCGAGCAGGTGCTCGTGAACCTGCTGAAGAACGCCGCGGAAGCCATGCACGACGCGCGGCCCAATGCCGTCGATCCCGTCATCCGCCTCGTCGTCAAACTCGATTCCGGCTTCGTGTGCCTCAGTGTCGTCGACCAGGGGCCGGGCGTCGACGAGGCCACGGCCGAACGCCTCTTCGAACCGTTTTACAGCACCAAGTCCGATGGTATGGGCATGGGGCTGAACATTTGCCGTTCGATCATCGAATCGCATCGCGGACGCCTGTGGGTGGTCAACAACGTCGAATCCGACGGCCACATCACGGGCGCCACATTCCATTGCAGTCTGCCTATTGGAGAGCCTGATGGCCCGAGCAACGGCGGGTCCGAGGCGCCGACACCACAAACCGTTACGGGAGAGCTATGAACACCCCAGTTACCACACAGGAAACCGTGTTTGTCGTCGACGACGATGAGGCGGTGCGAGATTCGCTGCGCTGGCTGCTGGAGGCGAACGGTTACCGCGTTCAGTGCTTCTCCAGCGCCGAGCAGTTCATCGACGCATGGCAGCCGCATCAGCATCCCGGCCAGATCGCGTGCCTGATTCTCGACGTACGGATGTCGGGCATGAGCGGCCTCGAACTGCAGGAACGCCTGATCGCCGACAACACGCTGCTCCCGATCATCTTCGTGACGGGTCACGGCGACGTGCCGATGGCCGTGTCGACCATGAAGAAAGGCGCGATGGACTTCATCGAAAAGCCGTTCGACGAAGCCGAGTTGCGCAAGCTGGTGGAGCGCATGCTCGACAAGGCGCGCAGCGAAAGCAGCAGCGTGCAGCAGCAGCGCGCCGCGGCCGAGCGCCTCGGCAAGCTGACCGCGCGCGAGCATCAGGTGCTCGAGCGCATCATCGCGGGCCGCCTGAACAAGCAGATTGCCGACGACCTCGGCATCAGCATCAAGACGGTCGAAGCGCACCGCGCGAACATCATGGAAAAGCTCAACGTGAACACGGTCGCCGATCTGCTGCGTCTCGCGTTGTCTAACAAGCCTCAACAGGCGCAGTAATACCGCAAGCACTGCCCATCGCGTTTGTCATCGCGCGATGGCGGCGATCTTCGCCTGCGCTTCGTTGCGCAGGCGCATGAAGCAACGTTGACGCCCGCCGGGGCCGTCATGCGGCGCTGTCTTTGGCGCCGACTCCCCCTCTTCCCGCACGATCATGGTCGCGCGCGACGCCCTCATTTCATTTAGCGATCCCAATCGATTCGCATTGCGTACGATCGGGCGGTCTCGCATCGCGAGCGCGCCCCGTTCGCGCGTTCGCGTTCGCGTTCGCGTTTGACATCGCGCATTGACAGTCGCGGCTCCGCTTTCTAATTTACATACCAGACCAACCCAAAAAGCGACCCATGCCCGAAACGTGCAATGCGGGCGCGACGCGTGTATCGCTGGCCACGATGCGCGTCGCATGCAGCGCCCTCGCCACGAACCACGCCGCGGCGTCAGATTGCCCTTGCGCGTCCCGTCCACTTCCATTATCAGTCGCGATACACCGTCGTCCGCTTGTCGCTCCATTGCCACAAGACCGCGTAGTGGCACGCCGGCTTCGCCCCGGCAGCCGCGGCGCTCACAACGCAGCAAGGAGGTTCTCATCGTGAAAGGTTACGGACCCTACAGGCCGCGCGCGTGGCTCGTCTGCGCGGCGCTGGCAGGCATGCCGCTCGCCGCAGGCTTCGTCGCGCCCACTGATGCCGTCGCGCAGACGCCGGCAAAAGTCTCGAACCAGCAACTCGATTCGCTGACCGCGCCCATCGCGCTCTACCCCGATGCGCTGCTCGCCCAGGTGCTGATGGCGTCCACGTTCCCGCAGGACGTGACAGCGGCCGCCGCGTGGTCGAAGGCGAACTCGCAATACAAGGGCGACGACGCCGTGAAGGCCGTCGCATCGGAACCGTGGGACCCGAGCGTGCAATCGCTGGTCGCGTTCCCGCAGGTGCTGGAGACGATGGCCTCGAAGCCCGATTGGGTGCAGCAGCTCGGCAACGCGTTCCTGGCCCAGCCCAATGACGTGATGGACTCGGTACAGCGCTTGCGCAAGCAGGCGCAGTCGGCGGGCAATCTGAAATCGAGCGAGCAGCAGAAGGTGATCGTCGAACAGAGCACGATCCAGATCGTGCCCGCGAATCCGCAGGTGGTCTACGTGCCGACCTACAACCCGACCGTCGTCTACGGCACCTGGCCTTACCCGGCCTATCCGCCCGTCTATGTGCCGCCGCCTCCCGGCTACGCGATCGCGACGGGCTTCGCGACAGGACTCGCGTTCGGCGCGGGCGTGGCCGTCGCCAATTCGCTGTGGGGCGGCTTCAACTGGAACAACCACGACGTCAACATCAACGTCAATCGCTACAACAACATCAACGTCAACAACCGGATCAACTCGAATACGTCGACCGCGAACTGGAATCGCAACGCGAACATCAACCGCAACAACGCGAATTTCAATCGCAACAACGCCAACTTCAACAACAGCAACCTCGCCGCGCAGCGCGACCAGTACCGCGGGCGCGACGCGTCGCGCGCGCAGGCAGAGCAGACCTTGCAGAACCGCACCGGCCAGAACCTCAGCGGTAACGCAAGCCAGCGCGTGCAGAACATCCATCAGGGCGGCGCTAACGCGGGCAATGTCCGCAACAGCGCGCAAAACCTGAACCGCGACAACGCGTTGCGCGGCTCGGGCGACGCAGCCGGCTCGCGGCAGGAGCTGCAGCGCGGCCAGGCAAGCCGACAGTCGCTGGCGAACAACGGTGGCGCGAACAACCGGCTCGGCGGGGGCGGCGGCGGACAGCAGTTCAACGGTGCCGGACGTTCCGGCGGCGGTGGTGGTGGCGGAGGCTTCGGCGGAGGCCATGGGGGCGGCGGCGGTGGAGGCGGAGGCTTCCAGCGTGGCGGCGGGGGCGGAGGCTTCGGCGGCGGCCACGGCGGCGGTGGATTCCATCGCCGCTAGACGAACCATCGACAGCAACCATCTTGGATCGGACCAGAAGCCACCGCTCGAGCGCCAGCTCTGGTCGACAGGAGTCAGTCATGACCGGCAAATCAACCTCCGTACCCACCCGCCATTCGATTCGCGCAGCCATCGGCAGCGCGCCGCGCGCGGCGCTTTCGCACGCGCTCGCCGCAGTGGCCGCCGTAGCGATGTTCGCGGCTGCCCAGCCTGCCGCCGCGCAGGCCGTCTACCCGACGCCCGATGCCGCCGCCAGTGCGTTCGCCAACGCGCTCGCGACCAGCGATCATCCCGCGATGGAAAAGGTGCTCGGTAAAAACTTCGGGCGCTACATCCCGACCACCACTATCGGCGAGGACGACATCTACGCGTTCCTCGGGCAATGGGCGAAAGGCCATCGGATCGTCGATGACCCGGCGCCGCACGCGGGCCGCAAGAGCGTGCATCTCGCTGTCGGCGACGACGGCTGGACGCTGCCGATTCCCATCGTGCAGACCGCGCGCGGCTGGCAGTTCAACACGCCCGCCGCCACGGATGAAATGCTCACGCGCCGCATCGGCCGCAACGAACGCGCGGCGATTCTCACGTCGCTTGCGTATGTCGACGCGCAAAACGATTACCGCAAGCAGACGCAGCACTACGCGCAGAAGTTCATCAGCTCGCCCAGCAAGCAGGACGGCCTGTACTGGCCGACGACACCCGGCGAGCCCGAAAGCCCGCTCGGACCGCTCGCCGCGACGATGCCGCACCAGATCGCGCCGGGCGAAGCGTACTACGGCTATCACTACCGTATTCTCACGTCGCAAGGCGCGAAGGCCGACGGCGGCGCGCAGAACTACGTGCAGGACGGCGTGCTGTCGAAGGGCTTCGGCCTCGTCGCGTGGCCGGCCGAATACGGCAAGACAGGCGTGATGAGCTTCATCGTCAACCAGAACGGCCAGGTGTACGAGAAGAATCTCGGGCCGCAGACGCCGCGCGCCGCGTCCACGATCACGTCGTTCAATCCCGACGCTTCCTGGCAAGCGACACAGCCTTGAGCGCGCGCTGAACCTGCGCAGAGTGGCTTGCGGCGGCGTCTGTCAACTCGACGGCGCCGCCGTTGGCCGGTTTCGCTCGGCGTCACCCTTGGCCATCCGTTGCGTTGCCTCAACGGTATAATGTCGAACTTCGCTGCGGCGCGGTTTTCGCGCCGTGCGCTTTCCGGCATGCGACCCGTTCCTGCCTTCGAGCGCCATCCGTGCGATTCGCGGCGTCCGTCACGGCGCGCGCCGCGAGCGCATGCGCAGCAGCACGACGCGCGGCATGCGCGGCAACGTGATCACACGCCCCGCGCCTGCCTGCCCCGCCCGCATTCCGAAACGCCCATTCTCGACCGACCATGACAGCCAAACTGATCGACGGCACCGCCCTTTCCAAGACCTTGCGCGCCGACGTCGCCACGCGCGCCGCCGCCCTCACCGCCCGTGGACACCAGCCGGGTCTCGCCGTCGTGCTCGTCGGCGACAATCCGGCGAGCGAGGTCTACGTCCGCAACAAGGTGAAAGCATGCGAGGACAACGGCCTGTTCTCGTCGTACGACCGCTATCCCGCGACGATGACGGAAGCCGATCTGCTCGCGCGCATCGACGCGCTCAACCGCGATCCGAACATCCACGGCATTCTCGTGCAACTGCCGCTGCCGAAGCACATCGACAGCCACAAGGTGATCGAAGCGATCGCGCCCGAGAAAGACGTGGACGGCTTTCACGTTGCGAACGCTGGCGCGCTGATGACGGGCAAGCCGCTGTTCCGCCCGTGCACGCCGTATGGTGTGATGAAGATGTTCGAGGCTTACGGCATCGACCTGAAGGGCGCCAATGCCGTCGTGATCGGCCGCTCGAACATCGTCGGCAAGCCGATGGCGCTGCTGCTGCTCGAAGCGAACGCGACGGTCACGATCTGTCACAGCAAGACCCGTGACATCGCGGCGTTCACGCGCGACGCGGATGTCGTCGTGGTCGCGACGGGCCTGCGCAACACGCTGACGGCCGACATGGTGAAGCCCGGCGCGACGGTGATCGACGTCGGCATGAATCGCGACGAGAACGGCAAGCTGTGCGGCGACGTCGATTTCGCGAACGTCAAGGAAGTGGCCGGCCATATCACGCCCGTCCCGGGCGGCGTCGGTCCGATGACCATTACGATGCTGCTCGTCAATACGATCGAAGCGGCCGAGCGCGCCGCAGGCAACGCCTGAGCAACGACGCGCCGCAGGGCGCGTCATCAACGGCCGCCCCGCTCGTCACACGAGCCGGGCGCACGCCATCCGCAGTCGCGGAAACACCAGGCTCATCGGGTCATCAAAGCGGCGGCCAGCGGACCGCGAGGTCGGCGGCGCGCATCGGCGGGGCTTCGGGCGCGTTCCTGCGTTCGTGCTGACGCGCTTCGCTACGCGCGACACGCCTGCGGCACCAGCTCATCACCGGCTGCTCGATCCAGCGCGACGAAAACGCCGCCAGTACAAAAATAAACGGCGCGCTGACGACGATCGACAGCATCGGCGGCATGCGCGGCGCGAGCGCCGCCACGCATTGCTGAACCATGAAGCCGTAGAGATAGATCGCGTACGAGTAGTCGTGACGCGGTACCCAGCGACGCAGCATCGGCGTCACGCTCACCCATAGCAGCCCATAGACGAACGCGATGTAGAACAGCGCCTGCGCGCCCGCCGTGTCGCGAAACACGAGAAACACCAGCAGCAGACCGCACGCCATCAGACCGCTGAGGGTGATGCGCTCGCGCCATCCGTACAGCAGCATGCCGAGGAAGAAGAACGGCTCAGGGAAGAACGCATAGCCGCCCGTCTTGTCCGTGAAATCGCGCCAGCCGATCTGCAGATCGGGCAGACGCAGACGCACCGAAAACACGGTCACCGCGATCAACACGGCGACCACGCTGCGCCAACGCGTCGACAGCAAGCCGAACATGCCCATGACGAGCACCAGCAGATAGCAATGCACCTGCAGCGGCAGCGTCCACAGCGGCGCGCAGATGTCGCGCACGAAACGGTTGTGCTCGAACACACCCGGCAATGTCCAGCCGCGTTTCATCACGAGCGTCGAAAAATAATCGAGATTTCGCCATGTGGCGCCCGACATGAAATAGTCATGCAGTGCGAGCGTCGTGAAGATCGGCCCGACGACGAAGATCGCCACCAGCGACGCACCAATCACAGCGGGCAGCAAACGCGCGAGCCGCAGCGCGACGAAGCGCGGCACCGAGCGCTGCCGCTCGAAGCTCGCGCTCACCAGCAGCCCGCTCATCAGAAAGAATGCATACACGCCGAGATATCCCGCGCCGCCGAAGCCCAGCGCCGCCGCGATGCCATCGCCGGCATCCGTCTGCTGGATCACGTACGCATTGCAATAGACGACGGCGCACGCAGCGACGAGTCGCACGAGATCGAAGTTGTTCGCATCGCGTGCAAGTGCGTCCGACAGGGTTTGGGGATGTGGAGTCATCGCGAGGCCACCTGATGCTGGCGGGCCGCCGCGCGAACGCGAACGACCACTGAAGGATACGGAAACCACGCGCGATGCCGGCCTGCGCGCGAATGCTTCAACGATGCGCGAGAACGCGCGCTGCGACCGTGCGCTTGCCCACCCTCCTGTTCTGGTACAAATACGTCTGAGCCCGCTACCACTGCGCGTGAGCGGCAGTTCTGATAATTTGTGCTGCAACCGGCTGGAAATTGGCTGATATCAGCTGAAGTCAGTTGGAAACGGCGAACGGCGCCCCAATATGCCTGTTGCAAGGCGCCCGTCGACCCGCGCGCACGCGTCGCGTGCTGCGCGCGTCATGCGCGCCGCTTACGTTTCAGGCCCGGATGCGCGTCGTCCGGGCGTTCATTTACCGCGTCAGACAGGAAGCATCATGTCCACATCTCAATCGACATCCGACAATCCGCTCCTCGATTTCTCCGATCTGCCGCGCTTTGGCGAGATCCGCCCCGAACATGTGACCCCTGCCCTCGATGTGCTGCTCGCGAACGCGAGCGCGGCCGTCGAGCGCGCGGCCGAGCCGTCGACGCCGGCGTCGTGGGCCGACGTCGTCGAGCCCGTCGAACGCGCGACGGAGCCGCTGTCGCGCGCGTGGGGCGTGATCGGCCACCTGAACGCCGTTGCCGATACGCCCGAACTGCGCGCCGTGTACGGCGAGAACCTGCCGCGCGTCACCGAGTTCTGGTCGAGCGTCGGGCAGAATCTCGCGCTGTACGAAAAGTACAAGACGATTGCCGCCGCCGATGATTTCGAATCGCTGACGGGCGAACGCAAGAAGATCCTGAACAACTCGCTGCGTGACTTCAGACTGTCGGGCGCCGAACTGCCTGAAGATCAGAAGCCGCGTTTCGCGGAACTGCAGGAACGCCAGGCCGCGCTGTCGAAAGCATTCTCCGATCATGTGCTCGATGCGACGAATGCATACGCCTTCATTGCAGAAAGCAAGGACGAACTGGCGGGCCTGCCCGAAGACGTGATCGAAGCCGCTCGCGAAGCGGCCGAGCGCGAAGGCAAGAGCGGCTGGAAGTTCACGCTGCATTTCCCGTCGTACTTCCCCGTCATGCAGTACTCGGAAAACCGCGCGATGCGCGAGACGATGTATCGCGCCTATGTCACGCGCGCGTCGGAACTCGGACCGCAATACGGCAAGGGCATCACCGACTGGGACAACACGGGAATCGTCGCCGACGCTCTGAAGCTGCGCGAAGAAGAAGCGCACATGCTTGGATTCAAGAACTTCGCCGAGGTGTCGCTCGCGCCGAAGATGGCCGAGTCGCCGGAACAGGTGATGGCGTTCCTCGAAGACCTCGCGACGCGCGCACGTCCGCACGCCGAGCACGACTGGAAAGAACTGCGCGAGTTTGCTGCGACCGAGCTCGGCATGAGCGACATGCAGCCGTGGGATGTCACGTTTGCCGCCGAGCGTCTGCGTCAGAAGCGCTATTCGTTCTCTGAGAACGAGGTCAAGCAGTACTTCCCGGAAGACACGGTGCTCAAGGGGCTGTTCAAGGTCACGGAGACATTGTTCGGCGTGAAGATCCGCCGCGACGAAGCGGCGACGTGGTACCCGGACGTGCGCTTCTTCCGCGTCGAGAATCAGGACGGCGGTCTCGTCGCGCAGTTCTATCTGGACCTGTACGCGCGAGAAGGCAAGCGTGGCGGCGCGTGGATGGACGACGCCCGCTCGCGCCGCAAACCCGTCAACGGCGCGGTGCAGACGCCCGTCGCGTATCTGACCTGCAACTTCTCGGCGCCCGTCGGCGGCAAGCCGGCGTGCTTCACGCACGATGAAGTGATCACGCTGTTCCACGAGTTCGGTCACGGCCTGCATCATATGCTGACGCGCGTCGACGAACTCGGCGTGTCGGGCATCAACGGCGTCGAATGGGATGCCGTCGAACTGCCGTCGCAGTTCATGGAGAACTTCTGCTGGGAGTGGGACGTGCTGAGCGACATGACGTCGCATGTCGATACGGCCAAGCCGCTGCCGCGCGACCTGTTCGACAAGATGCTCGCCGCGAAGAATTTCCAGAGCGGTCTGGGCACGCTGCGTCAGATCGTGTTCTCGATGTTCGACATGAAGTTGCACGTCGACTTCGATACGTCTGGCGCGAAGAGCGCAAACGACCTGGCGCGCGAGATCAACGAACGCTTCCACGTGATTCCGCAGGCGTCGTTCTCGCGCTGGCCGAATACGTTCAGCCACATTTTCGCGGGTGGCTACGCGGCGGGCTACTACAGCTACAAGTGGGCCGAAGTGCTGTCCGCCGATGCTTACGCCGCGTTCGAAGAAGCGGCGCAAGCGGGTAAAGGCAGCGTGCTCGATGCGGCAACGGGCACGCGTTATCGCAAGGAGATTCTGGAAGTGGGCGGCAGCCGTCCTGCGATGGAATCGTTCAAGGCGTTCCGCGGCCGCGAGCCGAATATCGATGCGCTGTTGCGTCACAATGGCATGGCGCCGGATGCGGTGCCGGGCGCGGCGCATTGATGGTTTTGATTCCGCGGAGCGCGGGTTTGTTTGGTCTGTGATTCGTTGCTCTGCGGTGTTGTGGAGCTAACTTAGAGAGCGGGTTCGGGGTTGCCGGGCCCGCTTTTTTTGTGGCTCTTTCGATGGCATCCGCGAACGGAAGCCGCACCCGCTTCAGGCACCCGTACAACGGCCAGCGGCAGCAAATGGCATCTGCCGCCCAGGTGGCAAACTGTGTGTAGGCCGCAGTACTTTCCACGCCTCACTCCGGACCGTTAGCGCTCGGGCCCACTCTGTAAGAGCGCCAGGCTATACGACGCGACAACCTACACACAGTTTGCCACCTGGGCGGCCGTGGACTATCTGGCGCGGCATGCTGCACTCGGGTGCGTGAAGCGGGTGAGGCGCACCGCAAGAGCGTTGGCAACGAGCGCCGGTCACGTCGTTGCCGTGTGAAGCGTAAGACCCTGTGGGGGCCCTCAGGCAAACACAAGGATTGGCGGTGTGAGCCGCTTTCTTTTGCCTACTTTTCTTTGCGGCGGCAAAGAAAAGTAGGTGCCGCCTCGCACAGGGGCAACGCTTGCGAACCAATAACATCACGCGGATGCCAGCGAAAACACAAGCAAACCATCCAGCGTCGCAGACAAAACCCACTCACCCGCGATGCAACTTGAAGTCCACTTCGGTAGGCCGCCCTTCCAGCGACAACATGGCCCGCGCCGACGGCGCCCGGCTCACCACTTTCCCTCGACTCACGACAGCCAGCCGCGCCGCGCGCAAACGTATCGCCTCGACTGCATCACGAGCGTCGAGCACGACGAGATTCGCGTCACATCCCGGTTCGATACCGTAACGTTCGAGCCCAAAAATACGCGACGGATTAACCGTGACAGCATCGAAGCACGCATGCATCGCGTCGATGCCCGTCATCTGCGCGACATGCAGTCCCATGTGCGCGACTTCGAGCATGTCGCCGGAACCGAGGCTGTACCACGGGTCCATCACGCAGTCGTGCCCAAACGCGACGTTGATCCCTGCCGCGAGCATCTCCGGCACGCGCGTCATGCCGCGCCGCTTCGGATACGTGTCCGAGCGCCCTTGCAACGTGATGTTGATCAGCGGATTCGCGATCGCCGCCACGCCCGATTCGCGCATCAGCGGCAGCAGCTTGCTGACGTAGTAGTTGTCCATCGAATGCATCGACGTCAGATGCGAGCCCGTCACGCGTCCATGCAAGCCGAGCCGATGCGTATGAGCTGCGAGCGTTTCGATGTGACGCGACAGTGGATCATCCGATTCGTCGCAATGCATGTCGACGCGCAAGCCCTTCTCTGCCGCGAACTCGCATAGCAGCCGTACCGACTCCGCACCGTCCGCCATCGTCCGTTCGAAATGCGGAATGCCGCCGACCACGTCGACCCCCATCGCAATGGCGCGCTTGAGATTGTCGAACGCGCCCGCGCTGCGCAGCAACCCGTCTTGCGGAAACGCCACCAGCTGCAGGTCCATATAAGGCGCGACGCGGCGCTTCACTTCGAGCAAAGCCTCGACAGCAAGCAGGCGCTCGTCGCAAACATCCACATGCGTGCGGATGGCGAGCAGACCACGCGCGACGGCCCAATCGCAATACTGCAGCGCGCGCTCGACGAGCGCTTCCTGCGTCAGATGCGGCTTCAGTTCGCCCCACAGCGCAATGCCTTCAAGCAAGGTGCCCGACGCATTCACGCGCGGCAGGCCATACGACAGCGTCGCGTCCATGTGAAAGTGCGCGTCGATGAACGGAGGCGTGACGAGCGCACCTTGCGCGTCGATCTCTTCATGTGCACTGGCAGCCAGCTTCGGCTCGACAGCGACGATGCGCCCGCCTTCGATGCCGATATCGACGGGGCCATTCTGTTTCGGGGCACTGCGCGGCAATACGGCATTGCGGATGATCAGATCCATGGGCGGCTCCTTTGCATGACTACGATTCTATCGGCGGAAAGAATGTGTGGGGAGCATCCTGATGGCATAGGACAAAAGACCGTACCGTACTGGCCGGCCGCGCGCGATCCGTATCGTTCGCCGCCATACGCCACAGCCTATACTCGACCGTTTCGGCACCACGGACAAAGAAGTGAAATGAAAACGATAGGTGTGATCGGCGGGATGAGTTGGGAATCGTCGGCCGAGTATTACCGGCTGCTGAACCGCTATGCGAAGGCGCGTCGCGGCGGACATCACAATGCGCCCAGCCTGATGGTGACCGTCGACTTCGCGCCCGTCGAAGCAAACCAGCGCGCAGGCGACTGGCACGCGCTCGGCGTGCAGATGGCGGATGCCGCGCAGCAACTGGAGCGCGGCGGCGCCGACATCGTGCTGCTCGCGACGAACACCATGCACCGCGTGTACGAAGCGATCGAAGCAGCGATCGCCGTGCCCTTTCTGCATATCGCCGATCCGACGGGCGAAGCGCTGCGCGCGGCGGGCATCGAGCGAGTCGGCTTGCTCGGCACACGCTATACGATGGAGCAAACCTTCTACGCGGGACGGCTGCGCGATCGCTTCGGTCTCGATACGCTGATCCCCGATGACGAGGGCCGCGCGCAAGTACATCGGATCATCTACGACGAGCTGTGTCACGGGATCATCGAGTCGCCATCGCGGCAAATCTATCAAAACGTGATCGAAGACCTGAAGGCGCGTGGCGCACAGGCTGTCATTCTCGGCTGCACGGAGATCACGCTGTTGATCCGGCAGGAAGACTCCGTTCTGCCCGTGTTCGATACGACCGCCCTGCATGTGCAACACGCTGTCGACTGGGCGATCGAAGCCGTCAGTTGACGCGATGACACAGCGCGTCGCCAACGCCTGGTAAAAGAAGATTAAAAAACTTCGATCAAATGTTTGACGCATGACGAAGGTGTCCGTACAATTCGCCTCTCTGACGCGGGGTGGAGCAGTCTGGCAGCTCGTCGGGCTCATAACCCGAAGGTCACAGGTTCAAATCCTGTCCCCGCAACCAGTTTCAAAGGCGCGTGTCCTGCTCCACACGGCCGCAAGCTATCAAGCCCGCCTCGCCACAAGCGTTGCGGGCTTTTTGCTTTTGTCTCTCCTGTGTTTTTTGCCTATGCAGGACGGCGTGCTGAGCAGCGCTGCCCGATCGCGGTAAGATTCCATCCAGCACCTGATACAACGAGAACGAGCGATGAAATTAGCCACGTGGAATGTGAACTCACTGAAGGTTCGTCAACAGCATGTGATCGACTGGCTCGAACTCAGTCAGACCGACGTGCTGTGTCTTCAGGAACTGAAACTGCCCGACGAAAAATTTCCGCGCGCCGAACTCGAGGAAAAGGGTTATCGCAGCTGGTTCGCCGGTCAGAAGACCTATAACGGCGTCGGCATTCTCGTGCGCGACGGCATGAGCGTCGACGAAGGCAGCATCATGCGCAACATTCCGGGTTTCGAAGACCCACAGCAGCGCGTCATCGCAGCCACCATCGAAGGCGTGCGCGTGATCTCCGCCTACTTCCCGAACGGCCAGGCGCCCGGCACCGACAAGTTCGCCTACAAGCTGCGCTGGCTCGACGCGCTGCACGACTGGGTTGCCAGCGAACTCGCGCAGCATCCCAAGCTTGCCCTGCTCGGCGACTACAACATCGCGCCCGAAGACCGCGACGTGCATGATCCGAAGGCGTGGGAAGGACAGAACCTCGTGTCGCCCGAAGAGCGCGCACAGTTCAATCGCCTCGTCGAACTCGGTCTCGTCGATTCGTTCCGGCTCTTCGATCAGCCCGAGAAGACCTTCACGTGGTGGGACTATCGGATGCTCGCGTTCCGTCGCAATGCAGGCTTGCGCATCGACCATATCCTGCTGTCGAAGCCGCTCGCCGCGAGTTGCACACATTGCGACGTCGACAAGACACCGCGCAAGTGGGATCAGCCTTCGGATCACGCGCCTGTCGTCGCGCTTACCGAGTAACTCGCTGCGTCAGCACAGGCGCGTTCGCAAAAGAAAAAGCGGCTCGATGGCGCATTCGCCTTCGAGCCGCCTTTGTTTTACCGCGCACAATTGCTCCATTTGAACCAGCGCAACGCCTATAGGCGTCGACGCTTAGGGTTCGAGATTCAACTCCTGGATCTTGCGCGTGATCGTATTGCGACCAATGCCGAGCCGCTCGGCCGCTTCGACCTTGCGTCCGCGCGTGAAGTCGAGTGCTTCGCGAATCACGGCCGCTTCGAAACGGCGCGACAGTTCGTCCATCACATCAGCGGCATTCTCGCGCAGCAGCTTCGCGACTTCCGTGCGCAGCCCGCTCTCCCACGCGGCGACAGGCGACGGAATCGCCACGCCGCCTGCCGCGACCGGCGCACCCGTGATCGGCGCGACGCCGTTCGCGACGCCGCCGTTGACCGCTACGCCGTCGATCGGCAGCGAGCCAGCTGCGCTCGTGAATTCCGCGCCGGCCTGTTGTGTCGACACGAGATCGGGCGGCAAATCCTTGATCTCGATCGTCTGCGCAGGCGCCATCACGGTCAGCCAGTTCGCGAGGTTTTCTAGCTGGCGCACGTTGCCAGGAAACGGCAGCGACGTCATATACGCAAGCGCCTCTTCCGACACGCGCTTCGGCTCGACGCCGAGATCGCGCGCGCTCTTCTGCAGGAAGTGGCGCGTGAGCAGCGGAATGTCCTCGCTACGTTCTCGCAGCGCCGGCAAGCGCAGACGGATCACATTCAGCCGGTGATACAAGTCCTCGCGGAACAGCCCTTGCCGCACGCGCGATTCGAGATTCTGATGCGTCGCGGCGATCACGCGCACATTCGCGCGCAGCGGATTATGTCCGCCGACACGATAGAACTGACCATCCGACAACACACGCAACAGACGCGTCTGCAAGTCGAACGGCATATCGCCGATTTCATCGAGGAACAGCGTGCCGTTCTCAGCCTGCTCGAAACGGCCCTGGCGCATCGCCTGCGCGCCCGTGAACGCGCCACGCTCGTGACCAAACAGTTCGGATTCCAGCAGATCTTTCGGAATCGCCGCCGTGTTCAACGCGATGAACGGACCATTCGCGCGTGGGCTATGTCGGTGCAAGGCGCGGGCTACAAGTTCCTTACCGGTGCCTGATTCGCCCGTAATGAGCACGGTTGCGGCCGAATGCGACAGACGGCCGATCGCGCGGAACATGTCCTGCATCGCGGGCGCCTGACCGAGCATCTCGGGTGCTTCGGCGACGCGGTCGTCCCACGTGTGCTCGCCGCGCATGCTTTCGTCGACGGCGCGACGAATCAGTTCGACGGCCTTGTCGACGTCGAATGGTTTGGCGAGGTATTCGAACGCGCCGCCCTGAAACGCGGCCACGGCGCTATCGAGATCCGAGAACGCCGTCATGATGATGACGGGCAAACCGGGCACGCGGTCGCGCACGGTCTGCAGCAGCTCGAGGCCGGAGCCGCCAGGCATCCTGATGTCGGAGACGAGCACTTGCGGGCTGTCGTGTTCCAGTGCGCCCGCGGCTTCGCGCACATTGGCGAAACTGCGCGTCGCGAAGTTCTCGCGTGCGAGTGCTTTTTCGAGCACCCAACGGATCGATTGATCGTCGTCTACTATCCAGATCGGCTTCATATAGGTCCGTCAGAAGTCTTGTCTTGCGTGTGGTGTGACCAATCGAGTATCAGCAGTCGAGCGGCAGCAGGATCTGAAACTCGGTGTGACCCGGACGGCTCTCCACTTCGATCATCCCTTCGTGCTGTTGCACGAAAGTCTGCGCGAGCGTCAGGCCAAGACCGCTGCCGTCTTCCCTTCCCGATACGAGCGGATAGAAGATGCGGTCGCGTATGTCTTCGGGAATGCCGGGCCCGTTGTCGACGATATGCAAGTCCAGTGCCAGCTTGCAAAGTCGTTTCGCGATCGTGATCTTGCGCGCGACGCGCGTACGCAACTCGATGCGCGCATCGCCTTGCGAGATGCGTTCGCGCAGCGCTTCGGCCGCATTGCGCACGATGTTCAGCAGCGCCTGGATCAGTTGCTCCTTGTCGCCGCGCAGATCGGGCACGCTGACGTCGTAGTCGCGTTCGATGGTGAGGCCGCGCGGGAACTCCGCGAGTATCACTGCACGCACACGCTCGCAGACTTCGTGAATGTTCACGTCGCCGACGATATGCGGATGACGATGCGGTTCGAGCAGGCGGTCGACGAGCGTCTGCAGCCGGTCCGATTCCTTGATGACGACCTGCGTGTACTCGCGCAACTCGTCGCGTTCGCGCGCGCCGAGTTCGAATTCGAGCAGTTGCGCCGCGCCGCGAATACCGCCGAGCGGGTTCTTGATCTCATGCGCGAGATTGCGGATCAGCTGCTTGTTGACGGCCGTCAGATCGTGAATGCGCTCTTCGCGATCCGACCTCAGATGACGCTCGTTCTCGAACAGCTCGAGCAGCACGTAGTCTTGCGCGCTCTCCAGGAAGCCGACGATCGCATGCACGTGCAGCGGCTCGTGGCCGGCGCGTTCGAGCACGGCATCCAGATGCGTCGCGTGAAAACGGTGAGCGGCGATCGCGGCGATGGTCGCCGTCAGTTCTTCGCCGTTGGTGAAGATGTCGGGCCAGGCCATTTGCGTGAGCTGACGGCGCGACATTTCGAGCATCGACTCGGCCGACGGATTCGCGAACGCGACACGCAGCGTCCGCTTGTCGAGCACGAGCACGACGGTGGGCAGCGCCTCGAAGCCCGGCAGCAAACCGGATTCGACGAGTTGCGCATCATCCGACAATGCGTCGGTGTGCCCTTTTCTGGCCTTGATCAGGTTCTTCAATACCATCTTGCAGTCGGGTCTCGATAGCCTTGCATGGGACGGGAGCCAGCGCCAGAGCGCCAACCTCCGTCGACAGGAGATGGTGAGGCGGGCTTCATCGCACGCGGTTCAATACATCAACAACACGCTGCAGCAGCCGTTCTGCAACAAAAACGTCACAGCTTTCGATCCAACGAAAAAGGGACGGCGCCGCCGTCCCTTCGTGACCGATCGCAGCGTCGGGGCGTACGCTTCGCCGCATCTCGCGAACGAAGCGCAGCGCCACCTGGAGCGATTACAGCGAGTAGTACAGTTCGAATTCGACCGGGTGCGTGGTCATACGCACGCGTTGCAGCTCGGTTTCCTTCAGTTCGAGGTACGCGTCGATCATGCCGTCGGTGAACACACCACCGCGCGTCAGGAACTCACGGTCTGCGTCGAGTGCTTCCAGCGCCTGGTCGAGGCTGGCACACACGGTCGGGATCTTTGCATCCTCTTCCGGCGGCAGGTCGTACAGGTTCTTGTCGGCAGCTTCGCCCGGATGGATCTTGTTCTGCACGCCGTCCAGACCCGCCATCATCAGTGCCGAGAAGCACAGGTACGGATTCGCGAGCGGATCCGGGAAGCGCGTTTCGATACGACGGCCCTTCGGGTTTGCAACGTGCGGAATACGGATCGATGCCGAACGGTTACGTGCCGAGTAAGCCAGCTTCACAGGCGCTTCGAAGTGCGGCACGAGACGCTTGTACGAGTTCGTACCCGGGTTCGTGATCGCGTTCAGCGCGCGAGCGTGCTTGATGATGCCGCCGATGTAGAACAGCGCGAATTCCGACAGGCCAGCATAGCCGTTGCCCGCGAACATGTTCTGGCCGTCCTTCCAGATCGACTGGTGAACGTGCATGCCCGAACCGTTGTCGCCGACGACAGGCTTCGGCATGAACGTCGCCGTCTTGCCGTACGTGTGCGCAACGTTGTGAACGATGTACTTCAGCTGTTGCGTCCAGTCGGCGCGTTGAACCAGCGTCGAGAACTTCGTGCCGATTTCGTTCTGGCCTTGACCTGCCACTTCGTGGTGGTGAACTTCGACGGGGATGCCGATCTGTTCGAGCAGCAGACACATTTCCGAGCGGATGTCCTGGAACGTGTCGACCGGTGCGACCGGGAAGTAGCCGCCCTTCGTGCCCGGACGGTGACCCGTGTTGCCGCCTTCGAATTCCTTGCCCGACGACCACGGTGCTTCTTCCGAGCCGATCTTGACGAAGCAGCCCGACTGGTCGGCGCTCCACTGGACCGAGTCGAAAATGAAGAATTCGGGTTCCGGACCGAAGAAGGCCGTGTCGCCCAGACCCGTGCTCTTCAGGTACGCTTCGGCGCGCTTTGCCAGCGAGCGCGGATCGCGTTCATAGCCCTTGCCGTCAGCCGGTTCGACGACGTCGCAGGTCAGAACCAGGGTCGACTCTTCGTAGAACGGGTCGATGAAGGCAGTGTCGGCGTCCGGCACGAGCAGCATGTCCGACGCTTCGATGCCCTTCCAGCCAGCAATCGAGGAACCGTCAAACGCATGGCCGCTTTCGAATTTGTCTTCGTCGAATGCCGACACCGGCACCGAAACGTGTTGCTCCTTGCCGCGCGTGTCGGTGAAACGGAAGTCGACAAACTTGACGTCCTCGTCCTTGACGAGCTGCATGACGTCGGCCACGGATTTACTCATAACCTATCTCCTGATTAACGAATTCGGCGGGTTCAGCCGCCGCCCAATCTAGCTGACCAGCCTCGATGCGTCCACCCCTGGGATAGCGGCAGCCGCGGAAATCTGCTGCTGGCATCGGGCCAATCTGATCGGCACCAATAAAGCAGCTTCCATGCCATGTTTTCGTTCCGGGTGCGCCAACGCGTTGCAGCCCCAATGCCGACGCGCCTTCGCAGGGAATTTGCGTACACCGTTTGCGGGAATCCCCTGAGGCAGCGTGATGCGCCTGCACCATGATCGTGCGCGCTCATAGTCTGCGCCCGCTTAACATTCCATTTTGGTGCATTGAGACCATTTTGCACCAAAACCAAGCACTCGTTGATCCTCGAATTTGCGCTGCGCGCAGCGCCGCAGCGCGCGCGACTTCGACAGCTTGCTAGAATGTTTTTTTGGCCCCAAGGAGATTTGCTGTCATGAGTACGCTCGAACAGTTGTACAGCCAGGCTGAAAAGCGCCGTGTCGACAACCAACTCCCGTACGCGGGCGCCGTCACGCCTGCCGAGGCATTCGAGCTTCTGCAACTCGACCCGCGCACCCGTCTCGTCGATGTGCGCACGCGCGCCGAACTGGATTGGGTCGGCCGCCCCGTCGTCGGCGACGGTCAGTATGCGCATGTCGAATGGACGCGCTATCCGGGCGGGGTGCCGAATGCCGAATTCATCGATCAGCTGCGTCAGGTCGCGACACCCGACACGCCCGTGCTGCTGCTGTGCCGCAGCGCCGCGCGCTCGAAGCTGGCCGCCATCGCCGCGACGCAGGCCGGCTTCACGAAGGCGCTGGATCTGCTGGAAGGCTTCGAAGGCGACAAGGATGGCCAAGGGCATCGGAAGACGGTATCGGGGTGGTGTTTCCGCGGACTGCCGTGGATTGGCGCTTGATGAATCTCACACAAACATAAGAAGCGCAGTTGACGCTTCTGAGTTACGCGGCGCATGGAGAGTCCCATGCGCCGTTTTCTTTTGGAATCGTCCGCGCGCGATGTGACACGCGGATGATGTTCCTGGGACGGGGACGCGTTGCACGCCCCGCTCCGATTTGCTCAGTTACGTGGCTGAGCCTTCGCTGCCACTTCCGGTTCGACGATATCGCCGCCCAGCAGATGCACGCCTTCGCGCAGCTTCACGAACGCTGCCGCGACGGCTTCGGGCTCGCCCTTCACGCCCAGATCGATATGCCGGCGCGCATAGATGCCGCCGCGCTCCGCATCACCGACGCTCGGCAGGCTGAACACGCGCACGCCAGGAAAATCATGTTCGATCTTTTCCATCAGCGGTGTCAGCGTCGACTCGGGCAACTCGAAGACGAGCAGAGACTTTTCCGCATGCGGCGTCGAATGATGCAGATGCTGGTACTTCGTATCCAGCACCCATTCGATCATCGGCCAGGCCATCACCGGAAAGCCCGGCACGAAATGATGATCGCCGACGGAAAAACCAGGAATCTTGTTGTACCCGTTCGGAATGATCGACGCGCCGCGCGGATACGTGCCCATGTTCAGACGATGCAGATTCTCCGGCGAGTTGAAATCGACGGGCGTGGACGAACTGGCGGGATGCATCTCGCGGATGCGTTCCTGGATCAGCACCTTTGCCTCAGGGTGCAGTTCGAGCGGCACGGCAAGCGCGGCGGCCGCGCATTGGCGGGTGTGATCGTCCGGCGTCGCGCCGATGCCGCCCGTCGAAAACACGATATCGCCCGACGCGAACGTGCGGCGCAAGGTCGCCGTGATGCGCTCCGGATCGTCGCCGATATATTCGGCCCACGACAGCGACAGGCCGCGCGCGCTCAGAAGCTGGATGACTTTCGGCAGATGCTTGTCGACGCGTCTGCCCGACAGGATTTCATCGCCGATGATGATGACGCCAAATGCCATTGAAGCCTCTTCTATCAGTAGGAGACAGGCGCTGTGCCGCGCGCGCCGTGGGGACCATGGTGGCCGTTCCCGCCATGCTCGCCGGCGCGCATCCGCTGCAGCGCGCGCAGGCAGTAGTAGCCGAACCAGAGCGCCGTGAACACGAGGATAAAAGCATAAATCCAGATCGTCACGGCAGTCATCACAGGGAACAGCACGATCAGCCACACGGACGACGCCCAGATCAAGGTGGGCAGCGAGCCGAGCAGCCCGCTCGCCACGCCGATCAGCAACAGCGGCAGGCGATGCTGGCGCACCAGCGCGCGCCGCTCCTCGCTGCTGGCGTGCAGCGACAGCGCGTCGTAGGTCATCACGCGATAGGTGAGCCAGCCCCACAGCAGCGGCGGGATCAGCGCGAAGAACGGCGGAATCAGCCACAGCGGCAGCGTGATCACCAGCACCAGCAGGCACACGAGCGTCGTCCACACGGAATGCACGAGACTGCCGGCGAACGTGCCGCCACGCCGCATTTCCAGCGCGGCGAACTGCCGCTTCGACAGATGCTTGATCACGGCGGGCATCGACAGCGTCGCGATCAGCAGCAGCACGGTGACGACGATCAGCGGAATCGCCACGGCAATCACAATGAAAGGCGCCACGGCCGCATGCAGCGACGAAAAACCGAGCCAGTCGAATAGCCCGTAGAGCGTCGTCGTGAGCGGCCAGCTTTCGAGCCAGCCGCGCGTTGCACCGATCAGTGCCTGCCAGGAAAACCACAGCACCACGCCCCAGACGATCGTGGCCGCCGCGAACGGCATGAACGTCAGCCACAGCATGCGCGGATGGAACACGGAAGACAGCGCGCGCCCGAACGAGCGCAAGAGATCATTCATGCGTAGTCGATGAAGTGATGGGAATGCGGGAAAAGGAAGGAAACGTGGACAGGATAAACCACGTCGGGCGTCAGCGCCGAAAGTGAAAGCGCGCGCTCACGCGTGGGTGCGCGAGCGTTGCCGTGCAGTTTTGCTGCGCGACCTGAAGAAGCGCGCGTGGGCGACAGAAAGACGTGTCGACAGTGAAACGTCAACGCGCTTACGCCGCGCCCCGCTGCTTCTTGCCGCCGATCCGCTGTGCAATCCGCACGAACGCGAGCCAGTGCTGCGCCCAGAAGCCCTCGCCGTAATGACGGCCGCTGAGCTGGTCGCGAATGCCCGTCGGCTCCATTTCGCGGCTCCACGACGCGCTGCCGAACAGCATGTCCCACCACGGAAAGAGCACGCCGAAGTTGCAGCCGTACTTGAGCCCTTCGTGACCATAGCCGATCGCATGATGCCGGCGATGGAAGGTCGGACTGACGAGCAGACGTTCGCCGAGCCAGCCGAAATGCAGACGGATGTTCGCGTGCTGCACGCTCTGCGCGAGGTTCGTGATCGCGACGAGCACGACGAACTGCGACGGCGGCACGCCGATGAACAGCGCGATCACGGCGAAGAAACACGCCTGCAGCAGATCGTCGAGCAGATGGTTGCGGTCGTCGGCCCACAGCGACATCTGCTGCTGGCTGTGATGCACCGCGTGCAATTCCCACCAGACGCCGATCTTGTGCTGCCCACGGTGATACCAGTAGCCCGCGAAGTCGAGCACCAGCAGATACATGATGAACGTCACGAAAGGCTGCGTCGTCACGCCGGGCCACAGATTGTCGAGTTCGATATTCGCGATGCCCTGCAGACGCAGCCAGCCCTGCACCGAATCGAAAAACGGCTGCAGCGCGAAGAAGAAGAACAGATTGAGAATGCCGAGCTTCGCGATCCACGTGTAGAGCACGTCGACGCGCACCGCCTTGCGGTCCTTCCACTGCTCGACGGGCCGCAGCGCTTCGAGCGGGCGCAGCAGCGCGTACATGGCCAGCACTTCCAGCACGCCGACGATCACCCAGTAAAGGCTGTCGTAGGTGTCCTCGTCGTAGTCCATCAGGTTGAAATGGAACAGCAGCGGCTGCACGACGTCGACGTACAGCAGCGTCTGGATCGATGAAACGAAGCTATCGAGACTGGAGGCGATCAGCTGGAACATGGTGCTCTTTATGCGTCGCGGTTCTGCTTCACTGTGCGGCTTGCTCGTGCGGCTTCACTGCGCGTTTCAATGTCAATCTCGTCGTGCAATGGGCGGCGCGCCGGCAAGGCGCGCCGTCCCCGCGATCACGCCCCGTTCGGCGCGGTGACAGGTGCGCGGTTGAAGAAATAGATGCCGTGCGGCGAACGGCCGACAGCGATCGTCTGGATCAGCTTGTGCGTCGTCAGGTCGATCACGCCGACGTGCTTCGCAAAGCGGAACGTAACCCACAGATAGCGTTTGTCGGCGGAAAGTTCCATGTCGTCAGGTCCCGGCATCAATCCCGTGATGTCGCCGACATTGGTGAGCGTGTCCTCGTCGAGGATGCTGATGGTGCTGGCCACGCGGTTCGACACGGCCACATGCTTGCCGTCCGCGAGCGAGCGGAAGTTGTGCGCGCCCTTGCCCGTCGTGATCGTCTTGACGATCTTCTGGTTGCGCCAGTCGACGACGGCGACATAGTCCGCCCCCGTCATGCCGATCAGCAGATATTTGTCGCCCGGCGTCATCCACAGGCCGGCCGGCACCTTGCCGACTTTCATCTTCCACTTGACCTGCTGCGTGGCGAGATCGACGGCCGCCAGTTCACCCGACACCTGCAGCGTGACGAACACCGTCTTGCTGTCGTTCGTGAACGCCATGTGGCTCGGCATCACGGCGAGCGGCAGGCGGCTCGCGAGCGTCATGTTGTGGCCGTCGTAGTGATAGATGTCGAGGCGATCGAGGCGCAGGCCCGTCGTCACGAGCCACTTGCGATCCGGCGAAAAACCGATCTGATACGGGTCTTCGATGTTCTCGACCCAACGCTGCGGCTTACCCGTTTTCGGATCGACGAACATCAGGTTGTTCGACACCGAATTCGCGACGATCAGCGACGAATTGTCCGGCGTCGGCATCAGGTGATGCGGCTCCTTGCCGGTCGGCACCGTGTCGATTACCTGACGCGTGTTCTCGTCGATCAGGCTCAGCGTGGCTTCGCCGGAATTGAGCACGATCACGTTGTTGGCGAGGACTGGCGGGGAGAAGAAGCTTGCTGCCGCGACGAGCGCCGCGCCTGCTGCAAACGTGCTGGACAGGCCGGGAAGGGAAAATTTGCGCATGAAAACTCACATCAGGGGGTAATCGCCATTGTAGAACGTTTGCGTGACGCTTCGGTTGACCTCGATCGGGGAAAAGGCGAGCGTTGCGGCGCGGTGACGCAGGGCGCGCCGGACGGACGGCGCGCAGGCGCGCGATCTGTGGTTTGCGGCGGTTCGGCGCGCTTTGCCCATAACGGCAAACCCGGGCGCGCCCAGAAAGCGCGCCCGCATCGCTCAACGCTGCATCGACTCCCACACCTTGTAGAGACGCTTGACGGAAACGGGCATCGGCGTACGCAGTTCCTGCGCGAACAGCGACACGCGCAGTTCCTCCAGCAGCCAGCGGAACTCGGCGAGCCGGGCATCCGGCACGCCGCCGCGCTGCGCGAGCGCTCGCTGGTAGTTCTGCGCGAGCGGCTGAAACTCTGCGAACTGGCGCGCGTCGCGTGCCGAGTCCGCTTTCAGTTTGTCGATGCGCAGCGCGATGCCCTTCAGATAGCGCGGGAAATGCGTCAACTGCGGGTACGGCGTATCGACGATAAAGCGTTTGCCGATCAGCGCGTCCAACTGGTTCTGCATGTCGGCAAAAGCCGCGGCGAACGGCTTCGCCTGCGCGAGTTTCTTCACGACGGCCGCATACTCGCCAAGAATCTGTCCGCCGAGGCGGGCAATCTCCTGCGCGAGCAACGTCAGCCGGCTGCGGCCTTCGTCCTTGCGCGCGTGGAAGCTCGCGTCGTCGTCGGGCAGCGGGTCCTGCAGGCACGCGCGGTCGAGCGCCGTGTCGATCAGTTGATCGCGCAGTTCTTCCTGCGTGCCGCGCGGCATGAACTGCATCGCCATTTCGCGCAAGCCCGGCAGGTTTTTTTCGAGGTATTTGATCGGCTCGCGCAACTGCAGCGCGAACAGTCGCCGCAGACCCGCGCGATGGATGCGCGTGGCCTCGTCCGGCGAATCGAACACTTCGACGTCGCAATGCGTGCCGCGATCGACGAGCGCCGGATAGCCGAACAGCGTGTGCCCGCCGCGCCGGATTTCGAGCAGCTCGGGGAGCTTGCCGAAGTTCCACGTCGTCAGGTTTTCGTAGAGTGCGGTTGCGGGAGCAGCCGCTGCTTCGCCGGCAGCGGGCGTGTGCGGCACAGCTGAGGCGCCACGCGCGCCTCCACCATTCCTACCGCCCGTCGCTTCACGCGCGGGAGCATCGCCGCCGCCCGAGCCCGAGCCCGCATTCGCGAGCGCCGCACCCGCCGCGCTCGACGCGATTTTCTGGAACTGCTGTTGCGCCTGGCCGCCCAGCTCCGCGCGCAGTTGCGCGAGATTGCGGCCCATCGCGAGCTGTCGGCCGTGCTCGTCGATCACCTTGAAGTTCATGAACAGGTGCGGCGCGAGCGTTTCGAGCTTGAAGTCCGACTGCTTCGTCGCGATCTGCGTCTGCTCGCGAATATCGGCGATCACCGTGTCGAGCAGCCCGCCCGCGCCGAATTTCGGCCCACTGTGCCGCTCGACGAACCCCGCCGCGTACTCCGGCAACGGCACGACGTGGCGGCGCAGCTTCTGCGGCAAGGACTTGAGCAGTAGTTGCGTCTTTTCCTTCAGCATGCCCGGCACGAGCCACTCGACGCGCCGCGCATCCACCTGATTCAGCGCATACAGCGGCACGGCGAGCGTCACGCCGTCGCGCGGCGAGCCCGGCTCGAAGTGATAGGTGAGCGCCATGTCGACGCCCGCCATCGTCATCCGCTTCGGGAACAGGTCGGTCGTGACGCCGGCCGCTTCGTGGCGCATCAGATCGTCGCGTGACAGATACAGCAGGCGCAGCTTGTCTTCCTGCTGCCCGCTCTTCTTCACTTCGTCGCGATACCAGCGCTCGAACGCGGCACCCGTATGGATGCCGTTCGGCACAGCCTGGTCGTAGAACGCGTAGATCAGTTCGTCGTCGACCAGCACGTCCTGACGGCGCGACTTGTGTTCGAGCTGTTCGATATCGGCGAGCAGCTTGCGGTTGTGCGCAAAAAACGCGAGCTTCGTGTCGAACTCGCCTTCAACCAGCGCGCCGCGGATGAACAGCTCCCGCGCGCGCGCCGGGTCCTGCTTGCCGAAACTGACGCGCCGCCGGTGATATATGGGCAAGCCGTACAGCATCGCGCGCTCGAATGCCGACACCTGCGCCGCGCGCTTTTCCCAGTGCGGCTCGGAGAGCGACTTCTTCAACAGATGCGCGCCGACGCGCTCGATCCATTCCGGCTCGATCTTCGCGATGCAGCGGGCGTACAGCCGGCTCGTTTCGACGAGCTCCGCCGCCATCACCCACTTGCCCGCCTTCTTCACGAGCGCCGAGCCGGGCCACAGATAAAACTTGATGCTGCGCGCGCCGAGATAGTACGGCTCGTCGTCGGCCTTCAGACCGATATTGCCGAGCAGGCCCGTCAGCAGCGCGAGATGGATCTGCTCGAAGGTCGCTTCGCTGTCGTTCACGCGCCAGCCGTGCTCGCGCACCACCGTGAGCAGCTGCGAATGCACGTCGCGCCATTCGCGCAAACGCAGATGCGACAGGAAGTTCTGCTTGCAGGCATCGGTCAGCTGCCTGTTCGACTTCTTGTGCGCGATGGCCTCTTCGAACCACGCCCAGATCTTCAGCCACTGCAGAAACTCTGAGCGCTCGTCGGCGAACTTGCGATGCGCCTGGTCTGCCTGCTCCTGCGCGTCGATGGGACGGTCGCGCGGGTCCTGCACGGACAGCGCACTCGCGATGATCAGCACTTCGCGCAGCGCCTGCTGGTCGCGCGCGCCGAGAATCATCCGGCCGACGCGCGGATCGAGCGGCAGGCGCGCAAGTTCACGGCCGAGCGGCGTCAGCGCGTTGTCGTCGTCGACGGCGCCGAGTTCGTTCAGCAGTTGATAACCGTCCGCAATCGCGCGCCCAGGCGGCGGTTCGATGAACGGGAAGGTTTCGATGGCCGTCAGATGCAGCGACTTCATTCGCAGAATGACGGACGCCAGCGACGACCGCAGAATCTCCGGGTCGGTGAAGCGCACGCGCGACTGGAAATCGGCTTCGTCGTAGAGACGGATGCAGATGCCGTCCGCGACCCGTCCGCAGCGCCCTGCCCGCTGGTTCGCCGCCGCCTGCGAAATCGACTCGACCTGAAGCTGCTCGACCTTGTTGCGGTACGAGTAGCGCTTCACGCGGGCGAGGCCCGTGTCGACCACATAGCGGATGCCCGGCACCGTCAGCGAGGTCTCGGCGACGTTGGTGGCGAGCACGATGCGCCGCGCGTTCGACGGACGGAACACGCGTTCCTGTTCAGCCGCCGACAGCCGCGCGAACAGCGGCAAAATCTCCGTGTGCGGCGGATGATGCTTGCGCAGCGCTTCCGCCGCGTCGCGAATCTCGCGCTCGCCGGGCAGGAATACGAGCACATCGCCCGGGCCTTCGCGGCACAGTTCGTCGGCGGCTTCGACGATCGCGTCCATCAGATCGCGGTCGGTCTCCCGCTGCGTTTTCGGACGATCGCCACGCTCCCGGCCCGCATTCCCTTCCGCCGACTTCACCGCCGGCGAATCTTCGGCGACGGGACGATAGCGGACCTCGACGGGATACAGCCGGCCGCTCACCTCGATCACGGGCGCGGGTTTTTCTTCGGAGCCGAAATGACGTGCGAAGCGATCGGCATCGATGGTCGCCGACGTCACGATCAACTTCAGATCCGGGCGCTTCGGCAAAATCTCTTTCAGATAGCCGAGCAGAAAATCGATGTTCAGGCTGCGCTCGTGCGCCTCGTCGATGATCAGCGTGTCGTACGCTTTCAGCAGCGGATCGGTCTGCGTTTCCGCGAGCAGAATGCCGTCCGTCATCAGTTTGACGGACGCGCCCGGCGCGAGATTATCGGTGAAACGCACCTTGTAGCCGACCACTTCGCCGAACGGCGTGCCGAGTTCCTCGGCAATGCGCCGGCCCGTCGCCGAAGCCGCGATCCGGCGCGGCTGCGTGTGGCCGATCAGCCCGCTACCGCCCGCGCCGAGTCCGCGACCGAGCGCGAGACAGATTTTCGGCAACTGGGTCGTCTTGCCCGAGCCCGTCTCGCCGCTGACGATCACGACCTGGTGGCCGGCAATCGCGCGCGCGATTTCCTCGCGTCGGCCCGAGACGGGGAGCGCTTCGGGGAACGTGATGGGTGGAATGGGATTCGGTTCGACGACGCGCGCGGGCTTGCGGGGCTCGCGCGGCGCGTTGCGCTGGTTTTCTCCGCCCGCCTCGCGCGACGCATTGCGCTGCTTCCCGGCGCCCGGCTCGCCGCTGGCGCGTGGATTATTGCCTTGCGCGCCACCTTGCGGGTTGCCTCGAGCACGCGGCGCCTGCTGTCGGCGGGCGTCACCTGCCTGATCCGGCCCACGCTGACCCTGCTGATCCCGCTGCCGGTTCGGCGCGCCGTTCTGCTGCTCGCGCGCGCCGCTTTTCCCGGCGTTCGCGCCTTGCTGTTGCTTCGCCTCGCCGTGCGCCGACGCGCCCGAACGCGGCGCATTCGCAACATTCACGGAAACGTCACGGCGCGTGGCGTCGCCGCGCGCGTCACGCGTCGCGTCCTGATGACCGCGCGGCGCGGGGCTCGCCGCGTCTTTCGCGGCAGCGTCAGCCGCGTTTTTCGTATCGGCTCCAGTGGAGCTTTTGGGTACATTCGACATGGGGGCGCATTATAATCCGGGGCATGAATTCCCAAACCGACCTCGTCCCCACGCCCGTTCCTTCACCGGCATCGCCCGGCGACTCGGAAGCCCTGCTGCAGCACGCGCAATTCGTCGACTGGATGCGATCGGTCGCGCCGTATATCCACGCGTTCCGAAACAAGACGTTTGTCGTCGGCTTCGGCGGCGAGGTCGTGCATCAGGGGCTGCTCAACGCGCTGGTATCCGACATTGCGCTGTTGCAGGCGATGGGTATCCAGATCGTGCTCGTACACGGCTCGCGTCCGCAAGTGGAAGAGCAGATGAGCCTGCACGGCGTCGAGTCCGAGTTTTCGCACGGCATGCGCATCACCAATGCGCGCGCGCTCGAATCGGCGAAGGAAGCGGCCGGCGAAGTCCGTCTCGACATCGAGGCCGCGATCAGTCAGGGCCTGCCGAACACGCCGATGGCGCACGCGCACATCAGCGTCGTGTCGGGCAACTTCGTGACGGCGCGTCCGGTCGGCATTCTCGACGGGGTCGATTTCCAGCATACGGGCGTGGTGCGCAAGATCGATGCCGAGTCGATCCGCCATTCGCTCGCGAGCGGCAAGATCGTGCTGCTGTCGCCGCTCGGCTTTTCGCCGACGGGCGAAGCGTTCAACCTGGCGATGGAAGACGTCGCCTCGGCTGCCGCGATCGCGCTGCGCGCCGACAAGATCGTGTTTCTCACCGAAACGGAAGGCCTGCTCGACGAAGAAAGCGCGCTGATCCGCGAGTTGTCGCTGGACGACGCATACCGCCTGCACGAAAGCGGCGCGGTGACGGGCGATGCCGGCTTCTATCTGAAGCACTCCATCCGCGCTTGCCGTGGCGGCGTTGCGCGTTCGCACATCATTCCCTACGCGCTCGACGGCAGCCTGCTGCTGGAACTGTTCTTGCACGATGGCGTGGGCACGATGATCTCGTACGAGAACCTCGAAAGCCTGCGCGAAGCGACGCCGGACGACGTCGGCGGCATTCTGACGCTGATCGAGCCGCTGGAAACCGACGGTACGCTGGTGCGGCGCGGGCGTCACCAGATCGAACGCGACATCGACCATTTCTCGGTGATCGAGCACGATGGCGTGCTGTTCGGCTGCGCGGCGCTGTATCCGTACCCGCAGGAGCGCATCGGCGAGATGGCGTGCCTGACGGTCGCGCCGGAAGCGCAAGGCTCGGGCGACGGCGAACGGCTGTTGAAGCGCATCGAGCAGCGCGCGCGGGCGCGCGGGCTGACGCGTATCTTCGTGCTGACGACGCGCACCGAACACTGGTTCCTCAAGCGCGGCTTCGTGAAGGTCACGGTCGACGACCTGCCCGAAGACCGCCGCCGCCTCTACAACTGGCAGCGTAAGTCGCTCGTGCTGATGAAACAGCTCTGAGCGCTCACAATAACGACGCGCCGCCGTTCCACATCGATTACAGGAGAAGCACAGCATGACTCGCATGGTTCAATGCACGAAGCTCGGCAAGGAAGCCGAAGGTCTCGATTTCCCGCCGCTGCCGGGCGAACTCGGCAAACGGATCTACGAGAGCGTCTCGAAGGAAGCATGGCAGCAATGGCTCAAGCAGCAGACCATGCTGATCAACGAAAACCGCCTGAACATGGCCGATCCGCGCGCACGTCAGTATCTGATGAAGCAGACGGAAAAGTTCTTCTTCGGCGAAGGCGCCGATCAGGCAACGGGCTACGTGCCGCCCGCGGAAAGCTGATCTTTCGCGGCTACAACTCGCGACAGGCAAAAAATCCGCGCCCGGTGCGCGGATTTTTTTCGCCGGTTTCCGGCCGCCGGGTCGGTCCGCTGCGGCCGGCAAATTGAACGAAACCGTTAATCCCGAGCCGCCTTTTCAGCCCCCGCCGAATTCCCGCAATCCCCCGCCAGGCAACGGATTGCGCGCCCTTCCCCGCCCCACGTCGGACCAGCGGTTTGCACGATCCTCGCTTATCGTGCTATCATGTGCCTCGTTCTAACAGCATTAACCCTTCATTCGCGTTCAGTTTGCACCGTGGCCGCCAAGCGCGCCGGGTTCGGATTGAATTGTTTTTTATACAAGAAGGCTTGTCGGTTGTTTCGTTGCAAATCGCGTCGGTCTGATCGGCGCGATCCAGAGCGACGCCTCGCCGGCCTTTTTCGTTTCAAGCCTTTTCAAGCGGCATGAGCGCACCGCGTGCGTGACTGTCCTCCGGTATCTGCCCCCCTGCACGGCCACGTGGGTACCAACGTTTAGCAGCAACTATCAAGTGCAATTTCGCGACGACCTTCGCGATGCACGGGCGTTACTTTTTCTGCGCAAAGTGCTTATGCACGTCTGCGCAGCACGCCTTTGCGTGGTCCGTGCGGGGCGTTACGCCTGTTCGCATCGACCGCTCGCGAAACTGCACTTTCCAGCAATCCGTGGCGGAGCGCTTTTTGCGTTCGGCCGCAGTCATAGGAGCTTGTACCTTGACCGCTTCCAGCAACGGTTTCTGGCGACTTAAAAACAAAGACAACAGCCTGACTCTCGACGACATCACCGTCGTCGACAATTCCCTTCTCAAACGTGCCGTCGGCGCCATGGCGCTCGGCAACGCCATGGAATGGTTCGATTTCGGCGTGTACAGCTATATCGCTGTCACGCTCGGCAAAGTGTTCTTCCCGTCGAGCAGTCCGTCGGCGCAGTTGATCGCGACCTTCGGCACGTTCGCCGCCGCGTTCCTCGTGCGTCCCATCGGCGGCATGGTGTTCGGCCCGCTCGGCGACCGCATCGGCCGTCAGCGTGTGCTCGCGATGACGATGATCATGATGGCCGTCGGCACCTTCGCGATCGGGCTGATTCCGAGCTATGGCTCGATCGGCATTCTCGCGCCCGCGCTGCTGCTCGTCGCGCGTCTGGTGCAGGGCTTTTCGACGGGCGGCGAGTATGGCGGCGCCGCCACCTTCATCGCCGAGTTTGCGACGGATCGCCGCCGCGGCTTCGCGGGCAGCTTCCTCGAATTCGGCACGCTGGTCGGCTATATCCTCGGCGCCGGCACGGTTGCCGTGCTGACGGCGACGCTGTCGCAGGAAGCGCTGCTGTCGTGGGGCTGGCGTGTGCCGTTCTTCATCGCGGGTCCGCTGGGTCTGGTCGGCCTGTATATCCGGATGAAGCTCGAAGAAACGCCCGCCTTCAAGAAGGAAGCGGAAGCGCGTGAAGCGGACGAATTGTCCCGTCCGAAGCAGAGCTTCGTCGAACTGCTCGCGCAGCAATGGAAGCCGCTGCTGCTGTGCGTCGGCCTCGTACTGATCTTCAACGTGACCGATTACATGGCGTTGTCGTATCTGCCGAGCTATCTGTCGGCGACGCTGCACTTCAACGAATCGCACGGCCTGTTCCTCGTGCTGCTCGTGATGGTGCTGATGATGCCGATGACGCTCTACGCGGGCCACCTGTCGGACAAGATCGGCCGCAAGCCCGTCATGCTGCTCGGTTGCGTGGGTCTGTTCGTGCTGTCGATCCCGGCGCTGCTGCTGATCCGTATGGGCACGGTCCTGCCCGTGTTCGCCGGCCTGCTGATTCTCGGCGCGTTGCTGTCGACGTTCACGGGCGTGATGCCGTCGTCGCTGCCCGCCCTGTTCCCGACGAAGATTCGTTACGGCGCGCTGGCGATCGGCTTCAACGTGTCGGTGTCGCTGTTCGGCGGTACGACGCCGCTGGTGACGGCATGGCTGGTGGACCGCACCGGCAATCTGATGATGCCGGCGTACTACCTGATGGGCGCGTCGATCATCGGTATCGTGTCGGTGCTCGCACTGCGCGAGACGGCTCGCAAGCCGTTGCTCGGCTCGGGTCCCTGCGTCGCGACGCGTGCGGAAGCGCATGCCGTGCTGCGCGGCGAGCGTGAAGCCGAGGAAATCGACGAAGCGTATGCAGCCGCTGTGACGGCGCGTGCATAAGCATCATCGGTTCACGCATTGAATTGAAACGGGTCAGCTTCGGCTGACCCGTTTTTTTATGGCGTCAGCGTATGCAGCGTGGCTTCGACATGCGCGCCGTCGATCGTCAACATGCCCGCCGAAATCGGCAGCCTGAAGCGGCGCGGCCCCGCGCTGCCCGGATTGACGAACAACACGCCATCGCGCTCGACGATCAGCGGCTTGTGCGAGTGCCCCGTCACGACGACGCGCACGCCCTCGTCATGCAGATTGCGCGGCACGTCGGCGATATCGTGAACGACGAAGATCCTCACCTGTTGCACATCGAGCGTCGCGTGGGTCGGAATCGACGCGGCCCATGCGCCCGTGTCGTTGTTGCCGCGCACGACCGTCAACGGCGCGATGGGTGCGAGCGCATCGAGCACCGCCTGATTGCAGATGTCGCCCGCATGAACGATCGCGTCGCACCCCGCGAGCCACGCCAGCGCCTCGGGTCGCACGAGATTGTGCGTGTCCGAAATCAGGCCGATGCGTGAAGATTGCGTGCGGCGCGTCGTCATCGTGCGCTCCTGAAGGACCTCAATCGAGCGCGGCCAGCGGCGCGCGCGGCTTGCGCGACATCGCGACCCGCCGCTTCGTCGCGCCCTGCACGAGCACCGACACGACCGCGCCGCATGCGAATGCCGACAGCACGCCGAGCGTCGGTCCCCACACGCGCCCCGCCATCGTCAGCGCGGCGAGAAAACGGGGGACGCGCGCGAGCATCCGCTATTCCTTGACCAACTGTTCGATGCGGCTGTCGGGCACGAGCCACATGAACGCACAAAACGTATAGAGCGCCACCGACACCCACGGCGCGATGAACGCGAACACCACACCCGACAGATACATCACGACGGACAGCTTGCCCTTGCGATCGCGGCCGAGTGCGCGCGCCAGCGTCGAGTCCGGGCCGTGATGACGGATCAGCACATGCGCGAGGATGAAGTACGCAATCGCGCACATGAAGAGATCGAGGCCGTATAGCGCGGTCGGCCAGGCGGCCAGATGGCTTTCGCCGATCCAGTGCGTAATGGCGGGCATCAGCGACAGCCAGAACAGCAGATGCAGGTTCGCCCACAACACGCCGCCCGTCACCTTCTGCACGGCATGGAACATGTGATGATGGTTGTTCCAGTAAATGCCGACGTACAGAAAGCTCAGCACGTAGGCGAGAAACACGGGGATCACGGGGCGCAGCGATTCGAGATCGAAGCCCTCCGGTACTTTGAGTTCGAGGACCATGATCGTGATGATGATCGCGATCACGCCATCGCTGAAGGCTTCGATTCGTCCTTTACCCATCTGCCCGGTTCCTGTTGCGGATCTGGTTGTTCAATCGACGCAGGCGAGGCCCTACGCCGCCGCTGCCGATTATCCGCGATCACAGGCCGGGCTGTCGATCATGGTCAAATACAGGGCTCGTCTCATGGCTCGTGATAGATCGCGAGCCACACGGTCTGTTCCGTCTCATGCGTCCACGCCACGCGATGCCTGCAATGCGGCCCGATCAGCACGTAGTCGCCGGGACGCATGTCGTGCAGCGTCGCGTCTTCCTCGAACTCGAGCACGGCCGCGCCCGACAGCAGCACGACCCATTCGGCTCGCGAATCGTCGTACCAGAAGCCAGCGGGACTCGTATGCCCCATCGATACGATGCGCTCCACGTTCAGGCGCTGTCCCGTAACGAGCATGTCGATCCGCTCTTCGCCGTCACGCTTCGCTTCACCGCTGAACAGATTGCCCGTTTGCAGTTGCATGTGCGGCGACCTCACTTCAGCGGCGCGAGGCCGTCGAGCAGCGTCGGGACCAGCTCGCTGATCGTCGGGTGGATATGCATGGCGAACTGCAGCGTCGTGTAGGGCGCGCGCGCCGTCATGATGTCGATGAACGTATGAATCGCCTCGTCGCCGTCGACACCGTAAATCGTCGCGCCGAGGATCTGCTTCGACGCGTTGTCGACGAGCACCTTCATGAAGCCGTCCGTCTCGCCCTTCTCGCGCGCGCGGCCGACGCGCGTCATCGGCATTGTCGCGATCAGCGCATCGCGGCCGCTCGTGCGCACGTCGTGCTCGGACAGGCCGACACGCGCAAGCGGCGGATCGACGAATACTGCGTACGCCATGATCCGGTCGTCGACACTGCGCTTGCCGCCGTCGAACAGATTCGCCGAGACGATCTGATAGTCGTCGTAAGAGGTATGCGTGAACGCGCCGCGCCCGTTCACATCGCCGATCGCCCACACGCCGGGCACATTCGTGCGCAACTGGCCGTCGACGGGAATCGTGCCGTGCTTGTCGACACTGACGCCGGCCGCGTCGAGACCGAGATCGTCGGTATTCGGGCGTCGGCCTGTTGCGAATAGCAGATGCGATGCTGCGAGGGGTGCGGCATCGGCGCCGAAGAACACGCGCACGCCATCGCCGCTCTCGTGCAACGGCTCGACACGTGAGGGCTCGGCGCCGAAGCGGAATTCGATGCCCTCTCGCGTGAGCACTTTCTGCACGTTGCGCGCGAAGTCTTCGTCCTCGCGCGTGAGCACACGGTCGCCGCGCACGATCACCGTCACGCGGCTGCCAAAGCGGCGAAACACCTGCGCGAATTCAAGCGCGATATAACTGCCGCCGACGATGGCCAGATGTTCTGGCAAGTCGGTCAGATCGAGTAGCGTCGAATTCGTGTGATAGCGGATGCGCTCGAGTCCTTCGAGCTTCGGAATGACAGCGCGCGTACCAGTGTTGATGAAGATTTCGTCGGCCTGCAGTTCGGCCAGCACGTTGCCGCTTTCGGGATCGGTAACGGTGAGCGCATGCGGGCCGGTGAGACGCGCATGGCCTTTGAAGACGGTGACGTTTTCCGTACTGCGCAGCCACTTTTCGACGCCGTCGCGCGACTGGCCGATGATCTTGTCTTTGCGGGCCTTCACCTGCGCGAGATCGACGCTGACATCACCCGCAATGTGCACGCCATAATCGGCTGCGCGGCGCGCGACATGCGCGGTGCGTGCGCTCGCCACATACGCCTTGGTCGGCGTGCAGCCGACGTTCACACAGGTCCCGCCGAACTTGTCACGTTCGATGACGGCCGTCTTGCGGCCGTTCTCCGCAAGACGCACGGCGAGGGGCGAACCGCCCTGTCCCGTGCCGATCACGATGGCGTCGAAATGCTGTGGCATGGCAGATCTCCCGAATCGCGTGTGCGAGTCGGTCATCTTACGCCAGCCGTGTGTTTCTCGAAGGGGTGAGTCCCGGTGGGTGAAACGTGGGTCGTTGGGACGTCGTTCAGCGCATCATGCCGCGCGAATCATGCATCGCAATGATGCAGCGAGCAGATCAGTTCGCGCGAGCGTTGCAGCGCGGCGCGCGCGCCGTTCGTCGCGACGACGAAACCCGCCTGGCTCAGATTGAAGTCGACCTGCACCATGATCTGGATGAGCGACACCATCGGCAGCACTACGGCCGGGTGATAAAGCTGTCGTTCGATGATCGCTCTCATGGCTACTCCCATCAATGACGCCGCGTATCGGGCACGACGTCGATCTGCATAAAAAGTTTCGATGGGTGGATTGTAGAGAGCGAAGTGTTAGGGATAAATGAGCTAATCGCGAAGATAGTTGTCGACGGAGCAGAACAATCCCGCAACGCCTTGCGCCGTATGGTGATGGGCCCGCTGCAGCCGGTTGCGCGGGCCATTGGCGGGCCATAAAAGAACGGTCATTCGAGCGGCGCGGCGATGAATTCCGGCAGCGCTTCGGCCCGCTTCGAGAATGCAGCCAGTGCGGGGTAACGCGCGGGATCGACGAGATCGGGCAGCATGAACTGCTGGAATCGCCACGTGACGGCCAGCGTGATGTCCGGCTGCATCAGACGGTCGCCCAGCAGCCAGCCGTTTCCTTCGCGGCCCGCGATGGCCGTCTCCAGATGGTCGTACGCAGCGAACAGTTGCGTCTGGACGCGCTCGATCCACGGTTGATGCTGGCGCTCGGCGGGACGCAGATTCAGCTCGTAGACGTTCTGCATGGTCTTTTCGCAGGCCGCGAGCGCGAAGCCGATCAGGCTCAGCGCCTTCAGGCGCCCGGCTGGGTCCGCGGGCATCAGGCGCTGGTCGGGCGCGCTCAGATGGTCGAGATAATCGAGGATCAGCGACGAATCGATCAGCAGCGTGCCGTCGTCGGCGATGAAGGTCGGGGCCTTGACCACGGGATTGATCTTCGCGAACGCGTCGAAGTGCCGGAACACCGATACGCTCTGGTGCTCGAACGGCAGGCCGAGCACGGCGAGCGAAATGGCGACGCGCCGGACGTAAGGCGAATCCATCATGCCGATCAGTTGCATGCTGCTTTCTCCCGTTGGGTTTGGTGTCAGCGGGATACTGTAGACGAATGGGCGTGGGATGGCGATGGCTGTGCGCTGCGGGCCGCCTATCGGGCTCTTACACTGGGCGAGCCGCTCGACGCGCTTTGCCGGAAGGAAAGCGCGAGAAAATTTTCGATCCCGCGAATCCGTTTGCGAATCTGCCGCCTCTTAGCTGCCGAGGGACGTCCTCGAACGAGCTTAGGAGCCAACGATGTTTTATGTGAAGAATGTACCCGTCTGGGAAAGGATTGCACGCGTGATCGTGGGAATCGCGGTCGCCGTGCTGTCGATTGCGTTCTGGACGGGCGCCGTCGGGATCATCGTCGCGATCGCGGCGCTGGGCATCGTCGTGTCGGGTCTGGTGGGGTTTTGCCCGGCATGTGCGCTGGTCGGGCGGCGCCTGCAGAAGGCGCAAATCCGCGCGCAGGCGAAGGGCTGACGTGCACGCGAGCGTTCCCGCGCCGGACGAGCGCCTCGACACCGTGACGGCCGCGCGCTCGGGCGACCCCGCCGCGCTCGAACGGCTGCTGCGCCTTTACCAACCGGATATCCGCCGCTACGCGCAGCGCCACTGCATGATTTCCGATGTCGACGATGCGGTGCAGGAGGTGCTGTGGATCGTGTCGCGCAAGATTGGATCGGTGCGGGCGCTGGCCGCGTTCTCAGGGTGGCTGTTCGCCGTCGTGCGGCGCGAATGCCGGCGGCTCGGGCGCCGCGCGTTCGACTTCGATCCTTACGACGAGGAACGCGTCGACCGCTGGCTGGCTATCCACAGTAGCGACACGTTGCGGCTGGAACTGGTGGCGGCGCTGGAATCGCTGCCCGCGGATTATCGCGATGTGATCTTGCTGCGCGATTTCGAAGAGCTGACGATCGGCGAAATCGCCGCCAGGCTGGGGATGACGGCGGCAGCGACGAAGAGCCGCTTGCATCGCGCGAGGGTGATGGCGCGGGAGTATTTGTTGGGGGAGGTTTGACGAAGCGTCCGCGTCCGAAAACGCATCGCGACGCGTCGCTCAACTGATATGAGCGTGAGGGGTGTCCTGGTGCCGGGGACCGGACTCGAACCGGCAAGCTGTTAAGCGGCGGATTTTCGTCACACTGCGTCTTTCGACGCCGTCTGCTACGACCTGACAGCAAACGTTCGTGCGCTGGACTATGCCTTCGCCATCGCGATGCGCGTATTGCACACCCATCGCCTAAGGCGCCCCCCGTCTAGTCTCTACACCTTCCGCGCCTTCCGTCCCGCATCGGCAGGAAAGAAAACGGGCTTGGCTCGGCGTTGCCTCGTTGCACCGCGTGAATCGCGCGCATTCAGGGGTTTCGCCGAATTTGAAGGGTTCTGCACCGGCCGTTTCCGGCTGGGCACTCAATGCTTTAAGTCCGCTATGTTTACCAATTTCATCACCCCGGCAGGGCGGACGCGATTCTACCATCGCGCCGCAGCCTGACCAAACCGGCGCGAACCCCAGTTTCGCCCATGCGCGACCCAGCGCGCATTCATCGACCCGTCACAAACGTTCCCGATAATCCGCCCCACGAAAACGTTTACAACGACGCACGCCCCTCGACGCGGCGCGCGGCACAGGCTGACGGGAACCCAACGATGACGCCCACGATCAAGGATGTCGCCGCGCACGCGGGCTTTTCGATCGCGACGGTCTCGCGCGCGATCAACGCGCCGCATACGGTCAACCCCGTGACCCTCGAAAAAGTGCGTCAGTCGATCGACGCCCTCAACTTCCGCCCGAGCCCGCTCGGCCGCCAGCTACGCGGCGAGCGCTCGCGCCTGATCGGCGTGGTGCTGCCGACCCTCGCCAACCCCGTGTTCGCCGAATGCCTGCAAGGCATCGACGAGCTGGCGTCCGCGCAAGGCTACCGGCTGATGCTGATGACCACGCAATACGACGCCGACCGCGAGCGCCACGCGATCGAAACGCTGCGTGAACAGCGCGTCGAAGGCCTGATCCTGACGGTGGCGGACGCCGACACGCACCCGCTGCTCGACGAACTCGACCGCGACGGCATGCTGTACGTGCTGATGCACAACGACACCGTGCGCCGCCCGTCCGTGTCCGTCGACAACCGGCAAGCCGCCTATGACGGCGTGCGCATGCTGATCGCGCACGGCCATCGGCGCATCCTGATGCTGGCGGGCACGCTCGCCGCGTCCGACCGCGCGCGGCTGCGCCATCTGGGCTACACGCAGGCCATGCAGCAGGCGGGGCTCACGCCCGCCCCCGCGCTCGAAATCGATTTCAACGCGGACGAACTCGCGCCCGCCGTGCTCAACCATCTGACGACGGGCGCGAATCGCCCGACGGCCCTCTTCTGCTCGAACGATCTGCTCGCGATGGTCGTGATGCGCGGTCTGCGCCGCGCGCGCCTGCAGATGCCCGACGACATGTCGATTCTCGGCTTCGACGGCCTCGCGATGGGCGAACTGCTGTCGCCGCCGCTCGCGAGCGTCTGTGCGCCGAACCGCGAGATCGGCTGCGCGGCGTGGCGGCGGCTGATCGCGCGCGTCGACGGCTCGCAGCCGACGGGCTTCGAGGACGCGCTGCACGCGCCGTCGCTGTCGTTGACCTTGCCGCACACGCTGCGCGAAGGCGCAACGGTCGCGGCTATCTCCGACGCGTCGGGCGCCATGTCGAGCCGCATCGTCCGCTCGCCCGCGTAATCGACTTTAAAAACACCCTTTTTCAACCTCCGGGAGACCTGTCGTGAACCGCCGTTCCTCCATCGGTATTGCAGCGTTGCGCGTCGCGCGCGCCGCGCTAGTTGCTTCGTCGTTCGTGCTGACGCTGGCTGCACCGCAACTCGCGCACGCCGAAGAAACCGCGATCTGCTACAACTGCCCGCCCGAATGGGCCGACTGGGCAAGTCAGATCAACGCCATCCAGCAAAAGACGGGTGTCCGTGTGCCGTTCGACAACAAGAACTCCGGCCAGTCGATTGCGCAGCTGATGGCCGAGCAGAAAAGCCCCGTGGCGGACGTCGTGTATCTGGGCGTGTCGTCGGCGTTTCAGGCGAAGGACAAGGGCGTGATCGCGCCGTACAAGCCCGCCCACTGGAACGACATTCCCGCGAACCTGAAGGACCCGCAAGGCTACTGGTTCGCGATCCACTCGGGCACGCTGGGCTTTTTCGTCAACAAGGACGCGCTCGAAGGCAAGCCGGTGCCGCGTTCGTGGGCCGACCTGCTGAAGCCCGAGTACAAGGGAATGATCGGCTACCTCGATCCGTCGAGCGCGTTCGTCGGCTATGCGGGCGCGGTTGCCGTGAATCAGGCACTGGGCGGCAGCTTCGACAACTTCAAGCCGGGCCTCGACTGGTTTGCGAAGCTGAAGGCCAACCAGCCGATCGTGCCGAAGCAGACGGCCTATGCGCGCGTGCTGTCGGGTGAGATTCCGATCCTGCTCGACTACGACTTCGATGCGTACCGCGCGAAGTACAAGGATCACGCCAACGTCGAGTTCGTGATTCCGAAGGAAGGCACGATCGAAGTGCCGTACGTGATGAGCCTCGTGAAGGGCGCGCCGCACGATGCAAACGGCAAGAAGGTGCTCGATTTCGTGCTGTCGGACGAAGGCCAGAAGCTGTGGGCCAACGCGTATCTCCGCCCCGTGCGCGCCAACGCGATGACGGCCGATGCCGCTTCGAAGTTCCTGCCCGCGAGCGACTATGCGCGCGCCCGCGCCGTCGACTTCGCGAAGATGGCCGAGAAGCAGCAGGCGTTCGGCGAGCAGTATCTGCAGGTGATGCATTGAACGACATCACGTTTCCGCTGCGCTGGCGCATCGCGTTGATCGCGCCCGCGCTCGCCGTCTTCATCGCATTCTGGCTGCTGCCGATGACAGCGCTCGTGCAGGTGAGCGCCGACGGTCATCTGCTGCAGACGTACGGCGCGATGCTCGCGAACACGCGCTATATGAAGAGCCTGTTCGCGACCGTCGTGCTGTCGGCAGCCGTGACGGCGACGACGCTCGCGCTCTCCGTGATCTCCGGCCTGCTGCTCGCGCGCCGCGAGTTTCCCGGCAAGCGCACGCTGCTCGCGCTACTGACGTTTCCGCTCGCATTTCCGGGCGTGGTGGTCGGCTTCATGGTGATCATGCTGGCGGGCCGCCAGGGTTTGATCGGCGCGCTGTCGCTCAAGCTCACGGGCGACAAGTGGGTGTTCGCGTATTCGATGACGGGCCTCTTTGTCGGCTATCTGTATTTCTCGATTCCGCGCGTGATCGTGACGGTGATGGCATCGGCGACCAAGCTCGATGCGTCGCTCGAAGAAGCCGCGCGCTCGCTCGGCGCATCGCCTTGGCGGATCATGCGCGACATCGTGCTGCCCGCGCTGTCGCCGGGCCTGATTGCGGCGGGCGCCGTGTGCTTCGCGACGGCAATGGGCGCGTTCGGCACCGCGTTCACGCTCGCCACCGATATCGACGTGCTGCCGATGACCATCTACACCGAGTTCACGCTCAACGCGAACATGGTGACGGCGGCGGGACTGTCGATCGTGCTCGGGATCGTCACGTGGATCGTGCTGTATGTCGCGCGCAGCGTCAGCGGCTCGGCCGTGGCGGCGACGGCCTGATTGGGCCGATTCTTTTCCATGTCGAATGAAGACACTCGCATGAATTCCGTTGCTCACACCACGAACCCGCCTCAAATGCAGCACAAGCGCGCGTTCGCCCTGCCCTCGTTGCGCGCATGGCTCGCGGCGGGTCAATGGCTCGTCACGCTGCTGTTGTGTGCGTTTCTGATCGTGCCCGTCGTGATGTCGATACTCGCGGGGCTCACGGTCAATTACTTCCAGGGCGTCGCGAGCGGGCTCACGCTGCGCTGGCTGGGCGAAGTGTGGACGCAGTATCACGCGTCTGTGTTCCTGTCGCTCGAAATCGCGCTCGCGACGCTCGTCATCACGTTGCTGACAGGCGTGCCGGCGGGCTACGTGCTTGCGCGTAGCGAGTCGCGGGCCTCGCGCATCATCGAGGAATTTCTCGTGCTGCCGATCGCCTTGCCTGGACTCGCGTCCGCGCTCGCGTTGCTCGTCGTATATGGCGGCTTCACGATGTTCCGCACGAGCGTTGCGTTCATCGTCGTCGGGCATGTGGTGTTCACGCTGCCGTTCATGGTGCGCGCCGTCGCCGCCGTGTGTGCGAGTTCGGGACTGCGCACGCTCGAAGAAGGCGCCGCGAGTCTTGGCGCGAGCTTCTTTCAGCGCTTCATCACGATCGTGCTGCCGAACGTGCGGCCTGGCATCGTCGCGGGCGCGCTGGCCGTCGTCACGCTGTCGATCGGCGAGTTCAATCTCACGTGGATGCTGCACACGCCTGAAACGAAGACGCTGCCCGTCGGTCTCGCCGATACCTATGCTTCGCTGCGCATCGAGATAGGCAGCGCTTACACCATTCTCTTTTTCATCATGACGATGCCGCTGCTCGTCGCGATGCAATGGCTCGGCGTCGATGCGACGGGTCAGCGCAACACGCGGCAGAAGAAGACGCGCGTCATCGATACGACATCATCCGCAGAAAACCAGTCATGAAACTCGCTTCCATTCCCATCACGCTGACGCGCTGCGCGAAAACGTTTCGCGGCACGCGCGTGCTCGAACCGCTCGATCTGTCGATTGGCGCGGGCGAAACGCTGGTGCTGCTCGGGCCGTCGGGCTGCGGCAAGACCACGACGCTGCGCATGATCGCGGGCCTCGAGCAGCCGGACGCGGGCGGGCGCGTTGCATTTGGCGACGAGGACGTCACGGCGCTGCCGATCGAGAAACGCCAGGTCGGCATGGTGTTTCAGAGTTACGCGTTGTTTCCGAATCTGACCGTGCGCGGCAACATCAGCTATGGTCTGAAGATCAAGCGCGTGGATGCGGACGTGGCGCGGCAGCGCGTGGACGAGTTGCTCTCGATGATGCGTCTCACCGATCACGCTGAGAAACCGATCGATCAACTGTCCGGCGGACAGCGTCAGCGCGTCGCATTGGCGCGGGCTCTCGCGCCGCAACCGCGGGTGTTGTTGCTCGACGAGCCGCTGACGGCGCTCGATGCGCGTCTGCGCGACACGTTGCGTGGGGAGATGAATGCGCTGTTGCGCGAGCTTGGGATTACGACGGTTTATGTGACGCACGATCAGGCTGAGGCGATGGAACTGGGCGATCGCATCGTCGTGATGAGCGCGGGGCGCATCGAGCAGATCGGGACGCCGCGGGATATCTACTATCGGCCGGCGAACCGGAACGTCGCACAGTTTGTCGGGACGATCAATCGCGTGGCCGGGCAGGCTCGGGATGGTGTGCTTGCCACGACGGGCGGTGCGATTCCTTTGCCGCCGACGCATGCTACCCGGGTTATGCCTCATGGCGATGAGGTGTTTTTTCGGCCTGAGGATGCGTGGATTTCTGAGCTTTCTGCTGCGCAGTTGAGAGGGGTTGTTGAGGGGGCTGCGTTTTTGGGTGAGCGGACAAGGCTTACTATTCGTGATGCGGCGCCTGATTTGCTGGTCGTTGATGTTCCTGGCAGGGTTGAGCTTGCTCGTGGCACGGTTGTTGGGGTTTCTGTTGCCAGGGAGGGGTTGATTGCGTTGGCGTAGGTTTTTTGGTTTTGGTTTTGGTTTGGTTTGGGTTTTCGCTGGCATCCGCGATATGCCTACGTGCTTCACGCGTTGCCCCTGTGCGGGGCGGCACCTACTTTTCTTTGCCGCCGCAAAGAAAAGTAGGCAAAAGAAAGCGGCTCACACCGCCAGCACGTATGTTTGCCTGAGGGACCCCAACCGGTCTTATGCTTCACGCGGCAGCGTTTCAATTCAACGTGCGTTGCCAACGCTTCGAATAAAGGCCTCATCCGCTCCAAACGCCCGTACAAGTGCCAGCGGCAGCGAATGGTAAGTGCCGCCCAGGTGGCAAACGGTGTGTAGGTTGTCGTACCGCGCAGGTTAGTGCTCTTACCAGAAACACCAAACTTGCTACGCAGTCCGGAGTGGTGCGAGTATGGCGCGAAAGCCTACACACCGTTTGCCACCTGGGCGGCGGGGGACTGTCTGGCACGGCGTGCTGTGACGCGGGCGCGTGAAGCGGGTGAGGCGTACAGGGAGAACGTTGGCAACGCACGTGGGTCACGTGATTGCCGTGTGAAGCGTAAGACCCTGTGGGGGCCCTCAGGCGAATACAAGAACTGGCGGTGTGAGCCGCTTTCTTTTGCCTCGAGTTCTCAAGTTTGAAGTGCAACACCCCGCCTCATATAAGGTGTTGCTATGGAAAAACGATACCAACAACTCCAGCCTGAAGAGCGGCTGACGATTGCCAGCCAGCATCTGCAGGGTTCAAGCAT
>Ga0207426_1000243_pt1 | contig 122575 bp, 98 predicted proteins | sample AraplaMF_Cvi_mMS_FD_184265 | JGI IMG/M metagenome (GOLD analysis project Ga0207426, IMG submission 184265) | Arabidopsis root microbial communities from the University of North Carolina, USA - plate scrape MF_Cvi_mMS (SPAdes) (version 2) | ecosystem: Host-associated > Plants > Roots >... | reverse complement strand
AAACGGCTCCCGTACAGGCTCCTGTAAAAACTGCCCCGGCAGCTCCTGCTCAGCATAATATACCGGCGACAGCACCAACAACTCCGGCGGCAACTAACAGCAGTCCTGCCACCGCCACCGCGCCGGCCAGCAAACTCACCGGGCTGGCTGCCATGAAAGAAGCCATGGCAGCGAAACAACAGGGTACCACCCCTACCCAGATCATTGCTATCACCATGGGAGCAATCCATGTGTACTGGGAAGAATTTATTGATCTGTACCGGCAGGCCAACAAAATGACCGTGGTTAGTAACTTACAGCTGGCACAGCTAAAGCTCCTCGGGGCTACAGAAGTGGGGATTGTAAGCAGGAATATTGTGCAATTCCGGTTTATGGAAGAAGAGAAACTGGTGATTGCAGAATTTCTCAAGAAGAAATTTAACAACCCGACTATTGTACTTACCCTGCAGTTGGATGAAAGCCAGCAAGTACAGGATATCGGCCCTGCGCCTTTGTCCAGCAGGGAGCAATTCCAGCAGATGTCCGAAAAATATCCGTTGGTAAAAGAGCTGAAAGACAGACTTAATATGGAACTGGATTTCTAATCAGGTATCTGTAATTAAATATTAACGATAGATAGACATTTTTAAACAGTTTACACTTCCTTCTTTGCGTTTTTGCGCAAAAACATGTAGGTTTGAACAAAATTTTGAATAAAACACTATGGCAGAAGTTATCAGAATGCCCCTTTTGAGTGATACGATGACGGAAGGGGTGATTGCGGAATGGCATAAAAAGGTGGGCGATACAGTAAAGGCAGACGATGTAATAGCTGAAGTGGAAACGGATAAGGCGACCATGGAAGTGATGGGTTACGTAGAGGGAACCCTCCTGTATATTGGTGTAGAAAAGGGAAAAGCGGCTAAGGTTAACGGAATTATTGCCATTGTAGGTAAACCGGGAGAAGATTATACTTCTTTGCTGGAAGATAAAAAAGAGGCTACTGCTGCTCCTGCAGCTGCTGATGCAGCACCTGCTCCCGCTCCACAGGCTGCTCCCGCTGCAACTGCTGCACCGGCTGATGATGCTGCATTAAAAGAAGCGCTGAAAAATGCTACTGTTATTCGTATGCCGCTCCTGAGCGATACCATGACAGAAGGTAAAATCGTTGCCTGGAATAAGAAGGTAGGCGATGTTGTAAAGAACGATGATGTACTGGCTGAAGTGGAAACGGATAAAGCGACCATGGAAGTAATGGGTTATGCCGACGGTACCTTATTATATATAGGTGTAAAGGAAGGAGATGCTGCCAAAGTAAATGGCATCATTGCCATAGTTGGCAAGGCAGGTACCAGTGTAGATGCTATACTGGCTGCTGAAGGTGCTGCACCTGCTCCACAGGCGGCCGCTCCTTCACAGAACGGCACTACACCTGCTGCTACAGCTGCTACAGCTGCTCCGGCTACTACTACTGCCGCTGCACCTGCTGCCGGCAGCACCGATGGCCGTATAAAAGCTTCTCCGCTGGCCAAGAAAGTGGCTGAAGAAAAAGGCATCGACATCAGCCAGGTTGCGGGTTCCGGTGATGGTGGCCGTATTATCAAGAAAGACGTAGATAGCTTTGTTCCTGCTGCCAAAACGGCCGCACCAGCTCAGGGCGCAAGCGCTGTGGCACCAGCTGCTCCTGCTTTTGTACCAGCTGGCCAGGAAGGCTTTACTGATATTCCGCTGACCAAAATGCGCCAGGTTATTGCCAGACGCCTCAGCGAAAGCAAATTTACTGCTCCTCACTTCTACCTGAAAATAGATGTGAACATGGATAAGGCCATGGAAGCACGTAAATCCATCAATGAAATTTCTCCTGTAAAGATTTCCTTCAACGACATGGTGATCAAAGCTTCTGCTATGGCACTGCGCCTGCATCCGGATGTTAACAGCAGCTGGATGGGCGACTTTATCCGTCAGAACCAGCATGTACACATCGGTTCTGCGGTAGCCATTGAAGATGGACTGATTGTACCGGTGATCCGCTTTGCTGATCAGAAAACACTGAGCCAGATCGCCAGTGATGCAAAAGGACTATACGAAAAAGCCAAGAACAAAAAACTGCAACCACAGGAATTCAGCGGTAATACCTTCAGCATCTCCAACCTGGGTATGCTGGGTATCGACGAATTCACTGCTATCATCAACCCGCCGGATTCAGCGATCCTGGCAGTAGGTAATATCAGGGAAACTGCGGTAATTGAAAAAGGACAGGTTAAAATTGCTAATATTATGAAACTGACCCTCAGCTGCGACCATAGAAGCGTAGACGGAGCTGTAGGCGCGCGTTTCCTGGCTACCCTGAAAGGGTTCCTGGAAAACCCGGTTACCATGCTGGTATAAACTGATTATAATAGCTATACGGAAGGCGGAGTGTATGCTCCGCCTTTTTTTTGTTCAAAAAATAAGGTTACCGCGTACACCAGTCATTCACGCGTAAAAATGTTTCATTAGCTTTTGAAAGTTCAAAAACTTGGTATACATTTGGCCATATAAATTGTTTAAACGCTATATAAATTACAACCTACATGAACTTAGTGGAAGCAAAAGCACAGTTTATCCAAACCTGGGGATCTTTAGGCGCTCAGTGGGGTATTAACCGTACAATGGCTCAGATTCATGCATTACTGCTGGTGATGCCCGATCCGTTGAGTGCAGATGATATCATGGAGGAGCTGAATATTTCCCGGGGTAATACCAATATGAATGTACGGGAATTGATCAACTGGGGTCTGGTAGAGCGTATCCTGATTCCCGGCGAAAGAAAAGAGTTTTTTGTGGCTGAAAAAGACATCTGGAAAGTGGCCACCTATATTGCCCGTGAAAGAAAGAAACGTGAGCTGGATCCGATCATGAAAGTGCTGCAGCAGTTACAACAGGCAGAAGGCGATCCTAAGGATAAAGAAATGAAAGCCTTCAAAGACTCTATTTCCAATATCACCAAATTTGCCCAGCAAACGGATAAAACCATCAGCGCATTTATTAAATCGGAAGAAAACTGGTTTTATAGCAGCCTGCTGAAGCTGATCAAATAATTTTTTTTGTCGCTATCTTTCATTTTTTTCTGAAAATTCCGAACTAACAAAAATAAAAATGAAAAAGTTTATCATTACAGATGGGATTATCCAAAGCGTGCTTGCTATTGGTATAATCACCGGGATACTGGTTGTTTTTCTCTCTGGCAGCGGGCACGATTCAACTATCCTTTACAGTATTTATGTATTATTAGGCTGGCAATTAGCCAGCAGCTTAATACACGTGGCAGAAAGACGAAAATTGCTGCTGCATAAATGGTTCTATTATTTACAGCTGATGCTGTTAGGCTATTGCCTGTTTATCGCCGTAACACTTGTTGCCACCAGGTGGGTTGCATTTCCCGACCTGCTGGCCGATGTCCTCGCCTATTTATTCTTTGGTGGCATGATAACCTTGTTGCCCGCGCTGATGCTCAGTATTGTCTTTTTTACCACCAGGAGAATGTTTATGCTGTTACGGTAATCAGCCGTTTTTTTGCCTTTATTTTTCATTATTTACTGAATATTCTGAAACATGGAAACGAATAAAAACGCGTTGCTGCATTCTGACATGAACCTGGAAAATGTATGTATCGTCATTGCCGCCGGTACCGGTTTTATAGGTAAAAGCCTGATAGCGCATTTTGGCGAACAAAATGATATTGTAGTACTCACCCGTCATCCGCAACCGGCTTCCGGGCGCACCAGCTACGTGAAATGGGACGGCGAAAACCTGGGCAACTGGACCACTGCACTGGAAAATGCAGATCTGTTGATTAACCTTACCGGTAAAAGTGTGAACTGCCGTTATACGCCTCAAAATAAGAAAGCCATCCTAAGCAGCAGGGTAAATGCCACCCGTGTTTTGGGAGCAGCTATACACACATTAAAGAACCCGCCAAAAGTATGGATCAATGCCGGCAGCGCTACTATATACCGGCATGCAGAAGACCGCCCCCAGGACGAATTTAACGGGGAAATAGCGAATGATTTCTCCGTACAGGTATGTAAATTATGGGAGCAAACATTTAACAATATCACCTTACCGCATACACGAAAAGTTATACTGCGTATAGGCGTTACTTTAGGGTGGCAGCCAGGTGGCGTTATGCAACCCTACCTGAACCTGCTAAAGTTTGGCCTGGGCGGCGCGCAGGGGTGCAGCCATGATCGGTACTGAAACGGAGCTATTACTGAAAAGCAGGTGGGTACTCCCTTCCAGGGCTTTGCAGGCAGGTTTTACATTTGCGTTTCCGCAGCTGAAAGAAGTCTTTGATGATATACTGACACATGTGCCACGGAGCGCTTATCACTTGTGCTGAATTCCGTAAATTAGTGGTATGGAAACCAGCAATGATAAAAAACTTACAGTGGTACTGGGTGCATCGCCCAACCCGGAAAGATACAGCAACATGGCTGTTGGCAGGCTTACAGCCAAAGGGCATCCGGTAGTAGCTATTGGAAAACGCGCCGCCGTTATTGGCGATATACCGGTTATTACAGAACACCCGGCACTGGAAAATGTAGATACTGTTACCATGTATCTGAACCCTGGAGCGCAGAAGGAGTACTACGACTATATCCTGCAGCTGCAACCGAACCGCATCATCTTTAATCCGGGCGCAGAAAATGAGGAACTGGCATCCATTGCCAGGCAACATAATATACAACCGGTGGAAGCCTGTACACTGGTGTTGCTGAGTACTGGCCAGTTTTAGCTACATCTCCCGTATATCTTCTTATTTTTTTAACATGAAGCTGTTGGTGTTTGCTAACAGCTTTTTCGTATATTCGTATATATTGCTGTTATCCCCCAATGAAATGCATCCCATATTGTTGACCCAATAAACGCATGGTATTACTTCAACAGGCAGGCATTATAGCATAACCCAGATTTGCATGTTCACCCTTTAACTATACATTTTATGCAATGGAGAAGATTTAATGGAGAGGTCATCCACCTTCCGGTCAAGGAAGAAGTACGGCAGGCCATTGTCCGCGAAACCGCCAGGGGATTTCGTTTGAAAGTATGCATTGGCACCGATTCCCAGGTAAAAGGACTGGATACAGAATTTGCGACGGTGATAGTTTTCCTCCGGGAAGGCCACGGCGGATTTATGTTTATCCACAACGAAAAAACCAAGGATCGCTATTCTATCAAAGAACGTATGCTGGTAGAAGTAGCAAAGAGTATTGAGATTGCATATGAGCTGTGCGACCTGTTTACTGAATATGACGTAGACATGGAAGTACACGCCGATATCAATACCAATCCTCAGTTTAAAAGTAACCTGGCCCTGCGCGAAGCAATGGGGTATATCCTGGGTATGGGCTTTGCCTTCAAAGCCAAACCGGAAGCCTTTGCCAGCAGCAGCTGCGCCAATAAGATTGTGAATTAAGGCGCCCCGTTTTTTGTACCTCTCTCAAATATTTTTCTGACGTGATACCACGTCAGGTGGCTTTTTCTCCCCTTATCAAGCTCCCTAAATATCAGCCGCCATTGTAACTTTGCCCCTCTTCCAACACTTAATTATCAGCATCAAAGCAGATACACAAGTAGCCAATTATAGCCTGCCTGGCGCTGCCAATTGGAAGCTATTGGGCGATTAGAATTCCTATAAACAGATACTGATAATGACGCTCATTTATTGGCTGGCGTCTCAAAAGTAAAATGCATCACCTGCTCGGGATTGCCGCCGATAGCCCGGTAAAAGTCCACCGCATGTGCATCCTCCGTCAACGCCTGTACGAAACAGCTCCGGTAGTTGTTCTCGCGGCAATACGCGGTAAAGGCGGTTAGCAATTGCCTGCCCACTCCTTTTCTCTGGAAAGCCGGTTGCACAGCAAAATCAAAGATATATACCTCCGATCCGGCGGAAGGGCAAGAAGGTAGCACATGTGCGGTAAGTCCGCCGATCACGGCGCCATCGTGCATCGCGGTATAAATGATCAGATCCTGGTTATTCAACAGGTTTTTAAGATAGTATTTTTCAGGCAGCTGAAAATCCTGCATGTCAAATGCTGCTTCGTACACACGGAGCAGTTCAAGGAACAGGGCGAGGTGATGCGTGGTTAGTCGCTGCGTGGTAATGTGCATAGTGGGCGTTTTTATTATCATAATTTAACCATTTTCCGAATGGCAGCATTAATAAATTATTATACGCATCAACCGCACCCTTGCCGAGATACCGGCGAATAAAAAAGTAACACGGGGCTGATCCAAAAATATATTTTTGGATCAGCCCCGTGACAACCTCTTAATCTTTCAACAACCACATCACACTATTCACATTATCACTTCCTCCAAACTGGCGTTGCAACGCCTTATCCATATTAGCATTGTTGTAACTCAGTTCATTGACAGGATACAACCATCTTACCGGGAACTGTATCCCCGGTGTGTTAAGATTGGTAGATGAATTGAGTACGAATGCAGGATAACCTGTGCGCCTGTGTTCATACCATGCATTGTAGTTGCAGCCTTGCAGGAAGCCTGCCAGGTACTTCTGTAATATGATCTGCGATAACTGATTTTCCATGTTGCCGGTAAGCGCTACAGTAGTAACATAGCCCTGAATATAAGTATCATCCATTTTCATGTTGTGATGAAAGTCGGCCTGATCGGGTGTGTACGCTGCGGTAAACTTCATAGCGTTGGTAATTCCATTAGCGTAATAGGTTTGTGCCGGCGTAGCTGTAATCCATCCGCGGATAGTGGCTTCCGCTAATACGAACTGTAATTCAGCATAGCTGAATACGCTTACCGGTTCTGCATTTACAAGGTTTACGTAACGATTATTCAGATCGGAATAATCCTTGGATACACGCATCGTTTGCAGCGCGGAAAATGCATTGGAGGGCTCTACTCCTACATAGGCATCCCAATCGCTGGCTAATTTCCCGGCAGCAATTTTCACAGGAGATGGTTTTGCATAATAAAAAAGGCGACGATCCTGCAACGCTTTCAGCGGATTTATCAACGTTGCGGAAAGCATAGTATAATTCGATTTTACGAATGAATTACCGGAACCGGCGGGAACATCTGACCAGGGATAATTTTGTCCGGCTGCAGGCGTATAGGTGAGCGCAAAATTATCTGTATAGGAACGCATCAATGGCCTGTTAGCCACGATGTCTTTAAAGCGCGTAATTACCTTCAGATCGGCATCACCTGTTTTCCTGTAAAGGTTCATCAATACATGCAATTCAAAGCTGTTGGTGAGTCGTTGCCAGTTATCTATTTTACCACCATAGATAGGGTCGCCGGTGAAATCTTTTCCGCCTGCGAATAAAATATTGGCGCTGTCAAGTTCATTCAATATACCAAGAAACACTTCTTTCTGCGTATCATATGCCGGTTGAATGATATCATTAGCTTCTCCTTTCCCCGCCTGGGAATAAGGGATATCTCCCACCTGCATGGTGGTTTGAAAAAATTGCCAGGCCCTGATAAAATGCCCCAGTGCGCTGTATGATTTTCTCAACTCTTCGTCCAGCGCATAGTTAATCATCGGGGGAATATTCCGCAGCTGTAACAGCCTGTCGAAATTGCTTCTCCCGAATTTATTATACTGTAAATTTTCCTGTCCTTCTCCCCAGGTAAGGTATTTACCCAGCAGGTAAGGCTGCATAAAACCTTTTGTGGTGCTGATACTGGTGCGGGTTACATTCAGGATCATATTGGTGGCCAACAGATCTGAACCTACCTGTGCAGTTTGATTAGGATTAGAATTGATCTTATCAAATTTGGAACACCCTGCCATCATAGTTACGGCGAGCGGTATTGTCAATATATATTTCAGTGAATTATTTTTCATGTGATTTGCTTTGAGGATGAAAGACTAAAACCCTACTTTGAAATTAACCCCTATCATCCGCTGCGACGGAGAATTCAGGTTTTCATCGTCCACATCGGGATCTGAAAATTTGAATTTTGTAAAGAGGAACAGGTTCTGTGCTGTAACGGAAACGGAGGCATTTTTGATACCGGTACGTGCCAGTATATTCGCCGGAAAACGGTATCCAACCGAGAGTTCACGTACTTTCACAAAAGATTTTTTCTGAATACCGCGATCACCACCTCTGAAATTTTGTGCATAATCCTGGTAAGAAACTTTGGTATCGTTGGCTGCATATTGACGGTTATCACTTACTATCTTTCCAAAGTTATCATAGGTAGCACTGCCCGAAGTTACCTTTACGCCTTTACCTACATAGTTGGTCAACTTATTCACCACCTCATCATAACGGAACTCGTTATCTGATTCGGGATTGGTACCTGAATCCCACATCTTATCATAGATATAGTTATACATCCATCCGCCAATACGGCCGTCTATATTGAGTCCTACGGTAAAGTTGCCGATATAGAATGTATTGATAAAACCGAAACTGAAAGCAGGATCTGTATAGCCATACAGTTTTTCATAATCACTTTCTACCGGGATACCATTGTTATGGATGATATTGCCATCAGGATCTCTTAGCCAGTAGTAGTCTGTCATGGCATCGAGTCTTTCCTTTGTTTTCACCCAGGGCTTTTTAGCGGAATATACGGAGTCGAGGTTTACATAATAACGGTGTTGGTTAGACCAGTTGATGGTAGATACCCATTGGAAATTTTTCTTTTTGATGACGGTGCCACCGATAGTAATTTCCACGCCTTTTCTTACATAGGTTTCGCCGGTATTTACCAGTGTGGAATCGAATCCGCTGGCGCCGGAGATAGGCACCAGGTCCTGTTGATTAAAATAGTATTTATTAAAATAGGCGACGTCTACACTGAGGCGTTTTTTAAACAGGTAGGCGGCGGTACCAATTTCCCAGGTACGTTGAGAGCTGGGCAGGATGTTGGCGCCCAACAAGCGATTGGGATACCTGGCGGAGTTGGCGCCATTCCATACACCGGTGCTGGTGCTATAAAGACGGTTGATATCATATGGATCTGCGGGTGTTTTAAAGGTAGCCCAGGAACCACGGATCTTCCACATATCGGTAAATGCAGGCATTCTAAATAACTCGGATAATACCACACTTGATCCTACAGAAGGATAAAAGTATGCCCTGTTAGCTTTCGGTTGTGCAGCATTCCAGTCGTTACGACCTGTTGCATCCACAAAAACAGTATTCTTCCAGCTCACAGCGAGTCTTCCGTACAAGCTGTTTACCTGGTTGCTGATATAGGAAGGATTAAAAGTAGGTGCTTCTACAGAACCATTCAATGAAAAATAAGTAGGCGATACCAATCCGTTTTTAGTGGTGGCGAGTAATCCTTCTTTCTGATAGTAGTAGATGGTACCACCTGCCATGGCATCAAAATTCCAGTTGCCTGCTTTTTTGGTGTAGCTCAGGATCGCGTCGTTATTGGTGCTCCAGCCCCAGGAGCTATTGATACTGTATAGGCCTTTTGCGTTCCAGCCGCCCCTGGTAGAGTAGATATTGGCGGTAGGATTAGTTTGGGTTGATTTATTGCTGTATACATCGTAACCCAGGCGCACCAGGAGGGTAAGGTTGGAATTAAATTTATAGTTGGCCGTTAAGCTTGCATTGGTGGTATTCTGTTGTATGCCGTACAATTTTTCGTTGGCAATCAGGTAAGGGTTATCGTACCAGTTGGTATACATCCAGTTTTGTGTTTTGTCAGGCACTTTCCAGTAGTCGCGATACTGGCGGATATCATATTCAGGGCCTGTCCACATGGTGAGCTGATAGATGTATCCCTGGTTGCCGTAGCCGGTACCCCATGTTTGCGGTGCTATTCTTTTGCTCACGCCCATATGTCCTTCGAGGGTAAATCTCTCCGTTGCTTTCAATTCACCACCGAGGGTAAAATTGTACATATTCATTTTAGCATTGGGAAATTGTCCTTTGTTGTAGATATGGTTCATGGACGCGCGGAAGCTTCCGTATTTTCCGCTTTGGGATACGTTGATATTGTTGTTGGTGATGAGTCCCAGCTCCATGAAATTTTTCAGGTTATTTTTTCCTACTGAGTTCAACGGGCGGTTATCTTCAAACTGTTTTGTTTGTGGATTCCAGTCCCTGGCAGTATTTCCCACGTCCAGTTTTGGTCCCCATACATAGTCATTGTCTATTTCGCCGTATTGGCCGCGGGCGTAAGACGATTGTGTTTTAGGGATAGCCAGGAAACCGCTTTGCAGCATGGTGTTGCTGTTGATGTTGACAGAAAGACCGGTGCCTGATCCTTTTTTGGTAGTGATGAGGAGTACGCCGCCGGCTGCACGCGAGCCATACAATGCAGAAGCGGTGGGGCCTTTCAGCACATCGAGACTTTCGATATCATCGGCAGGCACATCGCGCAGGGTCATGTTGGCATAAGGTACACCATCTATTACCAGCAGGGCTTCTTCGCCTCTGAGTTCTATAGTAGGTTTAGCAAAAAATTCGGTAGAGTTTTTTACGACCAGTCCTGATACCTGGCCAGTGAGGGAGGTAGCCATGTCCACACCTTTTACGGTTTGCACCGCTTCGCCTTTTACCTTTTGCACGGCATATCCCAGGGCTTTCTCTGCACGTTTGATACCGAGTGCGGTCACCACTACCTGGTCGATATTAATAGCCTGATCGTTCAGTACAATGCTGATGGGTTGATTTCCATTTACGATATATTCTTTTGGCGTATAGCCGAGCAGGTTAAAAAGCAGTACATCGCCATCGTTTACGTTGTCGATGGAGAACTCACCGTTTGTGTTGGTTACGGTAGCCCTGGAAGTGCCCTTTACCTGTACAATTACGCCTGGCAGGGCATTACCGAGAGAATCCCTTACCGCACCTTTAACGGTTTGTTTTTGTGTCGCCACCTCCTCCACTGTCAGCTTTGTTTTGGCGGGGTTGTTCTCTTCCGTTTTTACCACGTATAGTTTACCATCTATTTTTTTGCAGATGAGGCCAAGTGGTGCGATGTATTTATTCAGGCTGCTTTCGATGTTATCTGCTTCAAATACGTTGGTGCTTTGCAGTACAATATTTTTTCCTTTCAGCAGGTTGGCGTTGTAGCTAAACCGGACATCGAATTTGGCTTCCAGTTCGTTGATAACGGTAATAAGCGGTATAGCCGCGGTATGATTTTCGCGGGCGGCTCCTTTTGCTATCTGTGCTTTGGACCATTGCAAACAGCATAGCAAAGCAGTAACCATTATCAGCCGGAAGCTGATTGATTTAATTTTTTTCATAACTAAATTTTGGTTGTGTCTAAAGGATTTTTTTGTTGTTCACGTGAATAATGTTGTGCTGTAAAATGAATTTCAAGTTAAACGACTGTTCGATTGTAAGGATCGCCTGTTGGAGGTTGTTGGTCGGAAGGTACCCGGTAAAAAGCAACTGCTCCATGTCTTTTTCTTCGAATGTTACTTTATAATCATATTGTTCTGCCAGTTTTTGCATTACTATTTTCAACGGTTCGCTTTTAAATGCCAGCAGGTTATATTTCCAGGAGGTCTGGAAAAGTGTGTCTACCTTTTGTCGCGACAGCACCTGTGTTTTGGTATCGAAGCTGGCTTTTTCTCCTGGTTTCAGCAACAGTGATACCGGTTGTGCAGAAGTGCCCGCATTTACTTTTACGCTGCCTTCGTTCAGTACTACGGCGGTAGTGCCGCTAGTGGTATTAACGTTGAAGGCGGTGCCCAGTACATTCACATCCACCAGGTTGGCAGCGTGTACGATAAAGGGTTTCGTGGCCTGGTGGCGTACGGTAAAAAACGCTTCTCCGTTGAGCCATACTTCACGGCGGTTGCCGGCCGTAAAAGATTTGTTCAGGGACAGGCGGCTGTGTTGATTGAGCCGGATTTCGGTACCGTCTTCCAGCTGAATGGTTTGTACCTGTTTTGTATTGTTAACAAAAACGCGGTGGTCGTTCTTCTCCCTAAAGTAAAATACTGCGAGAGAAGCCAGGCCTATCAACGGGATCAGGGCGGCGGCTATTCTAAGGCCGGACTTTTTCCACCACGGGATAACGGTAGCTTCAGGGGCCGCCTGCATAATAGCGTTCCATACTGCTGCGGCTTCCGGCGCCGGCATTACGGGACCGGTTCCGGGTGTCCATAAGTCTTCCACTTCGGGCAAAGCTTCGGGCGCAGGCTCATTTTGCAGCCATGCGAGGAGCTCTTCCTGCTCTTCTGCTGTAGCTTTGCCTTGCGCCTGTTTGATAAAGAGGGCTTTGATCCGGTCCTTATTTTCTTCCATTGTTCCTCGTTGACATGATAGTAATACGATCGGGATGATCTAAAAGACGATCGGTGGGAAAAATATTTTTTATTGATGGCAGATGTGACAGAAGACGGCCATCACCACGGTGATATCGGCATGATGGCAGAGGTAATGCCGTACAAAGCGGGAAGCCTTTACCAGCTGGTCTCTGACGGTATTAACAGAGATGCCCAGGTTATCGGCGATTTCCTGATTGGAGAGTCCCTGCATTTTGCTCATCCTGAAAATCCGTTGCCGTTGGGCGGGTAGCTGGGCGATAGCGGTCATTTTGATGGTCTCCAGTTGACGTGTATAGAGGATATCGTCCATGGCGCCGGTATCTTCCGTGTATAGCTGCAGAAAATATTCGCGGAAATTTTTATCGTGGACTGCCTTTTTCAGGTAGTCGAATACGTAATGGCGGGTACTGGTAAAGAGGTAGGCTTTGAGCGACAATGCGGGGTTCAGGTGTTCCCGTTTCAGCCATATCTTCATAAATACTTCCTGTACTGCATCGGATGCCACGTCGGGCAGGCCGCAAAGCTTAAGTGTATAGCTATATATGGGATCCCGGTATTTTTCATACAATTCCCGGAAGGCCGCCTCATCTCTCTCCATTATCCTTTTACACAGTATTTCATCTGTTGCATCCTGCATGCCAACAAGTATTTGGGTAAAAAAATGCCATCATCTAACAACAAGCACAAAATATAAAAAAATATCAGAGAGAGGAGGATATGTGGCTATTGTCAGGCGATGGCCCTGAATTGCGCATTTAGTTCATCGATATAGGTGAGTATAGCATCTCTGCCTGATTTCTTTACCGTGGAGGTAACGAAGTTAGCGGGGAGAAACTGCCAGGTTTCCTTCATTTTGTTCAGGAATGCCTTTACGTTGCGGCTTACTTCTGCCTGGGTACTTTTATCGGCTTTGGTAAATACGAGGCTGAAAGGAATATTCCATTCACCGAGCTGGTTTACGAAGTCCAGGTCTATTTTCTGTGGCTGGTGGCGGCTGTCGATCAATACAAATACGCTAACCAGGTTAGGGCGTTTGCGCAGGTAGTTTTCGATCATTTGCTGCCATTGGCGGCGTTGCGACAAGCTTCTTTTAGCGAAGCCATATCCGGGCAGATCTACCAGGTACCATGCGTTATTGATGGCAAAATGGTTGATCATCTGTGTTTTTCCGGGTGTGCCGGAAGTTTTGGCTAATTTCTCGTTGTTCGCCAATATATTGATCAAAGAAGACTTACCGACGTTGGAACGGCCTATAAACGCGTATTCCGGCCATATCGGACTGGGACATTTCTCCCAATCGGGACTACTGATAAGATATTCTGCTGACTTAATTACCATGATGATATTTGCTTTGTTCCATTAAAAAAGGCGGATCTCCATATTTGCTTACTACATTTCTTTAACTTTGCGGACTATGTCAGGAAATGCAAATATTCAGAAGATTGTTCCCTTTGAAGGGTCAAAATTAAGCAAGAAGGAGCAGATAGCGACCATGTTTGATGATATTGCTCATCGCTATGACTTTCTCAACCACTTTATGTCGCTCGGAATCGACATTATCTGGCGTAAAAAGGCATTGGGATATTTGAAGTCGCTTCAGCCCAAACTCATGCTGGACGTGGCTACTGGCACCGGGGACTTTGCAATTATGGCAGAACGCCGGCTCCGGCCAGATAAAATTGTGGGTATTGACATTTCAGAGGGAATGCTGGCGCATGGACGGGAAAAAATCGAAAAACTGGGATTAAGTAATAAAATAACGCTGCAAAGCGGCGATAGTGAAACAATAAGTTTTCCTGACAAGACGTTTGATGCCATAACGGTAGCTTTCGGTGTGCGGAATTTTGAGCACCTGGAAAAGGGGCTGTCTGACATGCTCCGTGTACTGAAACCAGGTGGTAAGTTGGTGATCCTTGAATTTTCGAATCCGACAGTTTTTCCTATTAAACAATTATATAATCTGTATTTTCGTTATATTACACCGCTGCTCGGGAAATGGATAGCAAAAAGCCAGGCGGCATACAGCTATCTGCCAGAATCTGTGAAAGCGTTTCCGCAGGGTGAAGCAATGCGAACTATTTTAACTAACACAGGTTTCCAGGCCGTTACATGCAAAACGCTCACATTCGGCATATGTTCTATTTATTGCGCTACGCGCTGATATTCATTTTACTGGCCGGTACCCTTCCTGCGAGGGCCCAGACCAATATGAATATGATAGAACACGATGCAAAACCCTATTATTTTGGTATTACGCTGGCTGCAAACCAGTCGTATTTCAAGCTTGAACATGCGCCTGCTTTTCTGGCGACCGACTCTATCATGGTGGCGGAGCCACTGAAAACGATGGGGTTCAACCTGGGATTACTGGCCAACGCCAGGCTCACAGAGCATTTCGATCTTCGTTTTAACCCACAGCTCATTTTTGCCTCTAAAAACCTGTATTACCGGGATACCTATCCCAAGCCACAGGATACAGAAAAGAAGATAGAATCCATTTTACTGAGCTTTCCGCTGCAGATCAAGTTTAAATCGGACCGTATCGGCAACATGCGGGTGTACACTATTGCCGGTTTGAAATACGATTACGACCTGGCCTCCAATGCGCGTTTACGCCGGGCCGACGACCTGGTAAAGATCAAGAAAAGCGACTATGGCTATGAAGTAGGCGCCGGGTTTGAGTTCTACTTTGAAAGCTTCATTTTTGCGCCGGAGTTTAAGATCAGTAACGGATTCGGGAATGTACATGTACAAGACCCCAACCTACGGTACTCTAACGTAGTGGAGAAACTACAATCCCGCATGATTGTGTTTTCCATTCACCTGGAAGGGTAGGGAGGGATCGCCTTCGGCGATTGTCTTTGGGCAGGATTATGATGATTATATTGATTTTTCTGATTTTAACTTTTTAATGAAGCCTCCTGCTTTTATCACCATCATCATCCGGCTATCAGGCTGAATAAACATCCGGGAAAAGAGATAGGTACCTTTCAAAAAAAGGAATAAAATCAGAAAAATCAATATAATCATCATAATCCTGCCCAAAGACAATCGCCGAAGGCGATCCCTCCGCTTCTTCGCTAATTTTTCTACCTTTGCGCCATGCAAAATTACCTCATCAGGAATATAGCCGTGGTAAACGAAGGGCGCACCACGGTACAGGATGTATGGATCAGGAACAGCCGCATTGAAAAAATTGCGCCCAATATCACTGTCAGCGGCCAGTATACAGAAATCAACGGAGAGGGAAAACACCTGCTGCCGGGCGTTATCGACGACCAGGTGCATTTCCGGGAGCCGGGGCTTACCCAAAAGGCGACCATTTACACAGAAGCACGCGCTGCCGTGGCCGGGGGAACTACCAGTTTTATGGAAATGCCCAATACCAAACCCGCTGCACTTACCCAGGAATTGCTGGAAGATAAATATACCATCGCCCAACATCATTCATTGGCAAACTATTCCTTTTTTATGGGAGCCGCCAATGACAATGTGGAAGAGATTCTGAAAACAAACGCCAAAAAAGAAAGTGTTTGTGGTGTAAAAATATTCATGGGCTCTTCTACCGGTAATATGCTGGTAGATAACTATCTCACCCTGGAAACCGTTTTTTCCAACAGCGAATTACTGATTGCCACCCATTGCGAAGATGAGAAAATCATCCGGGCCAACATGGAAGCTTTCCAGCGTGAAAAAGGCGACCAGCTCACCGCTGCCGATCATCCGCTGATACGCAACGAAGAAGCCTGTTTTGAGTCGTCGCTGGTAGCTATACAGTTTGCACAAAAACACAATGCGCGGTTGCATATCCTTCACATTTCCACCGCCAGGGAGCTTCAGTTGTTCAGCAATATGCTGCCACTGGAAGAGAAACGTATTACCGCAGAAGTATGTGTACATCACCTGCATTTCACTGCCGATGATTACGCGCAATATGGCAACCTGATCAAATGCAACCCCGCCATTAAAGCGGCGGAGAATAAAACAGCCCTGTGGCAGGGACTCCTGGACAACCGCCTGGATATTATTGCTACCGATCACGCCCCTCATACCTGGGAAGAAAAACAACAGCCCTACCTGCAGGCCCCGTCAGGCGTACCGTTGGTGCAACACAGCCTGTTACTGATGCTGGAATATGTCCGCAAAGGAGATATCACGATAGAAAAGGTAGTGGAGAAAATGAGCCATGCGCCTGCCGTTTGTTTCCAGATAAAGGAAAGAGGGTTTTTGAGAGAAGGCTACTTTGCGGACTGCGTAATCGTAGATCTTCAGGGCAATACCAACGTAAATAAAGAGAACATCTACTATAAATGCGCCTGGAGCCCATTTGAGGGATATACCTTCCCGGCAGCCGTTACCCATACTTTTGTAAGCGGCCACCTGGCTTATGCTGAAGGGGTTTTCAATGAAAACACACTGGGGCAGCGGTTGGCGTTTAGTCGCTAAAAGGAGCGGAAGGCGGAGAGTAAAAAGCCATCGAGGTGGATGATAAGCTGGTTATCGCTTATCTCATCCTCCTCGATGGCTTTTTGCTTTCCGCTTTTCTTTCTTATGGAATTTTTCTATCCTTGCATCTTCCACCGTATATTCACTAAAAAGATGCTGCATGCAACTGGACAAAACATCCTACTACGACCTGTCTATTTTTAATCGCGACGAAGAATTCTCTTTATTTCACCGGCTTGATTTCACTACTACATCCGGTGGTCGCGAATACCTGCGTCAGTTATTCAGCAACCCACTACAGGATATTACTGCTATCCAGCACCGGCAGCAGGCATTGCAATACATCCTCGAACGGGAAGACAACTGGCCTTCCATTATTTCCAACGGCACGGTGGTAGTGGTGGAAAACTATATGGAAGCCCAGATTGAGCCTATCTCCAATACCGAAGGACTGGCGTTGTATATTCAGGCAGTGATCAATAAAACGTTGTATGCACCGGATTTTGGGTTCATTAAATTTTCATTTACCCAACTGGTAAACCTCTTAAAAGGATTCCGGTCATTCATCAATGCATTCCAGTCGGACAACACGCCCAAGGTGCTAAAAGTGATGCTGGACAGGGCACAACAGCTGCTCACCAAAAAAGATTTTTATGATATCCTGAAAGCAGATGAAGAAGGGAAACTGAATTACATAGCAATTCTGCGATATGATAATTATATCCGGAAAAGACATACAAAAGTAATCACTGAGCTGGTAACCCTGTACCAGCAACTGGATGCCTACTATGCCATGGCCAAAGCCATCAAGCATTACAAGCTCATATTCCCCAGCTTTTCCGGCAGCAGCAGGCCAGTCATAAAAGCGGAGCAGCTGTACCATATCATCCTTCCCGATCCTATAGCTTACGATGTTAAGCTGGATGAACAGTCGCATTTCATGTTCCTCACAGGCGCTAATATGGCGGGTAAAACTACTTTTATCAAAGCGGTGGGTGTAGCGGTATTCCTGGCGCACATCGGCATGGGCGTACCCGCGCAAAAGATGGAGCTGAGTTTCTTCCATGGCATCTTTAGTAATATCCAGGTACAGGATAATATTTTCAAAGGAGAAAGTTATTTCTACAGCGAAGTATTACGGATCAAAAATACCATCCTGCAGATCAACAACGGAAAAAACTGGCTGGTATTGATTGATGAGATGTTTAAAGGCACTAATGTGGAAGATGCCAGAAACTGTTCCCTGGCTGTTATCAGGGGATTATTACAAAGCACTAACTGTTTATTTATACTGTCGACCCACCTGTATGAAATAGCGGAAGACCTGAGCGGGGAGCAACGTATTCAGTTTAAATATTTTGAATCGACCGTTATTGAGGATGACCTTCATTTTACTTACCTGCTGAAAGATGGTATTGCGAAAGAAAAGATCGGCTACCTGATCCTGAAAAGGGAGAAGGTGTTGGATTTGCTGACGCAGATCCGATAGCATTACGAATTGCGGATTTGTGGACAGATCGTAAACGCGATTATCGACTTGCGTTTTATCTGCCTATAAATCCGTAATTTGTAATTCATAATTTCTGTTAACCCAATATCCATATGATTGTTAAAACCTTCGGCAGCGCCATACAGGGCGTTAATGCCATCACGATTACCATAGAAGTAAATGTATCTTCCCAGGGAAACAGGTTGTTTATTGTAGGACTGCCAGACAATGCGGTAAAGGAAAGTGAGCGGCGTATTGAATCCACTATCCAGTGTATGGGGCTACGGATGCCCAGGACCCGGACAGTGGTAAACATGGCGCCTGCGGATATCCGTAAGGCCGGCGCAGCCTATGACCTGCCTATTGCCACCGGCGTTATGGCGGCTTCCGGACAAATACCGGCCACACACCTGGAGCATTACCTGATGATGGGCGAGCTTTCTCTCGACGGTACCATACAACCTGTAAAAGGTGCGCTGCCCATGGCTATGCAGGCACAAAAAGATGGCTTCCGCGGTTGTATACTACCTAAACAAAATGCCCGTGAAGCCGCCATGGTGAAAGGATTAAAGGTGTATGGCATTTCGCATATTTCGGAGGCAGTGAATTTTCTAACAGATCCGGATACACTGGAGCCGGTGGTGCCGGCGCCGGATGAATTCTATATCACGCAGGATCAGTTCGAGGTAGACTTCAGCGAAGTAAAAGGACAACAGCAGATAAAACGTGCGCTTGAAATAGCTGCTGCGGGAGGACACAATGCGATATTAATTGGTCCGCCCGGAGCGGGAAAAACCATGCTGGCAAAGCGCCTGCCTACTATACTGCCACCGCTTACGCTGCAGGAAGCGTTAGAAACCACCAAAATACATTCTGTGGCAGGGAGGTTGCCGGCGCATGCCTCGCTGATTATACACCGCCCGTTCCGGTCGCCGCATCATACCATCAGCGATGCTGCGCTGGTAGGCGGTGGCAGCTATCCGCAACCAGGAGAAATTTCTTTGGCGCATAACGGCGTATTGTTCCTGGATGAGCTACCGGAATTTAAGCGCAAGGTGCTGGAAGTAATGCGGCAGCCGGTAGAAGAAAGAAAGGTGACAATTTCCAGGGCCAGAACAGCCATTGATTTCCCGGCGAGCTTTATGTTGCTGGCGTCTATGAATCCTTGTCCCTGTGGCTATTTTAACCATCCGGAGAAGGAATGTACCTGTGCGCCGGGGCAGGTGCAGGACTATCTCAATAAAGTATCCGGGCCACTGCTGGATCGTATTGATTTACATGTGGAGGTAACGCCGGTTAAGTTTGCGGATTTGTCGTCGGTGCATGCAGCGGAAAAAAGTACGTGTATACGTGACCGTGTGATGGCTGCACGCAGTGTACAGGCGGAACGGTTTGCCGGTTATGCAGGTATTTATTGCAATGCACAGATGCACAGTAAGCTGTTGGCATCCGTATGCGTGATCAGTAATGGGTGCCGGGAGCAGCTGGGAAAGGCGATGCAGAAATTAAAGCTGTCGGCGCGCGCGTATGACAGGATATTGAAAGTCAGCAGAACGATTGCCGACCTGGAGGGTAGCAGCAGCGTGGAGCCTGTACATATGGCCGAAGCCATACAATTCAGGAGCCTGGACCGGGAGGGCTGGGGCAATTAAATGCTCAGTTCTTCCTTATAGCTTTCGCTCAGTTTTTTCTGCAATTCGGTAGGTACCGGTGCGTATTCCGCAAATTGTGATTTAAGTTTTGCCTTGCCTTGCGTAACATTGCGCAGGGCAGCAAAGAGCTTGTCTATTTCTGCCTGCGGCGTACGTGCTTTGATCACCTGGTAACCATTTAGTGTATCCATACCCGTTATAATGCTGCGGTGACTTTGCAATTCGCTCATAATGTCACCCATCATTACATCGGGGGCAACGGCTTCCAGGTCAAACACCGGTTCCAGCAGCTGTGGGGCGGCCTGGTGGAAAGCCTCGCGGAAAGCCATCATACCGGCTATTTTGAAAGAGATATCGTTACTGTCGACCGGGTGCATTTTGCCATCGTATACGCTTACCCGTATATCGCGTACATACGATCCCGTTAGGGGGCCTTCCTGCATTTTTTCCATTACGCCTTTGAGTATGGAAGGCAGGAAGCGGCTGTCGATGGCGCCGCCTACAATACAATTGTTGAACACGAGCTTACCGCCCCAGTTGAGCGCAATTTCTTCTGATTCGCGGACGGTGTGTTCTTTGTAAGGCGGCATTCCCTCATACCAGGGCTCAATTTTCAGGAACACTTCTCCGAACTGGCCGGCGCCACCGGATTGTTTCTTGTGACGATAGGAAGCCTGTGCCGGTTTCTGGATGGTTTCGCGGTAAGGAATTTTGGCGGTATGAAAGGCGATCGGCATTTTGTAGATGTTTTCCAGCCGCCATTTAGTGACCAGCAAATGCAGTTCTCCCTGTCCGTGGAGGATCACCTGTTTTAGTTCCCGGTTGAACTCGATGAGCAGGGTGGGATCTTCCATATGAATTTCGGCTAATACTTCGCTGAGTTTTTCGTCGTCGCTTTTATTTTTTGCTTCAATGGCTATCCGTACTTTGGGGGAGGGAAAGTCGATGGCAACGATATCGCCGGGGAAGTTTTTTTCGGCCAGGGTATGATTGGTGAAAGTGTTCTTCATTTTAAGGGTGCAACCAATATCCCCGGCCCGGAGCCGCTCCACGCTGTTACGGTTTTTGCCGTCGGCAATAAACAGCTGGCTGATACGCTCTGTGGTGTTCCCTTGTGTATTGATGAGCTCCATACCGCTTTTTACTTCTCCGGATATTACCTTAAAATAGGTAAGCCGGCCGATATGCGGTTCCTGTAATGTTTTGAATACAAACAGGGCGGCGGGTCCTGCCGGGTCGCAGGGAACGGATTTACCGTTAACAGTTGTTTCGGGCGGCATTTCCACGGCGGAAGGGGCTACATTATCGATAAAGCCCATCAGGCGGCCGCTGCCCATATTTTTTTTGGCAGATAAGCAGAATACGGGGAATACCTGGTGGTTAAGCATCCCTATTTTAATGCCCTGACGCAGCTCATCTTCATCGAGGCTTCCTTTTTCAAAGTACAGCTCCATGAGTTTGTCGTCGTTTTCAGCGGCTTTTTCCACCAATTCGTTGTGGAGCTGGTCGGCGCGTTCCTTTTCGCTGTCGGGAATGGGCAATTTTTCCGGTTTTCCGCCATTTTCGGGGAAGCGGTACATCGTCATTTTCAGAAGATCGATGATGGCATTGAACCCGGGACCCTGGTTAACGGGGTATTGCATTACGGTAACGGGGTGGCCGAAGGCCCGTACCGCCTCTTCCACGGTTTTATTAAAATTGGCCAGTTCGGCATCCAGCTGGTTAACGGCCAGGATGGTGGGTTTCCGGTATTTATCCACATAATCCCATATCATTTCTGTGCCCACTTCCACGCCATATTGGGAGTTGAGCAGCAGTACTGCGGTATCGGATACACGAATGGCGGCAATTACTTCCCCGATGAAATCTTCCAGTCCGGGTGTATCAATAATATTTATCTTATAATCTTTCCATTCTGTGTGCATCAGGGTCGCATATACGGAGTTACCCCGTTCCTGCTCAATTTCATGATAGTCCGAAATTGTGTTGTTTTCCTCTATGGTACCGCGTTTACTGATGATGCCGGCTTCGAAGAGCATAGTTTCGGAGAGCGTAGTTTTGCCGCTTTTGGGTGCACCTAACAGTACGATGTTTTTAATGTGTTTTTCATCATACGACTTCATATGTGGAGATTTATATGGATAATCGTTATCACCTGTGCCTTTACAAAGAACTTACTATTAAGTTAACGTTTTTTGGCTAAAATAGCCAGTACTTTTCCCCGCAATATGTGGCAACATACAGTAACTTTGCACCTCAGGAAATCGGACATATGAAACTATTACTGCATTATTTAAAGAGATATAAATGGTTGGTCGTATTAGCAATGGCGTTGGCCAGTATTAACCAGCTTTTCTCATTGATGGACCCGATGATCTTTGGATGGATCATTGACAGGTTTGCATCTCACCCCAAATTAACCGAAAAGGGGGGATCTGTTTTCAGGCCGGAAAACAACTATTTATGGGGCGTACTGCTATTGGTTGGCGCTGCCATAGGCGTGGCCATGGTATCCCGGATAGCCAAGGCCTTCCAGGACTATTTTGTAAACGTTATCGTACAGAAATTTGGCGCCCAGGTATATACAGACGGGCTTAAACATTCCCTGCGACTGCCTTATCAACAGTTTGAGGATCAGCGCAGTGGTGAAACACTGGCTATTCTGCAGAAGGTAAGGGTAGACTGTGAAAAGTTTATTACTGCTTTTGTGAATGTGTTGTTTGTATCGCTGATAGGCGTTGTATTTGTGATGGTGTATGCCACTACTGTGCACTGGACATTGCCTTTCGTATATCTGACGGGGTGTATTTTATTGACTATCCTGATGAGTGTACTGAGCAGGAAAATTAAAGTGATACAGAAGACGATTGTAAAAGAGACCACTGCGCTGGCAGGATCTACTACCGAATCGCTCCGCAACATTGAGCTGGTAAAGAGTTTGGGGTTAACCAACCAGGAAATTCGACGGTTAAACTCCACTACACTGAAAATTTTAATGCTGGAACTGAGAAAAGTACGGAGCATCCGCAGTATCAGTTTTGTGCAGGGTACTTTTGTGAACCTGATGCGTTCCAGTATCTTGTTTCTCCTGTTGTTTTATATTTACCGGGATACCGTGAGTATAGGGCAACTGATGACATTACAGCTCTACTCCTTCTTCATTTTCGGGCCATTACAGGAGCTTGGCAACATCATCCTGAACTACCGGGAGGCACAGGTATCGCTGTTAAATTTCCAGGGCATCCTGAGCACACCGGTGGAAGAAATGCCGGTTAACCCGGTAAAAGTGAACCATATCAATGAGCTGATGTTTAGGCAGGTAGGATTTAAGCACCTGACTGCGGCGACCAAAGCGCTTGACAAGGTAAATTTCTCCGTAAAAGTTGGTGAAACCATTGCTTTTGTAGGACCATCAGGATCCGGTAAAACCACGCTGGTAAAGATGTTGGTAGGTTTATACAAAGCCGCGGAAGGACATATATATTACAATGGCATTGACGCCAATGAAGTAGATATGGAAGAACTGCGTCACCAGGTGGGCTTTGTAACGCAGGATACACAACTGTTTGCGGGTACCATTAAAGAAAACCTGTTGTTTGTGAATCCGGGTGCTACAGATGCCGAAGTGATGGAAGCACTGAACAAAGCCTCCTGTTATAGTTTATTGGCCAGGGCCGATAAAGGACTTGAAACGGTGATAGGTGAAGGTGGTATAAAAATTTCAGGTGGAGAAAAACAGCGTTTATCCATTGCGAGAGCGTTGCTGCGGAAACCGCGCCTGCTCGTATTTGACGAAGCTACATCTGCGCTGGACTCCATTACAGAAGAAGAAATTACTACTACCGTTCGTGAGGTGACTGCTACCAAACAACATATCACGGTGATGATCGCGCATCGTTTGAGCACTATCATGCATGCTGATCGCATTTACGTACTGGAAAAAGGCCACATCGTAGAAATGGGTAAGCATGAGGACCTGGTAGCTGAAAAGGGCTTGTATTATGCGATGTGGAGACAACAGATTGGTGAGCGTAAAGTAGAAGCGGTGTAATGCGGAGGGGATCGCCTTCGGCGATTGTCTTTGACCAGGATTTAGATGATGATGATGATTTTTCTGATTTTAATTTCTTCAATGGAGGTTGTTTTCTTTTGAAATAATCATTCCAAAAGATTATTTGATATTAAAAGAAATAAAATCATCATTATCATCAACACCAGGCGTATCAAGCCACCAGAGAAGACGTAATGATCTTTCCAAAAAAAAATAAAATCAGAAAAATCATCATCATCATCTAAATCCTGGTCAAAGGCAATCGCCGAAGGCGATCACTTCCTGAGGTTAATTAATTAAATTTGCAGCATGAGTACACAACAGCCCAGTCGCCCTAACTATTTCGTCAGCATGCTGACGATGAAATGTCCGAGATGCAGGAAAGGAGATATGTTTAAAGATCAAAATCCATTTCATGTAAAGTTTTCGAGGATCTTTAACATGTATGAAAATTGCCCGGTATGCGGACAAAAATACGAGTTGGAAACTGGCTTCTGGTTTGGAACGGGTTATGTGAGTTATGCTTTATCAGTAGCTTTCAGCGTATTTAACCTGATTTGGTTCTGGTTATTTTTTGGACTTACGTGGAGAGATAACAGCATCTTTATCTGGCTAGGTGTAAACGGTGTGTTACTGGTGCTGATCCAACCCTGGCTGATGCGTGTGTCAAGGGCAATTTATCTTTACTTCTTTGTGTATTACGACGAAGAGACGGCAAAGCTGGAAAAGCCGGTGCATCGTCATTAGAAATAGTTTTAAAAAAGTATGGGGCTGTAAAAACAGCCCCTTTCTTTTTCAACCAAAATCTGAACCAATGGTGGTCAGAAAAATCTTAATGCAAAAAACCAATTTTTGAAAAGTTGAGGGAAACTGTTTTCTTTCGTGGCAGGACATTCAGTCATACACTTCATAACGATCCTCTAAACTACAAAATCTATAGTTATTTCAGCCATTTTTTTATATCAATGGCAAATAGTAGCCATGTCCGTACTACAAAAACGATTTTACTTATCAAGCCCACCTGATGGGCATCTTACCATGTTACTATAATTTATATAAATAATAAAATATTATAATGTTAAATATAATAACAATATATAACTAAGCATTATATAAGAAGCGTACATTGATAGCAGATCCATAAAAAAATGATAGCTTTATCTTTTAAATTTAAACTTATCGTGTACAGAACTATACTATTGATACCTGTTTTTTTATTAGGCTGTCAACAAACCTCACAACAGCAGGCGGCCAAAACGGGTAACAGCCCGGCGGGTGCGGTTCCCCGCCCGCCGTTTCCCTTTAAGCTTATTGGAGGAGATGCAGCCGGCGACAGTGCCGTATTTGAAGCCGGCGGTATTACCGCCACTATTGTTAACTCACCGGCGGGTATGCAAACCATTCATATTACGCAGCATAGCAAGCGGATGATCAATTACATGCGGGCAACAGATACCGGCGCAGTGGCAATACCGGTACCTGCACTGATCATAACGGGAACGGATACTGTGGTTGACTTTAACCTGCAACAACCAGCTGCCCGGAAATTTTTCTTCAACATAAAAAATAACAAGGCCACCTACACGAAAATGGCTGACCCGCAGGAAGCAGCAACAGACTCCATAAAAAAAGCCCCTGCAGACGCAGGAGCCTTTTAAAGAGAGCAATCTATCTAACACTAAATCATTTATTTAAAGTCGATCGGAATAGCGAGTTTCACACTGAAATTCCTTCCTGTATTGTATACCCCGGATCTGCCGGTTACTTCATTGATGGGTGCATATTTCAGCCTGCTCAGGTGATTCTGGTAAGCCACATCCGTAAAGTTGTTGACTGCAAAGTGAAGGGAGAACAATGTTCTGTTTTTCTTATTCACGAAATCAGATCCAAATCCGGCATTAAACAAGGTATAACCAGAGGTAGGCGTTTCCGTTTCATAAGCGGAGAACACGTGGTTCTGCGCAAAATTCATATCCATCTGCACACCGATGTAGGCATTCTGCAGCGGGCTTTTACCTATTTTTTTAAACTTACCCTTTAATTCAGACAACCAACGGCCAGCCGGGATATTGGGCAGATATTTCGTAGAGTCGGTACCGTTAGCAGCAGTAGCCTTTACGTAAGAAACGGTGTTTTCAAAGTGGAGCCAGTCGATAGGATGCGGATGTATATCCAGCATGAGTTCTCCTCCATACAGGTTTGCATCTGTTTGCTGGTATTTAAAGGCAGAAAATCCTTCATCGTTATCCGTAGCCGGGATAGAATCGGTACCTGCCTGGTTAAACAGTTTGCGGGAGAAGATAAAGTTGTTGATATGATTATAGAAAAGGCTGGCAGTTAACGACACATGCTGTGTGTTAAAGTCAATGCCTGCATCCACCTGGGTACTTACTTCCGGCTTCAGCTCCTGGTTACCGTATTCATACTTGATGGTACCTTCATGTACGCCGTTGGCAGAAAGTTCTGCAATATTCGGTGCGCGGAATCCCCTGGCAGCATTGAGTTTGAGGACCACCTGTTCACTGGCTTCGTAACTCAGACCCACGCTTCCGGAAACATTGGAAAAGTTGCGTTTAAAGGCATCAAACTTCGCATCACCGGAACCCGCGGGTTTACCACTGCCATCCAGGAATAAGGCTTTTGAATTCATGGAGCGGTTATCAAACCTCAGGCCGCCGCTTAGTGTAAGCTTATTAAAGGTTTTGCTGGTTACTGCAAACGCACCGAAGTCGAACAGGTCATATGCCGGGATGAGGAACTCTTCTCCCTTGTTTTGGTTCTTTTGCTGCATACCGTTTACACCTACTGTTGTTTGCCAGCCGTTCATTTCCGGAAGGTAATATTTGAGGGCGTAGTTAAATGTTTGCAGGTGCAGGTACAGTCCGGGAGTACCAGGATTTAATACCTCGCCAAACTCGCGGCGCTGGTTTAGCTGATAGCCCAGCGTAAGCCCTAAACGGCCACCATTGTTCAGGTACAGGCTATTGTCCCATACTATTTTCTGGTGGTTGATTTGTTGTTTAGGTACCGTCATGCTGTACGATGTATGATCGCTACCGGTTACCGGCGCTTCTCCTTCTTCCCCGTTATTGTTGATCAGTTTTACGAAGTTACCGGTGCTGTCGCGGTCTCCTTCTACTAAACCAAGGTGCTGATTAAAGGAAGAGAAGCTCAGGTGGGAATATCCCCATTGCTTATTGATACCGATGGTAGCGCCGTAGTTAGTATTATTAAAACGTGAATTAAAAACGTAGTTATCGTATTTGTTTTTGTAATCGTGTGCCTGTTTTTGTGTAATATAGGCGCCCCAGCTAAAGCCGTTATTATTACCGGCAATATCTGCATGATAAGCCATCATACCGTTGTTGGTCTGATAGTTTGCTTCCACATTACCTTTGATTTTTCCCACAGGCAATGGTGCGGGTGGTACAATATTTACCACGCCTGCCAGTGCATCTGAGCCATATACGAGAGAAGCAGGGCCTTTTAATACTTCTATCCTGCTTACATTATAATCATCGATTTCAATGCCGTGTTCATCGCCCCATTGCTGGCCTTCCTGGCGGATACCGTCGCCCACCACCACTACCCGGTTGTAGCCGAGTCCGCGGATAAAGGGTTTGGAAATAGCCGGACCGGTAGAGAGCTGGGTAACACCGGGCACTTTTGAAATAGCATCGATGATGTTGGTAGAAATATTATCATCGAGGTAGTCGCGGCGGATAACGCTGATTGGCGTAGGTGTTTTTTTCACAGACGTAGCCAGGTTGGCACCGGTGATCACCACTTCATTTTTTTCGATCAGGGTTTCTGCCAATACAAAATCTTTGTTGGTGGCGCCGGCGATAACGACCGACTCTGTATATGCGGCATAGCCTATATAGTGAACATCCACCAGGTATTTTCCTTTAGGAAGATTTTTGATCGTGTAATTACCATTGGCATCGGCGGCAGCGCCTACGCGAAGATCCGGCAGGTATACAGTGGCCCCGGGCAAAGGTGATTGGGTGAGCTTATCCACCACTTTGCCGGATAATGAGTTTGAATATACCCCGTCTTCAGGGTTCGCGCCGGCATAGGCGGCGGGTAATGCCAGTAACATTACACTCCACAACATGAGTATAAATACACGCAAATAATGCATATCTGAAAATATATAGAATCAGTAAAGATTGGCCTGTAGCCAATGATGAATAACAAACATGCACGGATTGTTCATGTGCAATAAAAGGAAGTATTATGCGATAGTAGCCGGGGGCGCCCTGGGATTGAGGTTATAAAGCGCAACATAGGTGGTTTCATAGATGGATAGGGGGTAAAATACCCAGATCACTTTTTGAACCGGTGCTACATAGCAGGAAGCAAACGGCTCGTATGGTTCTACGCCTATCTGCAGAAAATCGCAGTGGCGGTGTTGTTCAGAAATGGTTACACCATCACGCTGATGTAGTATATCCACGGTATCGTGGTGGCCCGCAAATTCGTGTATAAATTCTCTTGGGGTGGTATTTATGGCCAATACACCCAGGAGAATAATCGCTAATATTTTATGCAGACAGCTTTTATACACGGAAGCAAAGGTAGCAAAATTCAGCTATTTGCAACACCGTTGCATCATTATTAATGAAATTATAAGGTCACCGTACTTTCAGCATAGGCCAAACCTGTTGTACAGGGCCGTTTTGGAAACGGGCATAGTAAATACCACTGGGGAGCGACCGGGCATCAAAAGTAATTTTGTAGGTACCGGGCGTATGTATTTTATTGACGGGCACGCTGATGAGGCGACCGGTGGTATCAAAGATCTGGATCATGGTGTTACCACTACCCGTGATGTAGGTGATATACGTATAATCGTTAAAGGGGTTGGGTGAGTTAAAAATGAGCTTTTTGTCGGTATTGAGATCCGGCAAACCGGTGATGGTACCGCAGGCTACGCCGCTGACAAGGGGCAGCCGCTGGTAATCTTTTCCCATAATATTTTGCAGGGTTGTTTGATCCACGCAAAACCATTGTTCCAGGATGGATGCATAAATGGATCTGAAGTCGTACTGCATGGGGATGTTATCGATCACCGAGGTAGTATCCGGCAAGGCGGGTGAGTTACCCAGCACGCCCTGGTTTACGTAGTCGCCAAAAATGATCATGGGTGCTGCTGCGCCGTGATCTGTTCCCATACTGTAGTTGGACTTGATACGACGGCCAAATTCGGAGAAGGTCATGCCTACTACCCTGCGGGAGGCGTGCAGCCCTTTGAGATCATCCATAAAGGCCTTGATGGCGTCGGAAACACCGCCCAGCAGTTTGGCGTGGCCACCTTTGCTGGTATCGCCTCCTTCGGTTTGGTTGGCATGGGTATCAAAACCACCGGTACTAACCATGTAGAGCCGTGTTTTCAGTCCCCCGGCTACCAGGCGGGCAACGATCTTCAGCTGTTCCGCGAGGCCATTATTAGCCGGATAGGCGCCTTGGGAAGTCACTTTTTTTGCTGCCGCGGTGATGGCCTGTTCGTAACTATTGGTTTGCTTGGCGATCAGGCGGATATATTCGAGTTCCTTTCCCCACTTGGTATTGGGAACGGGATCAGTTACACCATCTATCAGGTTATAAAAATCATCGGCGCTGGTGATGGCGATGCCCATGCTTGCGTTGGGCCCCTGGAAGGCAGGTGATACGATGGAGCCAATCTGTATCGCCAGCGGATCCGGTGCTTCTGCGTTAGGGAAGCCGTCGGGGAAACCGGGATACTGCGTATCGAGATATCGTCCGCCCCAGCCGGTGGTAAGCACCTCGTTGGAATCGGAACCGGTGAGCCATATATCGGTAGCGCGGAAATGCGAGTAATTGGGTGAAGGGTATCCAACGCTTTGTACAATGCTTACTTTGCCATCGTTGTAGAGTTGTTGGATGCCGGTCATAGCAGGATGCAGCCCTGATTTAAGATAGTTATCCAGGCGGAGTACTTTACTTTCCTGGATTGCGATATTGGTACGGGCGGCCTGGTATTTTCCGTATACGTCGAGCGGGACGACCATGTTGAGGCCATCGTTTCCGCCGGTGAGCTGTATCATCACCAGTACGTGGTCATTGTCGCCGGCAGCGTTGCTCAGCGCATTCAGCATAGGTGAGGATGCGAAGGCCTTAATAGAAAAGCCGTTGATTAAAGTAGGCAGGATGGCAGCTGGCGCTGTATATTTAAGGAAGTCTCTTCTTTTCATAAAAAGGTTTTTCAGCTATCAGGATAATTGATATTCTGACAGGTCCATGATGTATTTATACAGTGCTTTCAGGCGGCTTTCCACGTTATCTTTTGCGGTGGCATTTCCGGGGCTTGCTTTATAGGTATTCCAGGCATCGGTCCAGTAGTAGTTACTGCTGGGATCTTGTCCGAACAGGATGATAGAATTTTTCAGGAAAGCTTTCAGCTTATCGGAAACGCCTACACGATATAGTATATCCAGCGAATCGCTGACGAGTGCTATCGGATCTTCGGGGTGTGGGAGCTGGCTGGCAAAGGCGATGGTATCGATATGCAATCCTGCGAAACCACCGGTGCTGATGAGACTGTCGCTTAGTTTATTTCTTTTGGGTAAAGTATCGGTATTGATCCACAGTTCATGGTAGGAAGGCGCCTGGTAGTAGGCATCCCATCCGGCTACCAGCGGGGGATCACCGAAGTCCTGTAACATGCCCGCGGCGCTGTCGTGTATAGCGCCCCAGGCGTTGTAGCGGCTTGGATAATCTGACGGGAAGGTGATGCCGTATTCGCGGCAGATACCGATACAAAAATCTGCCGGACTTTTGATCAGGCAGGCCATGTTTAGCGGATCAAAAAAATGCTCGCTGGTAAACAGTGCGTTGAGCGTGGTTTTGATATCAAACTGGCTTGTTCTGAAAATTTCCGCGAGTGGTGCTATGACATTGGTTTCTGTGGCCTGGTCGATATCGTAATAAACGAAGAAGCGGTATAATTTACGGCAGATAAATTTGGCGACTTCCGGTTGTGCAAAAATGATATCAAGCAGGTTATCCAGTTCGGTGGCGCCATCCTGGCCTGTTTTGCCGGATATTACTTTATTGAGATAGAAACCTGAGAATTCTTTATTGGTGAGGTCATGTTGCGTGGTATCGAACAGGCTCACGATGTTTGTTCTGTCGACCCGGAACCCGGTGAGTACGCGGGCGGTGGCTCTTACATCATCTTCCGTATAATGAGAATCCGGTCCTTTACCTACGGTAAAAAGTTCGTGTAATTCGCGGGCGTAGTTTTCATCGGCTGCGCCTTTTGAGTTGAGATATCCGTTAAGATATACCAGCATAGCGGGATCGAGGGTGACGGCTTTTGTGAGTGCCTTAAAATTACCGAGGGCATGTTTACGCAGGGTAAGGTTGTATTGGTAAATAAACCGGCTGTCGTTTACCATGCTGGTTTCCGTTACAAAATGATTATGCCAGAAAAGCACCATTTTTTCGTGTATGCTTGTGGGTTGGTTAATCATTTGTCCTGTCCACCAGGCTTTATAGGAATCGATTCTTTTTCTTTCGAGCATTTCACTGCCGAGCGGGGCTCTTACCCAGGTAGCGCCTGGAGTAACGCCGGTATCGTCAACACCATAGTTATTAACCGGTGGTGTGGGATCCGGCTGTGCGGTGAGCAGGGTATCTACTGCCTGCTGCATCGTCATGCTTTTAAAGGCATTGATATTAGCGGGCGTAACGCCGAAGAGCGTACGTTTCAGCAGGTGTATCCACTGTTGTGATTCCCAGTTACCGGTGTAGGGAGCGAGTCCTGTGTCGGTACGGGCAAAAGAGGCAGCATTCCGCGATTGGTTGCGGTCAGGCGATAAGGTTAGGAATTGTCTGCGATCCATAAATATGATATGGTTGATGGCTAGGGGCCGATTATAGCGCCAAATTAACAAAAAGTTTAATCTAATTAAAGCGAAAGGCAGATTATATTATTAAGAACTAAAAATATGATACTGTAAGGATCATTTTGCAGCTTCTATTATCGATTTGAAATAGATCATATCATTTTGATATTCAATTAGTTACGGATATTTTTATTTGGGTACGCATAAGAAAATACATAACTTTGGTTATTGTCTGTCGATATACAGACATGCCAAAAGGGAGCTGCCGGTTCCTGGAAAGAAAGACAGTCCCTTTGGCTTTTTTTGTTTGCACAAAAAAAAGATGGAGATGATTAATCAACATGCGGCGATACGCCGGTTTGTAACTCAGTCAAATTACTTTGCAACTTCCCACCCTCACAAGCCACCCGATTTTTTCAACAGTTGTTAGTAACTGGAGGCAGTAGCTGATGTTTCCCTGTTTTTACCGGTATTAACGGTAACGGGTAATCTATGCTCAAAATGAAAATATTTTATCCAAAAAACAAGCTATTGTATCAATTTAATTCTATTAATATCAACAGTTTACATATTACAATACAAATATAGTCAATAATCATTACAGTGGTGCAATTTTGTTACAATTTTAATAATACGACCCATGTTTACTTATAATAAACGTTTTATCAAACTGATACGAAAAGAGCTGCAACTTACCCAGCAGGAAATGAGTGATATATTAGGCATACCACGCGGCTGCTTTGTTACATACGAATCCGGCAGATCGAAGGGCAGCCGTTTTTTCCATGAAAGAATGAAAGCAGTATTTGGCATTGATCTTCTTCAACCAGCAGAGCTGCACAAAATTGTGTTTGAAGATCCGGGGAAATTAAAGTCCATCACTTATCAGCGCCTTAGCCGGCTGGAGATATACGATATACCGGAACAAGAGGAATAAAAAAAAGGAGCCCGTGGCTCCTTTTCCCGTTATAGACTTGAGTTGACCGGTATTAACTGATATTTTCTATGATACCTGCAATGCCTTGTCCGCCGCCCACACAGGCAGTTACGATACCATATTTTTTATTCAATCGTTTTAAATCACCCAATATTTGCACCGTTAGTTTGGCGCCGGTACATCCCAGCGGATGCCCCAATGCAATGGCGCCGCCATTGATATTCACAATATCCGGATTGATGCCCAGTTCGCGAATTACGGCAATAGACTGGGAAGCAAATGCCTCATTCAGTTCTACGAGGTCGATATCAGATAAAGTTTTGCCGGTACGCTGCAACACCTTGGGAATAGCGGCCACCGGGCCCACCCCCATGATACGCGGATGTACCCCTGCCGACACACATCCTACCAAACGACCGATAGGTTTGAGTCCCAGCTCATTCACCATACGCTCGCTCATCACCACCACAAAAGCTGCACCATCTGATGTTTGGGAAGAGTTACCCGCTGTAACAGAGCCACCTGCCGCAAAAACAGGTTTCAGTTTGCCCAATGCTTCCATAGAAGTATCCGCGCGTGGCCCCTCGTCCGTATCAACGGTATATGAGCGCTTCTGCTTCTTTCCATTACCATCTACATACACTTCCTCCACGGTAACCGGAAGGATACCCGGCTTGAAGTAGCCGTTCTGAATGGCATTCAGTGCTTTCTGATGTGATTTAAATGAGAACTCATCCTGGTCCTGGCGGCTTACCTTGAATTCATTAGCCACTGCTTCAGCGGTGAGTCCCATGCCAATATAGTAATCCGGATTGGTACTGGCAACTGTATAGTTCGGTACTGTTTTCCATCCTGCTACCGGCACCAGGCTCATACTTTCTGTACCACCGGCAATGATACAATCTGCCATACCGGTTTGTATTTTGGCCGTAGCAATAGCAATGGTTTCCAGTCCTGATGCGCAATAACGATTCACCGTCATACCCGGTACATCGATCCCTAATGCCCGCACAGAAATCATGCGGCCAATCTGTAAACCCTGTTCTGCTTCCGGCACCGCATTCCCAACAATCAGGTCGTCGACCCGCTTAGGATCCAGTTGTGGCAAGGATTGCAACAACCCGGTGATAACATCTACAGCCAGGTCATCGGGCCTGTAAAAGCGAAATCCCCCTCTTTTGGACTTACCCACCGCTGTGCGGTATCCGGCAACTATGTACGCATCTTGCATGAAAAAATATTTTATAATGAGCTAACGGTTAGATTATCAACATAATGGGTATTTATCCACATTTCGTCCTTCTATCCAAATTTAATTAAATAAAGTACACAAATATTCAGAAGAACCGTTAAATTTGCGCTCACGTTTTTTCACAAGGGCGTGAGGCATGACTCCCTAGCTCAGTTGGTTAGAGCTACTGACTCTTAATCAGTAGGTCCTGGGTTCGAGCCCCAGGGGGGTCACTTTAAAGGACATTTCGGTATTATTACTGGAATGTCCTTTTTTAATTTCCCCGAAAGCCTCGTTCAGACTACATATCAGACGAACGGCTTCATTGATGCGGGGAGTTCGATAATTGAAACCATCAAAAGTCAATTTTTCAGGATAGATCGAACTCACGATCAAACGCTTTTCTATCACCGTTCCATTTTCATACAGGCAATCCATTCTGGAAACGTTGTCCACGGCTTTGTTAATCAAATCGTCAATCTTATTGGAGGGAGCTGAGTAGTTCGATAACTGTGCCTCTAAGGAAGTTATTTCGGGTTGATATTCTGCTTTTATTTCGCGGTACTCTGTGGCTGTAATTTCTTCCTTTAGCATTAAGCGCCTTGCTTTTGCTAATTGTTTGTTCAATTCTTCCAATCGCTCTAACAACAACCTTCGGCCGTTCATGTGGTCTTTAGTCTGGCTGTTATACTCGCTGATAATGGCTGATTTATATATCTCAATTATACCGGGATGAGGCACCAGTTTTCTCAGCTCTACTGTAAATAGTTTATTGACAGCATCTGTTCTAAACCGGCTACCGCAAGACGAGGAACAATGATAGTAATGGTAGTATCTGTATTTCCCCTTTGATGCACTGCCCGTTAACACCCTTCCGCAACGGGGGCAAACGAGGAACCCACGAAGCGGCAGATTCTCATCTACTTCAATTTGTAATCGCTGTTTCTTCTTCCTGCCATCTAATACATCTTGTACTTCGTAAAAGAGTGCTTCCGATATTACCGGCTCGTGCTGCCCTCTCACAAAATGCGCTTCTTCCTCTTTGTACTTAGGAATAAAAATCTTCCCACAATAGACCGGGTTACGCACCAGCACCCAAAAGCCATTCTTACAGATACGTAGTCCTTTTGCTTTCGCTTGCTTCCAAACCTGTTCCGTGGTAAATATACCTTTAGCGATAGTTTCAAATACCCATTGGATAATTTCAGCGTCTGGCCTTTTAGGGGTGATGTACTTTTTACCAACTTCTGTAACCTTGTTGGCATACCCAAAGGGCGCTGTTCCCATCCATCTTCCTTCCTTCTTTGCGCGACGCATGCCTGAAAAGGTATTTAAAGCCCTGCGATCATTCTCTACTTCTGGTGCCGCGAGATAAAACGCCAGCATCATTTTGTTTTCCGGAACAGATAAATCTAAAGGTTGTTCAATGGCCTGCGGTTCAACTCCTACCTTCCTTAACAAGCTAATCATTTGGTAAGCATCGCCCGCACTCCGGCTGAATCTATCCCATTTTGTAAACAGGACTAAATCCGTTTGCCCTTTCAGCTTACGTAAATCAGCCAGCAACTTTTGCCACTCCGGGCGATTAAAGGTTTTGGCTGAATGGTCTTCATATATAGTCTTACGTACCTGGATAGCATTCAATTCGCAATACTTGCGAAGCATTTCTTCCTGATTACGCTGGCTATAACCCTTCTCCGCCTGTTCGTCTGTACTCACCCGAATGTATAAGTCTGCTGTTTTCATCCCGTAAACATTGAGCAATGGCAATTTTTGCCATCGCATAAATAAATTCTAAGATCAATACGGCTTGTTCCCTGCTTACCTGTAACCCATGCTTTCGCAGTATCTCTACTGCCGTGTCCGGCTTCATTCTTTCCATAACCCATTTTCATTTTCACGTTACTAACCACCACAATTCCCCATAAAGCAGGGCTATGAATACTAATATACGAAAGTTTTGATGAAAATTTAGTTTTGGTAAAACTTTTTTTATTAAATTAGTATTAGAAGGTAAAATGAAGTAAACGTTGGCAAAGACATATAAAGTCACTTACAAACCGTATTTCAACGAACGGATTAAGCCCGTTCGATTTCATGGCGAGGATGTTCACCCCTTGTACATGCAGGTTACCTTTGACCGGAAGTCTATCTTCTTTAAAAGCTACTACTTTGATCTGTTTACCCGTCCCAAATACGCGGAACTGGAAACAAGTATAGAACAGATCAAGGAACAGGAAAGCCGCCTGATTGAGTATATCGTTGATAAAAATACTGATACCTTCTCCCTTGAACAGTTTGCCCAGGAGTACAAGTACCTCTCAACGGATTTATTGGACCCAATGGATGAACGCTTTAAGGACTACCTTGTAGACTTCTTTATGGACGAAGGTATTCCCAGATATGCCGGGATAGTGAGAGCCATCTATGACAGCTTAACAGCTACGCAAATAGTTGAGACTTTCAAGGATGGCTTCAAACCTGAACTGTATAACAAAATGATAGAACATGCTATCTACTACGCTCCTCCATATATTCCTTTAGTGGCTTTTGTCCATCAACAGCATCCGAAAGGCTTAATTAGCTTCCCTGTTTTTGAATGGAAGCAGTTAGGAACCGCGGCGGCGCTGGAAAAATTCCTATCTACTTCCTTTCCTGAATATAAAATGACTGAGGTAAAAAAGAGTATCGAGCGATATATAGAACGTATATAGCCCTTCCCGCGGAAGCCCTCTCCGCGGGTATACTATTTTCAATATGTCAAAGAACTCCCGCTACTCCCTTTTATGAGAATAGTAGTATTAACAATCATCTTGTTTTGAAATTACCAGTTGACGCGGCGATACTTATCCCGGCTCTCTGCAATGCTCGTAATCACATCTTCAAATACTTCTGCGATCTTTTCCTTTTCAGCATTGCTCAGGCCTGTAATCAGCCTCTGTTTGCGGTAAAACGTAGGGGTACTCCACCCACATTCCTCTTCTACCTTCTCACGAAAGGTACAGGACAATGCAAGCAGCTTAGAATAAATTTCACCTAGTATATTATCCGATTGTGGTCCTATCATCCTTTTCATAAAGAGAAAGTTGGTGTTTAGACAATAGTTGACCACTGCGCAAAAAATTAGCGCAGAACTCAACTTGCGGTACCTGTACGCCTTCGGAAGCCCAGGTAACCAACAAGCGAGCCTGCGCCAATATGGTGCAGGCACCGCCCTACTCGATTCCCTGGCTTCCGAAGGCGTAAGAGAATGAGAACGATGGCAATGCGGATATTCATTTAAGAAGCCCCGCAAAGCTAATATTTTTATCAGTTATGCCTAAAACGGTGTTTCAGGCGCGATAACAGAACAAAGATAGGGAAGATTTCAAATGAAATGCGACTAATGATAATCAATTTGATAATTAAAATTAACCAAAATGATTACTATTAATAATCATTATATTATGCTTTAGGATATTTTTTGCTACTTTAAATGTATGGCGAAAGATAAACGATATAATGCGATCAAGGAATTGATAGAACGCGGTGGCATCACGGATTTCAACAAAATCTTTGATATTATGCCGCCATCAACAATGGCGAGGCACCTGGGCATTAATTATAATAATTTCACGAAAAGACAGGCGGATTGCGGACGGTTTACCGTGAAGGAGATAATGAAGATGGCGGAGCTGATTGGGGTGGAAGATTTGGTGGTGGCGGGATTGGTAATAAATGCCAGTAGAAATCAAATGATAAAGAAGAACAAGTCCACACGTGAACCATAATAATTCGTAACTTAACGAACTCAAATAAATGAGAATGCAAAGACGACCAAAATTATACTAGCCCTACAAAATTGACCTATATTAGATCCCTCGAATTAATTGTAGGCCCCATTATTCGAAATGATTTTATTCCCTAGAAAATTAAAACTAGAAGACGGATATGGCTGTAAATAGACCCCACCTAAAACTAAACACAAATCAACAAAAAGACCTCGTAAGTAAATTAAAGTTTAACTATGGCTTTGAGGACGAGGATGATCGTGAAGATGACAGTTCAAAAGACTATCGCCCCATGGCTCGTAACTTTCAAACATATCTAGGACAATTTACAAAGGATTACGAAGAACGGATTTCTAAGCGGAATCCGAACATTAATGTTCCTGAACACATAGAATATATTCATATATCCTTTCAATCACAATTCGTCATTTCAGAATTCTATAACCAATGGTTCACCGAATTCGGATTGCTAGGTGTTCAATTTTCCAAGTTCAATAATGAAATACTATTCGCAATATCTGATAAGGTTCAGTTTAGCGCATTTATTGATAGTATCAATAATTTTATCAACAAGGAATTAAATAACGAAACTCAACTGGAGTTCTCAAATAAAATTATTTATATAAAGGAATTCAAACTACTTTCAACCGCTGATATTATTCAGTATACTGTAACTGGCCAACTGATGAACATCAGGCTAATTGATGACTTCCCGTTAGATAGTAGGATATTTAAGGCTATTTACGGATCACTGGAAAAATATTTAACTGAGAAAAATTTACAATATAGCCTTGACGAGTCATCTCGCAATTTGGAAATACTTGGTGCGACAAACACTCAGCTTACCGAAATTGTGGAAAATTTTGATATTGTTTTAAATATTACGTCATCCCTTGCAACAGTTGTTGGGCCTTCGAAATATAACCTACCTGAAAAATCATATGGCTTTGAAATAAGCAATAGTGATGAAGATTTGCCCATTATCGGAATAATAGACACGGGTATTAGTAACCAAACCCCATTAGCCTCTTTACTAATAAATGATCAACGTTTTAACCTAACAAACGGCAGTGTCTTTACGGATAATACCAACCACGGAACAGCTATAGCTGCTTTAGCTGCCTTGGGCAAAAAAGCATATACACAAGGCTATAGAGGTGCTATTAAAGCGGACGCAAAGTTACTTTCAATAAAAGTAACGGACAGCAACTCCTCCTTTCTATCACAGAGAGCAGTATTGGATTTACTATATAAGATAAAACAAGAATACACATCAATTAAAATTTTCGTACTTACTATATGTTATGACGCTCATAAGCTCAATAATGAAGATTACTCAGCTTATGCTTTTGAGTTAGACAAATTTGCTCATACCCATGATTGCATTATTACTATTTGCACTGCAAACAATGATAGGGCATCAATAGAAAACAATTCTTACAATTTAAACTACTTTCACACAGAGGTAACAAATATTTGCACACCCGCCGAATCAATGAATAACATTACTGTTGGCGCTGCCGCGGACTCGTTACGCGATGGAAACTTTGAAGGCATATCAACCTCTAAAGAGTTTCCAACATTATACTCCAGGAAGGGACATATTGATTTGACTGCCCTATTTTCTAAGAACAAGATTAATAAGCTTTACTTTAAACCTGACATTATAGAATGCGGAGGTGATTATGAATATAGTTCCTGCAATAAATATATTGGTACTGGTCTAAAGGCATCTATGGAAGTTTTGTCGGCTGAACCATCGGAAAGCTTCTATCCAAATGTAGGTACAAGTTTTTCTACTCCCTTAGTCGCCAATATTGCAGCCCAAATACAAAAAAATTACCCTGACATTAGAACTCAATCCATTAAAGCATTAATCATAAATGGAGCGTCACTAAATTCAATCCGCTTTCAAGATTCATACTCCACATTGCTTAATAAAACCGCGGGGCATGGGTTAGTCAGTGAACAAAAAAGTGTTTTCTCAAATGATAATGCTATCACACTTTTGATTGAAGATTCAATAGCCCCCGATCAAATAGTAACATTTCCCTTAAACTTTCCTCAATATTTAACAACAGATGATTTAGGGAAAAAAAATGGCATTTTAAGAATTACTGCAACTCTGTGCTTTAGCTTTGAACCTTTATTAAATCACCAATTGGCCTATTGCCCTATTCATATGGCCTTTAGCTTTTTTAAAAATCAAACTGCTGATCAAATACTTGCTCCAGAAGAAAAAGTTGCATCACTATTAAAATCGAGTCTTCGTTGGTCCCAAAGTGGAAGGCATGTTCGTAAACCTATTCCTTATACCAATACACAAAAAATCTCATTCCCAGTCAATAAACAGGAGTTAATTGATGAGGCATCAACTTTCAAACTAGCTGTTAATTGCAGAATAAATCCCCAGCTTCTTCCAGGGTCTGAAAAGCCATACCAAAAACCGCATCCATTTTCCATTGCCATCACAATTGAAGAAACGTTAAAAGAAAACAAATCGACTAACAAACTCTATAACGAAATGGTACTAATAAACTCAGTAGAAACTATTATCAATTTAGATGCAGAAGGTACAGCAGAGGCTCACGCAGAATTATAATCTAATTCTAAAATATTAAGATTTATTTAAACTAATTTTTTCTTGTAAAATCAAGTCTTTCCATACTCCTGCTTGAATAACAGTTTTAAATTGGGGGCGGGGACCTTTTGAAGAAAGGTTAAATAGGCTACGTTTAATTGCAGTAATAAGGGTCTTTTGAATACTATAATAGGACAATCCCTTTGCATCATCTATAATTGTAGAAATGCTATTTTGTTTGTCAAACTTGAATTGTCCATCCTTTAAAACTAAATTAATTAACTCCTTGATCTGCTTTTCATTTGGCAAATCAAATTTGATATTCAGATCAAACCTTCTTAGTAAAGCGTCATCTAACATATCCTTTTGATTAGTTGCTGCAATAACGATACTAGTTTGAGGCAAATAGTCAAAAAGCTGTAGAATCGTATTCACTACCCGTTTCATTTCACCGTGGTCTTGATTATAATCACGAATTTTCCCTAATGAATCAAATTCATCAATGAAAATAATGCAATCTTCAGAAGCCGCTTTTCTAAAAATCTTTACAAGATTCTTGCTTGTCTCCCCAAGTTTTGAAGAAACCACAGCTCCCAAATTAACTACTACCATCATTTTATTTAACTCACCGGCGATAACATAGGACGCAAGGGTTTTTCCACAACCTGATGGCCCGTGCAGTAGAACCTTATTGGCTATCGGTAAATTAAACCTCCTTAACAAATCTGTAGCTTGATGCTCCTTTACAAAAAGGTCCAGCTCTTGCCTTATATAGTTATTAGAAACTAGGCTTTCAAATGTGTAATCAGAAGTTAACTTTTCTAATATTAACTCATTCACTTCCTTATCTTCAATACGATTAAAATAGGTATCTGAACCTACTTTAGTTAAAGCATTGGCCTTCTGTTGATGAATTGACTCCTTTAGTATGGATTGAAGTTGTAAAGCGAAATTGATCTTCTTAGTTTTTTTTGAGTGTTCGATTAATTCATTAAGTACTGACAATAGCTTCTCCTGGTCATTTTCTAACCCGAATTTCGCAATGTCTTTAATAAAATCAAACTGGCTCATAACTAATACTTTCTCATAGAAATATACGCAAAATTAATGATTTTACCATACCTTTGCACCATTTTTGCAATAAGTTTATACTATAATTTACCGAAACAATATCAACTATAGCTTGATGAGGCATTCTAAGTCCCAAGGCTTTGCTAATGTCAACGTTGCCAAGACTCACTTTTAGCATGGCAAGCAACATATTACTCGTCTAACATTATAATCTTTTATATTTCCTCTTTTGTTTTCTTTTCTTATACCCTTCGGCTGTCAACTCATAAGGCAACCAATTAAAAGACTCCTCCGGTTTCAAAAGCTCATTCAATATGTTAGCCGCTTCTGTTATGATCGGAATAAAGGGTGATTGGACCATCATTGATTCAAACTTTACATCTAACGACATCCGATACCCGGCCGGCCTATGTGTTTTCACGCTCTGCTCTATAGTCTGTTTGTACTTCTCATGCTCTGCTAGATTGTTATTTAGCTTTTGTTTTAGGGCCAGCACGTGCTCAATTTTGGATAAGGAAAACTCCACTTCGCTACCTTTAATCCTCACTTTCTTACTGTCAATAAAGGCAATGCCCCGGCCTTTAAGAACAGTATAACCCAATTCTTTCATCCTCTCCGTAAACTGATCAAAGCTATTAACGTCAATCAAAGTTTGGCGTATATCCTTCTGTAGCTGGACTTTTCGGGAATCATTTCGGGGTAATAACCGTTCATTGGGAGATAAAAAGGCTCTAGGACTTAGCACCTCCCGCAGCCGGTATTGCGCCTCCAACCTTCTGCAAAGGGCCGCCATCCGGTTATAACTTTTACTATCACTAGCTGCTTTCCCATCAAGACCAACGCGGTTAGCCACTATATGAATATGCTGCTCGGAGGTATCTTTATGCAAAACACAGATATATTGGTTATCAGCTACTCCAAACTCCTTTGCACATTCATGCCCAATTTCCTCTAATTGATTGCGGCTAAGCGATTCTCCCGGTGCCAGCCGAAGCGAAAAATGGAATACTGGTTTCTCTACCCGCTTACTCAATTTAGCGACATCTCTGAATTGCTGAGCCACCTCCTGGGGGTTACCAAAACACCGATTATAGGATAAAATTTCCGCCCGGCCATGGTGTTTCAATCCGTCTTTCTGTGAAAGATCCGTCTTTTGTTTTTGGGAAAGTTCCTTTTTATCATTCAGGCAATATTGAATACAACCCAGGAAGGAACTTCCCGTTCCTATATAACCGATCATTGGAAATATGTTTTAATCTGTTCCGCCAGGTTCTTCAAATCACCTGACTGTGTTCTCAATTCCGATAGTTCTTTTAGGGACAATTGCTCCATCCCGTTCCTTACTCTGGCAATTTGATTGAGGTTAGCTGCAAGGTGATTTAGCATACCAGTTAGCTCTAATACCTCTTTGGGAAATACCTTTTCCCGCCTGTCAATTTTTCCGGCAACGCCCATTTTTCGTAGATATTCTGATATGGAAAGGTTGGAAACCTTGGCCTTAGTTTCGATAATAGACCGTTCCCACTGATTACATTTGATAGCCAGGAATTGATCTTTTTTGACTTCTTTTCTGGGGCGGCCGGTCTGATTTTTTACGTGTTTGTTCTCCTGCGTCATAGTCAACTTCACTTTAGATTTTTGAATGCGATAGCATGAAAAAAGCTACTCACTGAATGCAGTAGCATGAGGTGAGCCAGTAGTTTTGGTTTTACCAAAACATAGCTGGCTACCTAAGCGATTTAAAGCCGTTTACCTTTTCGTTGGTTTTCTTTCGGGTTGTGGTGGTGACTGACTAACCAGTCGTTTAAATCCTTATGGCCTTGGTAAAAATCAGTGCGATCTATATATCGATCGTTATCCCATTTCAGGGCCAATTGGGTATGATTGATCCCAGCGGTATCCCGATCTAAAAACAATTGAATAGTCTGGTGTTGCTCCATAAGAGGGCGGCTCTTTTCTAAGAAAGAAAGGGAGTTAAGAACAAGACAATTTGACGGCAATACTGCGCGATCAGTGGCCGAGAAAAAGGAAAGGAAACTAAAGAAGCCTTCAAATACGGATACTTGCTGCGTGTGGTTATTAATAAAGGTCACATCTTTTGGAGAGCTGCTGCCTTTAAAATGTTCACTTCTCAGCTCATAACCACCGGCTTCATTGCGAAATCCAATTACGGTATACTTCTTACCATATAAAAGAAAATCCACTTCCTCGCAAAAATGGCGGGCAATCTCCACTGGTATCTGCCGTTTCTGAATGTAGCCTAGCAAGGCAGGGCTATTTAAAGGACGATTCGCGAGAATCACAATCTTGTCCTCTTTCTTTTCATCGGCAGAAACAGTTGGCGGGTGAAAAGAAAAATCCGGGGCCGCCCGTAAGGCTAAGCGGTGTAAAAGATCGGAAACAGAGCAATTAAAGTATAGCACTCCAAAATCGATGAGATTTCCTCCTTTGCCAATGCCGTGGTCATACCAGCTATTCAGCCGGCGGTTAACCTTAAAAGAAGGTGTTCGCTCCGTCCTTAATGGGGATAAATACCAATAATCCTGATTACTGATCTTTTGGGGGTGATGGCCGAGGGAAGCCAGATAATCAACCAGGTCAAACTGCCTGGCTCCTTTACATGATAACTTTAGCATACTACACAATTTTCAGGTTCACAAATGATCATATACAGAAAAGGCCCGCAGGCAGGCTGTTTATTAAACAACCATACTCGCGAGCCTCTTTAAATCTTCCATAAAAAAGTTCGAAAAACGTACCGAAGGGGTCACTTGAAAGGACATTTCGGTAGAATTACTGGAATGTCCTTTTTTTATTTCTTCAAAAGCGGCATCCAGACTACATATCAGGCGAACGGCTTCATTGATACGGAGATTACAATTTCCTTTCGGCTATCATACTCAATCATATCTTTACGAAACATGATCAAATGATCTCCCCACAAATTCATCTTCCACCCGTGATGTTGGAAAATCGATTCCATCACCAAAAAGGTTATAGCTGTCATGGATCAACGCATATTCTTTTATCTGCGGATAGATAGTCTCAGCCAGGAATAGTTGATCTGTGCCCTTCAAACACTTATATTGATATTCCATTATCGACTCTCGCATTCCCGCCATATTCCGGCATCCCCACATTCCTCCAGGGATCAACGCATTATGTTGTGGGTGATCCCGCATAATATGAAAGTGTTTCTCCGTATCAAGCCATTTTTCCACGGCTTCCACTTCTCTTATAGACAACCTTGAATCTGTGTCCCGGCAAATCATTATATCCGCATCTTCCGCCGCGTAAAATCGCCAGAATAACTCTACAAATTTGTCCGAAGGTTCCATTAATACCATTTCACAATCCGCTTCGTCAATCATCTTAATAAGCGGTGCCGGCGATGCGGCGTCCACATAAAACCGGCATATCCATCCAGGATACAAGGTCTTGGCCAATTCAATGTTTTTCATCGCCCCATTCCAATACATCGGGTTTTCACCCCATAGCGAAAATGAAATCACTTTCTTTATGTTGATTTTAAAGATCCTCGACTCGCTTTTTCTCACTAAAACATAGTTTGGTGATTTTAACAGTGCTTCGATAAGACCTATGTCTTTTGTCCATATAGTAGTCCTGTTTACTTTACAACCGCAATAATCTACTCTCCTATATTCTTTAATATCCACTTCCGACCATTGAAAGCCATCATGTTCAGTGTCATGCGCAACAATTACCGGACAATTATTATCAATAAAAAACTGTAACAATTCATGCCTTGCAGTGGGGAATCCATCGATAAACGCCAGATCATATTCACTGAATGTCAATGATTTCCACTCCTCTTTTCCGGGAGATTTAATAAAAGTCCACTTACGGTTTCCACGATACAGGTGTTTAAGCTTCTCCGCCCATAAATCATTCATTTCCCTTGGTACATGCTGTCCCTGCTCCACGGTTTTAACAGCATCGCATTTATGCAATAGCAGTGAAGTGGACCAATACCCGCCGCCAAACTCAATTGCGCTTTTAACTTTAGCGATATCAATAACATCATTTAACGCATCAATATGAGTGCTGCATTGATAGGAATAATCATCATATGATTTTATATCTTCAGTTATTTTTTTCAGGTCTTCCAATGATTTATCAGACCAGTTGACAGCCCAATCATTTGTATGCTGCATGTTTTGAAGTTTTTAAACGACATTCAGATAACGATGATATACAACTTTATACCTCGTCAAACGCTCCGCCGTTTTAGTGAAATACTTATTTATTAATTTCCCTTCGCTATTATTTCTTTCCGTGCATAGATTGCATTGCTCATTGAAAATATGGGGACCTGTTCCGGCGCGGATCATTGAGCAACTCAGCGGCTTTCGTCAATCATAGCAGCCCTGATAGCAATGCACATTATTAGCTAATAGTTCATTGCACTAAACTGTCCTATTTACTTCGGGAATTGTTGAGAAGGGACGGGGAATCATATAATTTAAATAAGGGTTCATATTACTTGAAATTTGTTTATCAGGGTTTGTATTTGGGTTTAGGTTTGATATTCAACTCATTGATTTAAATTTAAGTGAGCGACCTGAAATAAACCTCAACTATTTTTGCCAGCATCGATGCTATTTTGATTTTAGCAAAACCTTAAGGAAGGCACCTCCGATATCAAAATTGAAAAATTTTGAAGCTGCTCATATACCTAAGCAGACGGACGAAGAACCCGACAAAAAGATTCGGGTTTTGTAGCATGCGGATCATTGAAATTTAAAAACCACCTCTAGAGGCCCCGATTATATGAAAGAAAACTTAGCAGCCATTCTGATCAATGTAGCTGTATTCTTTGCTTCAAATTTAGCCAGCAGGCTTTTTCTATGCGAATCAACCGTTGTGGTGCTGATGAATAATTTTCCGGCTATTTCATTATTAGTTAATCCTTCGGCAATGAGTTCCAGTACCTCTTTCTCCCTTCGTGTGATCACGGGTATTTTTAGATCATCATTTCTTCTTATCGTGGCAGATACCTCCAGGCTTAGAAATGTATGTCCCTTCATCACCGTTTCAATAGCCTCCATCAACTCTTCACGTGTGGCATTCTTTAATACATATCCACTTGCTCCATTCTCCATCATCTTTTGAATAAAACTTTGTTGATTAAAGGAGCTTAGGCCCAAAATGTGCATGGCAGGATACTTTGTTTTGAGCTCCTTACATAAATCGATACCACTTTTGTCCGGGAGATTGATATCCAACAGGACTACATCCGGCTGTTGCTGCTGCAAAAATGAAAGGCAGGAGGCAGCATTCATGGCATGTCCCAACCATTCCACACCTTCTTCATATTGAAGTAAGGATCGAATTCCTTCCACAATCATGTAGTGGTCATCTGTAATAAAAATTTTTGTCGCCATTAGATATCCAATTCAATATGAACAGAAGTTCCTTTACCTGGTTGTGAATCTACATCCAGTTTGCCTTTCAAAAAATCTATGCGATGCCGGATATTTCGCCATCCGATACCTCCTGTTCTATTTACAATAGTAGTATCAAATCCCTTTCCGTCGTCCTCCACCGTTACTGAAAGCCTGTTATCCATTTTAGTCAGTTGCACTATAGCAGTTCCGGCAGCTGCGTGTTTCAATGTATTATTAATCAATTCCTGAACAATGCGGTATACGGTTACCGCTGTGGTTTGTTCAAGTTGCACATCGGCGAAGCCAATTGACTGGTAGTTGACCTTCAACGCACCGCTTTTATTAATATCATTACAAAAATCTTTTAGTGCTGTATCCAATCCGAATGTTACCAACGATTCCGGCATCATGTTGTGAGCCACCCGGCGCATTTCTTTTATGGAACTGTCGAGCATGTCCATGCTGCGTTCAAAAGACAGGTGATTTTCAGGTGTCATCACCATATTTTCTTTCATAGTATTAAAAGAGTATTTAATGCCGGAAAGCATGCCACCCAATCCATCGTGAAGGTCTTTTGCCAGTCGGGAGCGTTCCTGTTCTTCGCCTTTTAGCACGGCTTCAGTAGCGGTTAATTGTTTTTCCGTTTCCAATTCTGTAATGCGTTGCTGCTGAAGCTTTTGTTTTTGTTCGTAGTTCCGGTATAAAAGTACGGAGATCACCAGTATGATTATTGCAAATCCAACCAAACCATAATTTAGTATATTCTTTTGCCGGATAGAAAATTGCTGTAATTCACTTGCTGTTTTAAGGGTTTTAATTTCGCTTTCTTTACTTGTAACCTGGTAGCGCGTTTCAAGAGAAGAAATGCGTTCATTATTTTCTTCTGAAAGAATACTATCATTCAGTGCGATTGATTTCCTAAGATAGCTGTTTGAATTTCTGAGATCGCCTTTCTTTTCATACCATACTGCAAAGCCGTCATACACTTCCTTTCTTCGCATTTTTAAACCAGCGTTTTCAGCAAGTAAAAGAGTGGAGTCAAGATATACTTTGGATTCAGAAAGATTATTAATGGCATTGAAACAATCAAAGAGAAGGCTCATGACGCCTGTTACCTGGTGTGCATCATTATCTATTCTGGCCAGCCCGAGAGACTTCTTCAAATACGTAATGGCACTCGTAAATTCCTTCTGCCGGAGGGCCAGGTCTCCTTTCATGTAAAAAAAGTATTGCGAATACGCTGTATTCTGCAGCTTCAAAACAATTGGTTCTGCCTTATCAAGCACGTCTTCTACCCGGGAAAACTGCCCCTTGTTGAGCAGTTCATTCGCATAGTTCATAAGGGACCTGCATTTCAAATCATCATTAGACGATTCTTCAGCCAAAACCAATGCCTTTTGCATATACTCCAATGATTTCGCTGAATCAGCTGTATGGGTATAAATGCTTGACAAATTCCCATAGAGAGAGGAGAGGAAATTTTTATCGTTAAATTTTTCAAAAACACGAATGGATAGGAGGTAATACTCAATGGATTTGTAGTAGTCCCCAATGCGATTATAATTATTGGCCATATCCCAATAAAGAATGCCCATTTCTCTTTTAGCAGCGTAAGTTGTGTCGTTTTTCAGGAAACCGGTAAGGGAATCGGCGTAAGAAAACGACTGCTGAAAATCGCCTCTGTCCCCATAATACTTAACATACATGGATAACCCTTTGCGAATGCCATAAGAAAAATTGATCCTTCTGCTAATTGCCAGCATCTCTTTAATATAGGGAGCGTGGCCGGACGAATTATATAGGGTTGCTCTCAAGTATTGATAAATTGCTTTTACCTTGAAACTATCGGGAGTGAGATGATTATCGATATTGTGCTTCAGGCTATCAATTTCAGCCACTGTTTGCGACTGTACCTGCAAACAAAAGAGGGATAAAAATATAACTGCTGTGAATTTTAGCATTTGTAAAATAGGCTTTATATCCTACTACAAAATACGCAATAATTATCATTAAGTCTTTATCCCCTTTTTCAAGGATTTTTCCCCTTTTATAAAATATCCTGTTTTTAGAGGATATCAAATTCATGGCCATCGAACTACTTTCGTTATATAATCTATCAGCCATAGTACTCCCTTTCAGGCGAAAATATTAAATCAAATAAAATGAAAAAGAATTCCCTACCGACCACACTCCTTGCAGTAACTAGTATGACTGTACTCTTAAGCTGTGGTGGTGCCGGCTCCAGCATCCCTTCTGTTACCGCTCCGACAGTATCTGAAAACAGTACGGCTATTGCCACCAAAAACGGCAGCGCCATGCTCGATCATGATACAGAACTTTCAACCGCGTTTGCCGGACTCGCCGTTGAGCAAGCCTACATCATAGATGGTAACGACAAAAAAATTGCAGGCAACAAGGTTGCGCTCAACGCCAACTTTTCAATTGTATATGAAGGTGTAAAAAACTATACACTTAAAGATGGCAAAGCGTACCCAAATTTATCTATGCAGGTAATAGACGATCACCAGCAAACAGTGCTCAGTAAATCCGACCTGCTCGCCGCTGCTTATCCCGACGGGCTTTCCGTAAGCGACGCCTCCGTTCTTCGGGCTACCATTACCGTAGGCGACCCGATAAAACCAGGCAAATACATTTGTTCCGTCCAGGTAATTGATAAAAATAACAACAATGCAGCGATCCATTCAACATGGGATTTTGAAGTGAAATGAAAATTAATGACGTACTTTAGTTGAGAGAAAATATCTATGACCCCAAATTATCAAAAATGAAACGTATGAAAACGTATGTTCTCTTTTTAATGTTTATTCCTATTACCATGGCTGGCATAGCGCAAAACAAGCCAAATCCCAAACAAAAAGAAGCTGCTCCTACCCAAAAAGAAATGGCAGACATGATGAAAGAGATGCAGAAGGGTTTAGACGAAGTAAGTCCGGAAGATAAAAAGATGATGGACAGCATGGGCATTAAAATGCCCGATATGAAAAGCATTCAAAAAACTGTTTCAGGTTTAAGCGATGTCCAAATAAAAAAAGCATACGAAGAGGGAAACAGGATTGTTCCAAACCGGGATGCCGAAAGGATTACAGCCATACCCAAAGGAGTAACCAGTGCCCGGATGGCAGCGTATGTTTCATCCATTTACCAAAAAACAATACCGGCCCTTGAACCCGATGTGGTTACCGCCGGTGATAACGTTCAGGCCTACCTGGAAACGAAGGGCATTAAAATTACAGAAGCCGGCAATATAGCTGTAGGCCTCTGGGCTGCGGGTAATCCCAAAATAGCCATTTACCTGATGGGGAAAATTTGCAGCAATGCGCCCAGTACCGACAACCTGAACAATTACGCATCCATGCTGAGCATGATGGGCGCTGAACATTTGGCCATTCCCATATTAAATGATCTGAATGGAAAATTCCCAAAAAACAGCACGCTGCTTAATAACCTCGGACAAGCCTGGTTTGGCCTAGGGGAAATAAGCAAAGCAGAAAAATATCTCGACAGCACAATCCGCATTTACGCCTATCATTCGCAGGCCAACTACACCAAATCTGTGATAGAGGAAAGCAGGAGGAATATAAAGGGGGCCGTTGATGCGTTGACAAGATCTGTTAAAAAGGCTTACAGCGCAGACAAGGATAGTAAACTGCAGGAGTTACAAAAAAAACCGGCCGACAAAGATATGGATTTCCCTTTTCCCATGCCACAAGATCCACTGGGGTTGGAAAAATTCACCTGGCCCAATTACCCTATGAATGTGAATGAATATGAGATCCGGGAAAAAGAATGGAATGCGTTCAAAGAAAAATGCGAAGCGGAGATAAATGAACTGAACGGCCGTGCGGCACAACTGGAAAAAAATGCCGCTGAGGCTAGTCAAAAAAGAACACAAGCCCTGTTTGAGGCTCAGCGCAAAGGGCAAATGCTTAATCCGTTTCCGTGGTATGCGGTTGCAGGCTTCCGAAAATTAAAATACCTGGTAGAAGACAATGACAATGGTTTTCAATACAGGCTGCAAAAAACAAGAGATGCGGTTACTGATGTATTGAAGGAGAATGAGGAATGGCGAAATAGCCAGGCTGCTGCAGAAAAGCTTGTAGATGAGCATTACAAACCGCTCGTTGGCGAGGGCCGCGAAAATCCGCTTAGTGAATATTGCGAGGCAGTTAATAAAGTGCGTAATGAATACCTTTCGAGGGCGAATACCCAATTCCAAATGACGCAGAAGGCCGTAATCGATATTATGCGGCGCATGCTCAACGACCAGGTGTACTATGCCCAGTATACCAGCTGGCCCGAGGATTTTGAAGTAACAAAAATTACTGCAAAAATTGGATGGTTGAACATCATCGCAGGCCAGAAAGTAATATTCATGGACAAAGCACCGATTTGTCCATTTAATAGCGAAGAGGTTCCAGTGAAAACAAAGTTGGCCGAATTTGATGATATAGCCTGCCAGTATAAAAGCAAAACGAGCTTTCCCGGTTTTTTCACCATGGAAACAAACTGTAGTCATACCATTTTCCATTTTGATGCTGATGTCATTAAATACACCCAGGTGGAGCTGGGAAATGAATATTTACGCTCTACACTGGTATTGAGCCCGAAGATAGCAGCAGGCATAAAAGAGGGCCCTGTAAAAGCAAACGCATCAATCGGTTCGGATATTACCATAAACACGGATAAAGATGGAAAAAGCGACTGGGGGGCAGTAGTAAAGGCAGGTGTTGAACTGGGGATAGGTGGCAGCGCAGGCCCTGTAAAAGCAGAAGCTACCATCGGTTCAGGTATTGAACTGGAGATAGATAAAAGTGGGGTACAAGAGGTAAGCATCGTCTCAAAAGCCAAAGTGGAAGTTGGCATTGAAGCGCCCGAATCAGACGGTAAAACGCCAACAGACGCCAAGATTAATAAAGGGGTAGGACAAATAAATAAAGGAATAAGCGCGATGAACACATCGGCCGAAATAGGGGTAGAAAGCCGGTCAAGCCTCATCAGCGGCAGCGGATCGGTAACTGGGACCGGTATCCTAAAAGGCATAACGCTTTCACAATGGTAAAACACTAAAACAATCCATATGAAATATATTCTTTCAACCTTTCTCTCATTGATGACAATAACTGCCTTTGCGCAGAATTGTACCAAAGAATCACTCCGTCAAAAACCAGGTACCTGGAAAGAAGGGCCGCAGGGTTCTATTCACAATGTAGCTGCGCCAGACTTAGCAAAAGAAAAAACGGTAATGGCAGGCATTCATAAAATGATCACTACCAATTATGCCCCAACCGGATGCCAGATCGGGTACGGTACTGTATATGGCAAGTACACCGTTCCCGGCCAAAACTGGGTTGCAGATCCTTATCATTATGTCATGTATATTCTCCGGTTTTTGTGTGACGAAAATAGCACGGATAAATCAAAATACTATGTTGATTACTCTACCCCTACTACGGTGAATGTTACAGCCAATGTGGTATTCTCGTTGAATAATCTCTATGCCGCGACTATTGCCCCGGATGAAGTGAGAAGCTATTTAAAATTAAAACAAAAGCCGGAGAAGAAAGATGGTGCCTGGTATATGGGAGAAGAGGTGGTGGGTGATTATGGCACCCCTGGTGAGATAAAAGAATATCGCTGGCTGATCACCTATAATGACACACTTCCCTTTTATTATGTAAGCCGCAAGGAATATTTACTGATACAAAAGAAAAGGCTGGAGCAATCAATCCAGGATGTTCCCAGCGAAAAGGAATACACTAACAAATATCTCACTAACGTGAACGAATATTTAAAAAAACCTGAAGCCGAATTATCCCTCCCTGCCATTTGTATGTGGAATGAAGAGGAGAGATTTGAAAAATTTGTAGCCGAAGGAACCCCTGGTTCTTTTTTCGCAGTAAAACCTAATCTTGATTACTATCGTAAGAAATTACCGAAGTCTTCACCACAATTTTTCACCGTGGTTTATAAAATAGCAAAAGGTGATGCAGTATTTACAGACAACTACGCAGCGATAAAAAAAGCCATCGATTTTACAAAACTTAAAGACATGCTGGGAAAATGAGTGACTGTACCTTAAAAACATACAATCAATATAAGAATATGAGAACAGTTTTGACTATCCTCGTCTTTATACTATCGGCAACCGCGGTATCAGCACAGAAAGAAACCTTTGACCTTATCACTTACACAGCTCCTGGGAGCTGGACAAAGGAAACCGGGGAAAGCGCGGTGAGCTATTTTAGTATTAATAAGAAGAATAAATCGTGGTGCAGGATCAGTGTCTATAAAAGTACAGTCAGTAAAGGAAGCATTGAAAGCGATTTCCAAAGCGAATGGAATATCCTTGTGGCAAAAGAGTACAACGTTACAGAACCTCCACAGGCAAGCGAGGAAGTGGACACTGAGGGCTGGAAAGTAAAAACCGGGGCAGGGAAATTCATTTTCGACAAGGCAAACGCCACTGCCCTGATTACCACGTTCAGCGGTTTTGAACGTTGTATGAGTATTGTTGCCGTTACCAATGATCAGGAGTACCTTGCGTCATTTCAACATTTTTTGGAAACGATTGTGATGAAATTACCGGATATTACAACGGCACAACCAGTTGCCACACAACCAACCACCATATACGACTCAGCATCGGTTATTGGCATCTGGGGTAAAACTTCTACCAATAACAACAGCAACGACATGGATAATGGCCTCCACGGCTACTTTAGCTGTCAATACACATTTAATAAGAACGGCACATACAGTTTCATCAGCAGGATATTTTCCTACCAGCCCGATATTATTCTGGCAAAAGAAAATGGCACTTACGAATTAAATGGCAATACTGTAACGCTTACGCCTCAAAACAACACTATTCAAAAATGGAGTAAGGGTTATACTACTGAAACGGATGGCAGAAAAGTATATTCGGATAAGCTCGGCACATTGCTATCGAGCCAGAAACGACCATTGGAAAAGATCAGCTACCGGTTCACCAAAGAATATTTTTCCGGTATTCAGGAATGGAGCCTGGCCTTATCTGCAAACAAGGAAACACTTCGTGACGGGCCTTTCAATGGCGGCACTCATTATCCCGGTACATGGCTGTATAAAGCCGTGGTTTCGGATAAATTCCTTGTCAGGACTGATTAATATTTTGGCACCGAAGTAAAATTATTGATATATTTGGTAAACCCTGCATAGCAGCCTTCAAGTCGCAAGATTTGAAGGCTTTTTTGTGTTCAATCTTTTTTGATAAAAAATGATCCATGCTATCCCGCTAATCTATACCAAAATCATTGGTAAAAGATTTATCCGGCGTTATTTCATAGTAATCAACACCCAATTTATCCACCGTAACGCCCATTACAACAATCAAAACTTCATATTTCCCTTTGATCTCAGTTCTGTCAATAAGTTCCTGAAAATTCGCTGCACATACCACCGCAATAAACTGTTCTACTGTAATAGCTTCCCAGTCATAGTCCGGTATCCGGTCAAAGATGTTTCTCAGTATTCCTGCAAAGCCATTACTGCCACTATTTTTGATACGAGGAACCGGAACTTGAAGCTGCAAACTTTCTCTAAAAGCCGACCATTTTTCCGGATCATCCGGTGAAATATAGGCGGAGATCCTGTCAGCTTGTTTTATCTCATTATCTGCCAAAGAAAACTGACGAATACCTCCCATTATCTTCTGAAAAATCCGATCTTCCAGCTCATTGCTATCATCCACAACATGCAAGTGCTTTGCCACCACATCTACCATGTTCTGAACCGTCAAAATCCCCTCCGCTTCGGCATCAGGAATCTGAATACTGAAATAGTCTTCAACTGCTACTAATAGCTCTACGCTGTCTAATCCCATGGTCTGTTAAATTTATACGCTATCCTGAAGATAAGTCATTGTTCAAACGATAAACTTTCCATGATATTTTATACCAATCATTTACTACCTTCCCTTTCCAATATACGTGATATGTATTTCACCACTCTTCCAGACCATGCTAAACCCGGATTTGATGAAGCTTTACATTTCAGTCAATTCAAAAAGCATAATATTATTTTTAATGCGACCAGCAGTTTTAGTCATTGCGACAACCACGTAGGCTGCCTCTCATTTAAAACGATATTGAGCGGGGAAGAATGGTATGGCATCGATAACCACCGGCTGGCCGTCAGGCCGGGGCAGTTTCTCATTTTAAACGATGACCAGCGTTATTCATGTAGTATTGACCGCGGAGAAAAAGTAAGAAACCTCTCGTTCTTTTTTAAAAAAGAATTCGCTGCAGATGTTTTCAGAGATACAATTTTCAACACACGGGCACTGCTCGATGATCCTTTTAACGGCGGAGAAAAAGCGCCTGAATTCTTCCAAACGCTTTATGACATAACACCTGCACTACAACAACAGATAGCAACCCTTATCCACGCACTCGATACCCGCGGTTACGATCCGGTAATGATGGACGAGCAACTGGTTTTCCTGTTACGCTATTTAATCCATACACAACAATCAACCGCCCGGCTTACCGATAATGTAAACGCAGTTAAAGCAAGTACCAGGAATGAAATATACAAACGGCTCTGTGTTGTTAAAGACATCCTGCAATCCTGTTATATGGAAAGCCCGGATTTAGATACTTTGAGCCGCCTCTCCTGTTTATCTGTCCCCCAGCTGGTCAGACAATTCAAAACCGTTTTTCATGCCACGCCTCATCAGTATCTCATACGGATAAGGCTGGAACACGCTGCATCAATATTGAAGCATACTGACAAACCCATCCACGAAGTCACCTGGAGATGCGGATTTGAAAACGTAAGCGCATTTTGCCGCGCCTTCAAATCGGCATATGGTACGCAGCCGCTTGCTTTCAGAAAGAGCGTTCAATAAAATTTGAGCATTTCTGCACATTTCCATTTCTGTTGAAGATATAATTTTGGGCAGCCATCATTAATAATCAACACATATGAAAGAAGTAATATTAGCGGCTATTCTGGCGTGCTGTTTTCATTTCTGCTACAGCCAGGAACAACCTATACCACTATACGAAGGAGAAGTTCCCAATTCAAAAAAAGCGCCAGCGAATTATAAAGAAAACATAGATAGTGATGGCATCATTACCAACGTAACCCACCCTACTATCACCGCATATTTGCCGCCAAAGGGAATGGCTACCGGAACAGCAGTCATCATTTTTCCCGGCGGCGGTTATAAAGTTGTGGCTTCAGGCACAGAAATCGCCGAAATAGCCAAAGCGTTCAATAAAATCGGCATAGCTGCTTTTGAATTAAAATATCGCTTGCCCAGCGACGATATTATGGTAGATAAAACCATAGGGCCATTGCAGGATGCGCAAAAAGCACTATCGATTGTTCGCAAAAGAGCCGCAGGATGGGGCATTGATCCTGCCAAAGTTGGGTTTATGGGCATCTCAGCAGGCGGGCATATTGCCTCTACCGCTGGCACCCATTACCAGGCGGCGGTAATTGATAATAAAGAAAAAATCAATCTACGCCCGGACTTCATGATACTGCTGTACCCCGTTATTGTTTTTGACTCGCTCATTCCAAGCAAAACAAGAGAGCGGTTGATTGGCCGGTCGCCTTCCGCAGCGACACTGAATTTCTTCAGCAATGAAAAACATGTTACTGCCAATACACCACCTACTTTTCTTATACATGCGGCAGATGATACCGTAGTACCCGTAAAAAACAGCCTGTTATTTTTCAACGCATTGACAAACGAAAAAGTAAAAGCCGGCATGCATATTTTCCAGGCAGGTGGCCATGGATTTGATTTAGACAATCCAACCAGTAAAGACAAATGGTTTGATCAATGCAGGAACTGGCTGGAGGAAAATGGTTTCCTGCAGCCCTCAGCGGGGACTAAACCTGTTACAGATGCGGTTAAGCTTCCCTGATTTCCTCTTTATACGCCAACCATTCTTTCGTCACGGCCATTTGCAATAGTTGGGTGAATTGTTTGCAACACGATGGGCTCACTTCACAGAACAAGGTCAGTTCATCTTCCAGGTGATCCACTCCCATTGTAACCTGTTGACTGGCCTTGGGATGTTTTTCACATATCACATCCGACAATTCTTTTTTCAGCCGTTTTGCAAACGCTTCTGCCTGGGAAGAGAAGGGTCCACCGGGTCTTACAATAAATGTTACCATATGAGAGATGTCTGTTTAATGCAAGTTACTTATTAAGTTGCTTGCACTCCCCATTTCGGATATGTAGAGAAGGGAAGTTATGAATGGGCGTTTGAAAACCTGGTAAGTTTTATAAACGTGGCGCCGGCAAACATTGTTACCCCTTTGCAGGCATTACTCCTGTGGAAGGATACATCCAATTGGCAAACAGTATAGTGTTGCCACCTTCTTGCCTTGATACATGGCTGGTTTCCATGCGGGCATCATTTTAGCTATTCTTATCAGTTCATTTGTCAATGCTCCGCTTCCGGATCCTTTCATTGGTTTAACGGCTGTTACGCAGCCAAGCGTATCTATAATAAATTGTACGCTGACGCCACTGAAAATACCTTCGTCGTTTAGATGTTGCGAATACCGGATATTTTTCGAAAGATATTTTGCTAATCCTGGTTCTCCTCCGGGGAAAAGAGGTATTTCATCTACAACAGCATAAATACTATCTTTTGATATCTTTTGCTGAGCTGTTGTCGATAAGGCTATAATGGAAAGAATTATTGAAAAGAATAATTTTGATAGCATAGGAATTTTTTCAGCGTTATTTTACAAGCCTTATCACTGCCAAATCATCGGTATGATTTAACCCATACTTATGTTCAATCGTCTTCAACTTCATATTTAACATCTCTTCATTTCCCATACCGGTACTATCATGTAACAAAAAATGCACAGGATCTATCGTTTCAGAGTTTTCAGGAGCCGCAACCCTGGTAAAGGATTCAATGCCATCCGTTGCAATACTGATATCGTTCAGACTGTCAATTGAAATCTTTTGTTGCTGTGACAAGTACCAGGTATCAAAATCTGCTGCCAGATGAAAGCCGAGGTAATCAGGTCGGTTGTCCTGGTCAAATGAGGTGACGCTGCCGTTGATATTCACTACACCATCCCCTACTACCAATACCAACCCTTTATCATCTTTAGTATCCGCCAGCAATAGGATCAATGTGGTCAGCAATTCTTCGCGCTCCAGTTGCAACTGATTCTTAATAGTCTTTATTTCTCTAAATAAATCATGAAGTATTGATTTAAGAAGATGATCCAATGATGTCGTATTGCCATCCTTTACGTAAAACTCCTTATAACTGATCGCTTTGCAGATCTTCCGGAGCAACTTACCAACAATGGTAGCAATAAGATAGCTGTCTTTCCCCATTGTACAGCCGTCCATTACGGCACAAACAATTTTATTGTTAAAAGAGGTATCGACAAAAAGGTAGTCTTCACAATGGTTGATGTGATAGGCGCCCATTTGTAATGTGGTATATATCCTCATAAGTTATAACAAACAAGGTAATAAAAAAATGGTTGCCACGCTTCCGCAGCAACCATTTCCTCCAAAAACTCCATTAAAACGCCGGATCCGCAGGGGTATTCGGATTATCATTTCTCTCCACAAAAGGATAAGGGAAATAGTTCCTTTTACGCTCCGCAACCGGGCGATCAAACCGGCGGCTGTCTTCCAGTTCTTGTGCGCCCATAAACAACTCTATCCTGCGATGCTGATAAATCAGTTTCAACAGCTCTGTTTCCGTGGCAGCCACCACCGGCGGCAGTGCGGCGCCGATTCCAAATGCATCATCCGACGGTTTCTTCGTCACTACTTTGTTCAGTTCAATCAAACCAGTGGCTACATTATGTTGCCGTGCATAACATTCTGCTTTGATCAACATTATTTCCCCGGGTAAATAAATGGGTACAGATGATACATTACTTTTGAAGAAGCCGTTGATATTGAAACGCGGCTTATTGGAAGGCGGTCTCACGATATAGAAGGGTACCCGCTGATCCACCAGGCTCGGTTGCAAGCCTACCGGCAGGCCCATAGAAGAGTCCACCACATTGTAAATGTTATTGGTGGCTGTTACCAGTGTGAAGATGGGATTGGTCACCTGCGGATTAAAGGAAAGGGTGGATCTTACTTTCAAGTCTACCTTATTGGCTGCCGCCAGTGCGGTGGCATAATCTCCGGCATACAGGGCATACCTTGCTTTCAGGGCATATAATGTGTTAACGATATTAACGCTGTCCGGTGCATATACATCGAAGCTGGGAGATATAGGCGTTGCCGTTACCGCGTTGATGGCGTTATCAAGCGTGGCCACCGCCAGGGTATATCCCTGTTTGCCGGGAATAAATTTCACATCTGTGTTAATATTATCCGGCTTACCGCTTCCATCAGGCACCTGCTCCCAGAAATTTGCCTGTATACCCACCGCCAGTGCTTTGAAGATAGAAGCATAGCAGATGATACCGCTTGCAAAGTCTTTCTCAGTAACAATTACATTGGTAGTGCGCAAAATACTATCCGATTCGTAACGAATTTTGTTGGTAACATTCCAGATACCGGTAACGATCGAATTGGTATTTAAGATGCTGTTACCACCGTTACCTATCTGTGCTTCATCTGTATTACCCGGGTTGGTTACAAATGTTTCACCCGTGAGCAAACTACCTGCTGCTACGGTGGTGTATAATAATCCGACCCTGTCTTTTACATACCAGGCCTGTAAGCCTACGGCGTCGTTGGCAAGGGTAATGGGCGTGCTGTATGCCTCTTTCGACGATGGTCCTGACGGATCCCGGTAATCCTTTTTACAGGCCGCCAATGCCAGGAACAATGTGGCGTATAGTAAGCTGTATTGAATATATCGTTTCATAATGTCTTTTTTAATGGGTTTAGAATTTTGCACGTAATGACAGGTTATAACTTCTGGGAATAGGTACGGCGCCAAAGTCAATACCTCTCAACACGGTACTCTGTCCTGCGGCGTTCAACTCCGGATCATATCCTTTGTAGTTATCCCATGAAATAAGGTTTCTGCCACCCAGGCTAACGGATAAGTCGCTGAAGCCTTTCAGCTTACCGAAGTCGTAGCTGAGCGACACTTCCCGCAGCTTTACAAAAGAGCCGTCATCTATTCTCCATTCCTGTATGTTATAGTTACCTGCAATAAATCCACGTGGTAATAATCCCTTGTCTTCCATTTCTGCAATTTTCCCGTTATCCACCCCCTGCCGGGTACGGAAGTCGGCATTAAATACGTCTACTCCTTGTACAGCATCGAGTTGTATATGTAACCCCAGCTTTTTGTACTGCAGATCGGTGGTGAATGTGCCGGTATATTTCGGGTTGGGGTCTCCGATTTTTTTATTGAGTGCCGCTGCTTTGGCTGGTGGCAAACCGGTAGCCGGATCACGTGCCACCGTATACGTTAGCGGCGAGGTTTGGATACCACCTTCTGTTACCGGGATACCAGCCGAATTTTTTAACTTGTTCCCATTTTCATCCCGGGCAAAGAAAGTACCGTAGAAGAAGCCGATCGGTTCTCCATTCGCAATCCCAATGGGCGCACCGCCAACGGTATTATACAGGATCAGCGACTGGCCAATATCTACCGCCTGATTCTTGTTCCGGTTGTAGATCGCGGTAAGACTCCAGGTAAAATCTTTTGTTTTTACCGGCGTAGCACTTAACATTACTTCCACACCTTTGTTTTGTAAAGTACCAATGTTATTCAGGTAGAAAGAATAACCATTGGTGGGTGCAATAGCACGACTGATCAACAAGTCTTCCACACGCTTGTGATAGTAGTTAACGGACAGGGATATACGACTATTCAGAAACGCCATATCCGTTCCTATTTCCAGTTCTTTTTGCTTTTCGGGCTTTACATCCGGGTTGGTGTAGGTGGAGGGCGACTGGAAAGCAGAAGCGCCTATGAATGCAGAAGCAATATAGGTATTATAACGGCCATAGGCAGGTATACCAGTAAGGTTGCCGGATTCTCCATAGGCGGCACGTATTTTCAACAGGTCCCACCATTTGGCAATGGACGAGTTGGTCCAGTAGTCGGCTCCCGACAATACATAGCTACCGCTTACCTTGGCATACAGCTGGTTTCTTTCATCTACTCCAAATACAGATGAGCCATCCATACGAAGCGCGCCTGTGAGAAACAACTGGTTACGGTATTTGAAATTCTGCTGAATATACTCTCCGGAAATAGATACCTCTGTTCGCTGATCTGCACCGGGAATAATGGTAGTAGCCCTGTCGGATGTTTGCACAAAAGGCGGCAAACCTCTCCCCTGCTCCAGTGTATAGTGCATGCGCTGATACTGTAAGGAGTAGCCCACCTGCGTAACGGAACTCAGCTTATCATTGATATCCCAGTTGTAGGTGGCATTCAGATCATGATTGATCATGAAAGAATTATTATTACCAGCGCTTGCATAACCATTCTGCGCGGGGTCCAGGGAAGGCCCGCCACCATAAAAGCCTGGGCTTACGAAATAGGCGAAGGCCGGCATAAACGTGGTACCTTCCTGGTTATAATTGTCTATTCCCAGCCGATAGTCTATAGTTAAATTTTTAATGGGTCGCAGCTTGATACCTGTACCTGCAATGATCCTGCCCACATGTTGCTGTTGCTGGAAATCTTCTATCACAGATGCTGGATTTACACGTCCGCGTTCTCCAACTTTCAGCAACTGGCCCAGGCTGTTACGTTGCTGAATATCGTAGTAGTTACCGATAATGGTCACCGAGTTCATGGGAGAATAAAAAGTATTCCCATCCGGTTTCTCATTTGATTTACTGTAAACATAGTTCAGACTGGCATTAAAGCTGATCCAGCTGGCCAGCTCCTGGTCCAGGTTAATGCGGAAACTATAACGGCTGAAGTCAGTATTTTTTATAATGCCCTGGTTATAAAAATAACTGGCCGAGGCATAATATTTTGTTTTGTCTTTTCCTCCTGCTACCGAAATATTGTTATCCGTACCTACGCCCGTACGAAAAATATAATCCTGGTAGTCGTAGCGTTTCACCGGTGTAGTGCTCACTACCGCAGGGGTCAGTATATTTTGAGTGGAGTCATTGGGCGATCCGCCAAACTTAACGGGAGCCTGGTTTACATCCAGTTTTTTCCGGAGTTGATTCATAGAAAGTGAAGTAGAAAAATTAACCACCGGAGCACCGGTACTGCCTCTTTTTGTAAAAATCTGTACCACCCCGGCATTGGCGCGGGAGCCATAAATTGCTGCGGCGGCAGCGCCATTAAGTACTTCAATTCTTTCTATATCTGCGGGGTTAATATCCGACATACGGTTTTGTCCTATGGCGCCAACAAAGCTATTTCCGGAGGAGTTGTCGGCGGTGGCGCCATTACCATAGCTGGGATCGGCATTGGTTACCCTGGTGGTAGAGTTATCGATGATTACACCGTCTATAATATACAATGGCTCTGTAGATCCTGATATGGTACTGATACCACGCAGTTTTACGGAGATACCACCCGAAGGGTCACCGGAATTCTGCGTGATCTGGGCGCCGGCGGTTTTTCCCTGTAATGCTGCCAATACATTACCGGTACCACCTTTATTCAGCTCATCGGCTTTCACAGTACTGATGTAGTTACCCAGCTGGCGACGGGTAGTACCTTCCGACGTACCGGTTACTACTATTTCATCCAGCTTGGATACCGAAGTAACCAGCTGCATATTCTGGGTATAGGTTCCGGTAGCATCACTTACTACCAGTATGTTTTCTTTAGGTGTATACCCTATCCCTGAAAATCCCAACGTGTAGTTACCGGGCTGCAGACTGGCGCTGATGGTATAACGGCCATCCGGGTCCGTTTTTGTACCCACTTTGGTATTTTTCACGATCACTGTAATACCGGGAAGCGGAGCATTTTGTTCATCTGTTACCCGGCCGGAAATTTTTACCTGCCCAAATGTGGCAGCGGCCAACAGATTCATAAACAGCAATAGCACAAAGGACCGGCCTTTGGCCATTTTCGTAAATAGAAACATGCGCATAAAAAAGGTTTTTACTGAAATTTATATTGGTTGAACACAGACATTGAATAATGCTTACAGCATTTCATCCTATTGAATTTTGGCCGATTGAGTTGTCGTACGGTTTTGCCGCAATAAAAATTATTCTTACCAGGAAACAGGCTACCAAAAATTTAATAGCGTGTATAACCTTACCGGCTATACGGCTTTATAAGAAAGCTAATTCTCACTGTAATAATTGTTTTAGTGTACTGAAATGATATCCCTTTGCTTTCAGGAGAACAACCAGTGCAGGAAGTTTGTTGTAAAATTTATCCCGGCGCCGTGGGTCTGTACCTACATGCACCAGTAGCAGGAAGCCGCTTAACCCGCCAGGATGGCTGCTTTCATATTGAATAATGCTGTTGTAAATTTCTTCCGAAGACCGGTACTGTTTCCCCATCTCAGGATAAGTATAATCTGCGTTGGAACGGGTACCGGGCGTAAAGTTTACTACCTGTTTCCCCATCATGGACGCCCATGCAGCGATACTATCGTTATACCATTCATATGCCGGCAAAAACCAGGGAGTATTGTTTCGTGATACACCGGCGGCCTCCATACTTTTGTAATTAGCTTCCAGGTCTTCCAGGAACTGCGTTTCGGTAACCAGCAAACTGTCCCTGTTTTTCCAGTCGCAATACAGCAAATGCTGATCGCCATGTGGTCCCAGGTAATGGCCGTCTGCCTTTAACTGCCTGATCAGCTTTTGTATAGCGGGGTTGCGGTAAAACCTGCCGGTAAAGAAAAACGATGCGGGTATTTGCTGTTGCCGCAGTGTAGCCCGTATTGCAGGTCCGCCGTCGGCAAATTCATCTCCCGTAAAAACAAGCGCCAGCGCTTTACGTGTACTGTCGCCCCGGATAATACCACCATGATCGTATTGCCGCTTTCCGGCTCCTTCCTGTGCTTTGGCGGCCAACAGGTATACCAGGGAGGCAGTACCATCCATAGTTGGCTCATTGGTGCTGTAATCGCCCACATCATCGTGATATACTGCCAGGTCACTTTGAAATGCAGCATATTCATCCGGTTTTGACAAACGGATGCCGATAAGATTTTTGTAGATGTTTGTGTAAACAGGCCCATCCACCAACCCGCCGTCTACCGGGTAATGACCAACTGCTGCAAAGGCGGAGTGCGGATCTTCCGGTGTATCGCCGTTGGCCGGCAACCCATATACCATGCTGGTTCCCCAGGGATTGCAACCAAACAACCAATCTGTATTGGCCTGTTCCAGCGCGGCAAAAGTATTGTTGCCACTCAGTTGCCGGTACCAGTAACACTGTATGGCAAAAGCAGCGGTAAGATTATTACTGCACCAGATAAACGGCACGCCTCTGTAAAATGCATTATGCTGGGCTTTGCTCCATACTTTTTCGATACCTGTTTTATAATAGTTGATCAGCTGTTGCTTTTCCACCCCGGTGCTTTGCTGCGCCAATGCGTAATGTCCCAGGTTGATGAAGGGATACCATTGGTAGTGGTTAGCAGTGTCGGTACCAAGCCAGGGCGTCACCGGCTCCTGCTGCGCATAGTTCCATGCTTCGTGTTGATACTTCGTTTCACCGGTGACCTGGTACAGAACAGCTGCCGCCAGTTCCATATCATCGGTCCAGTTATCTTCTGCATAGATATAGGGGGATAGCGTAGAGGCAGTTTGACAAACACCGGGCTGCCGCAACCCCATTGAATAGGCCGACAACGCTTTTCGTTTCAACAACCGCGCATAGCCGGTATCAGTTGTTTTTAATAACGAGTAGCCGAGCGCAAATGCGCTGGAAAATTTTCCCGCCGTAGAGGCGACACCGGTAGTCCTGTTCTTATACTTACCCAGTCCCTGCGGTTGCCCGGTACAGAAGTATACGGGCCGTTCAAATCCTTTACCATAAAAATTATCCTCACCGGGTAAGCGCATCCCATGATGATCGCGGTCGTCGGCCACCTGGTTAAACATTTCCTGCGGAGCCGGATGCATTTTCAGCAACCAGTCAAGCCCCCAGCGAGCTTCATCCAGTACGTCCTTTACCTGGTTGGCGCCGGGCAAACCATTTGCGGTATAATGATCCTCAAATACACCAGGAAAATCACGGTAAGCCGCCAGCAGATGAAATGCTGCATTGGCGGAGGTAGTAACATATTGCAGGTAATCGCTGGCATCATGCCAGCCTCCTGCTACATCAATATGCGTACTGTCGGGCATTGGTCCGTACATGGTATAGCCGTCGTGGGTATGACAGGAATCTTTCAGAAAAGGATTAAATCCGCTTCGTTGCTGCCGCATATAACGCAACAAAAAACCGGGTGCGCCGGCATACACGTTGCCGGCTATACGAAAAACGGGGGAAATGGCCGTACCGGCTTCCAGGTAGTAACTGCCAGTATCTCTGAAAGCAGTAAAATCGAGGCGGCAGGTTTGTGTAAAAGGGCCGTAAGCGCCAAATGCTTTACCAGCGTTGCCGGTGTATACTACCTTACCAGAGGAAACAGCTATCAGTTGAAAATGCGAGGGCATTTCCATTCCCTTGCTGCCCCATACAGCCACCTTAATACCATTGGGAAGATAGCCGAGCTGATTGATACGTACCCATGCCGGGGGCAATTGCGCGTGACTGAAAGCCGCCAGCAGCAATAAAAAGAACAGGTTACATACAAAACAGGCATTTTTCATCATTATACCAGATCTGGTTGAAATCGGAGATAATGAAAATACCGCTTTTAACGCATGTCCGATAAAAGAATCTACTTAATCGTTTTCGCTTGCGCTGCATCTAGGCTCCAGCGATAATGAGGCATCGTAGCCAGCAACAATGCAGAGGTGCAATCTACCCACACAGAATAGGTTAGTGCGGACAACGGGCCAAAAGAATACGTCATGCTCAGCGCAAATATCAGTGTGAGCAATGCCGCACTCAACGCCACGAAACGCGTTTTATAACCAATCAGCAACAGCACGGCAATAATAATTTCCAGGGCGGTAGCGGTAACCGCAAGGAAGGGAATCATCCCCGCAGGAGCGAAAGAATTCACCTTTCCCGTATAAACTAAAAAGTCCTGCCAGTTACCATGTTCCGGCCCCCAAAAGCCGAGGCGTATCGCTATGGCCGACAAAAAATTAACGGCAGTAGCTATCCGTAGAAGCAGCACTGCCAGGTCCTGGTACTTTTTCATTTTACAAAAGTACCGGGATCTGGCGATGGCAGGTAGTCCAGTTTGAGGTTGCAGGGTAGTCCAGGCAGTTTACTCTGCCTTTAAGCTTTTTACAGGATTTGCCATCGCTGCTCTGGCTGCCTGGTAGCTCACTGTAAGCAACGCTATTAACAACGCCCCTATTCCTGTTACCGCAAAAATTTCCCATACAATGGTGGTATGATAGTAAAACCGCAGTAACCATTTATCCAGGAAATACCAGGCTACGGGAATAGCCAGGAAACAGGAAATACTTACCAGGATGACGAAGTCTTTGGATAACATCTGCCATAACTGGAACACAGAAGCACCCAGTACTTTGCGGATACCTATTTCCTTGGTTCGCTGTTCTGCTAAAAAAGACGCCAACCCAAATAAACCCAAACAACTAATCAGGATGGCTAACGCGGCGAAGAAAGTAGACAACTCCCCGATACGTTCTTCCTCACTGAATTTCTTTGCATATTCCTGGTCAGCAAATTTGTATTCAAACGGCGCTCCCGGATTGTACTTTTGCATCACCTTTTCTATGCTCGCCAATGCTTTACCGGTGCTCATTTCCGGGTTAATGCGGAGGTTAATAAAATTACCCGGTTCCTGCAGCAGGTAATAAATAGCCGGGCGTACCGGGTCATAGGGAGAAGTCATAATCATATTCTGCACTACTCCCAGCACATGATATTCCTTCCCGTCTTTCCGGATAATTTCTCCTACGGGATGTTCGAGTTCCATATATTTCACAGCGGCCTCGTTCAGGATCAGCCCCGTGGAATCACTGGCAAAGGCAGTTGAAAAATCGCGGCCGGCAATAAAGTGCCAGTCTACCACCTTGCCATAACCAAACTTCCCGCCTATAGTAGAGAACCCTGCCTGTTGCTCAGGCTTACGTCCCCTCCACTCAAAGCCCCCGTCGCCGGTCCATATATCGGTGATGGGCCCCTGCGATTGTGAGAGTTCTGTGATAGCCCCGGTACTCAGCATTTCACTGCGGATCACATCATAGTTCCTATAAATTTCCGGCGTGGTCATTTGTATAGAAAGCAGTCCGTTACGGCTGTATCCTACGGGCAAATCTTTCGCAAACTGGATCTGCCGGTAAATGACAATAGTGCCGATGATCAATACAATAGATACCGTGAACTGCACTACTATCAATACTTTACGGGGCACCACCGCGAAACGGCCGGCGCGGAAAGTACCTTTTAATACTTTCAATGGTTGGAAAGAAGAGAGGTAAAGTGCAGGGTAGCTGCCTGCCAACACTCCTGTAAACAAGGTAAAGCCTATACAGCAAAGCCAGAACCATCCATTGGTCCAGAGGATGCCGATATGTTTATTTGCCACGCCGTTAAACCAGGGCAATGCTATTAATACCAGCAGCAAAGACAATACAAACGAAAATAATGCCACCAGCACCGATTCACTCAAAAACTGTGAAACAAGCTGTGTACGCAAAGAGCCAACAGCCTTCCGTATGCCTACTTCTTTGGCGCGCTTCTCTGAACGGGCTGTGCTGAGGTTCATAAAATTGATACATGCCAGCAATAATACAAATAGTCCGATCAGCCCAAACAGCCGTACATACCGGATCTGACCACCCGCGCTCACGCCGTTTTCAAAAGAGGAATACAGGTGCCATTTATGCATCGGGTGCAGGAAAAGTTCGTTTTTTATGCCAGGTGAAGGTGGGGTATGGCGGGTTTTAACATCTTTGATCTTCTGGCTTACTTTATCAAAATCGGCATTATCTGCTATCTGTACAAAGATCCGCATGGCATTAAAGGTCCAGATGTCTTTTGCATTCTTTACCCAATCCCATTTAGTCACCAGCAGCTCCCAGGGCAATACATACTTCATATCCGCCAGGAGGGAGTTCTCCGGCAGGTCTTCAAATACCCCCGTTACTTTTACAATCAGGCCATTGTTGTTATCCAGCTTTATCAACTGATCCATCGGTTCTTTATCTCCGAACAATGCTTTGGCAAAGGAGGCCGACAGCATTATCGAAGCAGGTTCTTTTAACCCGGCCCTGCTGCCTTTCAGCATGTTGAGGTCAAACAGGTTGGGACCTCCCGGCTCCGCAAATATACCCAGGCTGGTAATTTTTTTCTCGCCAAAGCTCACTGTATGCGTTCCTTCCGATGCCAGCACCACTTCTTTAAAATCATTGGCATAGGTGGTTCTTAATTCCGCCGCCAGTGGTATGGGCATTGAGCTGTAGGCACCCACCTCTGTGCCGTTGGATTCGCGTTGCCACAAGGCTGCTATACGATCATAGTGCCTGTTGTATTTGTCGTACGACAATTCATTCCAGATCCACAACCCGATCAACATGGTCACTGCCATCCCTACAGATAGCCCGAAGATATTGATGAACGAAATACCCCTGTTTTTAAACAGGTTCCTGATCGCGATTTTCAGGTAGTTTTTTAACATGGCAATGACATTTAGAAATTGGATATTCTAAAGACACAAGAAAATTGCCACAGTTGCATTTCTTGACTGGCAAGGATTTCCGGATAAGGCCAGTGGCCGGGGTTGTCCGTATGCGGACAGAAAATGGCCGGAAATGAACGCTTACCGCACTTATGCGGGTTGCTGTACGATCACGCATACATCCTCACTATCGCGCAGTCCAAACTCCAGGGCGCCCCATGGCTGTAACCGTACTTCCGGTAAATTGGGATGCAGCAGTTCCGGGTGTGTGGATTTTACCAGCGTGAAGGCTGATTCTATATCATCGGTTTCCAGGCGTATCTGTGGCCGGTCTTTGATAGCCCATTCGTGGCTTTCCACAAGATGGATCACCAGGGTATCCCGTTTGATGATACAAAAAGGCTGTTCTCCGCTATCGTCCCGGTAAGCAACAGCAAAACCAAGTGTGTCCACAAAAAGCTGCAAACCCACATTCATATCTGAATAAAATATATTGGGGATCAGTTTGGTAAATTGCATACGCCCGATTTTTATAGAAAAGTAAATAATAATTCATCAATTCAGTAGCTTTGAAGTCATGAAAGATTATAAAAAACATTTTATACTGGCTGCAACACCGGAAGAAGTATACGCCGCCCTCACCAACCCGGCTACCATTCAGCTGTGGACGGGCGAAGTAGCGGAAATGTCGACCGAACCAGGATCTGAATTTGCTTTGTGGGAAGAAAGTATTGTAGGCAGAAACCTCGAATTTGAACAGGATAAGAAGATTGTACAGCAATGGTATTTCGGGGAAGACGAAGAGGAAAATCCTTCTATCGTTACTATTAAACTGCATGTTGCTCCCAAAGGCACAGATGTGGAGCTAAAGCATACCAATATTCCGGATGAGGCTTACGAAGATATTGTAGCTGGCTGGAATGAACAGTATTTTGGATCACTGATAGATTTTTACCAGGAATAGTTATAAAAGAAAAGCCGCTCTGGGAGCGGCTTTTCTTTTATAACTTCTTTTACTATTCTCTTGTCTGGTAAGGAAAGCTACTGTCCAGCCACTCAAAATTCATTTCTTTCTCTACTATTTCGTGCAGGGCTACATTGGTAAGCCGGCCGAAATCGTATACGGCTTCAATGATCTTAGCCTGGTGGGGCGTAAGATAAGAGGCGTGAGTACGCAAAAAATTGGCGCAATTCTCTTTCATATTCCCGTGCGCGATCAGCGAAGGATTCCTTGGATCGAGGTCTGTTACCGCTTCAAGCATTTGCAGGAAAATAAAGTCCTGCAGGTTTTTAGCCAGTATACAGGCTTCGTTGGCATCATGAAACACCTGCACCACCGGTACATCATCGCCGTTCTGTAAATTGAAATAGAATGCAAACCAGTCGCCGGCACCGCTCATCGCGAAAGGGACGAATTTGTGTACAGGATCGGCAAACAGCAATCCTTCATCCATTTCCTCATCCACGGTCGTCAGCGCCATTATTTCCAGGTCGTTGGCATAGAGCAGTAAAGGCGGAGCTGTTTTGATGGCAGGATATACCTTGTCCAGCCAGTCTTCCCCAAACTCTCCCCAGTCCAGCATACCATCTTTATATAATTGTTTATAGAGCGTTGGATAGGTAAATCCGTAATCTTTTTCAAGTTCCTCCAGCATAGTTTTTCTTTTAGCATCCCGAATGTACCGGCAAAATAGCTAAACTTTCGGAAAAAGCCGTTCATTCTGCCGTGTAAGCGGGTTCATAATGAAGGAAAGCAGGCTGCCGTCTTCCTTTAATTCCACTACCCGGAATCCATGATAGCCTACGCCCCAGCTACCGCCGATATGACCGTCAAAGAGGAAGGGTATTTTGCAGCCATCCAGCATTTTAACGCTGTCCTGGTCATGGTCATGCCCGTTGAAAACAGCCCTGATATTGGGATATTGTTTGATCAGTGCATGAAATTCGGGGCAATCCAGACCATTATCGGTCCATTTTACGGGGGTAATATGTAAGAAGATGAAAACGTTGGCGGCATCTTTATATTCGGCCAGTTTACGGGTAAACCAGGGCACATCGGGGCACAGGTACTTTCCTTTTTCATCTGCGGTATTTCCAAGCAGGATGACCTGGTTCCCGATCACGAGGTCATGATTCAGCGGGAAACCCCATGCCTGTTCCCATGCGTCAGCAGTAACCATATCGTGATTACCATGGGTAGCCAACAGTTTCGGGTGCAGTTGTTTCAGTTTGCCAGCGGCAGGCAACAGCAAGGCCGGATCGTTGTGGATCACATCACCGTTGAGTACAAAAAACTCGCAGGGATACTGCTGCTGGTATTGGTTAAAGGCTGTTTGCAGGTCCCGGAAATACTGTTCGGAAGGCGTTTTGGGTTCTCCAAAATGCCAGTCGGACCCAACCGCGAAGCGGAATATGGTTTTACTGTCGAAATGCCGGGGGGTAACGGCAGATACAATTTTGCCGCAGGCAGATATGATCACGGCCGCGGATACCCCTTTAAAAAATGCACGTCTGTTCATCATAAAATAAAAGTAATGTTTAGGGTTAGTCGATTATTTAAAATCTTATATGTTTAACCAAAAAATAAAATTAATGAATCCTTGTTCATGGATTCAAAACTTTCAATCCGTTCAGAAAGAATTGTAATAATATTGTTAAAGTGTGGTAAATCGAACAATTTAATCCCCCTGCATAAATGTTTTGATTGTAACTTTGCACCTCGAATAAAAACGGGGTTATGTTTAGAAGCAAGCGCACAGCTGGAACAGGTCCGGATGTGGTTTTAATCGGCGCAGGGATTATGAGCGCAACATTGGGAATGCTCCTTAAAGAGCTCGAACCTGAGTTAACCATTGCAATTTTTGAACGACTGGATGTGGCGGCTGCAGAAAGTTCCGATGCCTGGAACAATGCGGGTACCGGTCACTCCGCATTTTGCGAGTTAAATTACACGCCACAGAAAGAGGATGGATCAGTGGACATTAAAAAAGCGGTGAACATTGCAGAACAGTTTGAGGTGTCCCGTCAGTTCTGGTCCTACCTGGTAGAAAATAACATCGTTTCCAACCCACATAGCTTTATACAGAGTATTCCTCACATGAGTTTTGTTTGGGGAGAAGAGAATGTGGATTATCTTAAAAAGAGATACAAAGCTTTACAGCAGTGTCATCTTTTCAAGACCATGGAATATTCGGAAGACCAGGAAAAGCTGAAAGGCTGGATGCCGCTGGTAATGGAAGGTCGTGATGCCTCCCAGAAAGTGGCCGCTACCCATATGGAAATGGGTACAGACGTGAACTTCGGCGCATTAAGCCGCGCTTTGTTCAATCACCTCGGCGAAATGCCCGGTGTAAGCATGCACTTCAACCATGACGTGCGCGACTTCAAAAAAGAAGACGACGGCACCTGGTCTATCAGGGTGAAAAACCGTGAAACCCGCGAAAAACAAACCATCAACACAAGATTTGTATTTATTGGCGCCGGCGGTGGTTCCCTGCCATTATTGGAAAAGACAGACATTCCGGAAGGAAAAGGTTTTGGCGGTTTCCCGGTAAGCGGACAATGGCTGCGTTGCAACAATCCTGAAATAATTGAAAAACACCGTGCAAAGGTATACGGCAAAGCTTCTGTGGGCGCGCCTCCCATGTCGGTGCCACACCTCGATACCCGCATGATTGATGGCGAGAAAGCCCTGCTGTTTGGACCTTATGCCGGTTTCTCCACTAAATTCCTGAAGAATGGTTCCTTTATGGACCTGCCTTTATCTATCAAGGTGAATAACATACGCCCCATGGTGTCTGCCGGTCTGGATAATATTCCGCTGACCAAATACCTGATCGCGCAGGTAAGACAGAAGCCGGAAGACAGGCTGGAAGCGCTCCGTGAGTATTTCCCGGATGCCAGGATGGAAGACTGGGAACTGGAAATTGCCGGGCAGCGTGTGCAGGTGATCAAAAAAGATCCCGTACATGGCGGTATCCTGGAATTCGGTACTGAAGTGGTAAGCGCTGCCGATGGCTCCATTGCAGCCCTGCTGGGCGCATCTCCGGGTGCATCTACCGCTGTATCTATTATGCTGAACCTGCTGAAGCGTTGCTTCAAGGAAGAAGTAGAAACAGAAGCATGGCAGATCAAACTGAAAAAAATGATCCCTTCATACGGACAGTCGTTGCTGAGCAATCCCGCTCTCTGCGATGAGCTGCGCGCCTGGACTACCAACGTATTGGAACTGGGTGAAATGGAAACAGCCGTGCTATAGTGGATTATCCTGGAGAGCAAAGAAATGAGTATCTATACGATTATTTTTTATGAGGCTGTTTTGTGCCGGCAACGGATACAGAACAGCTTCATAAAAAAACATCAGCTTCAGGTAAAATCAGCTTATTGCTGTTCATTTTTTTTATAGATATTAGTATGTTTTTAGGAAGATAAGAGCGCAGTGCGCTTATTTTTTACCTGTGCAATGCAATCGTTTGCATTGCACGCAACATCCACATAATGTTTATGAAAAAAGCCCTCCTTTTCCTGGTGGCGCTGCTGATTCCGGCATCTATCCTGTTAGCGCAAACCTCACTCACACATGATCAGCGCATGCAATGGTGGCGCGACGCCCGTTTCGGGATGTTCATCCACTGGGGCGACTATGCACAGCTCGCCGGCAACTACAAAGGACAACAGGTAGGTCGCGGCGGAGAATGGATCATGAACCGTGGCAAAATACCAGTGCTCGAATACCAGCAATACGCCAAACAATTCAACCCGGTTAAATATGATGCAGACGCGTGGGTAAAAACGGCTAAAGACGCAGGCATGAAATACATCGTTATCACAGCCAAGCATCACGACGGGTTTGCCATGTTTAAATCCGGCGCCAGCAAATGGAATATTGTAGACGCTACGCCCTATGGTAAAGACATACTCAAACCATTGGCCGCCGCCTGCAGAAAGTATGGTATCAAACTGGGATTTTATTATTCACAGGCGCAGGACTGGAATAACCCCGGTGGCGCCGCCGCCCGCAAAGTGGCATCCGAAGGCTGGCCTAATCCCGACTCCGCCAAAATCGATGCCTATACCCTGGCCAATACCGGCCACTGGGACCCATTGCAAACCAGTGCCACCATGTCGGACTATATCGATAAAGTAGCCGTACCACAGGTAAAGGAACTCCTCACCAACTATGGTGAAGTAGCTGTGCTCTGGTGGGACACCCCTACCAACATGACAGATGAATATGCTAAAAAACTGCAGGACGTATTATCACTACAACCCAATATTATCACCAACGACCGCCTGAAACGTCCTGATTTCCCCGGTGACTACAAAACGCCGGAACAGAAAATACCCGGTCAATCAGAACTGGATGGACGCGACTGGGAAACCTGTATGACCATGAACGGCACCTGGGGCTACAAAAGCTATGACAACAAGTGGAAGAGCACGGAAACGCTTATACGTAACCTGGCAGATATCGCCTCTAAAAATGGTAACTACCTCCTTAACGTAGGCCCCGATGCCAGCGGCCTGTTTCCGGAAGGAAGTCTTGCCGCCCTTAAAGGCATTGGCCAATGGATGAAAGTAAACGGAGCATCCATTTATGCCACCCAGGGCAGCCCGCTCCCCGCTTTGGACTGGGGCCGCTGTACTCAAAAGAAAAACGGTAATACCACCACATTATACCTGCACGTATTTAACTGGCCTGCAAACGGCCAGCTGCATGTACCCGGTATAAAAGGAAAAGTAAACGGCGCCAAACTGCTGGCCAACGGCCAACAACTCACTACCACCACCGCCTCAGACGAAGTGGTGATCACCCTGCCCGCGACCGCGCCGGATAACATTGATAGTGTAGTTGAAGTAGCGGTTAGCCTTTAGCTGTTAGCTGTTAGCCAATGCAGCGGATTTGTCTTGCCCAGGATTACCAGTGATTATGATGATTTTCAGGATTTGTTTTTGGGATTTTACCAGATTAAAAAAAGATTAGCGTAGATAAAAGTGAGTATAATACTCGCTTGTATCTACGCTAATCTTTTTAATCAGTATAATTAAATCAGTATAAAAAAATCCTGAAAATCATCATAATCACTGGTAATCCTGGGCAAGACAAAACCTGGCAAAAAAAACTACCCTGCCAATCCCCCGAGCATGCTGTAAACAATGACGCCCAGCACCATCAACGTAATAACAACATACAGGTAATCTTTCTCTATCAGGAAAGCGATCACGGAAAAGGCTATACGAATAATAGGCGTAGCAATCAGCAATACAATTCCCAGCTGGATAATATTCATGCCTTTATTTTCCAGCACCCCCTGCCAGATGCCTGGCAGATTGGTAAGACCTTCGCGAACGCCGGTAAAATCGCCATAGGAGGGCTGTTCGTGGCCATGACGAACCAGGTAAATAATACCGCCAACAAATACGATAATACTGGAAACAATAACGCCAACGCGTAGTTGTTTACCGATCAACTGTTGTATATCCTTATCCTGGAAATATTTTGATAGTAACTGTTTCATTGCTTACAATTTTCCGGTAATACCATTATAGATCATTTGCAGTGCGAGGAAACCGATTACCACGCTAAAGACTATACGCAGCCATTTTACATTGGCGCGTGTCAGCAATTTTGAGCCTGCGAAGGCGCCGGCCAGTACGCCCAGCACCACCGGCATACATAGTCCGGGTGCAATATAGCCCCGTTGCAGGTATACCACTGCGCTGGCGGCGGCGGTTACGCCGATCATAAAATTGCTGGTAGTAGTGGATACTTTAAAAGGTATCCGCATGATGTTATCCATCGCCAGCACTTTTAAGGCGCCGGAACCAATACCCAGCAAACCAGACATCACACCGGCAAAGGTCATCATAAAATAACCACCCGGCACATGACGTACCTCATAGTTCACCACACCACCGGCAGTAGGATAACTGTTATTAAGCCGCAGCTGGGAAGCCAGCCTGCTTTTTTCTTCTCCCGCAGGTATTTCCATTTTTTTACGGAAAGACACCAGGGAAGAGAAAATAAGCACCAGCCCGAAAATGATGGCTACCACATTGGTAGGCATGTACACCGCAATCAGCGCTCCCACCACGGCCCCCGTGGTAGTGGCTATTTCCAGGAACATCCCCAGCCGGATATTGGTAATCCCTTCTTTTACATAGGCAGATGCCGACCCGGAAGAAGTAGCAATAGACGCCACTAACGCGGTACCAATGGCATAACGGATGTCAACATGAAACACAAGGGTCAGGAGAGGGATGATCACAACGCCGCCGCCTAAACCGGTCAGCGATCCCAGCAGCCCAGCCGTAAAGGCCCCGCATAGGAGGATCAGGGTAAATGATAAAATCGTCATAAGATGGTTTGGTTGGTTTAGATCAGTTGTTTCCGGATAACAGGATCCGCTCAACAGCCGATGTTTGCAAAAGTAAGCAGAATATGATTCTCGCAATCCGGCAATCTATAAGTAACTTGCACCCTGACAACTAATCGAATTTTATGATAAAGGTGGGTGAATACAACCTGTTAAGGGTAAAAAAAGAAGCTGATTTTGGCGTATACCTGGAAGGGATAGATCAGGAAATCCTGCTCCCCACAAGGTTTGTGCCCGAAGGGACACAGATCGGCGACGAGCTGGAAGTGTTCCTGTATCATGATTCTGAAAACCGCCTTATCGCCACCACCCAGCGTCCCTTTGGCGTTGTAGGGGACATTGTACTGCTGAAAACCGTGAGCGTCACCAAACAGGGCGCGTTCCTGGACTGGGGACTCATGAAAGACCTGTTTGTGGCTACTTCCCAGCAGCTTACCCGCATGGCGCCCGGACAGGAGTACCTGGTGAAAATATATATCGATGAACAAACCGGCCGACTGGCCGCTACCGAAAAAATCGACAGGTTCCTCAGCAACGAAAACCTCACGGTAAAGGAAAAGGACCTTGTAGACCTCGTAATATACCGTCGTACCGATATCGGGTACGTAGCTATTATCAACAACCAGCATACCGGCATCCTGCATCACAGCGAAATTTTCCGCTCTATAGAAATTGGCGACAAGCTGAAAGGATTTATCCGCCAGATCAAAGATGATAAAATAGATGTGATCATCGGTAAACCCGGCTTCGAAAGAGTGGAAGATGAAGCAGAAAAAGTACTGCGCCTCCTGCAGGAAAACAATGGCTACCTGCCATACCACGATAAATCATCCCCCGAAGAAATACAGGAATTCTTTGGTATGAGTAAAAAGACTTTTAAGATGACCATTGGCAACCTCTATAAGCAACGCAAACTTATCTTTACACAAACAGGGATTAAAGCAGCGGAAGAGGAATAAGTGGTCCCGGCTGTTAGCTCACAGCGTAAATGCTGTGGAGTTTTTTGCTGAAAGTTAATTTTCGACTGCTATGGGGAAGCTTATCAGGAAACTGGTGCCTTCCCCCAATGTACTTTCCACAGCAATACTGCCATGGTGCTGCAAAATAATATTCTGCGTGGCAGTGAGTCCCAATCCTGTTCCTTTGGTTTTATTAGTAAAAAACGGTTCAAATAGCTTTGCCAGGTTTTGTCCGGAAATGCCACTACCGTTGTCGGATATACGGACAAATACCCGGTCTGTTTCCTGCCAGGAATGTATGCTCAGTTGTCCTTCTCCGGCTTTCATAGCTTCGATGCCATTGATGATGATATTCAAAAAGGCAATCAGGATCTTGTCTTCATCGGCCAGGATCTTACAATCCGGCTCGCACAGCTCTTTTACCACGGCAATATTGTTCAGCTGCAAACGGTCGGCCGCCAGGTGCAGGGCTTTTTCTACCAATACATTCAGTCCCAACGGCAGCATATTCAGTTCCGACATACGGGTGGATTGCAGCAGTTCGGTTACAAGGTGGTTGATACGATGACAATTGCGCTCCATGATATCGAGATACAGCTGGGTGTCTTCCGTTTCCGCCACCGGTTCCGTTTTTAACTGGGAAACAGCCAGTAAAATATTGGTCAGCGGATTCCGTACTTCATGTGCGACCAAACGGGCTATACGGCCGGTGATAGCGAATTTTTCCTGCTGTTGCTTCTCCCGTTCCTTCCTTTTACGGGCAGTAATATCCTGGATAATACATAAGTACAATTGCTTTTTCTCGTTAAGCAGGGAGGCATTGATCATGACATCAAGCTGTTGCCCGGATTTGCTGCGGAAAACATATTCTTTCTGTACCACACCTTCCTCCGTACAAAGCTGGTCGAGGAAATCCCTGATTACTGCTTCTTCTGCGAATAAATTTTGAAGATGGCTGCTGTAAAGTTCATCTTCCTCATATTTCAGCACCTGCAGGGCAGCGGGGTTAGCGGCGACTATTTTATGTTCACAGTCGGCCAGCAGGATAAGATCGTTTGACTTTTCGAAGATGCTGAAATAACGTTTTTCACTTTTTTCGATTGCCAGGAGGTGATTGAACTTATCCAGGGTATAGCGGATCGCCCTTTCCAACAAGGCGGCATTGATTTCACTTTTTACGAGGTAATCAGCAGCACCCGCCTGCATGGCTTCCTTATCTATGTGATAATCGCCCTTTCCGGTAAACAGGATAACCGGGGCTTTATATCCCAGGTTGCGGAAATGATGCAACACATCGATCCCTGTATGGGCTCCCAAACGGTAGTCGACCAGGTAAAGATCGTGTGCCCGTGTTTCTATTGCCAGCAACCCCTCTTTATAGGAAGATACCCAATGTAAAACATATTGATTCGGTGAAATGTCCTGCAGCAATGAGTTTACAAGGAAAAAATCATCTTCATCATCATCAATCATCAGGATATGCTTCTTACTACTTGTTGCCATAACTACCGAAAAAGTTCAGAAATATTAACCAAAAATCATGCAGTAAAAATCAGGTATCTATGTGTGCTTCGATGTCTTTTAATACCACATTTCTCCTGGGCATGAACCAGGCTGGTATAAGGGTAACCAGCAGGATAAGGAGTGAAATATGAAAACCTTCCCGCAGCGCCATATGATGCGCAGGGATGTTGGCCATACCACTGAGTACATGTTTGTTATAGGCAGCCTGCGTTACGATGGCCAGTACAGCAATACCAATAGCTCCCCCTACCTGCTGCATCAACGTACTGATAGAAGAAGCCATGGTTACCTCGCTGGGCCTTACGGCACTAAGGATGGCCGCATTCAGCGGTGCCAGTAACAGCCCCATGCCCAGCCCCCGCACCGTCATCACAATAATAACTGCGGTAATACTGCTTCCCCGGTCCAGCCGGGCAAACAGGTACATGGATACTGCGAGCAACGCAATACCCAGCATGGAAATCTCCCTGGAACCATGCTTATCCGACCAGCGACCGGCAAAAGGCATCAACGCCGCCATAAAAATGGAGTTAGGCAATATGAGCAAACCGGAAATACCTTCGGAAAAACCCATCTGTTCCTGTAACAGGAAAGGCATCAGGAAAAGGCCGCCAAACAAGGCAGCCGACCGGGAAATAGTGACGAGGATACAACTCACAAATGAATAATTGGTAAACAAGCCCAGGTCCATAATAGGATCCTTTTTGTGTTTGTCTATCCATATAAAAAAAATAAGGGCAGCCACAGCCACACCCAGTGTAGCCAGTATTTCAGGCGACGTGATACCAATCACTTCCGCCCGCGCAATGCCATACTGTAAACATACCAGGAAAATAGTGAGGGCCACAAAACCGGTAAGATCAAATGGCAGCCTTAGTTTGGCCTGTTTCCGCAATACGCCCAGGTACTGGTAAGCCAGTACCACGGTTAATATACCGATAGGAAGATTGATATAAAAGATAGAAGGCCAGCCGAATTTTTCCGTAAGAACCCCTCCCAATGTAGGTCCCAGGGCCGGGCCTACCAGGTTGCCCAGTCCCCACCATCCCAATACGGCGCCACGTACCCTCGCCGGAAATACGTAAGAGATAATGGCCATGGAAGTAGGCGCCATTGCGCCACCACCCAACGCCTGTATTACACGTGCCACCAGCAGGGAATCCAGGTTGGTGGATAAGGCGCACAACAGCGAACCTATAGTGAAAAGGGAAATTGCACCAATATAAAGATTGAAAAAACCGATCCTGTTTTTCAGCCAGTTGGTTAACGGCATCAACACAGAAAAACTAAGCATGTATACTGTTATCACCCATTCTATTTCGTCGAGCGTACAGTTAAACTGCTTGCTCATAACGGGCAGGGATATGTTAACAATACTGGAATCAATTCCGGCCATGGTAGTGCCCATAATCACCACTATCAATATGCCGGTACGGTTAATGTCTCTCATTTAATTGTGCCAGTTGCTGAAACAATTCTTTTTCCTTTTCTGAAAGATCTTTTGGAATATGTATCATTGCTTTGATGTACAGGTCTCCTGCCGTACCGCTGCTATTATGCGCAGGCATGCCCTTTCCTTTTAAACGGAAAGCCTTGCCGCTATCGGTTCCTGCCGGGATGTTCATATTCAGGGTAGCACCCGGTGTCACTACATTTACCTTGCCACCCAGCACGGCAGTGTACAAAGGCAGCGCCAGATCCATGTATATATCCAGGCCTTTTAACTCATATTGCGGATGCGGGGCCAGTTGAATGGTAATGAGCATATCCCCGTTTTCTCCACCTCTGCGGCCGGGATTGCCTTTTCCTTTCAGCCGGATTACCTGGCCTTCATATAAACCAGGCTTCAGCTTTATATTGAGCTTGCTGCCGTTGACTTCCACCTGGCGGGTAGCACCTGCATAAGCATCTTCCAGCGATACCTGCATGGTAGCCTGCACATCCTGTCCCTTGCCCGGGGCTTGCTGCTGCCGGCGACCACCACCTGAAAAACGGCTGCCAAAAAGTTGTTCAAAGAAATCGGAGAAACCTTCTCCACCAAACATATCTTCCGCACTGCCACTGCCATAGGAATAAGTACGGCCACGACCCCTACCACCTCCAAACTGTGACCAGTCGAAGTCTTCCGGCCGGCCGCCATGCTGTTCGTAATGTTTATAATTTTCGCCGAACTGATCATATTTCTTACGCTTCTCCGTATCGCTCAGCACTTCGTAGGCTTCATTGATCTCTTTAAATTTATCTTCGGCAACTTTGTCGCCAGGGTTTTTATCCGGATGATATTTCACTGCCAGTTTGCGGTAAGCTTTCTTAATCTGTTCAGCCGTTGCCGCCTTCTCTACGCCCAATACCTTATAATAATCCTTTACATCCATAGCTCTAAAACATGTTAGGGTGATAACTTGTTTTATGAAATTACGAATTAACCATGAAAAACAATTGGTGAACAGTCACCGCCAGCACCGGTACCGCTCACCAAATTTGCTATATGCCATTAAGGATTATTTACCCAGATAGATAATTCGCTTCCAGCTTGTCGCTGATGTATTGAATAGCCTCTTGTGCCCGCACGCTATTACCCATCTTATCCAATGGCGCTGACGCAAAAAGAAGGTGGTGGCTTTCACCATTAATCAGCAGAAGAAGCTGATGTTTCCAGGATATCATAAACATCCAGCAACGCCTGTACTTCTGCTGCCATATTTGCCAGTGCAATTATTTCAGCGGGTGTTACCAGCATCATTACATGATCGGCCGGCAGCGGCAAACAAATCATTTTTTTATTTTCTGTTGAGGAGTATTGGTCATCCGCCAACAGGGTGACCATTTTTTTAAAACACTCAAACTCTGTACTATCAAGGTTAACAACCGTAGTGCCAAAAGCAAGCTGAATTCCTTTACAATGCGGGCAACGGATAATATATCCCGCTGCGCCGTGATATAATGTCTGGTAATTACACATGGGTCTATGGATTTGTGCCTCCAGCGGCCGCTTTACGGCCGCTGTCAGGACTTTATTCATCATTCTTTACTATCTGAAAAAGGGTGTTACAAACAACGGACGTATTTTATATTTCGCTAAATACTCCGGGGTATTGATTACTACACGAAAGTAAAGAAGGAATTACAGGTGAAATGCTCGGATCAGGAAAACGAGTTACGCAAAAAGGAAAAAAGACGATGATAATATGATTAACCTGGTTAATGTGATGGGCAGAGATAAAACCGAAGCGCCCGCCTGATATGGTCGGGCGGGCGCTTCAGTTTTGAGCTATTGCACTCAATGTTTTATCGTGTGTTATTCCACTTTGAACACCAGTTTCCTCATATTGATCCCTCCAACAATACCATAGCCATTTTGCACATTTGTAAATACCCTAACCGGGGAGCCTATGATAATATTACCACCATCGCCTTTTTGCGCCATCAACGTGCTAAAATATTTCCACGTATTATACGTAAGCGTACTCACTTCTATGGTTACCCGGCTATAGCTGCTGATAGGATCGGCTGTTTGCAATACAAAATTTACCTCTTTACCATCGAAGCGCTCATCGGTCATTACAAGACTGTTATAGTTGCTCTTAGTAAAAAAGTCTACCAGGTTATTATTAAAGGCCGGATCCAACCGGAAAGGCCGGAATCCTCCGTTTTCCCCGCTGGTATCAGACACATAGATCCTTATCCGGTAATAATCGCCCGTACCAGGACAATCTTTCAATGTAAACTGTACACGGTTAGTATTCCTTTGTGCGGCGGCATTTTTTATCACCGGCGGAAACGGCAGTGTATCCGTTGCCGTTACCGACTGCAATCCCGATGCTGCTACCGATACTGCATATTGTTTTCCCCGTACTGCTTTTTTTTGCGACACATACCAGGATAATCCTTTGATTTCCTGCACCTGCATGGGCGCAACCGGCACACCGTCTTCCGTAAGCGTTACGGTTGCACCGGGAATATCCTTATAGCCACTATCATCAAATACATTGGATGGCACACTGCGGGTAACCCGCACATATACCACACTATCCGGTTGTATCAGCGTATTTACCACTATTTTATCACCCTCATAAGGCAACTTTATTTCTACCTGTTTGGTACAGGCGGTTAACAGCATTACTAACCCTACCGCACCTACGAAAAAATATTTCATATTCATCTTCTTAAAATTTAATAGCATATGTGACACTGGGTAATATGGGCAAAATGGTGGCCTGCATAAGGTATCTTTTATGCGTGGCAGGATCATCGTTGATCATATAAAAAAATGGGTTCCTCCGGTTATACACATTGAATACGCTGACGTTCCAACTTCTGCTCCAACGCTTTTTCTGCTTCGTATGTGTAACCCCGATATCCAGTCGGTGTACATCTGCGGAACGGTAATTATTCCAGTTTTCATACCGGTCAATGGAAGTATGTCCTACACCGGGATCCCATGGCGACGGATTATCAATACCTGCATAGGAGGATACCGGCAGCGTGATAGGCGTGCCTGAATTATAATGCCAGGAAGCGGATAATTCCCAGTGTTTACCAAGGCGCTGCATCAGCACCAGCTCCAGGTCGTGACGCTGATCGTATTTGTAAGGATAGATCTTATCATTGTTGATGCCCGGGAAACGGCGTGTAGACCAGGATAAGGTATACCCAATCCACCCGGTGGTGCTGCCTTTTTTCTTCTGGAGCATTACTTCCGACCCGTAGCTCCAGCCTTTACCAACTGTCACATTTTCCTCCCAGCGCGCCGGTAACGGTGTAACGATGCTATTACTCTCCTTATTTTCAATCATATTATGCATCGACTTGTAATACCCTTCCAGCGTAAACTCATACTTTCCGTTAGCAGAAGTTTTGGCCACTCCGGCTGCTACTTGTTTGGAAAACATGGGGGCCACCCGCTGTGTGGAAGGCACCCATATATCGGTAGGTAACGTGGTGCCATTGCTGGACAACAGGTGGATATACTGGTTCATATGCGTGTAGGCGGCCTTTACTGCCCAATTGCGTGGCAATACATAACGCAGGCCCAATCGTGGTTGCAGTGAATAGTAAAAGCGCCCTTCCACCAGGAAAGCAGATGCATGTACACCGATATTGGTAAACAGGTTTGCTCCCAGCTGCCAGTCATCCTCCGCATATATCGACAATTCTGCGCCGGTAACCCGTATAGACGATGCCAATGTATCCAGTGGTTTTACAGGGCTGCCCTTATCCTGGAAAGAAGAATTACCAGGTTTGAAGTAATGCATGGTAGTGATAGCACCAAACCTGATGGCATGTTTGGGATTAGGCCGGTAGTCAAAATCTATCCTTCCACCGCTGTTCTCCATCCTGGAGCTATACTTTCCATATACGTTGGATAATTCGCCGGTGCCAGGCAACTGGTACCGATGTTCGTATTGTGTAAGAAAAGAATATTGGGAGTAGTTCAGGGTGATATTGGAAAACAGCCGCGGGCCATAAATATGATTCCAGCGCAGGGCTGCAATGGTGTTACCCCAGCCCATCTGGAATTTGGAGTTTTCCAGGTTTAAACCTGACGGGTTGCCGGAACCAGTATTGTCGGTGGTTGTTTGCTTCAGCAGCAAGTTGTCTTCTCCCTTATAGAAACTAAGAAACAGCCGGTCCTTTGGTGAAAAAATATGATTCACTTTTGCATTGATATCATAAAAGAAGGCTTTGAAATCACCTCCGGCCCCAAGGGTATTATCCGACTTCAGCGCTGCATTCAGCAACAGGTCGGGATAGGAGCGCCGGGCCGATACAATAAAAGAAGTTTTATCTTTTATAATAGGGCCCTCTAGATTGAATTTAGCGGCTATAAGTCCTATCGATACATCCCCATGATATGCTTTCATATCACCTTCCTTCATCGCAATATCCACTACAGAAGATAACCTTCCGCCAAAACGCGCGGGGAAAGCGCCTTTATACAAATCGGTAGTTTTTACCACGTTGGCGTTCAGCAAGGAATACACCCCGAAAAAATGTGAGAAATTAAATACCGGCGTACCATCCATCAGCACCAGGTTCTGATCCGGGCTACCTCCTCTTACATAGAGTCCGCCTGCGCCGTCCATACCACTGCTTACGCCAGGTAAAGACTGCAGTGTACGCATCACATCTACTTCCCCCAGCAGCTGAGGCATGGCCTGTAACTCAGTGGAAGACAGGGTAACCTTACTCATCTGTGTTTGTTCCTGTAATTTGGTTTTCTCCTTTCCACTGATCACCACTTCCCTGAGGCTCCCTAACGGCTGCAAGTTAATAGTCAGCAGCTGATCGCCCTTCAGTGATACGGGTTGTAAATAGGGTCTATAGCCAATATAGGAAATCACCAGGTTATTGGAATCCCTTACCGTTGTTAAGCTGAAAAAACCGTATTGATTGGTAGTGGTGCCCTGTTTTAGTCCAGGTGCATATACGGTAGCGCCGATAAGCGTTTCCCCGCTTACAGCATCCTTTATATAACCACTGATGGTGCGGGTGCTGCGCCTGGCATGCGATAATACTACCTGGTCGCCTACCCGGGCAAACCTGATATCATCGGGGGCAAACAGATCTTCCAGTAGTTTTTTTAGTCGCTGGTTATGGGCTGTTAACGTAACTTTCCGGGATAAACTGACAAGTTCCCTGCTATATGAAAAGTGAATGCCATATTCCTTTTCCAGCAATGCGCATACCGCCTCTATTGGCTGGTCCTTTACTATTACCGTTACTCTTGTTTGCCAGTCCCACCCAAAAACATTCAGGGGGAAACATAATATAAATATTCCCGTCAGCAGTTTTCCGGCTAACGACATAGATTACGAGATTGAGAGGTGACAGTGGAGCTATTAGCCATTAGCTTTTAGCTTTTAGTAAATGCAGCGAAGACCTTCCTTTATGATCTTCGCTGCATTTACTAAAAACTAAAAGCTAATGGCTAACGGCTATTTCAATTTATATTGCCGATTGTTTATTTTTTCATAACCCGCATTCAACATCAGTGCCAGGGTTTTGATCACATCGTCTGTGGATTCTCCTGTAAAGTCAGCGCGAACGGGCAGTTTAAGCAGATCGGTATCGGCTACTTCCACCTTGATATCATACACTTCTGTAATGGTATGCAATACTTCTTCCAGCGGTGTGTTTGTAAAGGACAATGATCTCGTTCCCATATCAGTAACGTGGGAAGCTATACGAAATGCAGGACGACTATTGTCTGTTTGCAACAGCATCCCATCGGTCAGCACCACACTATCTTTTTTATCATGATCTATCACCATTACCTTACCACTGCTCACATGTACTTTGAGCGTAGCAGAGCCGGGCTGATAATTGATCATAAACCGGGTACCCAGTACTTTTACATCGGTTCGGCCCAGGGTGATTACAAATGGATTGTCGGCGCTGCCGCTTACATCGAATGAAGCGGTACCGGTAAGACTCACCTTCCTGTTATGGTTGTTAAAGCCCCTGGCTACTTCCAGCCGGGAAGCAGCAGATAACTGCACACTGCTGCCATCCTGCAGGGTAGCCTTTACAGGGCCTGCATATATTTGCTGCGGCTGATGGCCTACCAGGAACCACCAGCCGGCTCCAAATGCCACCAACAGTACGGCTGCAATTTTCAGCCAGAGGAAACGGTTTTTCGGCCTGATAGCTATCAATACCGGTTTCTCATCCATTTTTCCGCTGAGCTGTGACCAGGCGGTATCGGTATCTGCAGCTACGGCTTTTTCGTTGGCCGCGGCGGTATCGAGTACCTTGGCCAGTGAACTGAGCAGCGCGGTGTTACCGGGGTCTATGTCTTTCCAATCTTCCACCCACGCGCGCTCTTCCGCATCTGCTTCATTCAGCAGATACTTGCAGAGCAAGGTGTACAGTGCCTCATCGGGCATTGCTTCGTTGGGTAAAGATGGTGTCATCAGTTGTTGTAAGTTTTACAGTCGCCGCCATCCGGCGTTTATACAAATAAGACGCAGGGAAAACACTGATGCCCCCATGCGCCCTGAAACTTTTTTTAAAACAAAAAACCCGTCAGTAGCGGCAGGTATTCTTTCAGCTCCTGGTGCAGGATCTTTAGCGCCTTTCCCATCTGATTTTCAACCGTTTTCACGGAAATATTCATGGCAGAGGCGATCTCCGCATATTTCATGTTCTGCTGGCGGCTGAGTACAAATACCTCCCGGCAGCGCTCCGGTAAGCGATCCAGTGCCTGACGGTATAGCCGCTCCAGTTCCTTTACCTCTTCCCCCGCGCCTGTTGTGGTTTCCTTTACCTTCCCATAACCGGTCTCCTTTTCTGAGCGCACAACATCCTTCCGCCATTGGCTAATGGCTGTATTACGGATAGCGGAAAACAAATATGCTTTTACAGGGCCCGTAATAGTGATCGTTTCCCGTTTCTCCCACAAACGCAGGAATACCTGTTGTACAATCTCCTCCGCTACATGAGAATCCCCCGTGTAGTGAGTAGCAAAGGCCAGGCAGTGAGCATGGTTTTCCCTGAATAATGCTTCAAATGTTTGAAGTTCCAGCATGATGAGCAGCAAATATAGGCAGGTTTTATTTTATTTCTAAAATTCACGCCCTATGTAAAAATCTTTGCGTACAAATACTCAAAAATGCCCGCTGCGGCCATTTTATGAAAATCGAATAGGGGGTAAACCCTACTTCATGCGTCTGGAGAAACACAAAAATCACATAAAAGCTAGTTATCTTTGTCCCCGCAATGTACAACCTGATCAAAAAATTCCTTTTCCGCTATCCGCCGGAAAGTATTCACCACAGCGTAATGCGTGGTATGAAGACAATATATTCCCTGCCACTGGGCAAATCCCTTCTGAACGCCTTTTGTGGCGTAAAAACCAGGGGACTGGAACGTGAAATTTTCGGGCTGAAATTTTCCAACCCGGTAGGACTGGCAGCAGGCTTTGATAAAGACGCCAAATACATTGACGAACTGGCCTGCCTCGGCTTCGGATTTGTAGAAATAGGCACGGTAACGCCGCTGCCCCAACCGGGAAACGAGCAACCCCGTTTGTTCCGATTACCTGAAGACAAAGCCCTCATTAACCGCATGGGCTTTAACAACGAAGGAGCGACCGCCGCTGCCAAACGCTTACAGCGCAAAAAATCCAATATCATCGTGGGCGGTAACATCGGGAAGAATAAAATCACCCCGAATGAAGACGCCGTAAGCGACTACGAGAAATGTTTTCATGCACTGTACGATGTAGTCGATTATTTCGTGGTAAATGTAAGCTCTCCCAATACGCCTAACCTGCGTGCCTTACAGGAAAAAGAGCCGTTAAAACAACTGCTGCATCACCTGCAGGTATTAAATACACAGAAACCCAGGCTTAAACCTATCCTGCTTAAAATAGCACCGGATCTGACTACCGAGCAATTGGATGATATCATTGAAATTGTAAAGGAAACCCAACTGGCCGGTATTGTGGCTACCAATACCACCATCAGCCGGGCAGGATTAAAAACGCCCGCAGCGGAAGTAAATGATATCGGCGCAGGCGGTCTTAGCGGACTCCCGGTAAAACGGAAGGCCACAGAAGTGATCCGTTACATTCATACCAACAGTCAGGGTACCATCCCCATTATAGCGGTAGGTGGTATTTTCACTGCGGAAGACGCACAGGAAAAACTGGATGCCGGCGCTTCCCTGGTACAGGTATATACCGGCTTCATTTATGAAGGTCCGGCCATTGTAAAAAAGATCTGTGCCGGACTGCGTCCCTAACATCGCATCATCTCTATCTATTCAACCTATATGGAACAGCTTCTCACAGCAGAATCGCTTATTAGTTTACTGACATTGGTGCTCATGGAAATCGTACTGGGCATAGACAATGTCATCTTTGTTTCTATTGTACTAAACAGGTTAACCCCTGATAAAAGACCCGCAGCCCGCCGCGTATGGATGTTTGCCGGTATGGCCATCCGTATCGTGCTGTTGCTTTGCATCGGGTACATCGTAAAAGCGGTACATCCCCTGTTCAGCATCGGTGGTCATGGCTTCAGTCTGCGCGACCTTATCATGCTGGGTGGCGGTATCTTCCTGCTGATTAAAACCACGCTCGAAATCCACCACAAGCTGGAAGGAGACGAAGAGACAGCGGAACTTGGCAAACCAGGTAAGCCCGCCGCCTCCTTTATGAACATCGTTGGACAAATTATCCTGATAGACACCGTTTTCTCATTCGATAGTATCATCACTGCAGTAGGACTGGCAAAACAGGTGCCCATCATGATTGTGGCCGTTATCATTGCCATGATCGTTATGTTCCTTTTTGCGCCCAGGATCAGCGACTTTATCCATAAACACCCCACGCTTAAAATGCTGGCACTTTCCTTCCTGGTGATGGTAGGCGCTATCCTCATCATTGAAGGATGGGATGCAGAGAGTGCACACGACATGCACCTGAAAAACTATGTATACTTTGCAATGGCATTTTCCTTTGGGGTAGAAATGCTGAATATGCGGGTAAGAAAGCCGGCTAAAGGAAAGCCGGTGGAACTGAAGGAACCACACTAGCTATTAGCTCTTAGTAAAATGCAGCGGATTTTTGTCTTACTCAGGATTAGACTGATTTCGCTGATTAAAGGATTTTTTTTATGATTTTTTGATATAAAAAGATTTGGGAAGATTTAGGCGAATTTATCCACCGATATCTTCACAAATCTTTTTAAACTCAAAAAAAATCTTCTAATCAGCGAAATCAGTCTAATCCTGAGCAAGACAAAAATCCGCTGCATTTTACTAAAAGCTGGTTGCAATTATCGCTACTGCCACCATGCCGGCTGTTTCTGTACGCAGCCGGGTATTTCCCAGTGACACCGGCACAAAACCCTGCTCCAGCGCTCCTTTTATTTCGTCGGGTGTAAAATCCCCCTCCGGTCCTATCAATATCAGCGTATCTTTTCCGGGTTGCACTACCTCGTGCAAGGCCTGTTTTTGTTCGGGCAAACAGTGGGCAATCAGCCGCTGTGGATCGTTATAATGCTTGATTACTTTATCAAAGGCCTGCGGCTCCTGCAGGTCGGGCAAATAAAATTGCTGCGACTGCAACATGGCGGACACCAGTATGTTCTGCAACCGTTCCGCTTTTATTTTCTCCTTCTCGGTACGCTGGGTCACCAGCGGGATAATAGTTTGAATACCTATTTCCGTGGCCTTTTCAAGAAACCATTCAATGCGTGACGCATTCTTGGTAAAAGAGATGGCTACACGAAGCGCCCGCGCAGGCGGCGGTACTGTTTCGGTGTCCAGTATGCGTACCACACATTTTTTGCGGTTATCGTCGGTAATATCAGCAGTAAACTTATGCCCACGGCCATCTGCCAGCAATACTTTATCCCCTTTTTCATGACGGAGCACCTGTATACAGTACTTGGAAGTATCCTCGTTCATGGTATAGGTAGTGGCTTCGGGTAATATATCGGGCGCATAAAAAACTGGCAAATCCATACGGTGATGATTATAATGATGATGATCCTGATGTACGAAGATAAGCAGCGCATTCATCAGGTGAGTTACGGGAGGGATTATTGACCCGATAATTTTTTTGTTTTGATGTGAAACCGTATAAACAGCAACACGGAGGCCACCAGTAACCCCAGCAACAGTGCCCACCATACGCCTTCAACGCCATAGCCCAGCTTGATCCCCAGCAGGTAGCCTAAAGGAATACCTAACACCCAGTAGGCCAGCAGTGTAATAACGGTAGGTACCCGCACATCCCCCAGGCCACGCAGGATACCCAATCCAACCACCTGCATACCATCAAACAACTGGAAGAAAGCCGCGATAATCAGCAGTCCCGAGGCAATATGTATCACTTGCGGATCCTGGATATAGAAAGAAGGTAGCAGGCGGTTACCCAACGTAAACAACAATGCGGCTCCTCCCATCAGTAACAATACCATGTGGTAGCTGGCTATAGCCGATAAACGCAGTGCGCCAAAGTCCTTTTTGCCAAAATTATTACCGCTTTTGATACCGGCAGCAGCAGAAATACCGCTGGCCATCATATAGGTCATGGCTGCCAGGCTCAATGCGATCTGGTGAGCAGCCAGCTCTGCAGCCCCCATCCAGCCTACCATTACAGCGGCTCCGCTGAATGCGCTCACTTCAAAAAGATATTGCATGGCCACCGGGGTACCGATCCCCAGTATTTTTTTGACGGCGGCAGCCTGCAGGTTTTTAAATCCGAATGATTGCAGATAAGGTTTAAACCGTGGCGCCCTCAATACATACAAGGTCATGGTAATACCCATAATCAACCTGTCGGTAAACGTGGCAATTCCCACACCGATTACTCCCAGCCGGGGCATCCCGAACAAGCCATATACCAGTGTAATCCCGATAATAATATTAATCACGTTTCCAATAATACTGATGTTCATTGCCTGACGCGTAAAACCGAGTCCTTCGGCAAACTGCTTAAAAGAAAGGAACAACATCAGCGGTATAAAGGAAAATCCGAGATAACGCAGGAAAGGTCTTGCCTGCTCGGCTACATCGGCCTCCTGGTGAAGAAAGGATAAATGGCTGGAGCCGATATAAATAACGGCCGACAACAATATCCCCACCACCATATTGATGATCAGGCTATGGCTCAGCAAAAAACCGATGGCGCTTTTATTTCCACGACCGTTCTCCTGGGCAATCAGCGGAGTAAGGCCATAAGACATGCCTATGCCCGCTACCATAAAAACGGAAAACAAACCATTTCCCAGCGACACCGCTGCCAGCGGTACCTTACCGGTATGCCCAATGATAATACTGTCTGATAACGCCACCAAAGTATGGCCTAACTGGGAGATGACTACGGGGTAGGCTAAACTGAAATTATCTTTATAGTGGGTTTTATATTTTCTGTAGAGGTAGTTCATGGCAGCTGTTAGCCGTTAGACAAATGCAGCGAAGATCATGTGATGACCTTCGCTGCATTTGTATTATAGCTAAAGTTAATGCGTTATTATTATTACTAAAAACTTGATTTCCGTTGTAACTTTTTATATTGTCCCTGACTGTTAGAACGGCGCATCCTCGAAACCTTCGTCGAAGTTCATATCGTTCATTTTGGATCCTTTCTGTATATACAGTTTTGCTTCGTCGTTGCCGCCGCCACCTTGTGGTGAGCGACTGATACCTGCGAAAGGACTACCGCCACCACCTGGATTGTCAATGCTGCCATCATCCTCAAAACGCTGAAACTCAAGTACAGCCCTAAGTCTGATGGTATCCAGCTGACCATTACGGTGTTTGGCTATACGAACGTGGGTTTCACCTTTATTGGATTCGCCCATTTCATTGGTGTTAATTTCGTAGTATTCCGGACGATAAAGGAACATTACCATGTCGGCATCCTGCTCGATGGCGCCCGATTCACGGAGATCGCTCAACTGCGGCATCTTGTTCCCGTCTTTACGTTTTTCCACATCACGGCTCAACTGCGACAAGGCGATCACCGGTACCTGTAACTCTTTTGCCAATCCTTTAAGGTCACGGGAAATTTTACTGATTTCCTGTTCACGGTTGGAGCCTTTACCATCGCCACCGCCGCTCATCAGCTGCAGGTAGTCGATGATGATAACACCTACGCCGTGGTTATGTACCAGCCTGCGGCATTTGGCGCGCAGCTCAAAGATGTTGAGGGCCGGGGTATCATCAATGAAGATAGGGGCTTTTGCCAGGCGTTCAATACCATGGGTCATCAGCTTCTTCATTTCATACTCTTCCAGTTTACCACGGGAAATCTTTTCAAGCTTTATTTCTGACTCGGCCGAGAGAATACGTTGTACAATCTGGCCGGACGACATTTCCAATGAGAATACCGCTGCTCCTTTCGGGAAGCGGGGGTGAAGGGCCGCATTACGCGCCAGGTTCAGCGCAAAAGCAGTTTTACCCACAGAAGGACGGGCCGCTATGATGATCAGATCCGTAGACTGCCAGCCATAGGTAACCTTGTCCAGTGAAGGGAAGCCCGATGGCACCCCCGTAATATCATCGCCTTTGTTACGCAAATCCTCGATACGCTTCATGGTATTTACCAGTACACGGTCGATGGAATCATAGTTTTTACGAAGGTGATTGTTGGTAACTTCAAAGAGTTTAGATTCAGCACTATCCAGCAGGTCAAATACATCGGCCGTGTCTTCATAAGATTCCGTCAGGATTTCACCGGAAATACGGATCAGTTCACGCTGAATAAATTTCTGGAGGATAATACGGGCGTGTGCTTCAATATTAGCGGAAGACACCACCATATTCGTCAGCTTCATCACGGTAAAAGGGCCACCTATCTGTTCCAGCGAACCCATTGACTTGAGCTCTTCTGTTACCGTGAGGATATCTACCGGCATTGACTTTCCGGCCAGGCGGGTCATGGCGCTAAAAATAATCTGGTGTGCTTCTACGTAAAAACACTCCCCTTTTAATATCTCGATGACGGAGTCAAAAGCTCCCTTTTCCAGCATTACGGCTCCCAAAACAGCTTCTTCCAATTCTTTAGCCTGTGGTGGTATCTTGCCATACACCAAGGATGACACATCAATGGACGGCTTCCTGCGCACATTGCGGTCCTTCTTAAGATTGAGATCCATTTATGGTTAGTGTATTAAAAAAAGTTAATAAAAGGTTACTGTCAATGGGCCTTTCCAGTTGTTTTTACAATCGATATCTGCATTTTCCTGCATTCTTCAGGGTGATAGCAACGTTAAGAAATTGTAAACTTTTGCAAGCCGTACAAACTAAGGTAAAGGCATTTTTTTGATTAACACCCCTCCCTTCGTTATTAAATTTATTAAGCCTCATACACAGGTTATCCACAAGCATTTTGTCAGTTATCCACTGACAAGACTATGGTTATCCACCAAAACAACAGAAATACCCATGCGAAGGTCCGATTATTCACACACATTGTGTAAAAAGATTTTCCACATGCTGCAAAAACACCGCACCATGGCCGGATCAGCTATAAAAAGCAAGCGAAAAACGATCAGCGGAAAACAACAAGCAGCTGTCTGCCACCTGCGCTTTCGCCTTTCCCCATGCGCTTTTTGCTTTATGCTTTCCGCTTTATCCGCTTTATTCCTAACTTTACGCCACTTATATAAACCGAGCAGATAAATGACGATTTCATACAACTGGCTATGTGATTATTTACCGGTGAAGCCTGCACCGGAGGAACTGTCTACCATTTTAACCAGGATTGGACTGGAGGTAGAAAGCCTGGAAAAATTTGAAGCTGTAAAGGGAAGTCTGGCTGGATTGGTGATCGGAGAAGTACTGACGGCAGAAAAGCACCCCAATGCAGACAAACTGCGACTCACCACTGTTAACACGGGCAACGGCGAGCCTTTGCATATTGTATGCGGCGCGCCTAACGTAGCTGTAGGACAGAAAGTAGTAGTAGCTCCTATCGGCGCCACCATTTATCCGCTGGGCGGAGAGCCCCTGACCATGAAAAAAGCAAAGATCCGTGGTGAAGAAAGCCAGGGGATGATTTGCGCTGAAGACGAAATAGGGCTGGGCAACAGCCACGACGGAATCATGGTACTGGATGCCTCCCTGCAACCCGGCACCCCTGCCAGTGAAGTGTTTAAACCAGCCAACGATTATATCTTCGAGATAGGACTTACCCCTAACCGCATGGATGCCATGAGCCATATCGGCGTGGCAAAGGATGTATGCGCCTTCCTCAACAACCTGGAACATACACACAAATACCAGGTACAGCTGCCGGAAATAAAGGCCCTGCCCACCGCAGCCGCTCCGTTATCCATCAGCGTTACCATCGAAAATACGGATGCCTGTCCCCGTTATGCCGGTATATCCATTACCGGTATACAGGTAGCTCCTTCCCCTGAATGGCTGAAAAGCAAGCTGACAGCCATCGGTGTTCGTCCTATTAATAATATTGTGGATATCACCAATTTCATCCTGCATGAAACTGGCCAGCCTTTACATGCGTTCGACGCCAATGCCATCAAAAGCAATACGGTGGTAGTGAAAAACCTGCCGCAGGGTACTCCTTTCGTAACGCTCGATGAAAAAGAAAGAAAACTGGACGCCACAGACCTTATGATCTGTAACGGTGCAGGTGAAGCGATGTGTATTGCCGGCGTATTTGGCGGTTTACATTCCGGTATATCCGATACCACACAAAATGTTTTCCTGGAAAGCGCATTTTTCAGCGCCGGTGGTATCCGGACCACTTCATTCCGCCATGGGCTCCGCACAGACGCGGCTTCCCGCTTTGAAAAAGGCGTGGATATCTCCAATGTGGTATTTGCCCTGCAACGCGCAGCCGATCTCATTTGTACATTCTGTGGCGGTAAAGCCGCTTCCGATATTATAGATGTGTACCCGTCTGTAAAAGTGAAAACACAGGTAGAAACTACGTATAGCTATATTCGTAAACTCAGTGGCAGTAACTATCCGGCCGATAAGATCAAAAACATCCTGCGTAGCCTGGGCTTTGATATACTGTCCGAATCAGCAGAGGGCCTTCGTGTATCCGTACCGTTCAGCAAACCGGATATCAGCCTGCCGGCTGACCTGGTAGAAGAAGTGATGCGGATCGACGGACTCGACAACATTGAGATCCCATCTAAAATATCCATTTCACCTGCCCTTTCCGTTCAGCCGGATGCCGAAAGCATCAAGGAAAAGATAGCCAATTACCTGGCCGGTAATGGGTTCAATGAAATTTTCACCAACTCTATCACTAACAGCAAATACTATACGCCGGAAGTGCTGGAAACAGCAGTAAAGATGATGAACAGTCTCACCGTAGAACTGGATATCATGCGCCCTTCCATGCTGGAAACCGGCCTGGAAAGCATTGCCCATAACCTGAACCGCAAAAACGAGGACCTGCTCTTCTTCGAATTTGGAAAAACCTACCAGGTACTGGAAAAGGGTTATGGTGAAAATAATCACCTGGTATTGTATCTGACAGGCAAACAAACTGCTGAAACCTGGATGCATAAGAGCAGCCCGGTAGATTTTTACTTCCTGAAAGGGTTTGTGATCAATATCCTCCGGCAGCTGGGCTATAAACAGCTTACCTGGGCAGAAAGCGCCGGAACCGGCTTGCAGCCGTCCTGGGAAATTAAAGTAAAAAACCAGGTGGTAGTTACCCTCGGAGGCGTTGCTGCAGCGAAACTGAAGCAGTTTGATATCAGGCAACCGGTTTGGTTCGCCACCTTTAACTGGGATAAAATACTGGGACTATTGCAAAAAAGTGATAACTTTTACAAAGAAATCCCACGTTTCCCGGCAGTTCGCAGGGACCTGGCACTGGTACTCGACAAACAGGTGAAGTTTGCCGCAGTAGAAACAGCCGCCAGGGGCGTGAAATCCGGTCTGTTACAACAGGTAAATCTGTTTGATGTATTCGAGAGCGAAAAACTGGGTAGTAATAAAAAGTCTTACGCCGTAAGCTTTACTTTCCTGGATCCTCAGAAAACACTTACCGACAAAGAGATTGACGGAGTAATGGACAAACTCATCAAAACATTTGAAACACAGTTACAGGCAGAAATTAGAAAATAAGATACTGAAAGATGGTTCTGGAGCAATACATTCAACGCGTTGAAGAAAAATTGCAACTGCTGGTAAAAAAACTCCAACAGCTGCAGGCGGAGAATGTATTGCTGAAGGATGAAGTCAAAATACAACAACAGGAGCTGCAACAGCAGCAACAGTCGTTACAAAGCCTGGAGGAAAGACTGCAATTGATGAAAATTGCGTCCACCGCCCAGGGAGGTACCACCATAGCAGCAGAAGATGAAGCTTTCAAAAAGGAGATCCGCGGCAAAATCAATGACTATATCAAAGAAATTGACCGCTGCATCGCCCTGCTGAACAGCTGACCTAAAATCATAGATCATGGAACAACTCATTCCTATCAACATAATAGTGGCAGACCGCTCTTACCGGATCAAGATAAAACCGGAAGAAGAAGCGGAAGTTCGTCGTATTATGAAAGAAGTGAATGAGAAGATTGTCGATTTTAAGACTTCCTATGCAGGGAAAGACCTGCAGGATTATATCGCTATGGCCCTTATCATGTACGCCACACACCCTGTAACCAGCGGCGGTAAAGCCCAGGCGAGCACTGCGCCCTTTTTGCAGGAGAAGCTGGAAAAGCTGGAAGAAATTATCAACCAGGCACTGGGTTGATCACCTTACCCATTGCTAAACAATGAATTAGCTAATTGGCTAATTATCACGTATCAAAGACGCTTTAACTGCTATTTTTTTGTATTTTCGCGGGTCAGTTCTCGCCCCTGTTGTGTTTTAGCAGCAATATGGGTATGAGGATACTACATAAATCAAGTATAAATAATTCATATGGATGTTACACTTATCACGACAATAGCTGCAGTAGTGGCATTGATCATTGGGATTGTGCTAGGTAAGGTGATTTTTGCCAAAAATACGCAGCATAAAATAGATGAAGCTGAGGCACAGGCGAAGAAAATCATAGCAGATGCACAGATTAGTGCGGAAAATCTCAAGAAAGACAGGCTGCTGGAAGCAAAAGAAAAATACCTGCAATTAAAGAGCGAGTACGAAAAAGATGTACTGCAGCGTAATCAGAAACTGGGAGAGTCGGAAAGCCGCATCAAACAGAAAGAGCAGGCCCTCAACCAGAAAAACGAGCAGATCCAGAAACAATTAAACGAAAACGACGCGATCAAGGAAACCCTGAACCGTCAGATGGAACTGGTCACCATCAAGCGTACTGAACTGGAAAAACACCAGGAGGAGCATATCCGCCGCCTTGAAAAAGTAGCCGGCCTTACCGCAGAAGAAGCCAAACACCAGCTGGTGGAAAGCCTGAAAGAAGAAGCCCGCTCGCAGGCCCTCTCTCATATACAGGAAATCATTGAAGACGCTAAATTAAAAGCGAACAAGGAAGCCAAAAAAATCATCATACAATCTATTCAGCGTACTGCTGCAGAGCAAACCATTGAAAACACCATTACGGTATTTACCCTGGAAAGTGATGAAATAAAAGGTCAGATCATTGGTCGTGAAGGCCGTAACATCCGCGCCATCGAAGCGGCTACGGGTGTGGATCTGATTGTAGACGATACCCCTGAAGCCATTGTGCTTTCTTCCTTCGACCCCTTGCGCCGCGAAATTGCGCGTTTATCCTTACAGCGCCTGGTACAGGATGGTCGTATCCACCCTGCCCGTATCGAAGAAGTAGTAGAAAAAACAAAGAAACAACTGGAAGAACAGGTAATGGATATTGGTGAAAGAACCGTGATAGAACTCGGTATCCATGGCTTGCATAAAGAATTGGTTCGTCTTGTAGGTAAAATGCGTTTCCGCTCTTCCTACGGGCAAAACCTGCTCATGCACTCCAAAGAAACCGCTAATCTGTGTGCGGTGATGGCTGCTGAGCTGGGCTTAAACCCTAAACTCGCCAAACGTGCCGGTTTACTGCACGACATTGGTAAAGTACCTGATGAAGAAACTGAGCTGAGCCACGCCCTGCTGGGCGCCAAGCTCGCCGAAAAATATGGTGAACACGCAGCGGTAGTCAACGCTATCGGCGCTCACCACGATGAAATGGAAATGCAGTACGTTATTTCCCCGATTGTACAGGCTTGCGATGCTATCAGCGGCGCCCGTCCCGGTGCCCGCCGTGAAATCATGCAGAGCTACCTGCAACGTATCAAAGATCTCGAAAACCTGGCCCTGGCTCACGACGGTGTGGAAAAAGCCTACGCTATCCAGGCTGGTAGAGAACTGCGTATCATCGTAGAAAGTGATAAAGTGTCTGATGGCGACGCAGATCGTTTATCATTCGAAATAGCCAATAAGATACAAACAGAAATGCAGTATCCTGGCCAGATTAAAGTGACGGTTATCCGTGAAAAAAGAGCGGTGAATATCGCCAGATAATTTTCTGATTTAGAAATCCAGGAAATTGACCTTATATTGGAGTCCTCCCCGCCACAGCGGGGGGGATTTTTTTTACCCGTCAACTAAACTTCATTCAATAAACCCGATAATCGCTAAATGCAGTGTTATGAAAAAAACCTTTGTTAAATTCCTGCTGGGGGCTGCCTTGTTACTCGGCACCGGCAGCGCGTTTGCGCAAAAATCACAGTCGTTGTTCAATGGCAGGAACCTGGACGGCTGGAAAATCTATGGTACAGAAAAATGGTATGTGGAAAATGGTGAATTAATCTGCGAAAGCGGTCCGGATAAAGAATACGGCTACCTCGGCACCGATGGTCAATACAAAGATTTTGAGCTGACCGTTCAATTCAAGCAGGAAGCCAATGGCAACAGCGGTGTATTTTTCCATTCTTCTCTGGAGGGTACCAAAATTACTGGCTGGCAGGCTGAAGTAGCGCCTCCGAACATGCATACCGGCGGTATCTACGAATCTTACGGTCGCGGATGGCTGATACAACCCGATAAGGAAAAAGAAAAATACCTGAAAATGGGCGAATGGAATACCATGAAAGTAAGGGTACAGGGAGATAACGTTACCACCTGGCTCAACGGACAGGAAATGATCACCCTGAAAGATGCAAAAATCGGCGCCGCCAACGGCCAGATTGCATTACAGATCCACTCAGGTGGCGGTATTAAGGTAAGATGGAAAAACATCAAGCTGAAGCCCCTGAAATCATAAATCAATCCAGGGAATGCACTTTACTGATAAAGTCATATTCATTACCGGCGCCAGCTCAGGGATAGGCCATGAGCTGGCGCTTTTGCTGGCAAAAGAAAAGGCCAGGCTCATCCTGGCCGCCCGTAACCAGGCCGCCCTGGAAGCTGTACGCAACGAATGCCTGTTGCACACGCCCTTCTGCGAAATACTATTAATGGATGTGACAGATGAAACCCAGGTAAATGAAGGCGCCCAAAGGGCCTTACAATTTTTTGGGAAGATCGATGTACTTGTAAATAATGCCGGCGTTACCCAGCGGTCCAAACTGATCGATACCTCCGTGGCCGCCGTACGGCAATTGATGGAGGTGAACTTTTTTGGCGCCGTGATGCTCACCCAGGCGCTGTTACCTCACTTCAGGGCACAGGGAGGCGGACAAATCATTGTTGTCAGCAGTATGGCGGGCTTAATGGGATATCCCTGGCGCTCCGGTTATAATGCCTCCAAACACGCGCTGCAGGGCTATTTTGAAACCCTGCAGACCGAACAACCTATTCCCTGTTTATATACCACCATTGTGTGCCCGGGCCGGGTACATACCCCCATCACCTTTGCTGCCATTACGGCCAACGGCGAGCCTTATGGTAAAATGGACCCCAAACAAACAAAAGGATTATCTGTTACCTACTGCGCACAACGTATTCTAAAGGCGATGCGTAAACGAAAAAAACTGGTGCTGATTGCAAGGGAGGAAAGAATACTGTTGTGGTTTAAAAGATATTTTCCCCCACTCTTTTACCTGATTGCGCGCAAAGGGAATTAATTTGCAGCAAATTCAACAACGTATGGATCTGTTACTTCAACAAATAGCAGCTGCTACCAGCTTCCTGCAATCCTTTCCCTTTGAACAACCCCGCGTAGGCGTAGTACTGGGAACAGGCCTGGGCGAACTCGTGAATCATATCAGGATCGCGCATACCATTCCCTATCAACAGATCCCACATTTCCCGGAATCGACGGTAGAATCGCATAAAGGACACCTGATACTGGGACATATCGGCATCACGCCGGTAGTAGCCATGCAGGGCCGCTTTCACTACTACGAAGGCTATACGATGCAGCAAATCACCTTTCCTGTTCGTGTGATGAAAGCCATGGGTATTCAACAGCTTTTGCTCAGTAACGCCGCGGGCGGCATGAATCCTTCGTTTAAAAAAGGTGATCTCATTCTGCTGGAAGATCATATTAATATGCAGCCGGAAAATCCGTTACGCGGCCTGAATGCACCCGCCTACGGTCCCCGTTTCCCCGATATGAGCCGCCCTTACAATCCCGCGCTGGGTGAACAATTGAAAGCTACTGCCATTTCATTGGGGACTACATTAAAAGGCGGTGTATACGTGTCCGTTATGGGGCCTAACCTGGAAACAAGAGCCGAGTATCGCTTCCTCCGTATGATTGGCGCTGATCTCGTAGGTATGAGTACCGTACCGGAAGTAATTGTAGCCAACCAGCTGGAACTCCCCTGCGCGGCCGTTTCCGTGGTAACTGATGAGTGTGATCCCGACAATCTGCATCCCGTTTCTATAGAAGAAATTATTGCTGTAGCGGGTAAAGCAGATAAACTGCTGAGCAGCCTTTTTGCCGGTGTAATAGCGACGCTGTAATATAAAAAGCAACGGCTGCACCCACAGGGCACAGCCGTTGCTTTTATAACCAGTATGGTAATATGTTATTTCCAGAAGCCCTCATCTTCGTCATCATCTTCCTTATCGTCCTCTTCCTCCTCTTCTTTTTTCTTATCCTCTTCCTCCTCTTCTTCTTTCTCATCATCGTCCGCTTCACCTCCGCCAATTACCAGTAGCTTTTCTCCCATGATGTCTTCCATCCTGTCATCCGGATCCTCATCGCTGTCATCATCATCTTCTTCTTCATCTTTATCATCCTCGGTTGTTTCAGCTTCCGTTACGTCTGTTTCTTCCGTTTTTATATCATTTCCGGAGATGCTATCCTCTACAATGCCATCCGGATCTTCGTCCGTTTCCTCTTCGTTTTTATCCTCCTCCTTCTTTTCTTCCTCTTCATTTTCTTCTTCCTTATCCACTTCCTCCTCTTCGGTTGTGAGTTCTTCGTTTACCTCCTCTATAATATCATCAAACCGAACAATTTCATCATCAGGCTCTACTTCTTCATCTTCTGATGCGGGTGGTTCTTCTTCCGGTGAGCTAAGGGTATCCAGTTGATGCTCAGGATCCAGTAGTTCGCCATCTTCAGACACCATGAGGGGATGGGCAGTTTCTGTTTCGGTTTCAGGCTCGGGGGTATGGCTGCTGTGTTCACCACGGCCCAGGGTAGCTGTTTCATCGTTGATAAGGGTAGGTTGCACCATTTCTTCATCAAACAACTCCTTGAGTTTTGGCAGGTCGGCCACGGAGCTGAGACCAAAATAGTCCATAAAGGAACGGGACACGGCATAAAGCAGTGGTTTACCGGGCAGGTCTTCGCTACGGCCGGTAATAACAATCAGTTCCTTTTCCAGGAGCTTTTGTATAGAATAATCGGTGCTTACACCACGGATATATTCTATTTCTCCTTTGGAAATAGGCTGCCGGTAGGCAATGATGGCCAGTGTTTCGAGAGCGGCTGTTGACAGGCGCTTCAGGAATTTATCACCATTGAGTTGCGCTACGGTCTGATAATAATCTTTTTTGGTAAGGAATTGATAGCCGCCGCCACTGCTACGTACTTCAAATGCATAAAACTCAGAGCTGTATTTTTCCCTGATGGCCTCCATGGCAGCTTCTACCTGATCCAGGTTGGTACGGTCTTCCAGGAAAGCCAGTGCGTTATTGAGCAGATCCACTATTTCCAGCAAAGGCAGCGGCCTGTCGGCTGCAAAAATTAATGCTTCCACGTGCGGGATGATCTGTGATATTTCCATACGTTAACAGGAGGTGTCGATTTACAAAAAAGGTCAAAGACCGAAAATACAGTCTTTGACCCTAATCTGAAAATATTAATTCAGTTGTTGACTTAGTGCTAAAAAATTGCCTTACAGTACTTATCCGGCCAATGCAGCAGCACCGCTCACGATTTCTGTGAGCTCAGTGGTAATGGCCGCCTGACGTGCACGGTTGTAAGAGATTTTCAGGGTACGCAGCATTTCGCTGGCGTTTTCTGTTGCCTTATCCATCGCAGTCATACGGGCGCCATGCTCGGAAGCATGAGAATCCAGGATAGCTTTGAAGAACTGGGTGTTCAGGATCTTAGGCATCAGCTCAGCAATCAGGGTTTCTTTTTCAGGTTCAAAAATGAAGTCTGCTTTCAGGCCATTTTTATCCTGGTTTTCTACCTTTGAAATTGGCAGGAACTGTTCAGAAACAAATACCTGGGTAGCTGCGTTTTTAAATTCGCTGTACACGATTTCAACGGCATCATAGGTGCCATCAATAAACCCGTTCAATGCTACAGCAGCTGCTTCCTTCACGTGATCGAAGGTCAGATTTGCAAAGATCTGCCAGAATTTATCATTTACTTTATATCCGTTCTGTACAAAATGATCGTAACCTTTCTTACCGATCGGCAGAATTTCCACATTGCCCTGCTCAAACTGTTCTGCATACTTTTCGCGGATAACGCGTTTGGCAGTCTTGATCAGGTTAGAGTTGAAGGCGCCGCACAAACCTCTGTCTGAAGTAATTACCACAATCAGTACCTTTTCAACGGAACGTTGCGCCGCCAGCGGCGTATCAATATTGCCTTCGCTGTTGGAAACAATATTCTGCAACATTTCCTGGAGCTTTACAGCATAAGGGCGCATCAGCATGATAGCATCCTGTGCACGTCTTAATTTAGCAGCACTTACCATTTTCATGGCTTTGGTGATCTGCTGACCAGATTGAATAGACTTGATTCGGTTACGAACTTCTTTAAGCTGTCCGGACATATATAAAAATCAATTACGAATTACGAATTATCAATAGCCAATGCAGGGATAGCCTCCTGAATTTGGCTGCAAAGGTAAGCAATGACAGTTTAATTTGAAAATCCGTAGAAAGATAATTTAAACTTTCTTTATATAATTTGTAATCAATTATTTATAAATAAATATTTACTATAGTGTGATACCAGTTCCCAGTACCTGCAAAAAGGCTGCTATCCATTGAGGATGAGCCGGCCATGCCGGAGCTGTTACCAGCTTACCGTCTACTACCGCCTCATAAACGTTTACCGAAACATAGGTACCACCGGCAGCTGTTACCTCCGGCGCCACAGCCGGGTAGGCGGTCAGTTTTTTACCACGTACCACATCAGCAGCAGTAAGGATCTGGATACCATGGCAAACAGCGGCTACCGGCTTATCTTCCACAAAGAAATGTTTTACCAGCTCCAGTACATTCTTATTTAAACGCAGGTATTCCGGCGCGCGGCCACCGGCAATCACCAGCGCATCGTAATCTGCACCCGCCACATCGTTAAAGGTGGCGTTCAGCACAAACCCGTGCCCAGGCTTTTCGCTGTAAGTCTGATCGCCTTCAAAATCATGAATCGCTGTTTTGATCTTATCACCGGCTGCCTTATCAGGGCAAACCGCGTGTACTTCGTGACCAATCATTTGCAGCATCTGGAAAGGAACCATGGTTTCATAGTCTTCCGCATAATCTCCGGTCAATAATAGTATCTTCTTCTGAGCCATAAATTGAGGGTTGTTTTAGAATTAAATATAAGGTTTTTTAGCTGTTAGCCATTAGCTGCTAGCCATTAAAAAATGCAGCGAAGATCACAGTTGATCCTCGCTGCATTTTACTAACAGCCAATGGCTAATGATTAAAAGCTGGTTCGCTGCATTTAATAACAGCTAATGGCTAAACGCTGGCTCAGTATCCCGGGTTCTGTGGGAAGTTATTGGTACTTCTGTCGATCTGATCCTGTGGGATAGGCCGCAATACATGGGTTGGTTTGATGTTATTCCGGGCTTCCTCATTATGCAGTTTTACCCTTTCCAGGAGTTTGTGGGTGCGGGTAAGATCAAACCAACGCATTTGCTCTCCAACCAGTTCCCGAGCCCTTTCATCGAGAATAAAATCAATGTTCATATCTGCAGCAGATACGGTCATCGCATCGTGGTTAGCCTGCGTTTCAGCCGGGGTAGCGCCAATGCGGGCAGACCTCCAGCGGATCACGTTTACCAGATCTGCAGCTTCCTGCTTTTTACCCTGCATCATCAGCGCTTCTGCTTCTATCAGGTAAGTTTCTGCCAGACGCATCGCGATAAAAGGTCTTACTCCGGAAGCCTGGTTATCGGGACGCAGGGCATCCGCAAATTTATTCAGGGAAGGGTATAGCTTTTCTGTGTACAGTCTTGGTGGTACCAGCATATATGGTTTGCTGGCGATCACTGCATCTGAAACATCATACCCGGGCAGGTAAACGGCGGTATCTCCGGCCTTCAGGTTATCGATAGGCGCATTGGTTTTCCACACCGTGGTATAGAATTTTTCGTAGCGCACATCATGTACCCTGTCTTTATACAAAGTATCGATCAGGAATTTTGTAGGTCTGAAACGCTTCCAGGGCGTACCATTGGGCAAATCGCGCTTCATTCCTTTCAACACATCATACTGCATCAGGAAAAAGCGGCAGGCGTTGTTGTCCGGATAACCATAAATCGCATCGGTGGTATATTGTGCAGCGAAAATGGTTTCATCATTATTCTCCTTGCCCTGTGCCCATACCTGTCCAACATCTGTGAGTAATTTAAAACTATAGTTTTTGATTACCATATCGGCGTATTTGGCGGCATTTGCATAATCGTCCGGTTTTGCCTGCGGAGAGGAAGCACGGGTCAGGTATACTCTTGCCAACAGCTGTTCTGCCGCCGGCTTGGTAGCACGGCCCCATTCTGCCTGTGTAGTGGGTAATTCTGCTTCTGCAGCCAGCAGGTCGCTGATCACCGCATCGTAAATAGCGGGCACCGGATCGCGATTTGCTTCTCTTACGATTTCAGTGTTTTCGTGTAGGCGTAAGGGTATGGCGCCAAATAACTGCATCAGCACAAAGTGATAATGCGCCCTGCAAAACTGCGCTTCGGCTACCCCTTTTTTCCTGATGGCTTCGTCCAGGTCAGCAATCTTGCCGGCCCTGTCTATGGCTACGTTACAGGCATTAATGGTTTGATAGAAACTGTTCCACACCTCGCGGACATGATCGTAGCGGGAGTCCAGCTGTGAAGTATACTGACTCGCGTATTTGTAGCTTCCGTCGGAACCATTCGTAGTAATATCGGTACCGGTTTCGGTAAGCGTCATGCCTCTTTCAGTGCTATAAAAATTTCGCATAGACACGTAAGAACCGTTTACGGCTGTTTGAAAACCGGCTTTGGTATTATAGAAATCATCCGTTACGTTGGTGACTATCTTTTCATCAAGCATTTTATTGCAGGAGGTAGCAGCAACGGTCAGCAGCATAATGGCAGGAATTATATATCTCATAACGTTTTCTTTTAAAGATGTTTAATCAGGACCGGTTGATTTTAAAATTTGGCATTTACTCCGAATTGCAACATCCAGGTGGCCGGAGCGTCAATGCCGATTACGTTTACGTCTTCCGGATCCACTCCTTTCCACGTTTGGCGATAAGGCGCCAGGATCATCGGGTTCTTAACACCTACATTCACCCGCAGATCCTGCATACGCATGCGTTTCACCATAGCGTCGGGGAAAGAGTAGTTGAGTGTTACGCTCCTGATCTTAAAGAATGAGCCATCAAAATAGCTAAGCGACTGGTAGTTGCTGGGTCTTTCCTGGTTGGCATTCGGTCTTGGAAAATCGTTGGTTGGATTCGCCGGTGTATTATAGTCAATGTTGAGGTTGTTATAACGGCCAAACAGGGTGTTATAGTTCTGGTAGAAGTCACTTTTGATCATGCTTCCCACGCGTGCAAAGGCAACGATCGACAATTCAAATCCTTTGTAGGAGAAGCGTTGAGTGGTACCAGCCGACCATTTAGGTTCAGGAGATCCCAGGATCTGGCGATCGTTTTTAGCATCGATCAGCGTGTCTTTATTAACATCTTCCAGCCTGATTTCACCAGGTTTTACGTTGTAGAGCTTCGCCAGCTGGGCATCTTTGTCCTGCCATACACCCACCTTTTTAAAGTCGTAGTATACATAGGTAGGCTGACCTACAAACCAGGCATTGCCCACATCGGCAGTTCTGCCGTCACCCAGCGACAGGATTTTCGACCGATTCAGGAACAGGTTAGCATCCATTTTCCAGCTAAATCCATTTGGGTTGTCGATGATAGTGGCGCCCAATCCGAATTCAAAACCGCGGTTCTGGGAGGAGCCCAGGTTCATCAACACTTCGTTAAAACCATTACTGAATGGAAGTGTTTGCGGCATGAGCAGGTCGGTGGTATGTTGGTTATACCATTCCATCACACCGGTGATACGTCCGTTCAGGAATCCGAAGTCAAGACCAATGTCAGTAGAGGTGGTAGACTCCCAGGTGAGGTTTGGATTGCGCAGATCGAGCGGTACAAAGCCCAGTACGCCTTTATTGCCGAAAGAATAAGGAATCCTGCTGAGATTTCCCTGTGTAGCGTACGGATTAATACCGGTGTTACCGATACGGCCGTAGCTCGCACGCAGTTTCAGGTTATCCAGGATATGCTGACCTTTCAGCCAGTTTTCGTTGATCATATTCCAGGCAACTGCTACCGAAGGGAAATAGCCCCATTTTTTTCCCGGTGCAAAACGGGAAGATCCATCTGCGCGCAGGGTGAGTGTAGCCAGGAAGCGGTCGTCATAACCATAGTTCAGACGGCCCATGTAGGAAAGGATAGTCCAGGAACTCAGACCGCTGGTTACGCCGGTTACATTCAGTGACTGCCCCAGGTTATAGTACAGCTGCGTTTCTACGGGTATACCTCTTACGTTGGTGGTAGAAAAGTCGAGGTTCTGACGTTGAACGCTATACAGGCCTGTAAAGCCGATTGAATGTTTTTTGATCTGCTTGTTATAGGTGAGGATGTTTTCGATGGTATACGCCATAGTCGACGCATTTCCTTTGTTAGCCGTAGCATCGCCGCCACCAATCAGCAGGTTGGTATTATTTTTTCCCTGGAAGAGGCCATAGTTATAATGCTGAATATCCGGACCCACATTGAGGCGGTATTTCAAACCATCTATGATCTCTACTTCTGCAAACAGGCTGGTAAAAATGCGGAAACGCTTCATCAGTTCCACACGGTTGCCTGGTACATAATCCAACAGCGGGTTAGGCTGCTGACTATCGCCGGTTGGATAGGTGATCAGTTTTCCGTTATCGTCGTAAGGAGCGGCAATAGGCAACATTTTCAGGGCATTATCTATCCCGTTATAGGTTTCGCCGTTACGTTCGCTGTAGGCACCCAGGAGTGTAGCTCCTACATGCACCCTGTTGCCAATCAGCTGGTCGATACCGAAATTGAAATTATAGCGTTCATAACTTTGCAGTTTCAGCACGCCCTGGTCTTTGAAATATCCAAGTCCAACGGTGTATTTTGTTTTTTCCGTACCGCCGGCTACGCTGAGGGCGTGATTAGTTTGATATCCCGGGGATATCATCAGTTTCTGCCAATCTACGTTAGTTCCTTTTTGAATATTGGCGTATTCAACAGCATTGAATATTTTCTTATCAGATGCATCCGGGTTGGCATCATCGTATTTACCGATGGTGCGATTGGCTTCCCGCCGCATTTCTATGAAGCGTTTGGCATCCATCATGTCTGATTCGCCGAGCTGTTGTACATATCCGTAAGAGCCGCTGTAGGAAACCACGGGTTTACCTTCCTTACCTCTCTGGGTGGTGATGAGCACCACGCCGTTGGCTCCCCTGGAGCCATAGATGGCTGTTGCGGAGGCATCTTTCAAAATATCCATCGATTGTATTACTCCCGTACCGATATCGCTGAGGCTTCCTGCGTAAGGAATACCGTCTACCACGTAGAGTGGGTCGTTACCGGCCCTGAGAGAGCGGCTACCGCGGATACGCACGGTGGGCTCATCGCCGGGTTTGCTGCTGTTGTTAAGTACTTCCACCCCTGGTGCACGGCCCTGTAAAGCCTGTTGGGGGTTGGTTACCGGCACATCCTGGATCGATTTTGTGCCTACCGATGAAATGGCGCCGGTTACGTCTTTTTTCTTCTGCTGGCCATATCCGACCACTACAATTTCTTCGAGTTTTTTTCGGTCTTCGGCCAATACAATTGATACTACTTTGCGGCCATTCAGCGATTCTTCATGTGAGGTAAATCCAATAAAAGTGAATACCAGTGTGGCATTGTCGGGTTCTTTTACCTGCAGGCGGTAATGACCTTTTACATCGGTTTGTGTACCCGTGTTTTTGCCTTTGATGGAAACCGTAACGCCTACGAGCGGCATTTTCTGTGCATCCAGTACGTTACCTTCAACTGTAATTGTGTTACCCTGTGCCATGATAAGTTGGCGGAATAGCAAGAACGCTACCATACAGACCATACGTGAAAAAAGCATTTTCATAACGTTGTTTAATGAAATTGTGGAATAAAGGATACTTAAGTTAGATTTTTGGCTGTCTCTCCTGGTTCTTTCGGAACCAAAATAAGATAATTTTAGATTACTGCAATCGTTTGCATATTTTATTTTATTTGAAATTTACTCCGAACATAATAGTGACCGGATTATCACGGATTTAAAAAATAAAATCTTTTGCAATCGGTTGTAAAAATGAAATTCATTGTTTATTTTGGTCGTCTTATTACTTTTTAGTTATGAAAAAAACGATCCTTTTATGTGGCGCCTTTCTTTGCATGTATGGTGGCCTTTTTGCGCAGAAAGCTCAGTGGCAGCAGCTTTTCAATGGTAAAGACCTGAAAGGCTGGAAACAGCTGGGCGGGCAGGCAAAGTATCACGTAGAGAATGGGGAGATAGTGGGTACTACTGTGATGAACACACCAAACTCTTTCCTGGCAACAGATAAAGACTATGGTGATTTTATCCTGGAGCTGGAATTCAAATTGGGGAAAGAGTTTAACTCCGGGATACAATTCCGCAGCCAGAGCAGATCTGACTACCAGAATGGTCGCGTATTTGGGTACCAGATGGAGATAGATCCTTCCGACCGCAAATGGAGCGGTGGTGTATATGAAGAAGGCCGCAGGGGCTGGCAGTACCCTATGGAACTGAACCCTGCCGGTCAGAATGCCTTCAAAAAGGACGGTTGGAACAAGTATCGCATTGAGTGCCGCGGTAATGAAATGCGTACCTGGGTAAACGGCGTACCGGCCGCCCACCTGGTAGATACCGCGCTGCCAAAGGGTTTTGTCGCCTTACAGGTACATGGTATCGGTAAAAATGCGGCTGATGATAACAAAAATATCTACTGGAAAAACATCCGGTTAATCGAAAACCCGGCTGGTTCCCAATATTCTCCATATGATAATATCTACGTGGTTAACAACGTGGATAACACCATTTCCGGCCAGGAAAAGAAAAACGGCTTCCAGTTGTTATGGGATGGTAAAACCAGCAAAGGCTGGAGGGGCGTTTACAAGAAGAATTTTCCTGCCAGCGGTTGGTCCATGCAGGACGGGGTATTGACCATTGGTCATTCTACCGGAGATGAGGAAGGCAGCGGTGGTGACATTGTTACCGAAAAACAGTACAGTGCCTTTGAACTGGAATTTATGTTCAAACTCACGCCAGGCGCGAACAGCGGGGTTAAATACTTCGTTAGCGAAACCTATGAAACGGGGGGTAAGTCTGCCATCGGTCTCGAATACCAGGTATTGGACGACGAAAAGCACCCCGACGCAAAATTGGGACGCGACGGAAACCGCACGCTAGCAAGTCTTTACGACCTCATGACAAGAAAACAGGAAAAACGTGCCATCAACCCTATTGGAGAATGGAACAAAGGTCGTATTATTGTGTATCCAAATAACCACGTAGAGCACTGGTTAAATGGATTTAAAGTATTGGAATATGAGCGTGGTTCCCAGGCTTTCAAAGACCTGGTAGCCATCAGCAAGTATAAAAACTGGAAGAATTTTGGTTTGTGGCCTGAGGGGCATATCCTGTTACAGGATCACGGAAATGAGGTTTCTTTCAAGAGTATTCGTATAAAAATTCTTAAATAATATTTTTTATCTTTTTTTTCATTGTTCACTGTTCTAAATAAGCATTCCGATTCTTCGGAATGCTTTTTTTTTAGAGAAAACGGTAAATTACTACTTATTCACAACCCTTCATTATGATCACGTTACAACAAAAAGGCTACCTCTTCCTGCTGGGAACCCTGCTTGCCGGCGCTTGTCAGCAACCAGGTCAGCATAGTACGCCCCAGGCCACGCAGGACTCCCTGCATCACCTGGCCGCCCGTTACTACGACGAAAACATGGCTCTCAATCCTTTACAGGCCACTCAAAACGGCGAAAACCAGTACAACGACCAATTGCCGATAGATATCAGCGAAGGTTTCCGTGCAAAAGCCGACTCCTTCTATGCCAGCTACCAGCAAGCCATCAAAGGAATTGATACGGCCGCATTATCCGGTAACGACCGTATTACCTACGATATGCTGCAGCGGGAATTTGATGTAAACCGGGAAGCGCTCTCCTTTCACGATCACCTGATGCCGGTACAACAATTCACCTGCCTGCCGCTAACACTGGCCCAACTGGGATCCGGCTCTTCTGCTCAACCATTTAAAACGGAAAAGGACTACCATAATTTCATGCACCGTATGGAACGGTTTGCCATATGGACTGATACAGCCATTGCCAATATGCGCAGGGGTATAGCCACCGGCTATGTGCTGCCTAAAAGCCTGGTGGTGAAAGTCATTCCCCAGGTGGCCGACCTGGCCAAAAAGGATACTGCCAACAACGTTTTCTATGCTCCCATTAAAACGATCCCCGATTCGCTGGGAACTGCTGTGAAAGCCGCGCTGGCGACCGATTATGCCGCTGCCGTTGAAAAATACATCCTTCCATCTTACGCCAAACTACGCAACTTCATGCAGCAGGAATACCTGCCCAAAGCCCGCAATAGCAGCGGAATTGGCGATATTCCCGATGGGAAGGCCTATTATACTTTCCTGATCAAAAGCTGGACAACCACCGATCTCAGCCCGGAAGAAATTTTTGCCCTGGGCGAAAAAGAAGTAGCCCGTATCCGTGGTGAAATGGAAACGGTGAAAAACAGTACCGGCTTCAAAGGTGATCTGCCGGCGTTTTTTGCCGCTGTAAGGGTTGATAAAAAACTCCGCATCTTTAAAACACCTGCTGCCATCCTGGATTCTTTCAAAGCAATTGAAAACAAGATCATGCCTGGCGTTAAAAAAATGTATGGTCATCTCCCAAAAACAAAATTCGAAATCCGTCAAACAGAAGCCTACCGCGCCGCCTCCGCTTCTGCTGAATACATGCAGGGCAGCGCTGATGGTACCCGGCCCGGTGTATTTTATGTACCCATCCTGGATGCCACCACCTTCCCCTACACCGGTATGGAATGCCTGTTTTTACATGAAGCTATTCCCGGTCACCACTTCCAGATATCCCTTCAACAGGAAAACGATTCCCTGCCTAAGTTCCGTCGCTTCTCATGGATTGGTGCCTACGGCGAAGGATATGCCCTGTACTGTGAAAGTCTTGGAAAAGAACTGGGGCTTTACACCGATCCCTATATGTACTTTGGCCGTCTTACCGACGAAATACACCGCGCTATCCGTTTAGTAGTGGACGTAGGTTTGCACACCAAAGGCTGGACCCGCGAACAGGCTATCAAGTACATGATGGACAATGAGCCGCTATCTACACAGGAAGCGACTGCTGAAATAGAACGTTACATGGCTATTCCCGGGCAGGCCCTTTCCTACAAGATCGGGGAACTCAAAATCCATGAACTGCGGAACAAGTATACAAAGGAACTGGGAGCTCAATTCAACCTCTCTTCTTTTCATGATGAACTGCTGAAAGACGGTTGCGTCCCGCTTTCCGTGCTGGAACAAAAAATGGCACGCTGGGCGAAAGCAAAATAAAGCTGCAAGCAAAAGGCAAAAGCCATTGAAGCGATCCCCTTGTTATTCGCTTCAATGGCTTTTGCCTTTTTAGCTTCCGCCGATGATTAAATTTTGATTAATAAAAAATATCGCTTTTTACTGAGAAGCGGTGTGGTTGCGAAAAAGGTCATTTCCTGTTACACCCGCTTTTACTTTTTTAACATTCAATATTGCGTTTTATTTCCTATTTTTATAATGCAGTTTCATTCACTATTTACAGCCTAAATTTACAGTAGACACGCATACTTCATATTTTGATATGTTAGTCTGTGCATGGAAATTATCCAAGAAAATGGCCGTCCTAAAAAACGGCTTCATATAATATTCTTTAAAACCTGCTGTTATGTTTGATCATACCCTCGATTTATGCCGGTCACTCCCGGCTGTCATCACTGAAGAAAAGTGGGACAATGAGCTGCGCTTCTATGTAGGCGAAAAGTTATTCTGCATGATTTCCCTGGAGCCGCCCCATCGGGTATCATTCAAATGCAGTCAATCGCAATTTCATCAGTTGATATCAAGACCGGGAATCGTGCCCGCACCGCACCTGGCAAGATACCACTGGGTGCAATTGAAGCAGGAAGACATGTTACCGGAACCGGAGCTGGAAACGTTTCTGCAGAACGCCTACGAACTGATAGTAAGTTCACTGCCGCCATTTGAACAGGAAGCCATCCATAAAATGAAGGCGCACGCCTGATTATTTCCAGATAGTAAAGAAGATATCGTATACCCCAAATACGATAAGGGTAAGTGCAAATAATTTTTCGAGGGCCGGTGTTTTCATTTTAACAGCAGTTTTAGCTCCCAGGTAAGAAGCCGGAAATGCAGTGAGCGATAGCAATAACGCAATGTTCCAGTCTATATGCCCCAGCCACCAGTGCGTTAATGCACCAGGTACCGACAGTACTGCAGATAGTATTACGGCACAGGCCAGGGCCTGTTTAATAGGCATTTTTAATTTCCTGATAAAGAAAGAGCTGAATAAAACGCCACCGGCATTTGCAAGCAGGCCGGACAAGAAGCCAATGAAAAGCGCAGCTACTACCAGTTTACCGGCGGGCACATCTGTGCTTTCCAACCTAACTTCACCAACCGGTTTTCCCCGCATAAATGAATACATCAGTGAAAGACCAGTGGCCATGATAAACAGGGCTGTCATAATCATCAGCGACTTACCCGGTAAATAGCTGCTCAGCCAGGAGCCAATAACCGTAGCGGGCACACCGAATGCAGCGCCCAGCAGGATCACCCGTTTATTGAATAACTTCTCTTTGCTGTATACAGCCGTAGCCGATAAAGTACTGGTAATCGATGCCGGTAAAGGCGATGCCAGGGCAAAGAACGGATTAACGCCGGCAAATATCTGCAGGGCAGGTGTGCTGATAGCACTGCCTCCCTTACCGAGTAAACCGGATAAATAGCCTACTACTAAGCCTATCAGTAATACTGACAGGTATTGAGATTGTTGTAAAAACTCCATCAATTCATCCCTCCGGGGAACGCGCAACTTCGTGGTTGGTATGGTTGGTTATAAAAATTACAGGTAAGTCAAAAGTAGGTTAACCGCATTCCTTAAACAAATAATATCAATAACAAAAAGTTATGGGAGATAACAAGATATTATATTTATTGCTAGTCTATAAACGTAATAGGAGAAAGGGTTTCAAGACAACACGAAGATAAGGAATTTTGAGATCCGGTTATCAACATATGAGCGATTTTTTAAAAAATCGTTACCGGTAACCATCGCTCAAAATTCCTGTATAAAAAGATTAGCATCACGCTTTTGGTGTCCAGCCTTTTTCATATTCCCTGTTCCACATATTCATCGCTTCGTTATCGTTAAGGATATGCCCATTGGAAGGATCGGTATGCAAAATGCGGCCGCTGCGTTGAGCAATATTGCCCAGCAAACAAAGCAGCGTACTGCGGTAGCCGATATTGATTTCAGAATTGAGTTTGGCTTTACCGCGGATGCTTTCCAGGAAATTGTTGAGATGCACAGCATCGTAAAATTCACCGGCGGGACTAACGGTATTGGTTACACTCTGATTGGGATTAGCGGCTTGTTTAACTTCTTTGATCACCTTTCCTTTGGGATCAATGAGTTTATAGCTATCGCCGCCGGAGTTATACAAACTGCCATTTTCGCCAAACAGGGCAAATCCGCGGCCGCTGCCTTCCAGCTCGAAGGGGCTACAACTGCGTCCTTCCCAGGCAATGGCTTTACCGCCTTCAAATTCGAAATTGAGGGTTTGTGTATCCGGGGTTTCCCAATCATCTTTAGGATAGGCATAACGGCCACCCGCAGAACTTACTTTGGTAGGGAACTCCAGATCCATAAACCAGCGTAAACAATCCAGTTCATGGGTAGCATTGTTACAGGTTTCGGAAGTTCCCCAGTTCCAACGCCAGTGCCAGTTATAGTGAACAATATTATCAAGGTAATCGCGACGGGGCGCAGGTCCCTGCCATAAGTCCCAGTCCAGTGTAGCCGGTACCGGTATCTTTTTACCAATACCAATCGGTGCGCGGTTATTAACATACCATCCCCTGCCATAATACACTTTTCCCAATACCTGCTGCTCCTTCACCTCTTTTACTGCCTGTTGCAGGTTGGGCCAGGAGCGGCGCTGGTTGCCCATTTGCACAAGGCGGTTGTGTTTCTTTGCAGCCGCCACCAGTATTTCTCCCTCTCCCGGGTCGTGTGCGCATGGCTTCTCTACATACACGTGTTTACCGGCTGCGGTAGCCATAATAGCTGCAGGTGCATGCCAATGGTCTGGTGCGGCTACTATTAAAGCATCAAAATCTTTACGCTCCAGTAATTTGCGGATGTCTTTAATCACCGTTGGCTTCTTTTCCTGAGCACCGGCAACGGCTTTCAGTCCTTTTGCAATGGCCCCGTCTTCCACGTCGCAGATATAGCCTATTTCAGCGCCGGGTAATTTGGCAGCACACTGCGCCAGCCAGTTACCCCTTGAATTTACCCCCATCACACCCAGCACCAGTTTGTTGCTGGGGGCATTTTTCCCAAAAACGGGAAAATTGAGGATTGTTAAACCAGCTCCTAAACCGGCCATGCTACCGGTTTTAAGAAAGTCTCTTCTTTTCATAGTTGTACTGTTGTTTATGCTTGATGTATCGGCTGATTAAAAAATTACAACCGGTTGCATGAATGTAAAAAATAAAATCAGGGAATGACCAACTTTTTGATAAACGCGGATTTTGTTTTTGTTCAGGATTAAACTGATTTTGATGATTTACAAGATTTTTTTTCTACTGATTTTACAAGATTTAGGGGGACAGAGGAGAATATATGCTTTTATCTTCCCTAATCTTTTAAAATCCTGTAAATCATCAAAATCAGTTTAATCCTGGGCAAGACAAAACCCTAGAAGTTAAGCGTTGCCACTACCCGACCTGGTGTAAAGGCAATCTGCATGGCATCAAATTTTTTATAGAGTGCTTTTCCGTGGCGGTGATGGATCGTGAGATTTACAGCGTCGTAGAGTAACAGGAAACCGCCCTGTAGTATAATAGAGGAGCCGTAGCCTTTCCAGCGGTCCTGTTCTTTGCCGCTTTGATTTTTCCCGTATTCCCGGGCGTAAAGTCCGCCCAGGATGTAGGCTACATCCAATGCGCCATTGACCAGGTAGATCTTTTCAATTTTGTTTTGTTCTTTAATGCTGCCCTGCATGTTATAGGCGCGGGGATTAAGTTTGCGGTTACCGAAGTAACCGGCGGTGGCGATACCCAGGTTTACCACATTCCAGATGGCGTTCATCTGGTGAAAATACTTTGCTTCTCCACTGCTTTGCCCCATTCCTATCAGCCCGGTGGCGATATTGGCGACCGACCAGCCACCCAGCACCACCATGGCTGTTTTAGTAGTACGTATACGTTCCCGGTTAAATTTTTCCAGGTATACACTATCCTGTGCCATTAGCCGTAGCGCTAATAGCAGTACCATTGTAAGGGTAACCACATATTTATGCATGAAGGAGTTATTTACCTGTCAACTGGTTCCATATCACCTCATATACGTCAATTGCCTGTAAACGGGTTTTAACAGCAGGACTGGGGCTGATCACCACAGGATGATAGTCCGGATTCTCCTCCAGTCGCCCGTGGGAGCCTTTTATAAGTGTAGCATCCAGTGGTATTACGTTCATGAGGTAGCGGAAGCCCAGTTTCTTTTTCAGCAGCTTGCCTGCGGCCTTTAATTTTATGAGTGGATCTGCAGGGTCCATGAACATCTCAACCGGATCATAGCCTGGTTTACGGAAAATATCGACAATTCTGGCAAAATCAGGCGCCCTGGCATCATCCAACCAGTAGTAGTAGGTGAACCAGCTGTCGGCATCTGCTACTGCCACCAGGTCGCCGGCACGCTGATGATGGAGATGATGCTGCCGTTTACCTTCCCGGTCCAGTACCAGTTGCACTCCCGGCACGTTTTCCAGGATGCTGCGTACCTGTTTATAACAGGAAGGATCGTTGATATAGATGTGCGCTATCTGGTGATCTGCCACTGCAAAGGCTTTGGAGGCTCCTGCATCCAGCAGTTCCAGGCCGTTTTCCACCCGCAGGGCCAGGAGTCCTTCCTGTCTTAACACCCGGTTGAGGTGAATGGGATTATTCACATTAGTAATCCCGTATTCAGACAATACGATCGGATCACACTGTTGTTGCTGATAGTAAGTGATCAGTTGTTTACAGACCGCATCTATTTCGCCCAGTTCCTTTGCGTTGCGAACCGGGTCCTGCCCAAATTTCTGTAAACAGTAATCCAGGTGAGGCAGGTAGATGAAAGTAAGCGTGGGGTTGTATAGTTTATCTGTCAGAATTGATGCATCGGCGATCCACTGACTGGATTTAATGCTGGCGGTTGGTCCCCAGTAGTTAAACAACGGGAATTTACCCAGTTGTTCTGTCAGGTAATCTCTCAGGGTTGATGGGGTGGTGTAACAGTCCGGGACCTTGCGGCCATCGGAGAGGTAATTGGGTCTTGGCGTGAGTGAGTAATCCACATTGGCATACATGTTATACCACCAGCACATCTGCGAGCAGGTAAAGGAAGGGTCCAGTTTCCTGGCGCGGTCCCAGATTTTGGGAGCGTCTACCAGTTTGTTGGATTGCTTCCAGAATTTAACCTCTGCATCTGTTCTGTCGTACCAGCCATTGCCTACAATCCCATGCTCACTGGGCCATTGGCCGGTGAGATAGGTACTTTGTACAGAAGTGGTTACCGCCGGTAACATCGGCGCCACTGTTGCCAGGTGATGCTGCTGTGTATAGGCCTTTAAAAAAGGCAGGTATTCCAGCAAAGAGGGGGAAAGCCCCACTACATCAATTACTACTGTCTTTCTCATAGATTCAATCGCCGTTACAATTCCGGCGTAAAGCTATCATTCCGGATGGAGAATTCCAAGAGTGAGCACAAAGCTGAAAGCTATTGAAGCGAATTTTGTCTTGTCCAGGATTAAACTGATTTTGATGATTTTACTGATTTTTTATTTCTGATTTTTTTGATTTAAAATGATTTTGGGAGGTATAAGCGAACTTCGCTCATATCTCCTCTAATCTTTTAATCTTATAAAATCACAAGAAAATCCTGTAAATCATCAAAATCAGTTTAATCCTGAGTAAGACAAAATTCGCTTCAATAGCTTTTAGCCTTACGCCTTTAGCAGTTGTTCTTTTATCCAGTTCAGTTCGCGGGAAACAGACAATCCCATTTCCTGTTTCAATTCGGGTGGCAATACATCCCAGGTGTATGTTTCCACTTCAAGATGAGCGGTGAAAGGCTGTTGCCGTTGTAACGCCAATACCTTTCTGATATCTTCCTGCGTGGAATGCAACACGCCAAACTTGTCAAGAAATACCGGCACATGAAAATGGGAGCGCCATTCTGTAACGGCAGGATTATTTTCATCGGCCAGGGCTTCCGGTAAATCCGGATAATGAAGTAAGCCCCCGTCATTTTTCCGGGCAATTACCTGGTGCAGGTATACCGGTTCGTTAAACCGGCGGAAAGCGTCGGTTACTTCTTTTCGTGCAGCCGTGTCCGTTGGCATGTCTGCTTTCAGAGCAGCGCTGATCTGTAATTTACCTATTTTGAGGCCATAGTGTCTCAGCCGCTCCAGCACCCGGTGCGGTGGTTCGTACACCAGCGCAAAATGGCAAACATCGTAGCATAACTGAATATGCGACTTGATCATATCCACCGCTTCCTGGTCCGTTACGTTAAACTTCTCCATAATAAACGGGACACCTGCCGGTAACAATTCTTCAAAATACCAGCTGATATACTCACTGGTATTTTCCATCAGTCCGTCGGGCTCAGGTTCTACATCGAGGTGCAGCAGCGGACCTCCGCTCCGGTGGATGCGTACCAGCTGTTCCAGTACCAGCAACATATTCAGCGTGGCGCTTTCTGTAAAGGAGTTCTTTTCCTCCTCACAGCGGTTGCACCAGAACTTATAGGTAAGCGGGTTGGTAGACACACCTCCTTCCATACCTGCCGGCAACAAGGCCGCCAATATACGAAACAGGCGGATCGTATAGGCAACCCGGTCGGCGCTTGTCCAGTCGGGTGCATGTACCTGGTCTTTCACCACTACGTTATGAAAGCCGCCATATGGAAATCCGTTCATGGTAAACACATAGCAATCTTCTTCCTTCAGCCATTGCTGAAATGCTTTCAAATGCTCTTCCTTGCTAAGTTCCAGGCTGGCGGTATTGGCAAGGCGCAAGCCGATACCAAAGGGCTGATCCGGCGATACCTGTTGTTTGATGGCCGGTATAAATTTTTTGAGCTGCGCGAAGTGATCGCCCCAGCTTTCACCGGGATGAATATTAGTGCAATAGGTAAGATGACCAACAGCTGTTTTCATCATTGATTATTTTTACAGATGTCCACTGCTTTGTATAGCAGCTCCAGATCCATTTCGTGTACTTCTTCTCCTTTTCCTACTGCGCGCAGCAGGGAAATAGTAAGGCGTCCTCCGAGGTGTTCACGGAATTCTTCCAAACCTGCCACTACCGGAGATGGTCTGCCATCCTGCTTTTCCAGCAACGGATGCCAGATGGGCAATTGCATATTTTTTAATACGGTAAGCACCCGGCGCATGTCTGCTTCCGGTAGCCATCCTAACAGGAACGAGTATACGCTGTCGACCGCGATACCGATAGATACCGCTTCGCCATGACGCAATTCAAAGTTGGTTAACTGCTCCAGTTTATGTGCGCTCCAGTGTCCGAAGTCCAGCGGACGGGAAGAGCCGCTTTCAAACGGATCTCCGGCGCCGCCAATATGCTGTATATGGAGTTCTGCGCAGCGGTAGATCAGTTCCTGCATAGCGGGCATATCACCGGCAGTCATAGCCACTGCATTTTCCTCTATCCGGTTAAAAAAGGCCGCATCCTTGATGAGCGCTACTTTTACCGCTTCTACCATGCCTGAGCGCCAGTCGCGTGGATCCAGCGTTGTTAAAAACACGGGGTCGTTAAATACTGCTGCTGGCGGGGCAAAGGAACCCAGGAAATTCTTCTTCCCTTTATAGTTTACACCATTTTTCACGCCTACGCCGGAATCGTTTTGCGACAATACCGTAGTGGGAATCCGGATATGTTTCACACCCCGATGGGAAATAGCGGCGGCAAATCCTACGAGATCCAGCAGGGAACCGCCACCAATACCAATCACGTAGGAATGACGATCAATCGCATATTTATCGATTGCATCTACCAGGCTGAAAAGCAGGGGCAGGTCATTTTTAACGCCCTCGCCGCCGGCGATGGTAACGATTTCCGGCGCCAGCTGAAAGCCGGGCACCTGCAGGAAATATTGTTTTATCTGTTGCGTGAGTTGTGGATGGTGTGCCGCTACACCTCCGTCAAGTATTACGAGTAACTTTTTAATGTAGGCTTCTTCCGCTTTGGTGGCCAAAAAAGAAGCTAAACATGTGTTGGCAGGATCGAATAAATTACTGCTAAAGAAAACTCCGTAAGAAAAGTTAACATTGAAATTTTGTTGAATATATTCCATGGCTAAATCCGCATCATCTGACTTAAAAAAACTATAGCCTTTAAAAGTACATAGAAAAATGAGATTTTTCACAAAGAATAAGGCTCCGGGAACGGAGCCTATTTTTTGGGGTTAGCCTGTAGAATCATTTATCGGTATACAAAGAAACCCATTTCAGGCAGGGTGACGGACGGTACAAACCAGTATTTTATAAATTGCGTAGTTCTACTGACATACACCATTAGTCTACAAACGCTTTACCACAAAGGGTTTCAAGACAGCCCCGTTTGTTATGCAGCGATATGGCCTCCGCTCATCCCAAACCCTATTGCGTATTAAAACAGAAATAATGAACTTTATGGCACTGTAGAAATGATCGTCAATAAATACAGCGAAACAATAAATTGTTTGACCAAAAAATGAAACACGGTGACCCCATATTGTTGACCCTGTAACATCGGAGGTAATTCACATCTTTTGCTGCATATGCTGAGCATTTGTCACGCACTGTGGTGGCCGGGGATAGCTATGTTATTACCTGCCGGAATCATTCATCAGGGGTTAACCGGTAAACATTGGATTATTAACACTGCAACCAGTGGGTTGCAAAAGTATCGGAGATGCTTAAAATATTATTTCTTTCCTGCTGCCTCTTTTTATGCAGCGGTAGTTTTTTACACGCACAATATACGCGGCAGCAGGATAGTATGTTGCGGGTTATTAACGGGCAACCTGCAGGCAGGGAACAGGTAAATGCGTTGTATAAGTATGGTTGTATGTTGCTGCCTTATAGTTTACCGGATGCCGAAATGGCTTTCAGGCGCGGCTTGCGGGTAAGCAGGAAGCTAATGTACCACAAGGGTGTCGCTGATTTCGCGTGTTATTATATGTATATCCAGGATATGCGGGGAGAGTATCAGCAATCGCTTTACCAGTTAAAACAGGCGGTAATTATTTATTCCTGTCTCAAAGACACCATCGGCCAGGTGAATGCGATCAGCTTCTGCGGCATGGAATACCAGCAGATGGCCAATTTTTCGGCAGCAGCCGGCGCCTACCTGGAAGCATTGAAGCTGGCTGATGCAGCAAAGGACAGCACCACCGCGGGGATGATGATCAACAACCTGGCAACCGTTTTCAATGCGTTGGGCGATTACCGTAAAGGGTTCAGCTATGCCAGTATGGCTTATGAACACGGCATACGCCGGAAGAGCAGGATGCGGATAGCCGCGGCCCTGCTGAATATGGGAGAGAGCAAAAGCCTGGAGGGCGCATCTGCCAATGCCACCCAATATTTCAACAAGGCATTGGCACTCGGCAGGGAAACCGGCGACAGCTTACTGGTACTGAGCGCTTTAACAGGCATTGGCCGCACGCTCTCTGATCAGCAGCAGCACGGACTGGCATTGCATACCTATGAAAAAGCATTGTTGATTGCGGAAGATGATCCCGGTCCGGAAAACCTGATGCTATTGTATATGGGTTATGCAAATGCGCTTTATAAAAGCGGAAAATACCCGCAGGCCGCCAGGTACCTGGATAAAACTATACGGCTGGCTAAAATATATCATTCCGGGGATGAACTCAGGCGGGCTTATCTTACCGCATCAGATAACATGGCGGCTCAAAAGCTTTACCCACAGGCATTCATGCTGAGAAAAGCTTATGAAGCGCTAAACGATTCGCTGGTAGGCGATGCCACACGCCGCAACGTACAACAGCTGGAAATGCAGTACCAATCAGAGAAAAAGGACCGTGACCTGGCCGAGAAAAAATTAGAGCTCACGAAAAAAGACCTGCAGCTGCAACAAAAAAATATGTGGATAAGCATCTTTCTCAGTGGTGTTGTTTTACTGCTGATCGGATGCTTCCTCATATGGCAGAAATTACAGCACCGGCATCACCTGCAGGAACAGCAACTGCAAACCATGGAAATAGAAAAGACCGTAGAAGTGCTGGAGGCCATGATGCAGGGCGAAGAAAAAGAACGTACCCGCTTATCAAAAGACTTGCACGACGGCGTTGGCGGACTGTTATCCGCTGTAAAAATGCATTTCTGGGCGCTCAAATATGAGCGTACTTATTTACAGCAGGACAAAGGATTTAATCATGCATTGGGCATGCTCGATGATGCTATTGGCGAGGTAAGAAAAACCGCGCATAATCTTATGCCGGAAATATTAGTACGCATGGGACTGGCGGCGGCGCTGGAATTTTTCTGCAATAACGTGAGTCATTCAAGACAATTGCAGATCAGTTGTTATACTTCCGGTGAAATGCAGCGGTTCAAGGGAAATTTTGAGCTGTCCGTATACCGCATTGTGCAGGAGCTGGTGAATAATATCATCAAACACTCGCAGGCCACAGAAGCACTGGTACAGGTTACACAACATGATCAGTTACTGACTATTACTGTAGAGGACAACGGCGTAGGCTTTGAAAATGCAGCCAACAGCACAGGAGGCATGG
>Ga0207426_1000241_pt1 | contig 122857 bp, 82 predicted proteins | sample AraplaMF_Cvi_mMS_FD_184265 | JGI IMG/M metagenome (GOLD analysis project Ga0207426, IMG submission 184265) | Arabidopsis root microbial communities from the University of North Carolina, USA - plate scrape MF_Cvi_mMS (SPAdes) (version 2) | ecosystem: Host-associated > Plants > Roots >... | reverse complement strand
AATAAGTGCCTTTCTTACCACCGGCATATGCCCTGGTAAAACCGCCGGCCTTGCTTATTGCAGTTATGTTAGGCAATGCAAGCTTTTCAATTACATCCGCAGGAATACCATCCACAATTACAAACACTGCTTTCTTCTTATTTTGTGCGTTCAATGTAAAGCCAGCGGTCAATGCCATCAGCAGTATACTGCCTTTCACGGCAACGCTGAATAATAGGTGTCTTTTCATTTTTGTTTTTTAATGCCGTGTGAAAAATAGTTATTCTCTGCCATACCATCAGCATAAAGATGCGGGATGGCGTAACCGGTTAGTAACCTGTTCCGCCAAAATCCTTGTCGCCTTTGCCCGCCAGAACCCGTACATCGTTTCATTACAGTAATACGTTATGCCTTTATAAATGGGTTGATCATAAAGATGGTTGGGTCCGCTCAGGCAGACCTTTACTTTATCCCGACAGGTATAAAGTAAAGATTTCAGTTGTTCGAAATCTGAGTGCCCGCTTCCTGCCGGTAAAAGCGTGGTGCCGAGGATAGGGTAGTGGGGCATGAGTAATGCAAACTGCCCGGTAGGTATAGGCGCAAGTTCTTTCTCCAGCTAGAATATTTGCTCCTCATACAGGCTGATGTCTTTGCCATCCAGTTGTCGCATATTTAACCATTGTGCGATACCCTCAAAATAGTTCCTCTATAATGTTGGCAGTCAGTTCCACTCGTGACGATTCTTCACTAAGTTGCAAACATGAGTTGACAAAATTCTTTTCAAACGTTTGCGTGATCTTTTTTTCAAAGCACAAATGTGCGGCACCGTGGGTTTGTTACATATTAAATGATTGTAAAGAAAGCTTATTGTAAAGTCTACGGGCAGCAGCTATCCGCGCGACGAATGATGACAATGCCGGGAAGCCGCCGGAAAGAACCGGATCTGCAAAACAGCAGTGCAGAGCTTAGCTATTAATAAATAACAAGTTTACCCGCACTCGTCCGGTTTACCTGTAAAGCATAATCACCATTGCCAAGCTCCTTCAGGGTATAGTTGTTTTTTCCTACGCCGTCTTCATCCTGAATTTCTTTACCGTTAAGCGTTATTGCAGTGGGTTTGAAGGAGAGCCGAAGGTAATCTGTGCCGGTCGCCTGCAATGCGGTATACACGACCTGTTGAGGGTTATACGTAATGTCTTTGATAACACTTGTGGAGTACAGCAGGTGATTTTCCTTCACCGGCGCCCATTCCGGGATGGCTGCAAAAACGCGGTAAAACATACGCGGTCCTTCACCGTAACAGTCAGACCACCAGGAGTGCACATCCTTGCTTACCGGGCTTTCAAAAGCCTTGCCGCTTGTATCGTTGCAATAGGTGACCCAGTTTAAAGAGCGGTAGGCTTTTTCTTTATATGCCTCATCGTTCGAAACTGCGTACCAGGCCGCGCATTGAGCAGCATATCTTGCCGTTTGGTAATCCATCTTCGGCATAAAATCAACCTGCTCACTAACCAGGTTTGCGCCCCATTGAGTGGATGGTTCGCCGGGTGCAGATTTATGGATAAAATTTTCCTCTGTCCATTTTATCAAAGCAGGCAACGTAGTTTTCCATGCAGGGTCAAACTCCCTGAAATCATTGATGAACAAGCCTGCATTGCTGGCGCTCATATTGCTAAGGTTACCTGTTCCTTTTGTAAGATTATCGGTATGTCCGTCCACCCATAAACCATTTTGAACAGGGAATTTCAATATCCAGCTGGTTGCTTTTTTTAATGCTGCCTGATAGGCGGCTACGTTGCCCACCTGGTCATCAATTAACATTTTAAGCAGCCGGATGCAGCCAAACCAGTTAGCGCCATAATCGCTCACTACTTTGCCTGTATGCATGTTCACCACATATGGCCAGGGTGATTGGGTTGCACTTCCCGCCGTGATTTTTTTTGCAAGCACATTGGCTACATCTATCGCAGCTTTTTTATAGGTTGGTTCGTCATAAAAAAGATAAGCACGATAAAAAGTTGCTCCTATATCACCCGCATGGTCCACCTGCACATCATCCGTAGAGAATCTTTTGGCGGTAGTAAAACCGCGGAACTCAGTCGTGCCTGCATCAGAGGCAGATTGCGGAAAGTTGGGCCAGCTATAGTTTGCCGGAGTTATCCCATGCGCAAGCGTATAATCAATCAATCCCTTTGTGAGATGTATGGGCATCGTATCACCGGTATAAGCATAGTAGGAAAGTGCTGATTCAAACCAGTTGGGTATCTTTTCACCTACATCATTCATCCACCTATCGGGCAACAACACATTGGACGAATCAATAAAGGCACAATAAAAATAGTATTGCGGATAGGAAGACCTTGGCGCAGGTCCGGGGCTCATCGGTACGTTGGTTTTGATAAAGTTCCAGCGCAACCGGAGAAAATGGTCATAGGCGTTTGATGTATTATCCTTCCAGGGTAGTATCTTCTGACTATTGTCGAGTAACACCGTATGTCCATTCAGCGAACTGTCCGTATAGCTTTGTGCCTGCAGGCTTTGATAACACAAGCAGGCCGCTAAAATAAGTGTGAGGTTATGTTTGATAGTCATGTACATGCTGGTTGTTTAAGTCTGAAAGAATAGTCAATCAATCACAAAAGAATGAACGAGCGGCAGAAGATGAAGGTCGATTGATTCTTCGGTTTCTTCAACCGCTGCCTTCTCCAAAAGCCAGTGTTCAGTATGTTCCACTGATGCACCCGGCGCCAGTACTGATAAGGGGCCGAGCGTTTCTATCTCCAGATAATCTGCATTAATGTATACTTCATTATTGCAATGATAATCGGGATACACAGCAGACGGGTCGAAATGAATTTTCTTGATGAGTACTTCATCATGCAGCGTATACGCCATCCAGCCCTGTTTGTTGGTGATGCCTATTTTTTGTTCTGATGTATAATTGCCATCCTGTTTGGCGCGGATATACTTTTCTCCCCATATCCATCGCGGGTCATTCATGTTGGTATAGCTCCACAATGCCAAGGCGCGGGTGGGTAATAAATAGTTGTCTCCTTCACCAAAAGGCTCTTGCGGTAAAATGGCAGACCCTCCCGGAGAAAGCATGGTAATGGGCCACGCTGCTAATTGTACAGACTGCTCACTTTTATTGGTGAGCCTGTGTAATACTTTTACTTGATTCGTATTGCCTGACAGCGTAATCTCCATTTCTTTCACGATGCCGGTAATGGATTCTTTGGCTTGTGTAAGTTTGATATAATTGTCCCGGACGATATATTCCACCGGTTCATTGTCCGGGTGATAACTGAATGGGATGGCTTCAGGCGCGAGCCATAAACGATGCCCTCCATAGAGGCGAAAATCATCACCTCCGGTTGTACCTCTGTGTGCCGGAACGAGGTACATAAAATCCTGGCCGTTGATAAACCCGAACTTCACGATGCGCGGCCCCATGTCTGTGGTCACCATCAATTCCACCTGCTCATTGTATAACCTGATGCAGTTCGGCCAGCCTTCATAATTTATTTTTTCATACATAGACAGTAGTTAAAAATCCTGTTCAAAACAATGCTCAAATGCTGTGAGTAATTCGCAGCCTTCATTCGTTACCGCAACAAGATGTTCCAGCCTTATCCCATAGTCCTCTTTGTATACTGCCGGTTCCAATGCAATCACCATTCCCGCTTGCAGCACCATGGTATTGTAAGGCGTTATCCGCGGTTCTTCATGATATACCACACCAACGCCATGGCCGCCGTGATGCCCGAAATTTCCTGCAGATGCAAGATGTTGCCGCATCGCAAAATCTACCTCTTTAGCCTGCACACCAGGCCGGATTGTATCGATACCAATTTCAAGCGCTTCTCTAACGAGGTTGAATATATTTCGTTGCGATGCTGTTGGTTTTCCCATTGCTATCGTGCTGCATGAATCGCCCCAGTAGCCATTCAGACAAGGAGTGAAATCGGTGAGGATAAGGTCTCCTTCCGTAATGATTTTTGCAGATGGTAAACCGCCGCCTGTAGCTGTCGCTGCACCACTCACGAAATCGGCCATCAGTGGAACCCTTGTTCCTGCCAGTTCCTCCATTTCATGACGAACGAGGTTAAACAGTTCAAGTTCACTCATACCGGTTCTGGCGAGCTTTAACACGGTTGCTTGCCCGCAATCACTTAAGCGTGCAGCCTTTCTAATCAAGTCAATCTCATCGGCATCTTTAATGATTCTTAGTTCAGCAAGTTCAGGTGCAATATCCACCAATTCAATTGCCGGGTAACGAGTGTTGAGAAAAACAAAAACACTTGCAGGAAGTGCATTGAATTCAACACCCAGCCTGCCTTTTTTCAGATTGATTGCTTGAAACGCTTCCTCTAATTGAAGCAGGTATTGAGTGTTATAGTCGACCGGTTTTTCGTAGACATAACTTTCATAAGTCTTTATTGAAATTGCCGTATCAATACACGGCAACTGCTGCGTTTCGTTATCTGCCAACACAAGTATGGCCTGCTGTTCCGGCCCAACGACAAGCGATGCAGGCAACAACTGGAATGGTGACAGGCCATGTTCAAAGTAAAAAAAGTAGCCGCTTAAATACTTAAGCGATGCAGCCGAGGTGATTAAAAAAGCATCCAGCTTTTTAGCCTTCTTTATCGCGGTTAATTTCTCCCTCCTGTTGCCCATGGTTATTTTATTTCAATGCCATATTTGTTGATGACTTCCTGGTTTAACGTGATGCCAAGACCGGGTGTTTGCGGCACATTTACATAACCGTCTTTCAACTCAAACGGTGTTTCGAGTATGCCTTTCCGTATAGGTGAATCCGTAACAGAAAATTCCAGCACAGGGGCATTGGGTATGGCTGCAATCAGGTGAATGGATGCCGCTACCAGTATGCCGGTTTTAAAGGCGTGGGGAACACAGAGTATGTTTTTATCTGCAGCCATTGTCGCAATCTTTTTGGCTTCGGTCAGCCCGCCGCAGCGGGACATGTCGGGCTGTATCACATCCACATGTGTTTCATCAACCAGCCTTGCAAATGCACGCCTGCCACTTTCTTCTTCTCCGGTCGCAATACGCAGGGTAGTGGCTTCGGTCAGTTTTTTGTAACCGACATAATCTTCCGCAGGCAGCGCTTCTTCCAGCCAGTAAATATTTAATTCTTCCAGTGCCTTGGCCACATAAATCGCTTCCTTTAAACGATAGCGTTTGCCAATGTCAATCATGATATCCATCTTGTCACCTGCAGCTTTACGTGCCGCTTTAATAAGGCTGATGTCGAAGTGAACATCATACCCCAACGGCCCCCATCCAAACTTTAATGCAGTATATCCTAAGGCGGCATGTTTTTCCACCATTCGCTTAACTTCATCTGCGTTTTCAGGCATCAGTGCGCTGGCATAAGCCCTTGCCTTATCCACATAACTTCCTCCCAGTAATTTGTGTACCGGTTTGCCGACAGCCTTTCCCATGATATCCCATATCGCCATATCAATACCGCTCATTACATGCATCACCGGGCCAAAGCGGCCATAGTAATAAGTCTTCGCCCACATATCATTCCATATCTGCTCATAGTCAAACGGGTCACTGCCCACCACCACTTCTCTTAAGCCATAACAGGTGCCATGCGACATATATGCATCAACCACGGCCTTGCCAACAAAAGGCGCCGTATCCACTTCACCATAACCGGTGATGCCTTCATCTGTTTCTACGGTAATAACCAGGTCATCCTGTGTGCCGTCTGCAGCATCTGAAATTTGTGGAAGACGAAGCACGGTAGCCGTAACGTTGGTAATTTTCATGAGTGACTTTTATTTATTAAGTGAATATCGTTTTGTAATGAATCGTTGCCGTTTAAATTGTTCCTGCGCTTTTTACTAAAAAAAGACAGGAGCTGTTGTTCATAAACCGTAACCATGAGCGTGCCTGCAAATATGATGATGCCGCCGATAATCATTGCGGTGGTGATTTTTTCATTCAGCAGTACAATGCCTAATAAACCGATAAAAAATGGTAACAGGTAATTGCCCAGTATGGCTTGCGTAACATCCATTCTTTTTAGTATATAAAAGAATAGCAACATAGATACGCCATATACGATAAAGCTGAGTTCGAGCAATCCGAGAAGAACTGTTGTACCTGAATGAATGAGTGCAGATAGGTGAAGCGGTTCCACCCAAATCAATAACGGTATGCATGCAATACTTCCGATAACCGAACAATACACGAGGATTTCAAGCTCCGTAAAATTTTTATCAATCAGTACTTTGCTGTAGGTGTTAAAAAAAGCAGCGCAGGCACAGGCAATAAGAAAAATAAGGTTGCCCTTAAAGTACGCGCCTTCTGAAAAACTTGCTCCTTTTATATCGGGTAAAGAGGTTAGCAATACTCCTGCAAGTGCAATGATAAACCCGATGATTCTTACGATGTTTAATTTTTCTTTGAGCAATACTGACGCAAAAACAGCAACGAGTACGGGTATCGTTAATGTGATGATGCCGGCATTGGAGGCCAGCGTCATGGTAGAACCAACAGTATATAGATATTGCATGAGGAATACACCAATCAGACCGGGTATGATAAAGTACCGGAGGTCTTTCCAGCTACGGCGCTCCGTTGCTCTTCTTTTTTTATGTTCTATCCATAAAAACGGCATGAACAAAATTGTGCTTACCAGCATTGGTACAAAAGCCACGGCCATCGGCCCGAGCCGGTCGCCCATCAGGCGGATGACAGGCACCTGCGTTGCCCACATAAAATTGACGACAATCACCAGCAGCCAGTCACGCGCCTTTTGAAATTTAAGCATACGGTTGGTGTTATTCATTTAGGTTGATAATATTATTTGGGAGGAAGGCCGGAGCCGAATCCTCCATCTACCACATAGGCAGAGCCGGTAACGAATGAAGCATCATCACTGGCAAGAAACACAGCTACCTTCGCCACTTCTTCTGCCTTGCCGATACGCCATAAAGCATGCAGCTTACCGGCTTCTGCGCGTGCCTTTGAAGGGTCTTCCTGTGCCTGGAAGTAACCTTCGGCAAGCCCTGTATCTATATAGCCCGGACAAATGCAATTCACCCGTATGCCCTGATGCCCGTGGTCTATCGCCATTGCCTTGGTTAAGCCGATAATCGCCGCCTTGGTGGCACAATACCCTGCACAGGTTGGCTCTACGAAATAGGCGTTCACAGAAGACAAGCTCACGATATTACCCCGTGTAATTTTCAGGTATGGCATAAAGAGTTTGGAACAAAGAAAGATGCCGCCGACGTTAATCCCCATTTGTGTATTCCATTCTTCAAGCGTTGTATCTTCAACGGTCTTGTTGATTTGTATCGCAGCGCTGTTGATGAGTACATCAACCTGGCCGTATTGCTGTATCGTACGCTCAACAAGTTGCGTCACGCTCTCCTGGCTGGAAACATCTGCCTTGCATGCGATGGCTTTTCCGCCGGCTGACTGAATTTGTTTTACAGTCTCCGCTGCACCTTCTTCATTGATGTCTGCCACAACTATGTTAGCGCCTTCTTCCGCACATTTGAGGGCGCAGGCTCTTCCAATGCCTGAGCCCGCCCCGGTGATGACTGCAGTCCGGTTTTGTAATTTCATAATCGATGTTTTATAAAACTTTGTAAGCATCGAACACTTCTCTTAATGATTTGCCGCTTAACAAGGCTGCCCTCGACAAATTTTCGGCGCCCACTTTTTCCGTTGCTTTTTGAATGACTTCCTTTTCTATCGACTGCGGCACCACCACCACACCGTCGAAATCGGCAAACACCAGGTCTCCGGGATGCACCAGTACCTGTCCGCACATCACGGGTACATCATAAGCGGTCACCATTCCACGCCCCTTTGAATCCAGCGGCCTGATGCCTGCATAAAATACCGGGAAGCCCATGTCTATAATTTTAATGCAATCTCTTATCTGGCTATCGCATACACAACCTGCAACGCCCTTTCTTTTTGCCAGGGTTGACATCAATTCTCCCCAGGGCGCATTGGTACTATTCACATCTGTTGAATGTATCACTACGTCGTATTCGTTGAGCGAATCCATGGCTTCTATTTCCAGTTTGTAGGGATTTTCTTCATCAATATAATCTACTTCCTCCCAATGAAATGTTTTTGCCCTGCCTACAAATCCGCAGTTTCTTATATCGGGCAACAACGGTCTCAGCCTGTGATGCATGGCCTGGTTGCGATAGCCGAAATCATCCAGTATATCACAAATAGCTGCCGTATAAAGGTGCGGAGTAATGTCTTTAAGAAAGTTCAGGTCAATATCGGATTCATGTGTCATATTAGATTGTATTATCTGATGATTGTTATCAACTCCATGTTATGTTACGGACAGGTTTTCATCTGCCTGATGTTAACACAGTTCGTTTATGGTTTGCTGTAATTTACGGTGATGTTATGCGGGCTTCCTGGTTTCACGGCAATCATTGCATAAGTAACACCTTTAATTGCCCGAATGATATATTCCTGGTTTACGCCGTTGCTGCTGATGCTGCTTATTTTGTTTCCTTCATATAAAAAGGGGACCATACAGGTGATATCATTGGTGTGTGTTATACCGGATTGTATGGTAAAGGAAAGCTGGTTATTCTTCCAGTGAATATCGTTGAAAGTCGCTTCATCTTTGGCCCGCATAAAATCGAGGAATTTTATTTCCGTCCATACCGGTATGTTTTTGCTGTTGGCATAATCCAGCATCTTCATCAATGGCTGTTCGGAAAAGAAATATTCTGCGTTATGTGCTTTCACGCTTACAAAGGAGTACACTTCAGCATCCAGGCTCCTGTCCACAAGACCTTTGAAGCAGTTAAAGAAACCTTCTTTGTCATTGTGCTCCATATATTGCTGGTCATACACGTTGTTGAAATGCTGGTAAACATCAATAACATCACCCTCCGGATTTGAGTATTTCACAGTTAGCCCGCTGCCGGTATAATTGCCCTGGTTTAAGCCAAAACTGCCGAGGAAATGTCCCTGGTTCGAACCGTTATCGTAATGTGCATAATTGCAATCCATTTGTATCCCGTTGTTCTTTTCAATTTGTGCCTGCGCAGAAAAATCAGGCACACCATCTTTTGTTTTTCCGCACCACACAAACCAATGATTGGTAACGGTGCGCATAGGCTCAATACCATAGCTGTTCTTCAATCTGCTGTTTAAATTCTTGAACACTGTATCCATCGTTGGCCAGTCCGGATTGGTTGCCTGTCTGGTATCATCGGGGTGGCCGGACATTTCGAAGCCCTTACCTGCCCAGCGCTGTATCCACGCTTTGGAAATAAAGTCAACCTCTTTAACATACAACGTCATCTTCGCGCCTTTGGCGTCAACGTCTTCAAACTGTTTGTTAAACTCGGCTTCTTTGGTATCTTCGCCGTCGTTGTTAAGGGTGACGAGACATTTGAGTGTATCCGGAAAATACCAGAAGCGGGGCAACGGTTTGGTATAGGCGGACAGCTTTTCAATGCAGTGCGATAACAACCGCAGTTGTTCATCTGCCTGGTTAATGGTGTTTTTAGTGGTATCAACAAAGCCATTGGTAAAAAGGTCCATAGCGCGGATGCCGGTGATGCCATCCATCTCTTTGCCCGCATCCCTGTAATTGCCCTGCCTTGTATAAGCGATGTTTTGCGGAAGGTTACAGGAAAAAGCAATTGCATGCCCTTTACCAAAGTTGTTGATTACAGCAGCAGGATAGTTGGTTGATGTGAACGCATCTTTATATATAGCCGCGATTGTTTTAGCGCCTTTTAACTGGTAGGAAATAGCAGGGATGTGTAGTTGTAAAGAGGTTGTAGTTAAGCCATGACCAATGTTATTGGAAGAGTCTATGGCGATATAAGCATTGTCCGTTAATACTTCGCCGGATGCAATACCAAAAACAGCATCCAGTTTTTTGTCCGGCTGAAAGGCGATTAGATTTCCGCCGTTCTTTACATAGTCCGTAAGTTGAGAGGATTGCTGGCCAGTAAGTGAACCGGCAGCCAGTATTACCACATCAAACTTTTGTAAAAACCCGGTGTTGATTTTTTCGTTTGCCAAAGTTTCCAACTGGTATTCGTTAAAGCCTTCTGTTTTTAGCAGTTCGCCAACGTAAGGTCCATAGCTCTTTGGTCCCGAAAGTATAAGAATGGGATGTTGCGCATAGCTTGCCGTATAACTAACTATCGTGAATAAAATCGGTATAACAAAACAGGATATAAATCGGTTGTTGTAGTACTTCATGTTCAAATTATTTGTCGGTAGATTCCTTTAAAATTTGCTCGTAAACATTTTTTGCTTTTTTATATCGTTCCGTTACCGTTGCCAGGTTGTTGGGGAAATACCTGTTCCATTTACCTCCCGGCTGAATATTGTCAAGAATATTATCAATCCACCGGACAAAATACCTTGCATCTTCAGCGCTTGCGCGTACCGGCTTTTTGTTGACAGTTATGTAAACAGGAGCCGTGTGGGTTTCATGGCCATGCTCATCCATTCTTCTTGCGCATATCCAACTACTTTCAGTAAACGCAGCCGTCGTATTAAATACCAAAGGTTCACCCGGTTTAGCCGAACCGGGCATGGAAGCAATCACTTTTCCATTGCTGACCAATTCTATTACACCGGAAAAGTCTTGCGTAGCAGTCCAGGTAACCTTTACACTCAGCTTGCTGTTACCTTTCAATTGTATTTCGTCGCCGGGACTTTGTTTGCCATTTACTTGTAGTGACAGGAATTCATTGTGGCCGTTACGTGACACAACTGTTCTGCCAAGCCGGATGCCCTCAATCCACTTTTGATAAGTAAGCGGGCCTTTCACATTCACATAGGTAAGCAACGTACCCAACGGCTCATTGTCATTGCAGGGATAATCGGTTCCTGCAGCAAGGCCCAGCCGGAAACCACAATTCAATAGTTTATAGTAGGCGTTGGTTACCCCTTCACTAAAATAGTTGCCATTGTTGGGTGAATGCATTCCATATACATCCTCTGATACAAAATCAATAGTTCCGAGCGCCGCCTCAACCGGGAAGTCAACTGGTATACAACAGTTCAGGTTATTTTGAATGCTGTCATTTAAATACTCAAGGTGTGCAAAGCCGCCAATGGCATTTTGTTTGCGGCTCCATTCAAGTATTTTGTAAGGAGATTCTTCCCATATCTGATGTGCGTTTTTTAGCCCTAACAGCACAAGATGTCCGCCCAGTGCCTGGTTGCTGAAATTGGAGTAGGTAGCATCCCAATGCCATTCCGTATCCCAGTGAATGATTCGGCCAGGCTTTGATTGAGGCGCATCCTTGCCGTTTACTTTCAGCAGGTCTCTTTTGCTGTCTTTTACTTCGCCATTACCCATGTCTGCCAGCAGGCCAATGACTGCTAAATCGTTTGGTTCCATCATCCGCAGCAATGAATCTTCGGGCAATTGAATGGTTCCTTCTCCGCAATTGAGATGTACATGTATATCTCCTGCATACCAACCACCAGGTTCTGGCCTTGAGCGTTTTGTTCTGCTGGTTTGACCTGAAGCTGCCACGGTGATAAAGCAAACCGACGCGGTGAATATTAGCAAACGGTATCTCATTAGCGCTGACGTAAGTTGTTTAAAAAAGAATGTAACGGGATGTATTATCAGTTATCATCAATAACCGGGATTCTGCGCAATCTTTTTTGCAAGGTCCATCTGTCCCTGCGGCACCGGCCATAGATAATTCTTCGATGGGTCAAATTTGCGGTCTTCAATCTTCGCGTGTTCGGTCGATGTGTATGTTACGTTACCTGCCGCATCTATCTTACTAAATCGAAGCCCGTATACAGGTCCGTTCATGGTCGTTTCGCCAATCTTCCAGCGTTGTATATCGTACCAGCGCAATCCTTCCATCGCCAGTTCCACTCTTCTTTCCCTGCGCAGCAACGTACGCAGTTGTGCCTGCGTTGTATACTTTGATTTGTCAACTTTAGGTAAACCTGCACGCAGGCGTACCTGGTCAATCGCGTTGTATACGCTCTCATCAATCTGGTTCGATTCTATTTTTGCTTCTGCATAAGTGAGCAATATTTCAGCATAACGTATCAATGGTATGTTGAGGCCAGCTTTATAAAGATCAGAAAAATCAGCTTTATAATGAATGTATTTTCTACCTACGTAACCCGTATAATTATAAGTAGGCCAGTAATCCAGCGAGTTGGGGTCCATAGGGTTGAAGATGATACCGGCATACTGGGCACCGGGTATAATCACCGTTTGCAACAAACGCGGATCACGGTTTACAAAAGGACGGTCGATATCGTAGCCGGAGGTTGGGTCGTCAATCGTTTTGCCATTCGCCATTTCATAAGCATCCACAAGTGACTGTGTGATGTTTACGGAACTCCAGCCGCCGCCCGGTGTAGATTCCGGAGCAAGCACCATCAGCCCGATGGTCTGGTTGGGGTCTGATTCAATGTATTCGCGATCGAGGATGATTTCTGAATTGTGTTCATTGCTCATGCGAAAAATATCCTGGTAGTTGGGGTATAACGAATACACGCCAAGGTCCATCACCTTCTTGCTGGATGCAGCACTTTCTGCATATTTTTCATTGAAGAGTTCCACCCTTGCCTTGAGTGCCCATGCGGCTCCCTGCGTAATACGGCCCAGGTCACTGCCTTCATAAGTGGTGGGCAGAAAGGATGCAGCCGTATCAAGTTCATTGAGTATAAATTGCACTACTTCGGCTTTGGGCGTGCGTTCAATCTCATTGGCTTCTGTTGTCGTCAGCATCTTTGTAACCAAAGGAAAATCTCCGTATAACTGTGTTCTTTCAAAATATTGATAGGCCCTGATAAACCTAACTTCACCTTTCAGTCTTTTCATCAACGTTTCATCCATCGGCGTTTTGTCAACATTCGCTAAAAACCAGTTACAGGTGGTAATTGTTGTAAAATCATATTTGCTTCTCCAGCTGTTGGGAGAAAGCAACTGCATGTTGCCAAACTCCTGCCAACCTTCCCAGGGATAAGGATTGTGGCCGTTATCGCTGGCATCATCCATATATACTACCCATTGTCCGTCTTCAAAATTAGAGTAAGCCGCATTGCAGGCAGCAATGGCGTCATTAGGGCCTGTCCACAAGGTTGTTTCACTATATTCGGTAAGCGGCTGGCGGTCGAGAAAATCTTTTTTGCAGGAACAGAAAACAACAGACAGCACAAATATGTTGAAGAATCTATTTTTCATAATGATGTTTATTAAGTTGAAGTATTAGAAAGTAAGGTTCACACCGAGCGAATTCACTTTAACCATCGGGTAACTATAGCTGTTACCACCAAGCGGCGATTCCGGGTCTACCCATTTATAAAACTTCGTAAACGTGATGAGGTCTTTGCCTGTCCAGAAAATCCTGAGTTTGATTCCTTTTCTGGATAGCCATGCGTTTGATAATGTATAACCTATCTGAACGTTTTTAAGCCTCATATATCCTGCACTCCGCACCCAGAAAGACGATGGTGTTGCGGAAGGGTCGTTCTGCGGGTTTGAGTTCCATACACGTGGAAAACTTGCATTGGTGTTATCGGGTGTCCAGCGGTCAAGCCAGATGCTGGTAGGGTCTCCGTTCTTGTCGTACAACGAGCCCAGGATGCGGCCGGATACAAATGATTTTACATCTCCCGCACCTTGCAAAAACAACACGGCATCAAAACCTTTATACCTCGCGGAGAGACTCAATCCATAAGTCATTTTAGGGAAGTAAGTGCCGAGGTATTGCCTGTCTTTGCTGTCAATCACGCCGTCGCTGTTCAGGTCTTTATACTTGATATCCCCGGGTGCAACAGGACCACCAATCCCATTCTGACTTGCATGCTTGTCGATGTCTTCCTGCGACTGAAAAAGTCCTTCGGACACCCAGCCGTACAATGCATTGATGGGTAATCCTTCGCCTTGTATGGTAGAGCCATCGGGGAAAGGACCGGTGCCTGCAAGACTGGTAATTTTATTGGTGATAAAAGAAATATTGGCTTCCGCATTGAATGAGAAATTACGCCGGCTTAAATGATAACCCGCAGCCAGTTCAACACCTTTGTTTTGTACGCTGCCAGCATTGATAACAGGTGCATTCAAACCGAAAGCATTGGCTACCGGAAGGGAGAGGAGGATGTTGTCTGTATTGCGGATAAAATAGTCGCCGGTAAAAGTGAACATGCCGTTTAACAAAACAGCGTCGAGGCCGATATCTTTTGTGGTAGTGCTTTCCCATTTGATGCCCGGATTAACACCGTTCACAGGAGCGATGCCGTCGACCGTCTGTCCCCCGAAACTATAGTTCTGCCCGGTTGCAATGGTAGCCTGGTAAGGATAAGTACCGATATTCTGGTTGCCAAGCTGTCCCCAGGATGCCCTTATTTTTAAATCTGAAAAAATCTTCTTCGGGCCAGCAAAAAAATCTTCTTCTGAAATGCGCCAGCCAACAGATGCGGAAGGAAACAATGCCCAGCGGTTTCCCTTGGCAAAACGTGATGAACCATCATCCCTTATATTGCCTTCAACCAGGTATCTTTTCTTAAAGGAATAATTGATTCTGCCGAATACAGATTGCAAGGCGTATTCAGATGCATTGCCACCATTTTGCAAACCGGTGATGGGACCTGCATCCAGCTCTGCCAGCGCATTATTCAGGTAGCCGCGCCGGCTGCCAAACAGGTAGTCATATTTATTGTGTTCCTGTGAATAACCCCCAAGCACACTGAAATCATGATCACCGAATGATTTATCGTATTGTACCAGAACCTGCATCAACAGGTTGTCTAAAAAACTGGAGTTGCTCGCTACGATATTTGGTCCTTCCCAGATGGTTGGTGCACCTGTGTAGGGATCATAATACTGAAGATCATTGATCCTTGATTTTGCTTCAATGATATTGGCAGTATACCCAAGTAACGGCTTTACATGAAGCCCTTTAATTACTTCCAGGTCGGCCTGCAAAATGGCAGAGAGACGATGGGTTTTATTAAAGTTGTTCGAACCACCCTCAAGCACCCCAACAGGGTTACCCTCGTCGCTATACCCGTAATAGCCGTTGATCTTGTAAGGAATCACCCTGCCTGTTTGATGGAGTGTGCCAATCAGCTGCGCGAAATCGAGGCCATGGATGTTACTCACAGGTTCCCTGAATTGCTGCTGAGAGTAAGCAAGGTTGCCGCTGATCTTTATCCGGTCACTTATCTTCAGATCGGTCTTGAACCTTGTGTTGTAGCGCCGCATGCTGGATCCTTTTACAAGACCATCCTGTGACAGGTATCCCATCGAAACATAGCTTTGCATCTTTTCTGTCCCGCCGCTTACATCAAGAGAATGGTTTTGCTGAAGCCCGCTGCCCCTCCAGAATAAGTCGTACCAATCTGTGTTGGGATAACGCTCCGGGTCCGATCCATCCTTAAATTTCTGAATCTCCGCATCGCTGTATTTGGGAGATTTTCCTTCATTAACAAGTGCCTCATTATAGAGCGTTGCCGCCTGCCAGGATTCGATAAAATCAGGCGTAGCAGTCATGGACTGCTTACCGATATCGGTATTATAATGCGCGATGGCTTCCCCTTTTTTTGCATTCTTTGTAGTGATTAATATAACACCGTTTGCAGCACGTGAGCCATAGATGGAAGCGGAGGCTGCATCTTTTAATACAGTTACAGATTCAATATCACTAGGATTAATATCATTCATACTGGAAACAACACCATCCACCATTACCATTGCATCGCTGTTACCCAATGTTCCTATACCGCGCACCCGGATGGTGCCCTGGTCATTACCCGGTTGCCCGTTGTTTACAGTAACAGTTACACCAGCCATTGTACCTTGTAAAGCAGCCGAAAGGTTTGTGATAGGCCTGCCTTCAAGTTCTTTACCCGTTACGGTGGCGACTGCACCGGTAAGGTTGATTTTCTTTTTGGTGCCGTATCCCACAACCACTACTTCATTCATTGCGTTGCTTTCGGACAGCTTCAATGTAATGTTGACTTCCTGTTGCGCCGAAACGGTTACAGATTGTTCTTCGTAGCCAACATAAGAAAACACAAGCTCCTGACCTTTTGCGATACTTACCTTGAAATAACCCGTTTCATCTGTGGTGGTTCCTTCTTTGGTACCGGCAATTTTAACCGATACATTTGCCAGTGCGGTTTCTCCGTTGGTGACTTTACCGGAGATGGTGATTTTTTCCTGCGCAACAACGGCAGTAAATAGAAAAGTAAACAATGCCGGGAGGATGAGTTTCTTCCGGATGTTGTTGCAGCTAGTTAAGGTTACGTGCATACGTTACAGTTTTATGGTGATAGACAGTAGATTAGTCAGATGATGACCTGTATCTCAGAAGCACTCAAATTTAAATTCCGTTCATCCCCGTTTTTTACCTGATGTTGGTAAATGTGTACCTTATTTTGTAATCTTTTTTCTTTTGTAAGTAGCGTGGTGCCAGTTAGATTTTTAAAGCATACGCATCACTACCGGCATCAAAAAATTGAGTAATGATGAATGGTTTGGATTGAACTCAACCGGTTACTCATGAGCGCCCTGATGATGGAGCTTTTTTGCCTGTTCCTTATTGGCTGGTTAATGTAAAAAGACAGTTTGCCGGTATGGTTGTTTTGAACGTTTTCCCTTTCATTTTTATATCGGCTTCACGCAGCATATTCGCCGTATCGCTGGTAACATAGGTTTCGAAACCGGTAACAGCAGGCAGGTTGATCAATGTGGTGTTCAGCATAATGGGCTGATGGCTTTTATTAACGCCGGTAATACTGATCTTTTTTGTTGCTTCATCGTAAAAAGCCAGTATGGTAGCGCTGTCGCTTTGATTTGAAACACTGATACGCCATGAACCCGGCAACACAAATCTGGATACCTGTTGCAGGGCATAAAAATTTTTCCTTGGTGCATATGTTTTGGCTGACGGATCATACGCAAGTATTCCCCAATAACTGAAAGGAGAAGGTGCATGATGTTCATAGTAGCTGTCATATCCTTCCCATATTATACCGGCAGTGGCGCCATGCTGAAGGAATTCGAAGAGGTAGCCAATACTTTTGGCTGCAAAATCATAATTGTATTCGCCTAAAATGCCATCATCACAACCCTTGCACCAATTGTTCCATTCTGTCATCCAGTAATCTGTTTTAGGGTAAGACGAATGTTTAAGCGCAGAATCCACATCGGCGTAGTAACCTGCATAGCTGTGCAAACCGATATGCGCCATTTTTGACATTACAACGGCATCTTTCATCAACGCAGGTACGTAAGTTTTTAGCCCGTTATCCATACCTGCAACATCCGGAGATACATACCGTATATCACCCATGCCGAGGCTATCCATACGATCGGTAAATTTTCGCTGAAGTTTTACGTATTGGGCAGCATCAACCGTCGGGCCTTCATTTTCGATATCTGGTTCATTCATGATTGAGATCAGGCCGATCTGCAAGTGCTTTACTTTTTTTGCATAATAGAAAAATGAAACCAGCATTTCGATGTATTCATCTTCATATTTTTCCTTCACAATTTTTCCGCCCATCCACAAAGGCACAGGGCCCATAAAATTGATCATCAGGTTTTTGGTAATGCCTCGTTTGTTCAGGTAAGCAATCATGTTCCAGGCCTTCTGATATTTGGGCGTTTCATACAATTGGTTATAATAATCCCAGTTAAAGGAGAAGGGGTCATTGTTATCGTTCTTGTCTTCCCAGTTATATACGGTTTCCACGATAACCCTCCATATGCTTGCGTTTACAGAGTCAAGCATCAGGTTCAGCGCGGGCTCCAGTTCTTTACCGTCCCAGGCACGTGTATTGGCGTTTACACCAAAGCCATCCACCTGTTGAAATTTTACGGAACCATCTACCTGAATGGAAATGTTTTGCGTGTTGCGTAAAGACTGGCTGTACCCATTGAATGATGCTGAAAGGAAGACAACAAATACGGTGATGATAACGTAAAATCTGATCATATCTCTGGTTGTGAATGGTGAATAGTCAAAAGGTTAATGCTTTTCAAACTCATAGCTTATTACTCTTCGCTCATCACTTTCTTTTTGCATCCACCCAAAAGTATTTTTATATAACAATTATTGTTTACCCGATACCGTCCAATCATTCCCCTATTTTGCGTATTTTACCCAACCAGTAATTTTATTTTTTTTGACTGGTCGTTACGCTTAAATTGTACAATTGGTAACTTTTAGTTTTGAACAGAGAAATTTTCTTATTGACTGATGAAACCTCATTTTAAACCAATTCCCTCAGATGAGTCTAATTTATTAAAAGCAGTGTTCCAGGAAGATGCGAAGCAATTTGATTATCCATGGCATTTTCATCCTGAATACGAGCTTACCTATATTGTTACCAGCCATGGAATAAGGTATGTGGGAAACAGCATCGAAAACTTTTCGGAAGACGACCTGGTACTGATCGGCGCCAACCTGCCTCATTGCTGGATCAATTCACCGGGCCAGCAACAGGCGGCGAGTGCGGCAGTGGTTTATTTTAAAGAAGATTTTGTAGACAAATCGTGGATGAACAGCGGGGAGTTCGGAGCGATCCGCAACCTGCTTGAATTGTCTAACAAAGGGATCAAGTTTGATAAGTCTGTTGCATTAAGATTAAAAGAAAAGATATTCACCCTGCATAAGCTTCCTTCACTTGATAGGCTGATACTTGTCCTGAAAATATTACAGGAGCTGGCAGAAACCACGGAACGACATATTTTATGCGAACAGGGTTTTTCCTACGAGTTAAACCACACCAACAACGGCCGTATTAATAAAGTATACAAATACATAGAAACGAATTATCATAAGAAAATTTCATTGACGGATATCTCAAAAGAAGTGAATATGACGGAAGAATCCTTTTCAAGGTTCTTCAGCAAAACCATGAAAAAATCTTTCTTCGAATTTTTGAATGAATATAAGATCAACAGGGCCTGCAAGTCGCTCATTGAAACTGATAAACAGATCAGTGAAATATGCTATGCCTCAGGCTTTGAGAGCATTCCTTTTTTCTACCGGCAGTTTAAGAAGTTTAAAAATTGTCAGCCGAAAAACTACCGGATGTATTACCAGAAGATGTAGGCCTTTAATCTGCTTTACAGCAACTATACGGCTGTTCCAGGCAGCACAAATTCGTTTTGCGATCGCCCTTATTATTGACTATTGTTCATGTTATAAAACGTACTTTGCCGGGTACATTCCAATCTGTTTGTGAACATAACTTGAGATATTATCGTTTACGATTCATTTCTTTGGAATTCTAACCAATTAAACCAGACATTATAATGAAGACATCCAGCCGAAGGAAGTTTTTACAATCAGTTTCATTAGCAGGCATTTTTCTTCCTTTTACAAATCGTGCAAATTATCATCCGGATCATGACCATCGTTACATAAAAAACAAACACTTTGTAAGTGCCGGGAGTGATGATTATTTGTCTGAACTTAAAGCTGAACTTAATAAAGAGTGGCCGAATAACAGAACAATAAACCTTGTTTTTCACGGGCACTCTGTACCAACAGGTTACTTCAAAACTCCTTACGTAAATACATTAGGCGCATACCCACATCTCTTACTTGCAAAAGTAAAAGAGCGTTACCCCAATGCTGTTATTAATGCTATCACTACTTCTATCGGGGGTGAAAATTCTGTGCAAGGTGCAAAACGAATAGACGAAGTGCTTAATCACCGGCCGGATGTAGTTTTTATCGATTATGCCCTTAATGATCGCGCTATGGGGCTTCCCGCTGCCAGAACAGCGTGGATCCAAATGATACAAAGAGTATTAGATAAAGATATTAAGCTGGTGCTGCTTACACCGTCTCCGGACTTGAACGAAGACATAATGAACACTGACAGTGTATTAAATAAGCATAGCGGGCAAATTCAGGAACTCGCCAAAGAATTCAGGGTTGGCCTGGCAGACTCCTATGATGCCTTTCGGGATCTTGCCCACAACGGTGTAGACTTATCCGTTTATATGGCGCAGTTCAACCATCCTAATGAAAAAGGTCACCAGTTGATTGCTGATAGATTATTTAGTTATTTTGGATAATATTTGAAATTACTCGTAGGGCTTTGCCTTAGCTGATATATTAAGCTTGGATACTTCGTAAAACAATGTTTATAAGAAATGGACATACTTGCTTTTTCTTTCTGACAGAAAAGTTTTGCAAGTACGATTTTCGTATTTGAAGTGCACAACAGGTTAATGTTATACAATCGGGATGATAATTTCTATATTAGTTCCGTTACCTTCTCCAGACTCAATATGACAACTGGCATCCATAAGTTCGCATCGATTCCGGATATTATTTAAGCCATTGCTGTCAACAAAAAGATTTGTGTCAAATCCAACTCCGTCGTCCCTTATTATTATTTCGAGACTCTGAATCCTGTAATTCATTTGAATAAATACTTTTGTTGGATTGGCATGCTTGATAATATTCTGCAAAGCGCCTCTTATCACGCTTAAAATCATTCCTTCTATATAGTTAGACAGTGTTGCTTTTCCGCCATGTACGACAAATTGAATTTCGAAAACTCCGGTCTTCCTAATATTATCGCATTCAAGTTTAATTTCCGAAATCATATCAAGCGATGAAGATGGCTCATCTTTTAAGGCATGTACGAGATGTCTCAATTCTCTTCCGGCTTTAACTATTGTTTCCTGTGCCAATTTTAGGTTTTCATTGCCAGATTTTAAAAATATCTCCTTTGCCATTTTCATCTGTTCATTATCATCTTTCTGAGAAATCAGCATCGTTTTTAAACAGAGTCCTGCCAGTGCAAGGTCCTGCCCAACATTGTCGTGGATTTCGTTTGATATATATCTAGTCACCCTGAGCTGTACACGCTCTTCTGTTTCTTTTTGAAAGATTTTTTCCGTCCAGTACCGATAGATAAGGCCAATACTGATTACGAAAACTTCAAGGATGATACCTATGTGAAATGTCGTAGGAGGGAAGAGGAATGACAAGGAAGATGGAAAAAATAATCGTTGAACAGATCCCAATAAGAATACAAATGTTCCTGATAGTACGAACAGTGATACTTTGACTCCTTTCTTAAAACAATAGAAGCAATCTATGATAATCATACATATCACGAGCAGGGTACTGATCTTCGCCCATCGGAAAACGATGTCGTGCATCCTGTAATCTGTTGCCAGGTTAAATACAAAAGCATGAACAACGGCGCTTAATAATACATTCCATTTCAAAAGATTGGAGATAGAGCTTAGCACACGGTTCTTGGAGAGTGTGTCGCTTAAAAAAGATTGTACGACATGCATAAGCACTGCGATTGCAATTGCGCCGATGACCATGTAGGGGCTTAGCCTGAAAGCTTTTTCTGAGTCGAGTCCCAAAAATTGCTGATCGAGATGGTCATTTTTCATTACAACAAGAAAGAGCAAAATGATATAGAACGCATACCATAAGTATAATAATTGCCTCAAGACGAAGTATAGCGACAGGTTCAGAACAAAAAAAAGCAGTAACAAGCCAACGATAATACCAAATACAAAATAAGTTCGATTTTCAAAGATTTTCAATTCCTTTGGGTTCAGCAATGCAAATCCGAATGATTTGTAAGCATTGGTTGCGTCTACGCTTAAATAAAGCGTATCGGTGCAGTTAGGGGATATCGTAAAAGGAAAGACATAATGAGTAAATAAGTAGGATCGTTCCCTGAAGGGATATTTTAAGCCTGAATGTGCGATTTCCTTCCACTGCCCTTTCTTTTGCTGAAACAATAAGCCTTTATAAAGGCCTATTGGCGCCATCAGCAACATGATCTCTCTTTCAAGGTCTTTGTTGTTGCGAACAATAATCCTGAACCAATAGTAGTAAGGATCATAGTTAGGAACCATTACGGCCTGCGCATCCGGTGCATGAAAATCAGCGTGAGTTACATGATCAATTGACAATGGCTGAAGGGTTTGCAGAAAAGACAGTTTATCCGTCACCTTTGACTGTTCGATCATATCTGAGCAGTCAGCGTCAATAACCTGGCCACAGACCATGTTTATCCCGCCTGTGGAGAGCAACAGAAGCAAACAAAAAGCTTTGATATTGTAACTGCTATTCATCAGTTCCTCCTTTGATTCGTTCTTCGGCCAGCGTTGAATAAACACAGGCGCGAATTGCATTTAACGCGCCAAGGGGGGCATGTTCGGGTATGGAATTACCCGGTGAGAAACTCACGCTTTTATCCAGCTGATTGCGATCTTCTGTATTAATCTGCTCCTTGAACAACCTTATTTTAGCAACCGGATGTGGCTTCGAGGTCCATACAACAAAAGGGTCCTCTATTGGCTGATTCTCTGCATCCCGCTGTAATTGTACGTATAAATTAAATATAGCTTCCTTATTTGAAAGGAACTGATCTAATCTTTTTCGAAGAAAATCGGGTTTGGGTTCTGCGGGTAGAAGCTTATCATGTGTGATATCAGGTTCTGCAATCCATTTGAGCACTTCCTCTTTGCCAAATTTATACGGAGTGGCAGAAAAATATTTTTCTTCCAGCACCTGCGGCGTGCGTATTCGTTGTTGTAAGAATCTAATTGCACGCTGCGGGAAGGTTACCAGAATAACAGCTCCTGCAATGAGTTTTTGCCAAAAATTTCCCACGGCAATTTTGGCCCCGGTCATTTGTTTGTTTGCATCACCGGAAAAGAAAATCTCAGCGTTGGTAAGTATGATGTCATTGACGATTTTTTTAGGTTCATCGACAAATACTTTAATTGCCATTCCGCGTATAGCCTTATTAATATCAGCAGAAGGTTTCGGACTTGCATTTGAAAAACGCACCAGAACATTATAAGATTTTTCCTCAGAAAACAAACCTTTACGAAATCTGTCTTCAAGCCCTTCATTAACTGTCATAACGCCACGAACAAGACCAATTGTTTTTGCATGAAAAGCCCTTTTTACTTCTTTGTTTTTATACTTTCTAAGCAAGACTTTTCTCAGATACCCTATGATTCTATTCGAAACGATTTCAGCACTGTCCGTTAATTTTGTGGTTGGCGCTGTATCAGGAATCCCTTTCGCCAGCGCCTTGAGTGCCCTTATCCCAGGCATGAAAAAGTAGCCGCCTCCCATAACCTTTGTGAAGTGTGGGAGATTATTATACCTATTTCTTACCGGAAAACCAGGTGCGGTGAAACTTTGGCAGATGCGATCGTCAATTTTTAATCGTTGTGAAATAATTGGATCAACCTCTTCTGTAAGATCACCGAATGTTGGGGTGTTGCTCCACACACTTTGGACAAATTCAAACTGCCGGGAGATATCGGAAATGAGGCATATAAAGTGAAGGCCCCTTTCTTTTGTATCGAATTGTTCAATCTTCACGGATGCCTCGTTCTGCGTTTGATGGCATTCTACAATTTGTTCCCGGCCTGCGGGTTCCTTAATACAAACAAGGTCCATAATCTTATCAACTTCAAAGCTTTCATGGACAGGGTCTCCGTAAATTCTTCCTCGACGCAACATCCGGTGTCGCCTGGACATTTCCGATGAATCACTTTCACTTCTTCCTGTATGAACCTGATCACGTGGATTAGCCCTTCTTATATGCGCCCCAAACGGGCAACGGAATCCGTCTGCATCTACGCCGGTATAGACGAACCTGTTGATATCTTTTGGAGAAACACTTGTTTTGTAGTCAGGATTTAATGTAAGGGGCTGACCATCCGGCCATCGTCCCATCATTTTAGATGCCAGTTTTACCGCCATTGCAGACCGGGAAACGCCGTTCTCTTTTGAATGCTCAAGCATATAATTCCAAAAGCTTGCAACATTTTGATGCATCTGGCGAAACACCAGGTAAGACCCATTTTTTCCAAAGTCCTTCTTCTGAGCATCACCATTGACGAATGGCAGATCAAAGATATTTTCCGTGTCAATCAGAGATGGCGAAGGTGGAATAATGCCATACTCATTCTTATAACCAAGAACAAATTCTCCCAATTCCAACTGTACCGGCTCGTCCGGATTTAACTTGGCTTTTGCCAACCCTTTGATTACCGGTTGCGACAATCCATCTGCAAAACCAAAATGCTCCTTGGATACCCCTTCGCGGTAAACATGGGCATGGGGAATATCGATTATGCTAAGATCTGAATCTTTCATCACCTCGTTGTAAAACAACTCAAGATCCTTTTCGTCAACTGCATAGAATAGTAAGATCCCATGTGGGTATTGCTGTCCATTGCCCCAGGCCCATGAGTTTGGATCATTACTTAAAATATCTCCTAAAAGTGTGGATCTTTCATTGGGCCCGTTATCCGGATTCGACTGGTAGTTCATGCCTTCCCGAAATTCCCGCGAAAATCCAAGCATTGTTTCTTTAGAGACATCAAGTTTATCTAATCCAAAGGATGTAAAAGCAATGTGGGCAGCGCGGCATGGATCTCCGGCATCCGTTTTATGCGTCCAGGAGCTTTTATCGGAAGCTGTTACATAATTATCAGCAAATCTTTGTAAAAACTCACGTGCTTTTAAGACATCATTTATTTGGAAGGGGACATAACGTGCGGCATTCAATGAGTTATATCCGCGAACAATGAGGGCCTGAATATCCCCTAAATCGATATTAACTTCCGGCATAAAATTTATTTAAATATGATTGGTTTAAAGAAGTTTAAGCCAGTCCCGGGCATCGTCATCGTCCATTTTACGAAAGAGTCCTTGTCTTATTTTTCGGTTTCTGTTGATTACATCAATGGTCACATACGGATGATGCGCATACCAAAACTGTGTAACGTGCTGGCCATAGTGGACCGCATTCATATACCCTACGGGATCAGAGATAATGCCTTTGAAAACGTATAGGAAGGAGTCCGGGAAGGCCTGGCCGTTGGAGAACATGAAATTGATACTTCTTCTTGTTCCGGCGCCGTTTAAAAACTCTCGTACGTAAAAATCTGTCGTATTCGTATAATTGGACAAGAATATGAGCCTTCTTCTTTTGTCAGTTACCAGCCAACGGATCGTACTTACTGTCGGAACGGAGATGGGATACCTGCTCAGACTTAAAAATAAAAGCACCATACTAAAAAAATATCTCCGTACAACTCCCGGTTTTAAAGGTGCAGCAGCAATCATTTCATTGAGAACCGGTTTGAGCTGAGTTGCTGCCTGTGCTCGCATGACCTCGTCTGAAACGACAGATACACGCGCTGATCTTTTAGACAAAATCATTCCAATGCCAGCACCTGATATCGCCAAGATCGCTATGGAGATCAATACCGTTTGGAAATGATCAACAAACCAAGTTGGGAAAAGTATGATTGTTAAGAGTATTGCAAGTACAACAGCATATGAAATGATCTCAAAGGAATTAATCCGAATTCTTTCTCCCAAAGTCGGCCTGTCTCGTTTGCTCACCCAACGATAATCAATTATGGACGACCTTAAATGTCGTTCAATCAATGTCTTTATGCCAGTTGCTGTTCTTCCTTGAAATGCCCCAATCTTTTGCGCTTTGTCCAGATAATCCTGTATCGTCCCGCGAAGCTGCAATTCTTTCTCTACGTCATTTTTTGTGATGCATTGATAGCGTGAAGTAAAATTGCTTCGTTTCGAGTGTTTGATAAGAAAACTATATTCCATTCCACATTCGAAATCTCTGCAATGCTTAAAAATGCATGTCAGTATAGTGCCATTGTTAAGCAATTCCTGAATGTGTTTTTTCCGAGGTCCGTGAAAACTTGTCGTTAATACCAAGATTGGCGGGAGGTCATTTTTCTTGAGGTATGATTGAGCAGGAACTACTACCGCAGATAAAAACAATACTGTGGAAGATGATTCTGCGAGCTGTTGCAGAGATCTTTCGGAAGCCACGAGGAGTTGACGCAGATCTTTTTCCTTGCCTTCTTTGACGGGCGCTACCAGGGTTAAACCAGCATGGAGTTGATGCATAACAGTTAAATTCTTTTCAATGGAGTTCCTGGATAAATGGACTTTAGTAGAAAATTTTAGTAAAAGGCATAGTAGGTTTAGCTCAGTTGAAAAGTAAACAAAAATCCCGGACCAGTCAAGATGCTGTTCTTAAAATATTTAACTACCTAAAATTAGGTCATTGAATAAGCGGTAGCCAACGGTGAAATCACTGATTTTGAAATAGGTGTTTTTCCGCTTGCAAATAATATTAACACGTATTATTATTGTGATAGTAGAGAGTGGAAAATTATATGAAACAGAACATAGTAAGGTATCCATGAAAGCCGGGCAGAATTTAAAGCCTGCACCCGGGACCGCTCAAACAGGTGCCCAAAAAAATTTCAGCAATGTTCGTGGCGCAAATCCCTGAACCGGGCCTACCCCTCATACCAAAAAACTAAACTGGCTCATGGAAAAAATAAAATTAGTAATTGTTGATGATCACAAACAATTGCGTCATGGCCTATCAAGATTACTATGTACGCTTGGGTATGAAGTACTTTTTGACTGTGGTAATGGCGTAGAATTTCAGGAACTTCTTGAAAAAGATAATTTACCGGATATTGTTTTAATAGACATTCAAATACCTATGATAGATGGCCTTGATATGTTGATCTGGTTAAAAGGCAACTACCCGCTAGTAAGCGTACTTACACTAAGTATATACGAAGAAGAAAGCGCGATAATTAAAATGCTTAAATATGGGACTAAGGGTTTTATCAACAAGGATTCAGAAGCGTATAAGTTGAAATCAGCAATAGGTGATATCATTTATGGAAATCTTTATTCACCGGCTATGAAGCGTAGTCCGGCACACCCGGTCACTACTAATCAATCAGCAGAGGTCAACCTCAATCCGCCAAATCAAAATGAACTTGAATTTTTGCGCCTTTCCAGCACGCCCATCTCATACAAGGAAATTGCAGACTCCATGCATTTGAGTACCAGGATGATTGACGGCTTAGGGGATACACTTTTGAAAACCTTTACGTTAAAAGCCGGGTCGACCTTGTGCTGTTTCGCTGTTAAAAATAACGTTGCCTAACCAAGATAAACCCAATTGCTATGTACCTCCAGTTGTTATTCATTGCTTTGCTCGCCTCGGTGCTATTATATATTCTCGCCGGAACCCTTAAAAAAATAACCAAATATTTTATCGGAACGATAACATCGGTGCCTGTAGGTTTTAGGACGCAAATTATCCCGGGAATTTTAGCGATGATCAGGACAAACTGGTATGTGTTTATTACGATCATCCTCACCTGGGCACTACTTTTTTTAACAGAGCCTGGCAGAGACATTGTTGAACTTTGGCTGGACAACCTGGCTGAGTATTCATATTTTTCCAAGTGCGCTTCCTTGCTTTCTGTCTTCAGTTGTACGCTGTTGATGAGCTTGTCTATTTGGGCAATACCGTATTATCTATTTTCGAAGGAAAGAAAAGACCAGATCTTCCTGAAACCGGTGCCGTTTTACACCGAAACGAAACTAACGTCACTGGCATCAATGATGCCATTTCTGCTTGTGGCTAACAGGATAGTCAGTTTCGAGCCTATGACTGATATCCATCTTGCCAAGATCGTTATCGGTAATCTGGTGTGTTTTCCCTTGTTTTTACTGTTTGTAAGATTTTTCGCTTTTGTGGGTATGCATGAGGTGCTGGAGCTGCTTCTCCCTTTCTTGAAAAAAATTGCGAATACCTATATATATATACTATTAAAAATTTTCATCTGGATATTATTACTTACAATTTTTTGCGGATTGTTGGAAGGGGTGTGTGGCAGATTTATCGTAGGACTTTATTTATTTATATCGAGTGCTATTGTATTTAAACTGCTTTTTTACAGCAGAGATGTCAATGATACAAGCGAAAATATTATTCACCGGAGAGTAGCCGCAATACTGGTGGAAAAAAATGTCAAAAATTCTAAGATATTCTATAGGGCCCTTTTGATGATTACAATGTTAATCATCATATATTATTATCTCGTGCCTTCCCTGGAACCTACCAGCGCTTTGTACATTATGTTGGTAGTCTTTTCGTTTTTTATCCTCTTTTTTGATTACTGGAAATATGTCTATCAAAACAAAAAAGGCTTTGCAAAATGCCTTTCGATTGTAATACCTGCGGCATTCCTGGCAGCGCCATTCATAAATCCAAAAGGCCAGTTCAGGGTAAACCTGATTGAGGCAAAAATTCCAGACTCACTTAATTATTCCCTTGAAACGGCAATTCAAAACCGCTTAAATTACATCGACAGTAAAAGTGCAGGAGGAAAAATCTTCATTGTATGTGCAATGGGCGGAGGGTCAAGAGCCGGTTTTATTACTGCGGGTGTTCTAAGGGTGCTAGACAGCATTCATCCAGATTTTAAAGACCATGTATTATGCTATAGTACGGTTTCCGGTGGTTCCGTGGGGTTGTATACTTATTTAAAGGGCATGGATCAATCCATCTTGAGTAAGGATACTAACTTCCTTAATAATGTGTACAGGAAGAATTATAATTCGAGCGGAATTTTCGGTTTGTTAATTGGTGATGGGATAGAAACAATGCTTGGGCCGATTGCCACACGTTTTAAGGCGTTATTAAACAAGGATACTGCAGCACCTGTCTTTTATGACCGAAATTTTCGCATCAGGGAGGAATACAATATTGTTCTCAATCAGGCTTTGAAAAATAAAGTAAAGACGAATTACCTTTCGGCTACCTTTCCTTCCCCTGCTGATTATAGTAGTACAGATTCATTTCGTACTTATTTTATCAGAGAGAATGGAGCCAAGCCAATTCATCTCATCAACACTTTTGAAATTAGTAGCGGTAAACGGGCGGTACTTAGTCCATTTCCAAGTTCCCCTTCCTTTTTTTTAAACACCATACTCCCGTTACAAGATTCGGAGTTTGGCAGTTCAAATCTTAAAAAAGACATGTTATACCGGGAAGCTGTTAACATGTCAGAACTTTTTCCACTTGTAAGTGCAGCTTCGCATATCGACACTGCAAAATCTCAGTTTGTTGACGGAGGTTATTATGAAAATTACGGCCTTGCGACAGCACTGGATGTATACGCTTTTTTAGGGATTAATTATCAATCCAGGGTAAAGGTGCTGCTTATTAAAAACAGTAAGCAGGAGGCCGAAGTTTCTGTAGAACAAGCCCAATACCTTGCACCAGTTGTGGGGGCGCTTCGCGCTCCCTTTACCGGGCATGCGAATCATCTTCTGGAGGAAACAAGACGCCATCTGGGATACCAAAATGTTTTTGAAACAATCTTTGATGCCGATGTTGCCAAAGTTCCTCTTAGTCGCACACTGACCCGGCGGCATGTGGCTGTAATGAATAGCTATCTTCAAAAGCTTTATACTGATAAAGCACTTGAAAATTTTACGGCACCTTGAATGAAAAGTTCATAGTGGTGCCTGTCTTAAAAAATTTGTCTTATGGTAACAATGGCATATTTGATAGCAAACATCTCCAATCCAACTCTATGCGAGAGTATTATGTTTTGGGAAAAAGATATCCATGTAGCCGTCAATGATTCCCTGGCAGACATGCATGAGATGCGCAATTTACTTGTAAGTCAAGTCTGTACAGCAGTTTTTAAGAAAGTCAACCTCCCTGTTGTTTAAGTCCAGGATTTGAGCAACATCTTCTCCCAGCCCCGGCTTGCCGAATATCGCATGTAGCATTTTGCCGGTAAGGTGATTTAAAAAATGAATGGCACCGGTAAGGATTTCATCAATTACATTTTTTAGTTCTCTACTGAAATTTTTAAAATCAACAAAGCCCGTTATAGTAGCGTCGGATTTTGGGCTGAACCTTTATCGCATACATGTGTATCTTATATACAACTTGTATGCGGTCTTCGGGGGCAACAATACTAGTCGTTTTTTGTACATTGACAAGCCGCACTTCAACTTTTGATTTTTATTGGGCTTCTGTTCAAAGCTGTTGCGGGAATTACCTGTGTGCCTCAAAGATTCAATCCCCGCCGTAAAAAATTGTCTGTGAGCATGAACGTGTACAACACCACGTGGGAAAGCGTTTGGAGCGTTTGAGAGTGGGGAATGATTATTGACAGCATTCCTGGTTGTTAAGCTGGTTCGACAAAAAACATTTAAGGCATTCAAGAGTGATTTTGAAAAGGCCCTTACCCTTCTCAATTACCGGAAGCAGAGGAAGTGCCTTTTGACCTCACGGGTCTTGAACTCGAAGAAGCTTCGGGTAACACCAGGCTACAGACCTATATACCGCCAACAGGAGTACAGAAAAACCGGGAGATCGGTATCCTGTATTTATCACTGGGCATGTTTACATTACATTCATAGTACTTTTATCTGGTTGAATGGCATAGATAATAGTAAGGATCATCTCGCTAGAGGTTTTATTGGAACGCCGCTGCTATTGCACGTACTCAGCCGATATGAAATGCCATTGACAGCTAGATAGCTATGGTCATTTCTTCAGTTTGAAAAACTGTTTTCCCATCAAGAAAAATTCATGTATTGATTTTAGCTTAAGTGATTGTAAATCTTTGTGAACTATTTCTGGCACCTGCTTTGGCTATACTTAGCAGGTTTTTCATAGGATATTGGATTAGAAACGGGGCAGCATTTCCATGCAGGCCCCTTTTTTTACAAAGCAAATAGTTTCCTTTAATATATTCTCATCGTGATTTTTAAGTTGTTAGTTGTAGGCCGGGGTTTTTACCCTGGTTTTTTTAGTTCAATACATGAAGAAACTCTTCTATCTGGTTAAACTCAAAGTTGTCCAGGAATTCAGTTGTTAGCGTAACAGGCCGATGGCTGTGTATGCTGTATACGAGGATGCTTTTACCATCAAGCGGCTGGCCGTTTATTCCAAAGTCCATGAAATAAACGCCCGGCAGATGTCTGACTTCCATTACCGTCGCGTTTGGAGGAAAATGTGCACTCATAGCAGGATCAGCCGGCCGTAATTCATATTTAGCAACGATGTTTTCAGGTATCATAATCTTAAAGCTACTGAATTTCGGCTACAGACTACTATGAAGAAGATGGTATGTCTAATTGCCGAGAAAACATTGGGACATATTCAACATTATGCCCATCCAAGCGTCCAAATGAAAGGATACTCTTTAAAAAGTATTTTTTTGTGGACAGCCCATGTGCGTTGAGCCTTATCCGTACCCTAAAAACCTGGGTTTGGGGCAAAGCCCCAAAAGGTTTATTATAAACCTTGAATGTCTCGCAGTCAATTTGACATTAAAAGAAGATGTTTCGTTTTACAAGCCTCAGATATTAAGCATTCCGATTAATAGTTTATCGGCTATTTCGGCCAATGCTACTCTGCAATAACATCAATTTCCGCATAGCCGGCTTCATCATTCTTACTGGTATTTTTCAACGCACGCAGTTTTACATACCTTGCTTTTGTTGGTGTGAATCGGATGGTTTGCCAAAGCGGATTATTCTTAATATTGGCAAATTCGCCCTTGCTCGCCAACACCCAGTTAATACTATCACCAGACACGTAGAATTCATATGCTGAGATGATTCCAGTATTCCATATACCCTGATCAGGCAGGTAACGAAATCCTTTCAGTTGTTCTTCTTTGCCCAGGTCTATCACCAGGTCCGCAGGCAGTTTAACCTCTTTTGGCTGATGCCAGGCCGTTGCAGGGTCTCCGTCAAGTACCACATTTGCTTTTTCATCATTAATACCGATGATGCGCCAGTTTTTGCGGCTAACGCCAAACCTTTCCTGCTTAACTGCGCTGCTTTGCCTGCTGGCCGGGTCGTAAGCGATCGCTTTTATTACAGGCTTCCCCGATGCTAAAAACGGGCCGGTATATTTTTTTGAAGCGGTCCCCGGAACGCTGCCATTTGTAGTATAATAAATAGTTGATTCAGTATCTGCAGGGGTAATGGTGATCTCACCGGCCTGGTTACGCATAATAGCGGGGGCTGTTAAGATCTGTGGTGCCCGGTAAACACCGGCAAACTCAATTAAGGGGCAGGCTTTCGCGTCGGTGATACGCAGGCGCACTTTACTGGCTGTTACGGTGGCAAACCTTAATATGCGCTTATATCCAATAGTAGTGCCGGCAGCCAGCTCTTTCCAGGCGCCATCTGTCCACCCGTCTACGGCAAATGCTTTAACCCGCTGCCCCAGCCGAATATATTCCTGTACAGCAAAACGGTTAAAGCTTACCGGCTTACCTAAATCTATCTCGAGGCTGGTAGCTGTTACACTGTCATCGGTAGCCCAGTAAGTTGCAGGGTTACTATCGGTCGCATTATCTGCGGTAAAGCGGGGACTGCGGTCACGGATGTTGGAGGCCTTTGCCGGACGGTTTGCGGCCAGGTTAACCGCAAAGGCATCTTTCACCGCTTTGGCAAAACCCTTTGCTTCGGTTACATCTTTATCGTTTATAAGGCCATTGGGCATTACCGGGAAGTTAAGCAGCAGCGTACCATTATGCCCGATGGAATTATAGTAGGTTTCCATCAGCTCCGGCACTGTTTTAACTTTTTGGTCTTCCGCCGGATGGTAAAACCATTCAGGCCTGATAGAAGTATTTACCTCACCGGGTACCCAGGCATTACCACTCTCCACGCCATAGTGCAGCATTTCGTAAGGTACATCACCGGTGGCATTCAGCAGGCTCCAGTTGGTCTCGCCAACGCTGCCGGCTTCCGTGCCTACCCAGCGCAGGTCAGCCCGGTCACCATTGTCATTCCATATAACAATATTGGGTTGCAGGCTACGCACCAGCTTATAGGTATTTTGCCAGTCATAATAGGTTTTGCGGTCAATGGTGCGTGTCTCATTAGCACCGCCGTAATAACCAGATCCGCCATTGGCACCGTCAAACCAAATTTCAAATATTGGCCCGTAGTTGGTGAGCAATTCCGTCAGTTGATTGCGGAAATAAGTAATGTATTCCGGTTTGCCATAATCGGCCCTGTTCCTGTCCCAGGGTGAAAGATACAGCCCCAGTTTTAACCCATACTCTTTACAGGCGTTTGCCATTTCGCGCACTACGTCTCCTTTGCCATTTTTCCATGGCGCGTTTTTGACGGAATATTCCGTGTATTTAGATGGCCACAGGCTAAATCCGCAGTGGTGTTTTGCCACCAGTATTACGCCTTTCATGCCTGCTTCCTTACATGTGCGCGCCCACTGCCTGCAGTCCAGATGCGAAGGGTTAAACAATTTCACATCTTCATTACCAAAACCCCAGGACTGATCAGTATAAGTGTTAAGGGAATAATGTATAAAACCGTAATATTCCATTTGCTGCCAGGCCCATTGATTGTCAGATGGCACAGGACCGTATGGTGCAGGTTCCAGCCCCTGGCCCAATGCAACAATAGTAAAACTGTAGAACAAGATAAGGAGCTTGCAGCGGTTAATGAAACGTTCGTACATATGATAAATACCTTTTAGTTATAGATTACCGGAAAACGAATATAGCGGTTAATGTAGATGTGGACTTGAACGTTTGCATGAACAGAAAGCACTGCCATTAGTGATAATATTTTTTAACAAGTTTAGCCCGATCAATAACTGAGTAAAAGTCCGGTGTTACCAGGCGCCCTTTAAATAAACGAAAAATGTTTTTCCACCCGACTGGTTGCGTTTGCGGAAGAAGCCAACAGGTAGAGCTGAACATCTTCAAAACTACCGCACCCTGGTGGCATCATGAAAAGGCTATGCAAGACGAGCATTTTTTAACGACGCTTTGGCCTTGATATTTCACCCTGTTTTGCGCGTTTAGTGCCTGAGCGTTGAAAATGGGATGGAATGCAGATCTATCTCTATTTGCATTAATTGTAACAAATTATGCTTAGTGTACGTCTTTTATGGTAATACCTTAGTTTTAACCAGTAATGAAAATATATCCAGTCTTAGCTGATCTGCAACTCATCGATCTTTTAAAAAAAGATGATGAGAACGCCTTTTCCGAAATTTACAACCGGTATGCAGATTCGTTGGCAGGTTTTGCAAGCGCTAAATTTTTTGATGTGGAGGATGGCAGGGATATTATCCATGATGTTTTTGTTAAGCTCTGGCAGGAAAGAACAAAATTGAAAGTTGACCGGGATTTAAAAGCTTACCTCTTTAAGCTAACCCGTGACCGCATAGTGGATAAAATTAGAAAGAATATTACACGCCGTGAGTATGCAGCTATGCTGGGCTCGCTTGCTGTTCGCTACGAAGCGACGATTGACCAAAAAATAGCTGCAAAAGAAATAGCCCAAAGCATCGAAACATCGCTGAATGAATTATCACCCCGGGTGAAAGAAATTTTTTTATTGAGCCGCGAAGAAAATTTAAGTATAAAAGAAATCGCCGACAAACTGCAGCTCTCTGAACAAACTGTAAAAAACCAGCTTTCTACTGCGTTAAAGCATTTACGGCAGTCTCTGGCACAGGTTTCTACTGCTGCATTCTTGTTATGGCTGTCCTAACCTTGGTATTCCAGACATTTACATGCCCCTTCATTCAAAAGTGTCTTCCTTATCAGTAAGCTACATTCAGACCTGAAAAATATTTCATTTCCGTATAGTACCAAATGGTATCTCATACGGCTATTGTGAAATGGATAACAAATGGGCCGTGATCAAATAGCCGCCTTACTGGACCGTTACCTCAAGGGCGAAACCACAAGCGAAGAAAATGAGCTGGTGGAACGATGGCTGGAAGAAAATAGTAATGCTAACCCTCGATGGCATGATTTAGATCGTTCAGCAAAAGATCAATGGCTTTCCAGTGTTTTTAGCGAAATTAAAAACACCATTCACGAGACAGAGCGTAAAGTAGTGTCGTTGCCGCAAAGAAAGCGTGGGTTATGGCGAAGTATTGCGGCTGTAGCAGCTGTATTGCTGATCTCCTTTGCTTTTTACCTGGAATGGCCGTCAATACAAACCTGGTTGCGCCCTGTTAAGTTTGCTGAACTCCAGGTACCTGCTCATCAGAAAAAACAGATCACCCTTGCCGACGGTAGTCAGGTATGGGTCAATGCCGGATCGGAATTAAAATATCCTGAGACATTCAATGGTAAATCAAGGGAAGTTTATCTTTCCGGTGAAGCTTATTTTGACATTCAGCACGATGCTGCAAAACCTTTCATCATTCATACCGGAAGTGTGTTAACCACTGTTTTGGGTACAGCATTTAATATCAAAGAGGATAAAAATAAACATACCATCCAGGTGACAGTCACCCGTGGTAAAGTAAGTGTTGCCAATGGCAATAAATTATTAGGTGTAATTGTCCCTAACCAGCAGATCAGCTTTAATACTTTAAATGCGCAAGCAGTACAGGCAACTGTGAATGCCAATGCGGTAGTTGCCTGGCAGCAAAGTGATCTTCATTTTGATGATGTGAGCTTTGGTGATGCGATTGCACAACTGCAACAACACTTCAATGTGAAGATCAGTTTCAGCAACGAAAAATTAAAAGGCTGCCGTTTTACAGGCACTTCTTTAAGTGGTGAAGAATTGGATAAAATACTAAAAGTCATGTGCGCTTTTAACAATGCCGTCTATAAGATCAAACCTGACGGCAGTATCGTGATAGATGGGCCAGGATGTGACAACTAAAAAATAAAGAAAAGAAAAATGAACAGTAGCTAAGCCTTGTAAATGCTTTCGTCTTCCAGACAGGATAATAAGTCAAAATTACCTGTAAACCGACGGTCATCGGCTTACAGGCGGCCCGGAAAACCGGGGTTTTAAATAATTGCGTCACTTAAAACATTTAAAAGTATGAATATTTCTGCAAAAATGCGGAAACGGGGAGGCCTGTGTGCCCGCCTCATCGGTGCAATAGAATCAAACGAGCCATTTATTTTTCAGCTAATGCGTGTACGTGTTGTAGGTACGTTTATATTAACCACTTTCCTGTTATTCCTGGCTACCGCCACCAATGGTCAAAATATGCATTCAGATATGGTCACTATCAGCCTGCGGAATGAAAGTCTTGCCAGTGGTCTCCACAAAATCGAGCAACAAACCTCGCTTCGCTTTTATTACCGCAAGACGGAAATTAAAGCACTTACCGGACTTAGCCTGACGCTGGAGAGCAGAACAATAGAACAAACTTTGCAGGAACTATTACAAAATACTTTTCTTTCGTTCCGACAGGTGGAAGGTAACATATTGATCGAACGTACTGCTGAAACCAACTATGAGATCAAAGGCCGTGTAACAGATGTGAATCACAACTCAATAGCTTATGCGAACGTGATGATAAAGCAGGTTGCTTCCGATAAAATAGTCCAATCTGCTCAAACCGATACGGGGGGACATTTCACGCTCACAGCAACAGAAAAAGGGGATTATCTGATGGGAATTTCGGAGGTAAGTAAGGATAGTTTGTCTCTTGCCTTAACCCTAGAAGACATGAAAACGGTTCAATTACCGGATATCATACTAAATGCATCCGTCAAACAACTTAAACAAGTGACTGTAGTCAGCAACACCCCTGTTCTGGAACGAAAGGTTGATCGATGGATATTTAACCTGAACAACACTATCATGGCAAATGGTTCCTCGCTCTTTGAGGCTTTGCAGGTGGCCCCTTTTTTAAAAGTATCCGACAACGGCGTTTCTATGGTGGGCAAAGGCGGTATGGGGGTCATGATCAATGAGAAAATAATTTATTTAAGCGGAACCGACCTTATTAATTATCTGAAAACACTCAGATCTGAAAATGTGGTAAAAATAGAGATCATTACCAACCCGCCTGCAAAATATGAGGCCCAGGGCGATGCCGGGTTGATTAATATTGTTTTAAAGAAAAACGAATCTTTGGGCTGGCGCGGATCATTAGGTTCGGCCTATCGGAAGGACGTCTACTCCTCCTATAATAACAATGCCGCTCTTTTTTTTCGCTCAAAAAAAGTGAATAGTTCTTTTACATTTAACCAATCGCGTTATCACAATATGCTGAACGATTGGCTCAATATAATTGGCAAACCCAATCAGATTCTTAGCAACGAACAACGCATATCAACCACACCAGGTTTGCAAGCCGGTTTAAGTATAGACTATGAGTTGAACAAGCACAATAACTTCGGATTTATTTACAATGTTTCACATAGCAAAGAGAAGGATACTTATGTTAATAATTATACCTATGGTACAAGCTATATTGTCGACTCGGCTTTGAACACTAATGGCGAAATGACAAGGCCATTATTTGCGCAGACCTTTAATATATACCACGATTTAAAGATTGATTCGGCCGGAAAGAAATTAAGCACCTCTGTTAATTTTTTCACGAACAGGCCTGAAGTAAAAAACAGTTTTGTTTCTGCATCTGCAGACACCTATGCTTCAGTTCAAAACAATAACTTTTCAAAATACGGTGTCTGGTCTATTCAATCAGACTTAACATTGCCTTATAAATGGGCCAAAATAGAAACCGGTGCCAAGTTTGCAAATTATAATAACAATGCCAGCGTAGCTTATTATAATAACATCCATGATAGTCTCCTGCTGGACCAAAGGCGCAGTAATGATTTCGATTATACCGAAAAAAACCTTGCCGCATATTACAGTATGGAAGCCGACCTGTCGAAAAAATGGACGGCCAAGGCAGGCTTGCGTTACGAGTACACGATGACGGATGGTTATTCGGCTACTTTAGACCAGCGTAACAAGCGTAATTATGGTGCCCTATTTCCTACGGCCTATATGGTTTACAAAGCTGACGGAAACAATGTTTTTTCTTTTAATTATTCGAGACGCATCAACCGCCCGGGCCTCAGTTCCTTGAATCCCTTTGACTATTATACAAATATTTATACGTATTCTACCGGAAATCCACTGCTCTTACCTTCATACAGTAACAATTTCGAAGTCAATTACCTATATAAAAGCATGTTTTCCTTTACCATATTTACACAACATACCAGTGATATAAATTCATTACTTACAACGATTGAGGGGCCATTAGTGGTTTCAAGCAGAGGAAACTTTTTAACACGGACTAACCTGGGAGCCTACGTTTCCTTTAATCGGGCATTTTTTAGCTGGTGGGAAAATAGCAGCTCAGCATCTTTTTTTTATTCATCCTCAACATCTAAAATAGTAGCGATTCCCGTGGAAAACGGAACCTCTGCATCTTTTAGCGTCAATAATAATTTTAAGGCAACTCAACTTTTAAATTTCTATCTGAACTACAGCCAAAGTCTTCCCTCAACCAGTGGAAATACTTATACATACAGTCAACGTGATTTCAGGGTAGGGGCGAGATTAAAATTACTCAACAATAATTTGATCATCAACCCGGCTTACTTTCTGGGTACGGCCAGCAAATATGATGCACGTTTTGCCGAATTTTTGCAGACAGAAAGGACAGACTATCATTATAGAACCTTCAGTCTTGGTCTTACCTACTTATTCGGAAGATCAAAGGTTTCCGGAAACAACAAGAATATATCTTTTGATGAGAAGAGAAGAGCGCAATAGTAACATCATATCATGGATGCCAATGCCCGGGATAACCCGGGCTTTTTTACAATCTTGCGGACAGTAGACTCAACGTGCTTTCAGTTCAATTGAACGTTCGGCCTTTACCTGTTTCAAGAAATACACGTCGTGCGATACAACGATGAGTGTACCCTCGTAGTCGTTGATAGCTGTTGTGAGCATTTCAATGTTTTGAAGATCCAGGTTATTGGTTGGTTCATCCAACAAAATCATGTCAGGTGCGTGGTTGTCAATGGTAAGGCAACAAAGTATTAACCGCATTTTTTCGCCGCCGCTGAGCGCACTGCAAGGTTTATCCCAATCTTCTTTGATAAACAGAAAGCGAGTCAGGCGTATTTTAATTTCATGCTCCTGCAACGCCCCTGAATTATATTGCTGTGCCTGTTGGTACACGCTTAGATGATTGTTGATCAGGGAGTAGTCCTGGTCAATGTAAATGTGTGAAGCTGCCGCACGCTCAATACTGCCACTACCGGGTTCCAGGCTGCCCAGTAATAGTTTGATCAACGTAGTTTTACCACAACCATTGGCGCCCTTTATCACCAGCCGCTCACCGCTGACTACCTGGAAATTTAAGGGTTCTTCCCAAAGCATCTGATCGTTGTAGCCGAAGTTCAGATCCTTTGCAGTAACCAGTATCTTGCCTTTGTGCAGTGCTGTGTAATCGAAGCCCATCTTCATTTTATCTGTGCCCGGCAAGGTTTTGCGCAACAGGTTCAGCTCTTCAGAAATGGCGTCAACCTTACCTGCGTGTACGTCTTTCATACGGGCCGTACTTTTCTCTGCACTGTTTTGAAAGGTCTTCATAGAAATTGTCGGCAACCCTTCTCTTTCTTGTTTGCGCTTACCACGTGCATCCAGTTTCTGCTGACGCTCTATTGATTCCCTTTCCGTTTCCCTGGCTTTCCGCAATGCCTTTTCCTTGTTCTTTACATCCTGCTGCAATGCTTCCTGCGCTAACTGTTTCTGCTCCCGGTAAAAATCATAATTGCCTCCATATGTTGTAATACCGTGTTTATTAAGCTCGCATACAGGATGCAGCAGTTTAAGCAGGGCTGTGTCATGGCTAACAATTATCAGCGTATTGCGTGCATGCTGTATATAGTTGTATAGCCTGCTTCTGCTGTCTGCATCTAAATGATTGCTGGGTTCATCCAGTAACACCAGTTCGGGATTGTGTATCATGATCCCGGCAAGAAAAACTTTTGTCTTTTGACCGCCACTGAGTGTGCTCATCCTTGCTCTTAAATCAAGTGCCTCCAGTTGCCAATAGGCAAGTGCTTCGGCACAGCGTTCTTCAATAGCCCAGTCATCATTCAGCAATACGAGGTTTTCGTCTCTTACCATACCATCGAGTATGGCCTTTAGTGCATTCAGTTTTTGCTCGATATGCAGTGCCTGTGCAATGGTAATTCCATTAAACTGGCCAAACAGTTGCGGTACATAATAAGGCTGGGTACTGGCTTTTACAACGCCGGCAGAAGGCTGCAGTTCACCAGCCATAATTTTCAGTAAAGTAGATTTGCCGGTGCCGTTATTGCCGGTCAATGCAATTTTTGCCTGTTTGTTAACGGTAAAATTAATATCGCTGAATAACACATCTCTATGGGGATGTCTAAAGGTTACACCTTGTAGAATAAGCATAATTTCTTTCTTAAAACGAATGAAGTAATGCAGTGAACCCTGTTTGGGCGCTGCCGTTCTCTGTGTGGAAAGAAATTATTTTTTCATTAATGCCAGGTTCGTGAGAAAATCTTATGCTTGTTGCGCAAAAGTAGCAAAAAATAAAATATGCTATTAAGATTAAGCGTCAAAACCGGGCTATAACACTGCCCGGCCGACAAGGAAAGCTACACTTTCTCAACAACACCCTCCATGCAAAACAGGAGACTTCCTGTATAGAATTGCTGCACCTCGGTATGCGCAACGCTCCTCAACAACAAGACGCCTGCGGGCCATGGCGCCCACATCGTCATGGAGAATTCCGTTTCCATCTTTGATATCTTCGTCTGTTCAGGAAAGGCCATGTCTTTTAATTAAGCTTACCATTAAAAATAAGACCGGCACTTTAACGCCAGTCTTGTTTATCGGAGAAATTTTATAAGCTATAGTGGAGCGCAGCATTAGTTTTGACCACCGGATGCAAATAATATCTCGCCGGTAATCCAGCCTGCGTCGTCTGAGGCAAGGAAGGTTGCTACTTTGGCAATATCACTTGGAACTCCGGTACGGCCTAATGTTATGGTTGATTCCAGTTGTTTGTGTAAATCGCTGCCGATAAGACCTACTGAGTGTGTGCCTTCTGTTTCTATTAATCCGGGTGATAACGCCATCAAGCATCCGGATCTGAAAAGTTGTTAGAATCAACAATTGCTAATGCCACCCATAAAATGCATGAGAATGGAATGATGCCTAATTATGCTTAAGGTTGTATACCAATGCTGTGGCTTAATTACCTATTAATCCTTATGTTGTCTGTTAAGTTAGATGCGAAATTTCAAATTTATTAATGACTTCAATGGCAAAAGTTCTTTAACATCACATATTCACTTTGTTCCAATCCAAAGAGCAATTTTTTGAATCGCTTGCAAATCACTTGTAAATACATTTTTGGCATTGATCTGAGGATGTTGTTGAAAGCTTGGCAGAACAAAAAAATAGAAGTAACAAGCTTGGAGCAAGCAAAAAAAAGACCGGCAAATTTTAATGCCAGTCTCTTTTAACTAATTGATTTTTAGTGACCTCGTCAGGATTCAAACCTGAAACCTTCTGATCCGTAGTCAGATGCTCTATTCAATTGAGCTACGAGGCCTTTTTCCCGTTTGGGAGCGCAAAAATAGGGGTAAATGCCAATTGCCCAAAATCATTTTTCATTTATTTTTTGAGTTAATTGTTTTTGAGCGGTTTACAAAGGTAGATCCCCGCTCGATAAGCGTAGGTGGTAGCTCAATTTTGTCCTTATCCAGTGGCTCCGCTTTTTTACCTAATCCTGTAAGTAATAAATGCATGGCCGTTTGTGCAATCGCTTCAATCGGTTGCTGAATACTTGTAATCCCTGGTGGATAAAGATCAAAGATCTCATGTTCATCAAAGCTAAGTACGGCAAGATCGCCTGGTATTTGTAAACCGGCGGCAACAATGGCTTGTAATCCGCGAATGCCAAGATAATTCGTAGCAAAGAAAACGGCTTCCAGTTCCGGGTGGTCTTTCAGGTAACGACTTATGGCTTTAAGTGCATCCTCTTTGCTAAGATCATAGCCCAGCTTTAAAATCCATTTGCCGTCAGCTTTTAACTGATGTTGTTTTAGCGTTTCCTTATAGCCACGTAAACGTTCTTTAATTTGTATCAGGTCCAGGTCAACTGTTATAAAACCAATTTTCTGGTAACCCATTCCTGCAAGTTTTGCAATGCCTTGCTTAACGCCATCATAATTATCCACCAGCACATGCGGCACATCAATACCTGGAAAATATCCATCCATCAGCACCACAGGCTTTTTGCTTTCAATCAGTTCACGAATATCTTTTTCCATACCCGAGGTTGGTGTAATGATATAACCGTCTACCTGCTGGTAAGCCAGCATCTGGATCATTGCCTTTGCCTTTTGAAGGTTGTTTTCCGTACTGCAATACACAATACGATAGCCGTACTTATCAGCTTCCGCTTCAATAACCTTGGCCAGTGCGCCAAAGAAAACGCCGCCAATGCTTTCAACAATAATCCCGATAATTTTTGACTGACCGGTTCTAAGACTTACCGCAATCTGGTTGGGTTTATATCCATGTTTTTTTGCTGCGGCCAGTATCTTTTTGGTAATCGCCGCACTGATACGCATTTCTTTGGCCTTGCCATTTAATACAAAGGACACAGTTGTTGCAGAGGTGCCGGTAATTGCTGCAAGGTCTTTAATAGAGACTTTCTTCATAGTTGGTAGTAACAGGGTATACAGTATTGATGGTTTCAGTAATGCAAGGAACAGGCAGATATGATCGGTTTGATGCACGCAGTTTGCTGTTGATTGTAAACGTGGTGTACAGGCGATCGTAAGCCTTCCGACTAAAGTACGGTTGTTTATTCCGATTCACTACAATGCAGGCTAAAATTTTACTATGATTAGGGAAAATTCAATAATCTCTATAAGGCAAAGCCGGATAATTTTATTAGTTCAACAATAGATACACCATTGACTAACCTGGGTTGGATATATTAAATAAACCTGGCCCCGGTTCATGGATGACTAACGGAACGCTTATTTTAATCATGCATTTTTATCTTTAACACATATGAAACGTTTTTTTAGTGTAGCGACTGCAATGCTGATAGCTGTTTTTTCGCTGGCGCAGATAGATTCTGCAGAATTGCATAAATGGCGAAGCCAGAAGTATTCGATGTTTATTCATTTCGGAGCGATCTATTCGCAATTGGGTGGTGTATGGGACGGGCATCCGGTTTCACGCGGATTAAGCGAACAGATACAGGCACATGCCGGAATATATAGTGACACTTATGCTGAAGTTGCAAAGACCTTTAATCCACCGAGATGGAATCCTGATTCAATTGCATTGCTTGCAAAAGAAGCTGGCATGCGGTCAATTGTGATTACATCGAAACATCATGATGGGTTTGCGATGTTTAATACAAAGACCACAGATTTCAATGTGGTGGATGCAACGCCTTATCACAAAGATGTACTTAAGGGTTTGTCTGATGCCTGTTCCCGGCACGGCTTACGTTTTGGAATCTACTTCTCCCTTATCGATTGGCATTTTCCACAGGCGATGCCCATTTCAAGTCATAATTCTGATCGCATCACACCTGAACATCACGAATACAATAAGCAACAGATAACGGAGTTATTAACCAACTACGGGGCTGTATCAGAATTGTGGTTTGATATGGGGTCGATGAGCGTGGAGCAAAGCAGAGAAATGCGTGAGCTGGTTCATCATCTTCAACCAAATTGTATGATTGGCAGCCGTATAGGAAATGATATGGGTGATTTTACCGTGATGGGTGATAACCAGGAACCGGATTATATCATTGGTGTGCCCTGGCAAAGCCCGGCTTCTTTTTTTGATGAAACCTGGGGTTATCGGTCCTGGCAAAAAAGAGAAGATGAAGAAGGTAAAGTAAAAGAGAAGTTAACCAGCCTTATTCGTGTAGCCAGCAGGGGAGGCAATTTTTTACTGAATATTGGTCCGCGGGGCGATGGCTCGGTGGTAGAATATGAAAGAGATGTATTGCTTAAAATTGGCAACTGGCTTAAAAAAAATGGAGAAGCCATTTATAACACGCAGCCAGATCCGTTTCATGTAGCCTTTAACTGGGGAAGTGTTACCAGCACATCAGATAAAATTTACCTGCACCTGATGCAAACACCATCGGATGGAGTTATCCTGTTGCCTGGTTTAAAAGGTGTAATTAAAAAAGCGTACGTATTAAGCGATCAAACAACTTGCGAAACTGTAAAAAATGCTCAAGGGGTGCAGGTGAAATTGCCTTCCGGCTTTGCTGTTAATAATGAATTCAAGGTAATTGCGCTTCAGTTTGCTGATGGTTTCACGGTGCCTCCTGCCAATATCATCCCGGTGAAAGGGAATGTATTATTAAACACAGATAATGCATTTAAATACTTCAGTAATTCCGGTATCGATTATAATACGAGGTACACAAGCACGATTAAAGAAGCATTTACATTGCTGCCAGAAAAGAAGGAAACGCTTATCCCTTACCTGAATTATAGCCCGGAGGAAAAGGGTAAGTCGATTGTGCTTACACTGGGTAACAATTCACAAGTAATAGCGCTGGATAATGATAGTCCGGTCAGCCTGAACACAGAGGTAGCTTCTCTAAAAACAGGCCCGGTCTATTTGAATGGCCCAATGTATTCGGGATTGGACGGTGTTCATGCAAGCGTAGAAAATATTAATATTGATAAGCCCTGGCCCGGTCAAAATGGTCAGGTATGGCAGGCCCATCCGGAATGGAAAAATGGCAGCATCAACATGCTTCCTGCAGGTATGATGACGGCTTATTATCTGTTACAGGAAATTGAATCTCCTAAAGAACAGCAACTGCTGGTAAAGCTGGTAAGTGGTGATGGCATCATGGTATTTTTAAATGGTAAGAAGCGTTTTATACAGAATAATCCATTTAAAAAAGACAGTGTTACACACTATATTTTACTTTCTTTAAAACAGGGCAAGAACCAGTTGGTGGTGAAATTGTTCAATCATTTTCAGAAGCAGGTTTTCTTTGCAATAGACACACATATTCCACAGGTTGTTTATCAAAAACAATTACCGCCTGTGCAACTTAATAAGAATATATATTATCCTGTATCGTGGAGTTTAAATGAACCGTTTACCCCTCACCAGGATCTTGATCTTCCTGATTTTTCGCTGGAGTTAAAAGCGAAGCGTTAAACTGGTTGAAGAAATTAGTAAACAAAAAAACCGGGACATGCGCCCGGTTTTTTTATATCAAGAATTAATTAAGTTAGTTGTTTCCGTCGTTATCATTCAGCTGTGGACTATTTTCATCACCACTCAGATTTAGAGGGTAGCCATAAGTTCCTTCATAACCCGGGTAAACACCTTCAATACGCACAGAGCCTGCAGAGCTTGCCAGGATACTTTTCAGATCATCCATATTTTTTACTTCCTGGCCATTAACACTGGTAATTACAAATCCTTCCTGCATCCTTGTTTTCTTCAAAATACCATTACCGATTTTCCTCACCAATACACCTCCTGCAAGATCATTCTTCTTTGCTGTTGCCGCATCCAGGTTAACTAATTCTGCGCCCAGTTTGTCTAACCCGCTTTCAACCTTTACAGCAGAGTAAGTGCCCGATTTATTCTTTAAAGCAATACTTGTTGTATTTTCTTTGCCATTTCTTACGTAGGTGATATCAATTTTATCACCCGGTTTGTAACGGGCTACCTGTTCCTGCAATTCTGGTCCGCTACCGATGGTAACACCATTGATTTTTGTAATAAAGTCACCCTTTTGAATACCTGCAAGTTTAGCAGAACCATCCTGCGCTACATCAGATACATATACACCATCTCCGTCTTTAATGCCGGCCTCTTTTTTCTTTTCGTCAGACATTTGTTCGCCTGGATAAGTAATGCCGATATAAGCTCTTTGCACTGCGCCGAATTTCACAAGATCATTCACAATTTTCTTTACGATGTTTACAGGTATTGCATAAGAATAACCTGCATAAGAACCGGTAGGAGAGGCGATGGCAGAGTTAATGCCGATCAACTCACCGTTTGTATTAATGAGCGCCCCACCACTGTTACCGGGGTTTACCGCTGCATCCGTCTGAATAAAAGATTCAATCGGACGGTCGCCCTTATTAATACCGATAGAGCGGGCTTTTGCACTAACAATACCGGCAGTAACAGTTACATCCAGGTTTAGCGGATAACCAACGGCCAATACCCATTGGCCCAGTCTTACATCATCACTATTGCCATATACGAGATAAGGGAAATTTTTACCTTCTAATTTTATCACAGCAATGTCGCTATTGTTATCAGCGCCAACAACGGTTGCTTTATAAGTTTTGCGGTTGGCAAGTGTAACATTAATCTCATCTGCACCTTCAACTACGTGGTTGTTGGTTACGATATAACCATCATTGCTGATAAATACACCGCTACCGCTGGCGCGTTGTTCAGGAATCATATTGCTGCGCGGGCCACCAAAGAAATTGGAGAACGGATCATCATCGCCAAAAAAGTCAGAGAAAGGATTTCTTTGCTTTGGGAGATTATTAGTTACCTGTTTTGCCTTTGTTCTTGTTTTTATATGCACTACGGCAGGTGTTGCTGAAGTAGAGGCTGCAGTAAAATCAACCGGTCCGGCAGGAGCATTTTTGTCGCCAAAAAAGCCGGCGTAGTTAACGGGAAGTTTACCGGGTTCCTGGGTGGCAGTATATTGGCTTTGCATCCATTTGCTGTAACCCCACACACTCAAAACAGCGGTAGATGCACTAATGGCCACCACAAGAAAAATACTTTTGAGTTTCATTGTTTGTAGAAATTTTTTAGATTTTGTCAGGAATAATAGTATAAAGCATCACTCAAATAATATGCCTTTCATTAGCAAATAAACGAAGCTGTTTAATCGTCAGTTCATGCCTGGTTCCTTTTAACATAAGTTTGACGAAGGCTGTCGTAGATATGCCAATCTTGCGTTAAAGGTAAGTAAACCCGTTATGGTTTTCAAAAATCAGCGTAGGTATCATCCTGGCAAAATGCCATTCTGCGACCAACGATGCATATGCGTCGTTATAAGCTTGTTTTAAGTCGGCTTAAGTCACTCTTAATTGGAAAAGGGGGACTGCAGGTTGTACTTTTACATCGATGTTTTTCATAGGTTAGCAACGGCCCGGGTATTCTTACTCTGGGCTTTTTTATTGCCTGTAGTTAACATATAAGTAATGAAGCCTTGCCCCAGGAAGTTCATGAGGTGTTATAGCAATGTACCGCGAAATAGTAGGGTATTCAGTGATGGTATGAAATGAGGATTGCGCTTATAAGAAATAAAGGTTTAGGGTTGTATATAATTGGGGGCTTAAATGATTTGCCTGTATCAGACAGCTTAAAGCACAATATCTACAAACAAGGAAACCCGGTTTAACGGGCTACCCGGAACGTAAATCCGAATGACATATAAAATGCAAGGTATCGCTAAGCTATTGCCGGCGCAATTTCCGGGTGATTGATAATTGCTTCCTGCAGGCTTTTGAGTAACTCGCCTTCTTTTTTATCGCATAAGGGGATGGGGTTAAAGCTATTGTTCTCCAGCGTTAAAGTATATCCCTTGGCATAACGGTTAATAAGATATTTGGTTGCGAAGGTTACGATAAACTGAAGCCTTGATTTGGATTCCTGTGAAGCAAGGAAGTGAACAGGGGCTGAAAAAATGACTCCTTCAAACAAGAATTTAAGTTCTATTGAGATCATAAAATATTGGATTTGTAAGAACAAAATAACTGCATCTTAAAGCCGAAAAAAATAGTTGTTTCAACTGAATCTGAACCGTATTTTTTTAAATCGTTTGTAGAGGAATTACTACATCTTTCAATTTTTAAAATATCTTGCTGCGGTAAAATTCTTTTAGAAAGGCATGAGCTACCATGCTTAAAAAATGAATAACATGAAGCTAACCAGGCAAAGTCTTGATTTGATAAAATCCGCATCAACAATATCCATTCCTTCCGCAGACATTTTTGAGTTGCCTGAAAAAGTATTGCAATTTGGTACAGGTGTTTTATTGCGTGGGTTGCCGGACTATTATATTGACAAAGCCAATAAGCAGAAAATCTTCAATGGCAGGGTGGTGGTGGTAAAATCTACATCAGGCAGCACAAACGAATTTGACTTGCAGGATGGTTTATATACGCATTGCATCAAGGGGATTGAAAATGAAGTGTTGAAAGAGAACTACGTGATAAATGCGTCAGTCAGCCGTGTATTATCAGCCGCTGAGCAATGGCAGGAGGTTTTGGATTGTGCCGCCAGCACGGATATAAAAATCATCATTTCCAATACTACGGAAGTAGGAATTGTATTACTGGAAACAGATCGAGTAAATGCAACTCCGCCAGCTTCCTTTCCGGGAAAACTGCTTGCATGTTTATATCATCGTTACAAGGTATTTAACGGTACGCCTGAAAGCGGGCTGGTCATCGTTCCTACAGAACTGCTGGTGAACAATGGTAATAAATTGCAGGAGATCGTGGTACAATTGGCGAAGATCAATCAATTGGAAGAATCCTTTATTCAATGGCTTCAGCAAGAGAATGATTTTTGTAATTCCCTCGTGGACAGGATCGTTCCCGGTGCACTTTCTGCTTCGGCGCAGGATGAACTGGAAGCATCGTTTGGATATCAGGACCCGCTTGCCATCATGAGTGAAACCTATAGTTTATGGGCCATTGAAACAAAACGGGAAAAAACAAAAGAGTTGCTTTCTTTTTATCAGGCTGATGATACAGTCATCATTACTGAAAGCATTGAGAAATTCCGCGAGTTAAAACTTCGCCTGCTTAACGGTACGCATACTTTCAGTTGCGGGCTGGCTTATCTCTCTGGTTTTGAACTGGTGAACCAGGCAATGCAGCATGAAGGGATGCATAGCTTTATTTCGTCACTGATGTTGGAAGAAATTGTTCCCTGTGTTGTAAGCGAATCTATTACTCAACAAGAGGCAAAAGCTTTTGCAACGAGCGTTATCAATCGCTTTGCCAATCCATACATACAACATAAATGGCTTAGCATCACTTTACAATATACAGGCAAGATGAAGATGCGTAATGTGCCCTTATTGCTAAAACATTATGCCTTAAAAGAAGAAGCGCCTAAATATATGGCTATGGGCTTTGCTGCCTATCTTTTATTTATGAAAACAGTAGGAGAAGAGCATGGAAAATATTATGGCAGCAGGAACGGTGAAAGATATTTGATACAGGACGAACATGCTGCCTATTTCTATAAGTTATGGAAAGATAACAAGCCGGGTCAGGTAGTACAATCGGTTTTATCAAACGTAGGATTGTGGGATACAGACCTTCATGCGTTGCCGGGTTTTACAGAAGCCGTTACAAATTTTATCTTGTCAAATGCTGATGGCAAAACGATCATCTTATAGGGCGCACTGTTATGAATGATAAGCCATTCGTTGCCGAAAACGATTGCGTAAATAAAAAAGGTAACGCATGCTCTTACATAAGGATTATATAGTAGCATTGTTGAATCGTATTAGTGAAAGGCGTTTGTAAAATCAGGATACAACAGTCGTTTTAGTGACAGAACAAATGAAATAGCATGGGTAAATTAGTTTGCTTTGGAGAATTGTTGCTTCGGTTTTCACCTGATGCAGATGGTAGCTGGATTAGTAACAATAGTATGCCCGTTTTTATTGGCGGAGCAGAGTTGAATGTGGCTACCGCACTGGCGAACTGGCAACAGGAAGTAATCTATTGTACTGCGCTGCCTGATAATGCGATCACAGAACATTTACGGGGTTATTTGCGCGGTAAAAAAATAGATGATACGCATGTTTATTTAAGCGGTGAAAGAGTCGGAACATATTACATGCCCCAGGGCAGTGACCTAAAAAATGCATCCGTAATTTATGACCGTGCGGGATCTTCTTTTTACCAGTTGAAACCGGGAATGATCGATTGGGATGAGGTATTGAAAGAGGTAAGCTGGTTTCATTTTTCCGCTATAAGTCCGGCGCTGAATGATAGTGCAGTGGCTGTTTGCCTGGAAGCGGTAAAGGCTGCATCAGCAAAGAGTATTACTGTTTCTGTTGATCTTAATTATCGGTCAAAGCTATGGAAATATGGAAAGGAGCCTGTGCAAATGATGCCATCGCTTATTGAACATTGTGATGTTGTAATGGGGAATATATGGAGTGCGAATACATTACTGGGAACTTTTATTGATGAAGATATTCATGCAAGAAAAAGCGATGATGCTTACCTGGCCCACGCAACAGCCACATCTGAAGAATTGTTTCAGCGGTTTCCGAAATGTAAAATGATGGCTAACACTTTCCGGTTTGATGCAGGTGAAGGCATTCATTATTATGCCGCACTGAATACAAAAACGGAACAGTATGTATCTCCTCAATTCAATAGCAGTAAAGTAATTGATAAAGCAGGCAGCGGAGATTGTTTTATGGCGGGTCTGATGTATGGCCTAACAAATAACAAACCTTTGCCCGAAGTGCTGGACTTTGCCGCAGCGGCCACCTTTGGAAAGCTTCATCAAAAAGGCGATGCCAGCAGCATGAGTGTTGATGACGTTTATAAGATACTGGCGACTGTTGCAAGGTTTGCCTGATATAGCAATGGCTTCAGAAAGAATTTATAACGATGTAAATAAATGAAGCGTCATATTTAAATAGAAAACCTATTTCTTTGTTTAGTAACGATGGTAACTTATGAGTAAACAATCCGATATAGCAGCACTGGTAAAACAACAAGGAATACTTCCGCTTTTTTATAACGAAAGCGGTGATGTAAGCGCAGATACGGTTACTGCTTTGTATAATGCCGGAATAAAAACGGTAGAATACACCAACAGGGGAGAAAAAGCACTTGTGAATTTTAAATATCTTATTCAGCAAAGAGATAGTAAATGGCCCGGTCTGCAGTTGGGGATCGGAACTATAAAAAATGCATCGGATGCAAAGGCATTTATAGAGGCTGGTGCGGATTATATTATTTGTCCGGGCTTTAGTCCGTTAATAGCGGAAGCAGCCAACGAAGCCGGAGTTCCTTGGGTGCCGGGTTGTATGACGCCATCTGAAATAATGGAAGCTGAGCAATATGGCGCAAGCCTGGTAAAACTGTTTCCCGGTAATATACTTGGGCCAGGCTTCGTAAGTGCGGTAAAAGAAGTGTTTCCAAAGCTTTTATTTATGCCTACCGGCGGAGTGGAAGTAAGTGAGGAAAACATCGGAAGTTGGTTTAAAGCCGGCGTATCTGCAGTAGGGTTGGGCAGCAAACTGGTAAGTAAGGCACTATTGGAACAAAAGGATTACGCAACGATTGAAAAACTAACCCGCGAAGCACTGGAGATTGTAAAGAAAGTTCGTGGATAAAGGTCGTTAACAACCTCATCAATTTTTAGCAGCTATATAAAATCAAAGGTTTTGATTTCCGGGATGCATGCACTGTGTAACACCGGATGGTCATTGCCATGCCATCTAAATTAAAACCAGGCTGATCTGAATAAACCGATAACGATGCAACAAACCATAGGAAAATATCGCTGGACAATCTGCGCTTTGCTCTTCTTTGCTACTACCATTAATTATTTAGACCGGCAGGTAATCAGTCTTGTAAAAGATGATCTTGACAAAGAGTTTGGATGGACTAAAACAGATTACGGCAATATCACTGCAGTATTTCAATTGGCCTATGCTATCGCGATGCTTGGTGCGGGCCGGTTGATTGACAAGCTGGGTACTAAAATAGGTTACGCACTTGCATTAATTCTATGGAGCCTTTCGGCGATTGGCCATGCATTTGTTTCAAGCACGGGTGGTTTTTTTATAGCAAGGGCAGCGCTTGGCATTACAGAAGCTGGCAACTTTCCTGCAGCTATCAAAACAACGGCAGAATGGTTTCCTAAAAAAGAAAGAGCATTTGCAACAGGCATCTTTAATTCAGGAACAAATATCGGCGCCATCATAGCGCCGTTAAGCGTTCCTTATATCGCGGCTCAATGGGGCTGGAAAGCTGCATTTATTATTACCGGTGCCATTGGTGTGATATGGTTGTTTTTCTGGTTCAGGTACTATGAAATCCCACGTAAACAGCAACGGTTAAGTGCCGCAGAATATGAATATATACATAGCGATGTTGATGAAGTAAGGGATGACGTGAACCAACCGGTAGCTAAGAAAATATCCTGGTCAAAACTGCTTACTTTCAAACAAACATGGAGCTTTGCCATTGGAAAATTTCTGACAGATGGGGTGTGGTGGTTTTACCTGTTCTGGCTGCCTGATTTTCTAACGGAGCAGTACCACCTTACCAAAACAGAAAAAGCTGTACCCATTGCTTTGGTATATACCATCGCTTCTTTTGGAAGTGTTTTTGGCGGATGGCTTCCCTTGAAATTAATTAAACAGGGATGGCCTGTTTTTAAAGCGAGGAGAGGCGCTATGCTTATATACGCGGCTTGTGCACTCCCTGTGGTGTTTGCGCAGATTCTTGGCGGGCATAGCATGTGGTATGCGATATTGATCATTGGGTTTGCTGCGTCTGCGCACCAGGCATGGAGCGCTAATATTTTTACTACCGTATCAGACATGTTACCCAAAAAAGCAGTCGCTTCAGTAACAGGTATAGGTGGCATGGCGGGTGGTTTGGGAGGCATGCTTGTTTCTCTTGTTGCAGGCAATCTTTTCGATTATTACAAGCACCTTGGTCATATTGAAACCGGCTACTTTATTATGTTTATCTGTTGTGGTTGCGCTTACCTGATCGCCTGGTTTTTGATGCGGTTGCTGGTTCCTAAAATGAAGAGAGTGGAATTGTAACTCATCCCTGCTGTATTCATTCTACGCCCAAAAACCTGTTATAAGTGCAGACCTGGTTAATGAAATATTTACCAAGACGGATATACAGCGCCTTTCTTCACTGCGTTCTGATGTAGCTTTTATAGTACTCTGACTTCGCCTTTAGCGTTTGGCTGAACGCCATGCAGGATTGCATCGCCGTGGAATTTCACAAGAATCATTTGCTTACTGTTACAAGTTGCCGGATACCGGTGATTGGTTTCGATAATAAATTTATCATGTATGGCAGCGTGGTTGATGAGGAATAGGCCTCTGCGGCTTTGCGTGAGCTATTATCCATTAATAATGAATGTTATTGATTGGATATAGATGTTTTGTTTTTTACATATCGCCCCTCCGGGGCTCATTGATCGTTTTTCTGATTCTGGCTAATAACAGGTCGCCCCGATGGGGCTTGGGGAAGCGTTTGATGAATTTGTGCGATTCTAAGTTGCTGTTTGTTATTGGCAGATAACACTATTATACCTCTTACATAACTCGCAGCCTCCCGCGTTCGTAACTACTTCGTGCATTTGTCCCTTTGTGCCTCTGCTACTAGTGGCATTACATCAAATCCCTGTGTTCCCTGCATGGAGAAATCACACACAAAACAATACATTTATACCTCCATACCTCTATGACGACCTCCACATAACTCGCAGCCTCCCGCCTTCGTAACTGCTTCGTGCCTTCATCCGTTTGTGCCTCTGCTGCTTAACACCTTTGTGGTGAAAAAAACAAAAACAGGCGCTGGAAAACGCCTGTTCAATAAATATACCCCCAATAATAATCTTGTCAATGATACACCCACTTTTCGAAAGCCCAATAGAATCAAAGCGAATGAACAACTTGAATATGTTCAGCAGGTTTTGTTTAATGTATTTAATTATCAGGCAACTGTTTGCATAACACCATTGATTTTTAATGACCTATCCAACCTTGATAATAATACCTCACATAAACCCGGAATATCCTGGAGCAATCGCCAAGCCTGTTTATTCCGGTTAAAATATAAAAACAGCCTTGACTGACCCTGAACCGGTTGATCCAGTTCCAGTAAAACGGTTTGTGTAATGGTTATCCAATCGTAAGATAACCTTGCCCTGTAACTCCTTCCTTCAAAGGTGAAAAATAACGTTTGCAACATATCAGCAGTTTTAAATAACGGCGGTTAGACAGCCGCCGTTTCCCGTTACATATTCCAATATCCTGTTGAGGTTCTTCGCAAATGAGATGCCCTTCAACTTAAAAAAAGAAATGCATTGATGCTGAACCGGTTGCTTTTATAATATAAATTTTAGTGAGCGGTATTTCTACGTAGAGTGTGTAGATCATCAACGTAGAAGGGCTTAATGTGTGTCAATATTCTGCGATGAGCGATTTGTGTTATCCATCACAACTCATCACCTGAATTCAGCAATTGATACCTGTTGCATGTTGCTCGTCATTTTCTTTAAAACAACTTTGGCCACTCAAAAACCAAAACAATGAAAGCACCTGGATCCTTCATAAACCTATGCCTGAAAGCATTGCTTGTTGCGGGCTTGTTTTTTCTGAACCATGATACACTTAATGCGCAGGATATACTTACCGGCTTCACATCCAATGGTGGCCCTGAAGGCCGCGGAACGGTATTCAGCATCAACACTTCTACCAACAGTTACAATTTGATCAGAAGCTTTGCTGATTGGGGCATTACACCCAATGGCAGCTTGTTACAAGGTGATGACGGCAACTTCTATGGCATGACCAGCGATGGAGGAACCTACAATCATGCCGGCACTATTTTTATGATGACACCTGCCGGCAGTATTAAAATACTCAAACAGTTTAACAGCAGTACCGAAGGGGCTTATGCTTACGGTGAGTTGATCAAGGGCACAGACGGCAGTTTTTATGGGTTGTGCGGGAGTGGCGGATCAACAACTTATGGCACCCTGTTTAAAATTACAACTGCCGGTGTATTTACGCTTTTGAAGACTTTTACTTACGCAACTGACGGCAGTAATCCCAAAGGTCACCTGGTACAGGCCAAAGACGGAAACTTTTACGGCGTAACCTATGGCGGTGGTGCCAATGGTACCGGTACTATTTTTCGTTATACTCCTGCCGGTGTATTTACGGTGCTGCGTTCCTTTAGTAAAACAACAGATGGCGCCTATTGCTATAACAGTCTTACCGAAGGAAAAGACGGTTTTCTTTATGGCATGACTTATTCCGGCGGAACCTATGGTTATGGGACTATTTTCAGAATATCTACCACGGGAGCATTTTCTGTACTTAAACATTTGAACAGCGCTACAGACGGAGGCTCAACACAAAGCGACTTAATACAGGCTTCTGACGGCAATTTCTATGGAATGACATACAGTGGCGGAACGGGCGGCAACGGAACGATTTTTAAAATGACCCCGGCAGGAATTTACACTGTATTAAAACATCTTTCTTCATCTAAAGATGGCGGATCACCCTACGGCAACCTTGTTCAGCATACAGACGGTAATCTTTATGGTATGACAAGAGGCGGCACTTCCGGCAATGCAGGAGGTATTTTCAAAATAACCCTGGCAGGTGTATTTACGCAGCTACATTCTTTTGTAACAGCTACGGAAGGCACTACTGCGAATGGTAGCCTGATACAGGGAAAAGATGGTAATCTTTACGGGTTAACCAGTACAGGCGGCGTAATGCGCGGCGGCACTGCATTTAAAGTGACGACTGCCGGGGCATTAACCGTACTCGCAAACTTTAACGGCTCGGCGGCAGGCAATGCACCTTATGAAAGCCCGGTAAAAGGCAGCGATAGTGCATACTATGGTCTTAATTATTCCGGTGGCGCCAATGGCAATGGAAGCATCTTTAAAGTATGTGGTGGCGCTACCAGCGTTTTGTTTTCTTTTAACCGTAACAGCACCGGCGGTTATCCTAAAGGAAGTTTGATCCGTGCCGGCGATGGTAATTTTTACGGTATGACTTCCGATGGCGGCTCTTACAGTGGCGGTACAATATTCAGGATCACCCCTTCCGGAACTTTTACCGTTCTGCGCCATTTAAGCTCAGCTACGGATGGTATCGCGCCACAGGGCAGTTTGGTACAGGGAAAAGATGGCAACCTTTATGGTATGACCAGTAGTGGCGGATCAAAAAGCGGCGGCACCATTTTCAGGATCAGTTTAACCGGTACCTATACTGTGCTCAAACATTTATCATACGCCACAGATGGCAGTGACCCCGAAGGAAATCTTACGCAGGTAAACGACAGTACCTTCTATGGTCTCATCAGCAACGGATCAAAAGCTTTCAAGATAACTACCAATGGAAATTTTACTATCGTACATAATTTTCTGAGTACAAATGAAGGAAGCTATCCATTAGGAAGTCTCCTGCTTGGAAAAGACGGCAACCTCTACGGCATGAACAGCAGCAGTGGTTTATATAGCGGGGGCACCATTTTCAAAATGACGCTGAGCGGAACAGTCACTACGCTTAAACACTTCAATAGTGTACCTGATGGAAGAACACCAAAAGGCAACCTGGTACAGGGAAGCGATGGAAGTTTCTACGGCATGACAAGTACAGGTGGTTCAGGCAATGCAGGCACTTTGTTCCGCTTATCATCGTCAAATGTCTATACTGTTTTAAAGCATTTTAATCTTACCACAGATGGCGGTAACCCGTTTGGCAGCCTGATACCTGCACCCAAAAATAACCTGGTCGCAAACGGTCAATCTGTAAGTCTTGCAGAAGACACCCAAAAGCCAATCACCTTAACTGGAACGGGAGGCTCACCGCTGACCTACAACATTACGGGTAATCCTAAAAACGGCACGTTGACAGGATCCGGAAATGCAAGAACATATATTCCCGGTAAGAACTATAATGGCTCAGACCAATTCAGTTTTACGGTAAGCGTTGGTTGCCAGGTTTCGCCTGCAGCTATTGTTAATCTTACGGTTACGCCGGTGGCTGATAGCCCCGTGCTTGCGCCGATCGGGCCAAAGACAATTGTCGCCGGCAAGCAACTCGCATTTACGGCAACCGCCACTGACCCGGATGCCGGGCAAAAATTAACCTTCTCGCTTACAGGTGCGCCTGCAGGAGCAACCATCAACGCAACAACCGGTGCTTTTACCTGGACACCAACAATTGCCGGTGCCTACACGATCACCTTTAAAGTAACCGATAATGGCAGTCCTGCATTATACGACCAGGAGCAGGTAAAAATAACGGTTACCTCAACTTTTACGGCATTCGCTGCTGATAAAACAACTTCTGTAAATATTGCTCATAAGGGCTTATACCCGAACCCGGTTGCCGGCAGCTTCTTTCTGGATGTTGATGTTTCAGGCAAAGCAAATATTCGCCTATTAAACGAAAAAGGAATTGTGGTAAGCAGTGGTGTTTACACTTTCAATGGTCAGCCGCTGCAATTAAATGCCGCCGGTTTAAATACTGGCGTTTATTGGCTGGAACTATATTCAGGTAATAAAAAGGCCAGCTTTAAATTTATCAAACAATAAAGATTACGCTAAAGCTGTTTCTAACGTATCTATTTCAGGTGCTTTTAATTTTCCGGGGCAGGATTTCTGTCTACATTGCCGGCCCGGTTACATTGATGATGTCAGTGTTTACCAAGGAAGTATAAAGAGATGCGTTTATGATGAAGGTATTTGGTTATATGTTATTATTCGTTTTGGTTGTTGCTGCATGTTCAAAGAGTAACGATACTACCACAACACCGGAGCAGCCTGGTGGCGGGGATACAAGCTTTACATTTAAGTATACAGATTCGGTGTTTTATCTCGATAATAATTCCCGGGAGTTGATTGTAAAACCGGTGACGGAAAAGCAGGGAACTTATTATGGATTTCCAGACGGTATTGAGATCAATAAGAATACAGGAGAGATCAATGTTTCAAAATCAGAAAGCGGCCTGCGTTATGCGGTTTCATTTTTGCCATCCGGATCGAATGATACGCTGATAACCTATGTAACAATATCGGGCATTAATTATATGGATGGGTTCTATCGCCTTTCCACAAGCGACTCTGTGATCTCCCCCGTTTATAATGGCAATGCCGGCTCTGCAGTGCCCGGCATTAATGATGGAAGCATGTTTGATATTGGCTCAGGCTGTAATGACCAGGGATGTAATGTAATGCCCGTCTCCGGCAATATAAACCTTGCACAAACGGTACGTAATGGTGTCTTTGGCAAAAAGCCGGCAAACAATGACCGGCATGAATTTGATCTTGTTTACCAGCTCAATGATCCAAGCAAAAAAGCTACGAATAAACTAAAAGTCAAACTATATTATTTTGAAACGATGGCTGATGTAACGCCTGAAGCTTACGACATTATCAACTCACGTACAGGCACCATTGTAAATACTACCAGCCCGCTGCCCACAATGGCCGTACAAAAGAAAACGGCAAAACCCCGCCCGCCGTGTATCTTTATTGTAGGCAGATAAATGTAAATGGCAGGTCATCATCTTCAATACAACATACTATCAAGAAAGCTTCTTCTTTTGCTATTGTCGTTCGCGGTGGCGATAAACCCCAGAGGACAAAAGAATGCTGCACTAAAAGATTACCATGAAATTTATCGCCAGGCAGAGCATTGGTATAACGATCCCAATGCCAATGCGGTAACAGATAGCCTTGCTTTGTCCGGCTATAAAGAAGTCATCGGACTTTTATCCGGGAAAGAAAAAAACGATAGCCTGCTGTTTGAAAGCTACCTGAAATGCGGCATATTGTTTACTGGTCAAAATGCTTCAGCAAATGCCATTATTCATTTTAAGGGCGCTATACAAACGGTAGATCAATCTGCGGGCTTGAATAAGTCGTTAAGCTTTCTACCGTGGATTTATGCAGGCAGCAATTATTATGATCTTTATCAACCGGATTCAGCGCTTGCCTGTTATGATAGCGCCGAGCATCTGCTTAATGTATATCCCGGTCTTGATGAAGCGGAAAGACTCTACAATAAAAAAGGGGTACTCTTTTATGAAACCGGTGATCTCTCCAAATGCATTCCCTATTTTTCCAAGGCGCTTTCACTGGTGGATTCAACGGATCCTTCCGCCAGGTACTTTATCGTCAATTATAAAAATAACCTTGCCTCTGCATACAGAAAGCTTCAACAGTATGATAAGGCGCTTGGTTTATATACGAGCCTCTTGCCTTTCCATATTAATACGGCAGAGCTATTGCACAATATTGGCGTTACCTGCCTGGATGCAGGCCGTTATACCGAAGCAGTTTATTACCTTCAAAAAGTACCTTATAACAATGCCCTGAAGTACAATGATCTTGCTACCTGTTACCTGCAGCTAAACCAAACTGATTCAGCAGGCTTTTTTATCAACGCAGCACTTGGATCAAGGTATAAATCAGTAGCATCAAATAAAGCGGTATACGCCAATACGCTTAAATTAAATGGAGACCTGCTGATGGCGCAGCATAAAGCAATGACCGCCATCCATCAGTATCATCAGGCTATGCTTGCTTTGTACCCACCATATAAAGACACCATGGTTACCAGTAACCCGGTGCAATTCCGGGGCATGTACCGCTTCTATCTTTTGTTTGATCTGCTTGCCGCAAAAGCAGGTGCTTTTGAATCAATCAAAGAAGCAAAGACGATACAGTTAACTTCCTTGAAAAATGCGAATGCCGCCTATCGTTCTGCCGTATTGTTATCGCATTATATGGAACGTATTTATGGCTCAGATGAGTCAAGGTTGTTCCTGAAAAATAAAGTGGACGAAGTATACAGGCAGGCTGTTGAAAATGCGCTTGAGTTATTTGAACTCACGGGTGACACCGCTTATCGTAACCAGGCCTTCGCTGAGATTGAAGACAACAAAGCATCCGTGTTGCAGACCGGTATCAGGTTACTTGAATTAAGTTCAGTAAAAGGGATGCCTGCGGAGTTGTTACATAATGAACGCATGCTGAAGTCTACACTGGCTGCATTGAACATACGTATGGATAATGATGCGGATAGTAATCACAGAACTGCTTTGCAGCAACAGGTGCTTGATGCGGAATTAAAACTTTCCGGCGTTCAGCAGCAGCTTGATCATATCCCGGCTTACCAGCGTTTAAAAAATACAGGACAACATATCAGCCTGGGCAATCTTCAGCAAAATATTACCGGTGAAGATCAACTGGTGCTTTCTTATTACAACACCGGCAAACAACTTGTGTGTTTTTATGCGGGCAGACAGGCATTGGGTTATTTACGTCTGCCATCATCACCGGAGGAAATTACAGCACAGATTAAAAGGTTACGCCGGTTGTTGGTTTCTCCGGATGGCGGAGATAACAACACTGTGCAGGCATTAACCGGCCAATTGTATAGTGAACTGCTGCAACCATTGGCTGACCTGCTAAAAACTGTTAAGCGACTTGTGATTGTTCCCTACAACGAACTTGGATACGTGCCGTTTGAAATGCTTCGGTCACCGGTAACAGGCCGTAACGTGCTGGAAGATTTCGCGGTCAGTTACCAGTATTCAGCCAATTTTATAGCAGCATCCGCACCGGCAGCCAATCAATACCAGGTGCTTGCAATGGCGCCGTTTAATGAGGCCCCGGATGCAGTGGGAGAGCTGCCTCAGCTAAGTGCTTCCATGCAGGAAATCAAAGGGCTTCCGGGTAAGACTTATACGGGATCACTCGCTACCAAATCAACTTTCGTTCAAGCTGCTTCCAGCTATCCGGTGATACATCTGGCAACACATGCAAAAGTAAATGACAGTTTTCCCGGTAAATCCTTTATCGCATTTTATGACCGTTCCCGGTTACCCGATTCCATTACGCATTTATATGAACAGGAGATTTATCATCTTGATCTGTCTTCCACGAAACTGGCCATCTTAAGTGCCTGCGAAACCGGTGATGGTCAGTTGGTGAATGGAGAAGGTGTGATGAGCCTTTCCCGTGCATTTTCTTACGCAGGTTGTAAAACGGTAGTTACTTCGCTTTGGAAGGCCGATGACAAAGCCACTGCCTATATCAGCGAAAGGTTGCATCATTATCTTCAAAAAGGCCTGGCTGCCGATGAATCGCTGCAAAAAGCAAAGCGCGATTATCTTAAAGATGATAATATACCTCAACGCTATAAAAAACCTGCTTACTGGGCCAACCTAGTACTTAGCGGAAGCCCGGCAGCGGTTGTCTCCAAACCAGTCAACTGGTTTGTGATCTCTGCAATTTTACTATCGCTATTGGTTGTAATGATTGTGATGAAAAAGAGCCGTGCACGATCATAACAACATACACGGCCTGGTTTCTCTACTGGTGGAGGTTAATCGTTCCTATATGAGTGTCTTCACTATCTCTCACCACAATATTGCGTAACAGGGTATCCTTATAAGCGCCGGCGGTTGCATCTACCCATAAAGTATAAGAGCCCGCTTTTAACCCTACGAATTTAAACTCGCCTTCCGCTTCCGGCTTTCCGCTGCTGGTATCGGTTCCGTTGATCAGGTAAAGGATGGGCTTTGCTGCAATTGGTAAAACCCTGCCTTCCACACTTCCTGCTTTTTCCTTACGAAAAGCACGGATACTCGATCTTAATTCAAAACCATTGCCACGTTGTCTTACAGAACGTCCTGCATCAAAGTCAAGCCAGAATTGCAGGTTGTTATTGCTGGAAGTAAATGCATCATCGCCCAGGTTGATCACTACCTGGTTATCCTTATCTTTTACAGTCAATGGAAACTGTTGCCCGTTCAATACAACCGTATTGTTGCTGCCGAGCGTTAGCCTGATCTTCTGTATACGGCCTGAAGGAATAGTGCCTGTGGCCAGCATCGTGTCAAGACCATTGCGAAGATTGAGCAGGTTATATACGCCCGGTTGTACATTTAGTGAAGTCCAGCCACCATGACGGTGATCGTCTGTACCGTCATCACTGCCATGATCATCGTTACCATGATCATCTGATTGCCCTGACACACTATCTTCTGTTTTTACTTCCAGCGCGGCAATATCAATATTTACTGCATCGAAAATAAGAGACTGGTCATCGGTCAGGAAAACCTTCACATTCACATTGTCTTTAGTAGTTGTTGAAATATTTTTCTGGCAAGACATAGCGGCCAGTAACATAACGGCGGTTACATACACTCGTTTCATAAACTTCTTGTTGATTTATTACTTTGTCAACACAGCAGCATCGGGTGTAACCATCCGCAGAAATTTTTTTATTTATTTTTTTGAAAGCAGTTCCAGTTTTTTGATCTGCCAGGAAGAAACCCTGTCATGATAGGCATGCTGGTTATTTGTGCTGATAGGTTTTAAGAGTTCAAGCGCTTTTGAAACCTCATGGTTTTCCAGGTATGCCATGCCCAGGTAAAAAGCAATATCCTCTTCATATTGATGGGTGCCCTGCTGAAGATTGATATTTTGCAAAGAAGTAAACGCAAGGATACTTTTTGCCGGCTGATGTAACTGCAGGTAAGCATTGCCGGCAATAAAATAATCATCTGCCGATGGCGCAGATTTTTTTTCAAACAACGCAATGGCATCCTGTGGTTTATTGGCACGGAAGGCTGCTGTTATTTCATCCAGGGCGGCATCACCCCTGGTAACAGCAACTTCGTAAGGACGATATATATCGCTGAATAGATGTTCAGGGGAAAGTGTTACATATTGATAAATGGCTGCGCTGGCAAGCACAACCAGAAGAACCGCGGCAACACGCATTATATAACGCGTTAAACTTCTCACCGGTGCAGGCTTTGTATAACCTTTATGCCCATGCTCCATCATCATTTCCTGGTGAATGGTACTTACTTTTTCTTTGAGTCCGTAACTTCTTACCGCCTGCCTGGCAAGTTTTAGCTGAAGCAATTCTTTCTGCAACGCGTTATCCGCAGCTATCTTCTGCTCAAGTTCAATACGGTCAGCTTCCGGAAGTTCACCATCCAGGTATTGAATCAAAAGTCCGGTTGTTTCATTATAGTCGCTCATATCCAGAAAGCGGATTTTAATTGGCTTACCAGCCGCTGATCGCTGTGCACGGCCTGTTCCAATTGTTTAAGACATTTGTATTTCTTGTTCCTCACCACTTGTTCATTTTCATAATTTAATACCCGCAGAATTTCCTTCATCGTTTTATTCTCGTAATAAAAGGCCACCAGTATCTTTTTACAGGTATCACCAAGTTGTTCAACAAGCCGCATCAACTGCCTGCCGGATTCACGGGATTCCATCACCTGGTTCATGTCGATCACCGTTGTGTCCATCGCCTTATCATACACCTCCTCTCTTTGCCTGGCGCGTCCTTTCCGTTTCAACTCATTCAGCCAGGTATGCCTGGTAAGGGTATACATAAAAGTGCTGATGCTGCATTCTCCGCGAAAGCGCCCCTGTTTCACCAGTTCAATAAAAGACAAGATCACTTCCTGGAAAATATCCCGGGCATCTTCAGCGCTGCCGCTGTTTTGTACAATATATTTCTCTGCAGTGGCATAACAGCTTCTGTATAAAAACCTGATGGCATCGTCGCCCTGGCGATGTTGCAGTTCTTCCAGCAATTCCCTGTCTGAAAATCCCTTTTGATCTTGCATTCACTCTCTTTAGTTAGTCAATAATGCGGGTGATTTTGTAACCAAAATAAGTTTTTTTAAAAAATCTTTTTTTAAGTGGTTACAAACTGACCAATGGCGTTTACTCAATTCAAAGGTATCAACACACGATTGTTCATTTAAAAAAACAAAAAACAGTATGAAAAAAATCCTAGTTGCAGCTTCTTTGCTGCTGTCAGTTGCATCGTTTGCTGCACCAAGCCATGGCGGTGAGAAAGAAAGTGAAAGTGGAAAACATATTTCTGCATCACAGGTGCCGGGTTATATCCTGTCTGCTTTCTGGAGCAGCTATCCTTATGCCACCAACGTAAAATGGGAAGTGGAAAGGGAGCATGGCCAACTGGAGTATAAAGTAGAGTTTGTGGTAAATGGCCGCAAGATGAAACTCAGGTATCGTTAACATGTTAGGAAAACCGGTTAATGTAAATGAAGGGCGGAGTTATTCTCTGCCCTTCATTATTTACTTCAAATCCACCTGCAGCGTAACAAATAAACTTCTTGCATCAGCAGGTACAATGCCCGGACCAGGGTAACTATCTGCACGCCTTGTAAAATAGTGAACGTTGGTAAAATTATTCAGCGAAGCGAGAAGTTGCAGGTAATGGTTAATACGGTATTGTGCCGATACATCCATTACATGATAGGCCGGAACAACGCCATCAATGGCATTAGCGGTAAAGCTGGCGTTGGTGGCATCTGTAAACTGTTTGCCCGTGTAAGACAACTGCCAGGATGCAGCCCATTTTTGACGCCTGATGGTGATGCCTGTTTTCAACACCATGTCAGGTACAAACTCCACTTTATGGCCATCGATTGCTTTTCCCTTGCTGTTCACATACTTCGCATTGATTAGAGAAAAGTTGGAAAAAACAAGCAGGCTGGTGTGTGCTTGCATTCCCTTTAACCATTTCCATATATCTGCTTCAGCATAAGTTTCCAACCCATAGTGATGGGATTGAGCAACATTGGTGCGAAGATTATAAATGATAAAGTTGCTGGTGTCAGCAGATAGTATGCTTCCGATTTTGTTATCATAATTAATCATAAACAAACTCACATCAAAATTGAAGATGCCTGCGCTTTTGCGGATGCCGATATCAGCTGAAAAACCTTTCTCATCCTGCAAGGCACTGTCTACACGAAGATTGGGGTTGAGTGTGCGTAGGTCATTAAAATTGATGGCCTTGTAGTTCTGCGAAATGTTGGCATAAACCTGTAAGGGCGAAGTGATGTTATATGTAGCACCGATACCTCCCAGGAAAAAATGGCGCTCATTCTTTTTGTTATCAAATACCTGTTGTGGGTTGATGGGATTACCGGCCAGGTCGAAGATGACATTTGTATAGTTGCCCTTTGCGTTGGTGCTGATTTTTTCATAACGAACGCCTGGTATAATGGTAAGTTTCGATGTTACCCGGAAAATATGTTCTGCAAAAAATGCAAGGTTATGATTGGGGAAAACATAATTCGAGTATCGAAGCGAATCCGCAAGCTTTGTATTGTTGAACAAAAAGTCTGAAGATGAACCACCGGAACCATTGTTGCCAAAGCCCTGCTGCCTTTCCGTATGCCCGTTATAATACCGCAAGCCAATCAATGCCGTTGCCTGCATGCCATGAATATTATACTGGTACAAGGCCCTGCTTTCATTGCCCCAGTTGCGATAATGGTCGATGTATAAATTCCTGTCTGAACCATCATCTGCACGATTGATAAATGTAAGCAAGCCCAATGCCTTTCTCTCTGCCATCAAACCAAAAAAACGGGTATTAAAGGAGAGCCCTTTACCGGTCTTATAATCGAGTGACACCGCTCCAAGATTCCAGTTGACTTTAAACCAGTTTCTCGCACGGATTGATTGCCTCGGGTCTTTTGCAAAATCATCATCGGTTAAGCCGCCGGGTTGGTGTTCAATATAATCCAGGTGGGTGTATTGTATCGTTACTGAAAGGCGGTCTGTAAACTGGTAGCCAAATGAAGCGTACCCGGTATTTGCATTGAACTCGGAATTGGGTCTCCAGCCATCACCGGCTTTATGCTGATAGAAGCCGTAGTAGTTCAATTTTTTGATAGTACCGCCTAACGAAGTGGAAATATTTTTAAACCCATAAGAGCCGCCCGTTAACCGCGTTGAGGAAACAATCTTTACTGAATCGTCGCCCTTGTTCATTTTAAAATTTATCATGCCGCCAAATTGCGTTCCATATTGCAGTGATGCGGCACCGCGAACAATTTCAATTCGTTCAACTGCTTCTGAAGGTGGCGTGTAATAACTTTCAGGGTAACCCAGCGCATCTGCACTGATGTCATAACCGTTCTGACGTGTATTAAAATTGGAAACCCTGTTCGGGCTTAAACCTCTTCCCCCGATAGCCAGTTGTATACCCGCGCCATCATTCTCCCAGATATTCAGACCTGCAACCTTTGCATAGAGCTGCCTGCTGTTGTTGGTGGCCTTATTGCCAACTACCTCTTTCATTACTACCACTTCTGTTTTTTTGCCTGCATAAATAGCCGTTCCTTCCACATCATGCAGCCTGGTAAATCCATTGTGCAACTGTTCTGCAGACTGAACCCTAACGGTATCAAGATTATGTGTGGCAATGGAAACAGGTACGTACAACGCAAGGTCGCCATCCACGTTAATTTCTTTTTCAACCGGTGCAAAACCAACTGCAGTTACTTTTAAAACATACTTCCCCGTGTTAACGCGAATGCTGAACTTTCCGAGCGTATCGGTTAGTGTGTGATGATTCGTCTTTAGCAATTCCACCACTGCACCTGCAACGGGTTGCTTTTTATCTGTTACCGTTCCGCTTACTGTAACTGTTTGCGCATAAGTGCACAGTGTAAGCATCAAAAAGAAAAATATACTCGTAAAAAATTTCATTGTTGAGGTGATTTGCCTTGATAAGGAAGTATCCATTTTTTATGGCCAAATAAAGTCTCCTGCTGGTTGGCCAGGTTTACCGTGCTGTCTATATACAGCCGGCTTCCGCTTCCGTTAAGCGTAACATAACTTTCAACGGTTACTTCAGGATTGGCAATACCTTTTAGCTGGTATTGCTGTTTTAACAGATGAGCATACTGCAGCATCATATCCGGTTGTGTTTCCATCATGCGTTCCTGGTACGCTGTTAGAAATGAGCGGTTGTTTACTTCAAATTTTTTTCTGGTTTGCGGGTTCTTTACATAAAAGAAACTTGTACCGCCTTTTTCCATCAGCATCACGCGCCAGGAAAACCGGTAGCCTTCTTCTGTCCATAATAAATTGCCGGGATATAAAAGAAACCTGAATGGCAACGCAAGCTGTATGATAAAATATAGAGCGAGAACAACAGGTACCCACTGTTGATGAAGTTTTTTTACCGGCAGGCAGAGGTCTTCATCGTTTGTGATGGCGTTCTGTTTAAACAGGCCTTGAAAAAAATGAATCGACCTTTTATGAAAATCTTCCGAAAAGAAAATAAGCGTAGCGCTCATCATAAGATAGGGGAACATGCCTATCTGGAACAGCATGGCTGTAAGCAGATGAAAACTGATAACAAGCAGGTAGCCCGCTTTCCTGGTGGGCTTGTTGCTTAATAAAAAAACAATGCTTAAATCGAACAAGGCGCCCGCCCAGCTAAAGAGGTAAGCCGTTGCTTCATACTTTAACAACGGGCCAATCAGCGGTACATCAGCTTTTGCCGGAAGCCATATTTTCAAAGGCATTGCCTTTATACACCAATCGCTGGTTAATTTGGAAAGACCCGCACAAACGTAGATTATGCCTAGCTGGCATTTAAAAACAAAAATGGTCCAGGCCGGCACTTTCGTAATCTTTAAAGAAGGCTTCCTTAATACATCCAAAGAAAAGTAACGATGGGCCGGCGTTAACAGTAACAGCAAAGAAAAAATGGTTACCAGGTAATAATGATTCAGGTAATAGGTTTTATCCAGCAACGCTGCATAGGCAAAACATATAAAGAAGGTGATGCTGCAGATGCGGTAAAAAAGACCGAGGCATATACCCAATGCAGCCAGTGCCATCGTTCCATATATAACATACATGAATGCCGGCGCAGCGGGATGCAGCCACTCAAAACCCAGGAACGGAAAATGAAATTTTGGTGCGATATAAAAATCATATACCCATCCTTTTGCAATAAATCGTATGGTGCTAACAAACAGCACAGCCCCAAAGCAAGCGCGAAGCATTGCCAACGGGGCTATGTGCCTGTACCTGGTAAAGTAACCGGAACTAATCGCCATCATCGTCCTGGAAAGATATTTTTATGCCGAGTGCGGAACTCATATCCACCTTCAATAAAACCGTCATCTTACGTATTTCCGTAAAGGCGCTTGAAATAGTTGCAGCATTGTTTTGTATACCTGTTGAAAGCGGTTCTGGTAAACCCTGCATTTTTGTAATCAAGTTGCTCAACTGGCTGTTGATGGCATCATTCAGTGAACCTGCGCCATACTGTGCTTTACTAGCCGCAACCTTGTCATCAAGGCCGCCCTGGTAAATGGCCTGGAAAGCCTGTACCTGCGCAAGCAGCAAAGCATCTGATAAGCCGCTGTAATATCCTTCTACCTTGGTGGGCGACTTTGGCAAAGTGTTGGGGCCATAGATGCCGATAGGTATGCCCATCTTATAGTTCTGAAGATTCACATCAAAATCCTGTACATATGAATTGGCAAGAAGACTCAGCGAGCTTCCTGCATCCACACCTGTAGCCTTAACAAATTTGTCAAGATAGTTGCCGCCTGATGGAGACCATGCATCCGCAACCGCAGCCGCTTTTGTTTTTATAGAAGCAGTAATCGCGGTAAGGTATTGCTTTGCGCCTGCTGCGTTACCATTCGTAGTAAACCTTGCAAGCGTATTGTCATTACCGTAAGCAAACAATAAGTAATCCAACGCCGGAAAACCCTGTGCTGCAAAGTTGGCAAGCCCGTCGATTGAATAACTGGCACCGCCGACATTGCTTTTGATAATGGCTGTATCTGTAGGAAAGGAATTGGTGAAATGTGTTGAAAGAAACCGGTCTGCCGCGGGGCCAAATTCAAATTCACTGCAGGCGGCCCATGCTTTATAAGCATCTTTAAATGCAGCCTGTACCGTTGAAAGCGTTGCTGAAGAAGCACCTGCGGTAAACGCGGTGGCTGCTGCATCCAGTGTGGCCGTTGACGTTGCCAGCCGCTGATAAGATGGCAAAATAATATTGGTACCGAGGTTGACCAATACGGTATCTGATGTGGTAGCCGGAGGGTCGCCCGGACCTGAAGTAGAATTATCAGACTTGCTGCAGGACAAAAGCAATGCTCCTGTACCCAGCAAACCTGCAATAACGGTAGTAAATAAATGCTGGTGTTTCATATACAATTTTTACAGGTTAGATTTTACACTGTCCCATCCGTAAATGCTGCTGATTTTATCCAGTATGGCATCAATACCGGCAGGAGTGATGTTATAAAAGTTAGTACCATACAGGGTTAACACTGCCTGGTAATCTGCATCGCTGATTGTTTTATGCTGGTTGTATTTAAGCGCCGTCCAGAATCCTAATGATTCGGAAAGATTGCCACATACTGCTGCTGCTCCGTTGGGAAGATTGCCCTTTGCTTCATTCAATTCATGAAGGGCTGCCGCGGCTTCCATCTTTTCAAAGAAAGGAATAATGATACCGGCTTGTTGCGTTGCTGTAGCGTTGTCGTTGTTGGATAACGCTGCTCTTCCGGTAAGAAAAGCGCTCATCAAAGTAGGGTTGGCGTTGATGCCTGTTAATGCAGCTACTGGTTTTGCGATACCGGAATCAATCTGGCTGGTATAAGAACCCCAATACTTAACACCCGACCTGTTCGTTGGAAAATTCGCAGGAACACACCAGAGATAAAAAGCCTGGTCCCACGCATGTATTTTAGCAGCGCTTGTAGTAGCGTTGTTCAACGAATCCCCCAGATAAGCATCGGTAATTAAATGACCGAGCAATACACCCATCATTGTTTTGGTAAAATATTGCCTCCAGTAAATACCGTTGGCAGAAAGCAGGGTCTTGCGCTCGCTAACACCAGCTACGCCATTGGATGCGGTATTGCCTGTTTTGCTGGCGGCAGCTACGCTATCCATAATATTATCAATTACTGATTGTGCTGAAGAAACAGTGCCGGCTTTTAATTGAAATGCCGCAGTGTTCAGGTGCAACGTGTTGCTGTTAAAAACAGTGTCTGTAAAGAAACCGCCCTGGTTGGTGAGCATGCTTTTTAGTTTGGCCCCATCTACTGATACGCCTTTGGTGTTGCCTGAATTTATCACTGCTTCCACCTCCGCAAGCATCGACAAAGTTGTTTTAGCCCCGAGAGAATCTGCATCGCTGAAATTGTAAGTATCGGGCACCGTGTAAGTCGGGTTAGATGGGCTGTTGTTGTCATCTTTACTACATCCTGTCGAAAGAATAATGCCTGCCGAGAGCATCGACATCATTCCCAATGTAAAAGTCTTTTTCATAATGTTGCTTGTTATATTGAGCACAACAATACGAGCATCAAAAGGCTGCGGGCTTTCGCAATCCGGAAAACACATTTACGGAATCGGGAATAGTGCCGATTCTGAAAAAAACTGCTATACCACAGGCAACCAGTGAGTTAGAAGCAACGTATCTAACTGATTTTTTTGTTTTGATAAACAGGTAAAATGATTGCTTATTGGAATTTTATTTCAAAAAAATGCTAAAGATTTATTACGCGGGTTACACATTTTTTTTGCGAATCCGGTAATTCAAATCATACAAAATTCCGGTAAATCTTTTCGTTCATTTCTTCGATAGCAAACCTCTGTTATTTCAACAACCCATTCGATAAAATACCCTGTTCATACATGTTGATATAGCGGCACGATGATGCTGCAGATAATTTTGCGGCCTCATTGTTAACCAAAACACCTAAAAAAATGAAACCCTTCAACATTCGGAAAATGACCTGCCTTTCGCTTGCGGCCTTATTGATTTCTTTTTCTGCTTCCAGTTGTAAAAAAGACAGCAGCAAACCCGCTGATGACGGTGGTGATACCGGTACACACCATGTAGACAGTAAGTTTGCCGGAAAATGGATGTGGACAAAAGGCAGCGATGGCGCCTACTATGACGATAACGGCGTATACAAAGGAGCCGCTTACGGCTTTGCGATGCAGTACAGCATCAATGAAAATGGTACCGGCACCTGTTTTAACCATATATTCTCCACCATTGGAGCAGGCACCGGGCTTGAGGTAAATATTTCCTACAAAGGTTTTTTTGAAAGCGACGACCAGGGGCATCTTGGTTTCTTTCCCACCAGTGGTACCTATAAATCAAGCAGCGGCACCAACAGGGCGCTAAGGCAGGATGAATTGTGGGATACAAAGACCAACACCGGCAGAAATTTTATTTACCAGCAGGTAACTGTGACCACGCAGGGCGGCAGGGAATGTTTCCAGGTAACCTCCAGCGACGGAACAGTTGACAGCTTCTTTAAACTATAAAAAATTTCATGAATAAAGCCCCGCTATTGTTTGGCGGGGCTTTATCCATATATCAAAGTTGTATTCCGAAAAAAATACTGGTACGAATTACCGAAGCATCACATGTTCCTTTAATAAATTACTTTATTCGTAAGCTTAATTCCTTTATGTAAAAACCCTTCTGAACATTGCAGATCACTTTTGTAAGTCAACAGCAATTGGTCTATCTAAAATTTATTTATGCCAAAGGTTACACCTGATTTATTTAAGGTATTGGATGATGAAAAAATTGAGGCAACCTTAGCTGGTTTATATAAGGAAGCATTGAAACAAGGATGGGCAATGATTTTTCATTTTCTGCCCAAAGCATTTAAACTACTTGGCAAAGGCATTGACTGGAAAAGTGAAGACGAAGCATTTTATAACGACAAGTACATACCGATTGTTCCTGCACAGGGAACTTTTCTTTACATGCAGGCAAGGGCAGTCAATGCCCGACAAATATTGGAGTTTGGTACATCTTATGGCATTTCCACAATATATCTTGGCAAGGCTGCAAAAGATAACGGCGGCAAAGTGGTCACTACCGAGTACCTGCCGGAAAAGGTAAGGATTGCCGCAGAGAATATTAATAAGGCAGGTCTTGGAAGCTTTGTTGAAATTTTGGAAGGAGATGCCAGGGTAACGCTTAAAGATTTTAAAGCCGAGTGGGATTTTGTTTTGCTGGATGGCTGGCCGGATCTGGTGTTTACCATTTTTAAATTAATCGAACCTTATCTAAAGAAAGGAGCGATAATAGCGGTGGATGATGTGGCAGGATTTAAACCATCGATGCAGGATTATTTGAATTATGTAAGAAATCCTGCCAACGGCTATGTATCCACAACTATTTATCCTAAAAAAGCAATGGAATTAACCATAAAGACCTGAGTTGTTTCCTGCAAACCAGTCCTGCTTGATGTTCGTATGCCGGGCATTCAATTAAATTCCAATAAAAAACCTGTTACCAAATAAAATCTGCAGCAAACTGGCAGCCGGAAATGCAGGCAGAAGCGTAAATTTATACCTGATGAGCCTTGAATCAATTCTTTTGCCTAATATCCCCGTTGCCGGTTTGCTTTTCTTTCCGCATCGTCACAAATAATTTGGATCTTTAAAAAAAATCAAAAAAAATTGCGACAAATACTGTCGCAATTTTTTTTAAAAACAGAAATTGTTCAGACCTCCGTTAATTATTTTCTTTTCAAAAAAAATTTTCAGACGGTGTTGATGTAAACTTTCCCCACCACACATAAATTTTTAAACAGCGTTTGCCGCAACGAGCTGAATTTTTCTCACCACTTTTTTCTTTCGCTTGTTCCACCAGATCAAAAAGCCGGTAACGGGCAGGCTGGCGCCGGTAAGACAAGCCAGGAAGGCAATGATCTTGGTGGGCAGGCCAAGTATCTGCCCTGTATGAATATCGAAGTTCATCCGAAATGCTTTTTCCCCGGCAGAGACCTGGTCGTAAGGTTTATCTTCTTCGTCGCCTGATTGCAGGGGTAGCAGCGTCATCCGGTCAAAATAATAGGTCGCCCTGTTGTAGATCAACGTACCATCGCCAAAAAACACCATTGCTTCGTAGGTATCCGTTGGCTTTTCCGGGTTCACCAGTATAATGCGTCCAAAATCATGGTGCTTACGAATGGTTTGTTTCCAAACACTGTCCAGCGGGTTGGCAAAAATTGTTTTCCCTGACAGCGTTGTGTCTGATACCGGCTCAGCCTGCGTTTCCGGTGGCGGCGCATGCCAGGTAAGCGTTCGGTAAACGCCATTGCTAAACCAATCGAACGTAAACACAATACCGGAAATGGTGAGCAGCAAAATAAAGATGGCTGCGTAAAACCCTACCACATTATGTAAATCAATATTCACCCTTTTCCAGTTTGCCTTCCACATAATGGTAAAGCTTTTGGCGCGGGTGGATTTGTTCCATTTTTTCGGGTACCACCAGATCAACCCCGTAATCACGGTGATCACAAAAACAATGCAGGCGCCGCCAACAACCGGGCTACCGATCTTCTGCGGCAACCATAAAAAGCGGTGGCCTGCCCTTACAAACAGGAAAAAATTATCCGTGGCGGAAGCATCTCTCTTATCTTTTACAATCACGCCGGTATAAGGGTTCAGGTAAATTTCTGCATTACCTCCGATGGTATCCAGGTCAAAACCCGCGGTTACGCATTTGGTACTGCTTCCATAATTGATATTGGTGAGCACCGCAGCGGTATCGCCTTTGGTGGTGAGGTATCTTTTCGCATTCGCTGTAATAACAGAAGGAGGGAGGAAAGCCTTGTTGCTTGCCTCCACCCGCTGATAACTTTCCGTAAAATAATAGATCTCGTACCGGAACACCCAGAGCGCCCCGGTAAAACACACAATAAAGACAATGATGCCAGACACAAGGCCAAGCCAGAGATGCAGCCACTCGGTGATTTTTCTAAACCTGGATTTTGCCATGCTGCTGCGGTTAAAATTTAAACGTTACGTTGGCAATCACCTGGCGTAAAGCCTGCGGGTTTGCCGTAAAAGAAGGCGACCAGTAATGTTTGTCAGTAAGGTTGTTTCCTGAAATTCCAAAACGCCATTTGGGCTGATCGTAAAAAATACTTGCATTGAGTAAAAAGAAAGAAGGTATCTCAATTGTATTGCTTAGGTCGTAATAACTCTTTTGGGAATAGTTGCCGCCAAAACCAAAACCGAAGTCTTTAAGACCGCTACCTGACTGGAACTTATAGCTGGCCCAAAAATTAGCAACGCTTCTGGGGGTTCCTGTTACATCTTTGCCAACGCCTTCCGCCGCACGTGTGTATTGATTTTTATTATACACATAACCCGCAATCAGGTTAAAACCCGCTGCCGGGTTTGCTGTAACGGTCGCTTCAAAACCTTCACTCTTTTGTTTTCCATCCTGGAACACAAAACCGCTGGATTCATAACGCACCGCATCCCTTACATTAATCTTGTAGTAGCTTAACGTAGCGCTCACGCGGTTGATGGCATCAATCTTTACACCAGCTTCCCATTGCGTGGCAAACTCAGGTTTTAATACCAGCGTCGTTCCGTCCGGCTGCACGGTAGGCCCCTGGTTGGTAAAGCCGCTCATGTAGTTGCCAAACAATGATACGCGGTCTTTTACAGGTTGATAGATCAATCCCAGTTTTGGCGTTACAGAATTTTGATGATAACCGCCATCGCCGGTAAGATCATACCTGTCAAAACGGGCGCTTAACAATACCATGAGGTTATCGGTAATGTTTGCCAGGTCTGATACATAAGTGGCGTACTGGTTGATCTTGCTGGGGAAGGAACCTGTGCTGCCGTTAAGCAATGCACGGTCTGCCTGGAATTTAGACATGGCTTCATAACCTTCTGCAATATTAATGGTATCAACGGTGGCAAAATTATAATTGAAGTCGGTAGTGGTATGCGTATAATCCAGTCCCCATACAAAACGATGACGGATACTTCCTGTATGAAAATCGCCATGCAGGTTATGTTGTATATCCCGGTTGTTGGTAGTGATCGGTCCGTAAAAAGCAATCTCCCGCTGAATATGTGTGGCATCAAGGAAGGTGGGGTAGTACTGGTAGCTGTGCCCTACTTTTTCGCTGTTCACGGCAATGTCCGTTTGCGAATACCAATGCTCATTCAACTGGTATTTTGCAGAAAAGAAAGTGCGGAAGGTATTGGTAACGGCATTCAATGCATCGTTGTATAAAGTGGACTTATAATCCAGCGGCACTTTGCTTACGTTGTCAATATTCAACGCACCAAACTGCAGGTAAGGTGTGCGTGTGAGGTCTTCGCGGTAAATTTCCATGTCCATGGAAAGGGTAAGCTTATCACTTGCCTTGTACACCAGGCTTGGGGCAAAAGTCATGGTGTTGTTATGACCGTTGTTGAGATAGCTTTGTTCGCGGTTTACCGCTGCATTGGTGCGAAGCAATAAAGTTTTGTCAGCATTTAAAGGGGTGTTCACATCTACGGTGAGCCTGTTTAAATCAAAGCCGCCAAAAGAATAGCTTACTTCTCCTTTAAAAGTTTCAAAAGGTTTCTTTGTAACCATATTAACGGCGCCGCCATAAGAAGAAACGGTGTTGCCAAAAAGCACGGCCGACGGGCCTTTCAATACTTCAAAGTGATCCACGTTTACCGGGTCCACACCGGAGCGTCCCGCACCGATAAATAAAATGCCGTTACGTGCTGCAACTTCCGCAGTAAAACCACGAAGCGTAAAGCTGGTTCCACCGGCAGGATCTTTGGAGGGCACCACACCCGCAGCATTCGATAAAGCCTGTGAGATGTTGATGTTTTGCTGGTCTTTCATCAGCTCGCTGGTAATCACACTGTAGGTCTGCGGATTTTCCAGGTTCTTTAAAGGAAGTTTGGCAACATCGTTACTCTGCTGGCGGCCAAATTTATTGGCAGGGCCGGCAGATACGACTACCTGTTGCAGTTGATCAAAATTTTCGGAAAGCGTGAAGTCTATTTCCACGGTTGCACCGGCAACCACATCTACTTCTTTGCTTTGCGATGAGAGGCCAACAAAGCTGGCCGATAAAGTGTAATGACCCGGCTGAACATTCCTTAAAATATATTTACCATCGGGGTGAACCCTTGCGCCCCTGTTTCCGGAAGCGTTTCCCTGCAGGGTGATGTTCACTGATTCACCGGGCTTGCCATCTGATGTGGTGACTGTTCCTTTAATTGTTCCGTTTGTTTGTTGTGCATGAACCGTAAAAGTGATACCGGCAAGTAATAAACATGCGAATACCTGCCTGAATAATCGGGGGCAAAATAGCGACATAAAAGGTAGTTGTTAGTTGGGCGCGAATGTATCCTGTCGGGGCTCATTCAATTTGTCGGGATCGGGAAAGAAATTTGCGAATTACGGAAGTATTGATAATGGAGATGTATGGCTGGTGTTATTAGAAATTATACCCGCCGATAGAATGGTGGTGTTGAATGAAACAATTATACTGTTGATAGTTACATGGCAGAAATAATTTCTTTGGTCGTGGTTTTTCTTGTAATGCTTTGCAGTTTTCCGGCAGTAGTAAGCCAGCCAAAGAGATGTTATTAGCTATTAAATCTTTCAAAGGATTGCCAATACTTATCTTTATAAATATCATATTCAATGTCAAAACTATCCGAATAATTTTTCTTTGCCTTGTGAAAGATTTTTGACGGTTTGCGAAAGTCCCTGCAGGCAAAATAAATTTCTCTTTCCCCGTTGGCAGTTTGTCGCCCGATGTTTAAATACCCGTCAATATCTTTTAGTTCCTCAATTATTTCATCCTGTATTTTGTCCAATAATTGATATTCATTTTTACTGGGCATTCCATTGCTCTTGCTGCCATCATATTTTAATATTAAAACGGATATCCAGGGGTGCGATGCTTTGTTATCCCAACTTAACAGGTCAGTATTGATCACTGCAAATAATTTATTGCCGTTTTCAAGTTCAGCTTCAAAGGTTGAATATCCGTCGTTCCCTGTGTTGTAACGAACGTCATCATATTTTTCTATAAATTCTTTTTGCCGCCAAATCAGAAAGTCTTTAAGTTTTGAAATTGGCACAAGGTCTTTTTCTGCTTGTTGTGGCCCAACCACATTTAAAGTATCAATATTATTTACAAAATCAAGCTCTCCTAAATAGTTATCCAGAAAAATGTATATCCCGTTTGTAATTTGATTTTTATTATCGCCCGTCAGATCGTTGTGTACCATTGTGATTTCTATTTCATCAGGATATTCTTCAGATTCAATAGCATAGAAATTCAGGTTATCGCCATTAAATTCATAACCTGCCATTGATATATTAACGTCCTCAATGTTCATTGCGGATTTTAACGATGTGAACTTCCATCCCGGAATATTTGGTGCAGCCTTTACAAGTTCTTCAACAAATACAATGTTTTTTGTATTCCCGTCTGCTGTTAACACCAGTTCAACGGTATTGTCATCAAACATTCCTGTCAAAAAAAAGTAGCCATCTTTTAGTTCCAAAAGTTTTGGTGAGAGCTTATCAAAAAAGTCTTTCTCAATTTGTTTGCTTTCTTTACGGCTGCTGACTACATTAAAAAATTCTTGTGCATGTTCTGAAAACCAATTCCAGAAATCACTGTATGATTTTACAGGTTCGTCTTTTTTGCCAAAAATATTTTTTAGAAAACTCATTTGTCTATGTATGCTTGTTACTTATTAGGGTATCGTTTTAACCTTGCCATCGAAAAAAGGGACTTCAGGCAGGATGCTAATCATTCCTTCTGCCCATAACCATTACTGGTATAAAGCATACCGCTGAAGTTATGTACAAAAACTGAAGATAATTCTTTTGACCTGATTGGAGGTTGGATTTGTAATTAGCGAATGTTGTAATGTGGAGCTCTGCTCATGTAAAGCGAATTGTGTTATGTTGTTTTTGTAAACGTTTTAAAATAAAAATGCTTAAGCCTGTCTGCCGAAAGTGTTTTAATTGTTTCAACAAGTTCAGGTGAAAATGTGTAACCAGGCTTTCTATGTTTTTGAGTAAGTTAAAAAGGTAGCCATCGGACAAAGAATTTTCGCCTTTGTCAAGGCTGCGTTTATTTTTTCGTCTTATGTATATTGAATTATTCATTGCTGATTAGCTGCGAATTAATAATCGTCCCGGTTTCTATCTTTTATTTCATTTTTTATCTGTGAAATTGAAATTAAATATTCCCCTATTGTTCTAAATGCTGTTCCTTTTTCTGGTGTCCAGCGTGCAACCATATGGTATTTGTTATTCTTGTAAACCTCTATTATCCATTCTGAACCATCCAGCCCGGCGTTTTCCCTTGATTCAGTTGGAAGTGTCCAAAACATTGCGTTAGCAAGTTTTACGTTGGTCGTGTCCACCTGCTTCTGTGTCAGGTTGAACGTTGTATCAAAGATAATTTTGCCTGGCTCATAACCACCTGCACCACCGGACACTTTGGAGAATAATTTTATTATGTTGCCTTGTTTCTCAAGTCTTATTGAAACAGGGTGATTAAAACTCCGTAACCATGTGAAACGATAAATTTCTTTATCAGCTTTATAATCTTTCAAAACGGGCTCTTTAAGCGCGAACAACATTTTTGAATACCACGAATTTGCAAATGTTTCAAGGGCGTCTGTAATAGTGTCTTTGCTACTGACTTTTGTTTTAAAATAAAATGCAGAGCTGTCAAACGGCAAGGGTAATGTGTCAAATGTATTATTTGCCTGAGTAGTCTTAGTGTCCTGCATTGTACAGGAAACTGTAAATGAAACTATTACTGATATAATAAGCAGGTGTTTCAAAATTTTGCAGCTATCAGGTAAATTTATATGATAAGACATGATTAACAAAAACAACCCCGCCTGATCGCTAACCAATCCTTGCCGCATCGTTTGTAGTGGTAATACGCCTGCCTTCTCTTATTGCCAACAATAATTGACCCCTGTTGAAAAAAAGCAGCAAAAAAGCGAATTTATTCAACAGTTCAAAAAAGCTGGGTCTGCGGGAATATTTTTAAGTGCGGTATTTTTTTAGTGAGTGAAGTAATTTATTCCCTCTTTTTCTGCTGTAATCTTCTTCATATTTAATAAAGAGTGTGACGTCAGGCTTTGGATTCCGGTTAAATTACTTTTTTAAACGGCATACGCGCTGTTCTGGCAGCTAATATGCATTATTAACGCCAGTATCATTTAAGTATCTTGTAAATAAATCAGACGTAAATGTCTTCACCGCTAACCAATATACAACCTGATTTGTTGCGTTTGTTTGTCTCTGCAAGTGATCAGCTTTTTTACAGGATGAGTGCAGACTGGCAGGTGATGGAAATACTGGAAGGGAAAGAATTTCTTGCAGATATCAATAACCCGGGCACGGGTTGGATTGACCAATATATTTTACCTGAAGATAGGGGCTTGATAACACAGGCCATACAACAGGCCATCGATCATAAAACTATTTTCCAGCTTGAGCACAGAATACGTTCTGCCGGAGGTTCTGTTAGCTGGATACATTCAAGGGCCATTCCGGTACTGGATGAGCACGGTAATATTACTGAATGGTACGGCGCAGCAGCCGACATTACAAAGCGCAGGAGCCGCAACCGTCAGCAGGATTATCTTTTAAGGCTTGCCGACAGGCTGAGGCCCTTAACCAGCGCGGTTAACATACAGGAAGCAGCTGCACGTATGATCGGCGAGCAATTGAACGTTATCCGCGCTTTTTATTTTACGGTAGAAAAAAGGAATGAAGGATATATCCACCGGATATCAAAAGATTACTATAGCCGGCCAGGGATGCAAACTGTGGTGGGGGCACATGCGCAGGCCGACTACGGCAAAAGCATTTACGCAAGCCTTTCACTGGGTAACAACCTGGTAATCCCGGATATAAAAAACATTCCGGAACTGACTGCTGCCGAACTGCAAAAACACCTGGCCCTGGATGTTCGCTCACTGGTGATTGTACCACTTGTTAAGGATGGCAGGTATGTTGCCGCTTTTGCTGTAAACGATAACCATTCGAGAAACTGGACGGAAGAAGAAATCAGGCTGATAGAAGAAACTGCGGAACGTACCTGGGCGGCTGTGGAAAAAGCAAGTGCTGAAGATGCCTTGCAAAAGAGCGAGGATAAGTACCGCACCATATTCAAAACCATTGAAGAAGGTTTTTGCATTTATGAACTAGTTTATGATGACCAGGGCAAACCGGTTGACCTTCGCTGGGTGGAAGTAAATCCTGCCTATGAAAAACAAACGGGGTTGAAGGATACCGTTGGTAAACTGGCGAGTGAAGTGATGCCCGGTACAGAAACATCCTGGCTTGATATTTACGACAAAGTAGCTAAAACCGGTGAAGCCGTTCATTTTGAAAACTGGCATGAGCCTACGGGCCGTTGGTACTACACTTTCACCTCACGAATCGGTAATGCCGGCAGCCGGCAGGTAGCCGTTCTTTTCTCCGATATCACCGAACGAAAACAGCGGGAAGCACAACAGGAATTTCTCCTGAAGTTAACTGATAACCTGCGTGCAGAAACAGGGGTTGAGGCTGTCGGCAATCGGGCTGTTAAAATGATTGCAGAGGAATTAAGCGTAGACAGGGTTTATCTCGTTTCATTAAATCCTGAAGAGGATAACATCATTGTTACCCATGAGACGCATCGTAAAGATATGCCGCCCCTTGTAGGTTCTTATCGTGGGTCTGACTTCCCTGCAGCGATAAAGGAAATCTTTGAACACACTGTTATTTATAAAGATGTTCGCAGCGATGCCCGCCTCACTGATTTAGACCGTTTGTCGTTTGCCGGGTTAGGTGCAGTGGGCTTTATAGCTGTTCCCATTCACGGGGGCAATAAAGGGCTGATTTCAGCCGCCGGTGCTGTATCTGCAAAACCACTATCGTGGAGCGATGACGAAGTCATTCTTTTTGAAAATGCAGTTGAACGCGCCTGGGCTGCCATAGAAAAAGCAAGGGCAGAAGAAGCGTTACGCATAAGCGAAGAAAAATACCGGTCGCTATACAATTCTATTGATGAAGGTTCTTACCTGTGTGAGGTGATTTTTGATGAAAATAATAAAGCTGTTGATATTCTTTATCTCAATGAAAACGCAACAGCCATTCATATGCTCGGACAAAGTTTTGCAGGAAAACGTTTGCGGGAAATCAGTCCGTTGTATGAAGAATATTGGTACCAGATATGGGGCGATGTTGCGCTGACAGGCATCAGCACACGACAAGAGCAATATTCAAAGGCAGATGGCAAATGGTTCGACTTTTTCCTCAGTAAAGTGGAAGGGAAAGAACGTCAGGTGGTTGTGCTTTTCAACGACATCACGGAACGCAAAAGACAGGAAGAAGCGCTACGCAGAAGCGAAGAGAAATACCGCACACTTTTTAATTCAATTGATGAAGGCTTTCAGATCTATGAATTGATTTATGATGATGCTGGAAAAACTGTTGATTTTCGTTACCTCGAAACCAACCCCGCATACGAGCGACAGACAGGTTTGAAAAACGTAGCCGGTAAATTGGCAAGCGAGGTAATTCCAAACCTTGAAAGCTATTGGTTTGACTACTTTGATGAAATCCTGGCGTCTCCTGTGCCATTACACGCAGAAAATTATCACCAGGCTACGGGCCGCTGGTACTCAATAACTTCTTTTCGCGCTTTCAACGACAGCCGTCCGATTATAGCAGCTCTGTTCACCGACATTACCGAACGAAAACAGCGGGAGTCTCAACAGGAATTTCTGCTAAGGTTAAGCGATACTTTGCGTACTGCTTCGGATGCGGATTCAATTGCTACCCTGGCTGTTACATTACTTGCCAAAGAGTTGCACCTTGACAGGTGTTACATTGTGGCTCGTCGCCAGGAGGGAGACCTTTGGGATATTGGCGCCGAGTTTCGGGTTTCCTCGCTGCCGCCTACGCCGCCCGTGCTCGACCAAAGAGAATTCCCAGGTTCCTTGCGGATAATTACTGAAGAAACGCTTGTGTTTAACAACACGAACGAGCTGCCCGGCCTTACAGACATGGAAAAGAAAGGGCTTCAGGCACTTGGCTTCGGTGGTCTTGTAATGGGCGTATTACGGAAGGGGGAGAAAAATCCATCCTGGTCAATGGTCGCTGCATCAGTTGAACCACGGCAATGGACAACCGGGGAAGTTGCCCTGGTTCAGGAAGTAGGTGAACGCACCTGGGCGGCAATAGAAAGAGCTAAAGCCGAAGAAGCCTTGCGGGCGAGTGAGGAGCGCCAGGTGTTTCTGCTGCAGCTTAGTGACGCACTGCGCTCGCTATCCGACCCGACTGAAATCCAGCACGTGGCGATGCAGATGCTTGGGCAGCAGCTCGGCGTAAACCGTGCGCAATATTACCTGGCCGATGAAACGGGCGAGTATCTTAGTTCCTCGGGCGGCTATACAGACGGGGTTCCCGCCGCTGTCGGAAGTTTCCGCCTGATAGAGTTCGGTAAATACGCCTATGATGGATTTCATGCAGGACAAACGCAGGTTGTTTCCGATGCAACGGTTGACCCCCGCATCAGTGAAACTGTACTGAAATCCTACAAAGAAGTTGGATTTCTCGCCTACATAGGTGTTCCGTTTGTTCAAAGAGGCAGGTTAATCGGCACGGTGGCGGTTCACCAGTCAGGTACGCGCCAGTGGACAGATAGTGAACGCATCATGGTGGAGGAAACAGCCGGGCGTGCCGGGATTGCCATCGAATACGCCCGTGCGGAAGAAGCGCTACGCCAATCCCAAAAGCGCTTTCAATCCATCGCCAACCTGGTGCCCGACCTGCTTTGGGACAGCGAACCCGATGGCTCAACGATCTGGTACAATCAACGGTGGTTGGAATATACCGGGCAGCGCTTTGAAGAGGCGATTTGCGGGGGCTGGGTAGATGCCATACATCCTGATGATAGGGCAGGCTCGGCAAAACGATATGGCGAGGCGGTTGAAGCGGGTAAACCATTGAGGCAGGAGCACCGGATACGGCGCCATGATGGCGCATATCGCTGGTTTGTTGTTAACGCATCGCCTCTTAAGAATGAGAAGGGTCGTGTGATTAAAATGTATTGTGCTGCTACGGACATTCACGACCGCAAACGCGCCGAACTGAACGCAGCCTTTCTGGACAGCGTCACTAAAATGCTGGCGGGTCAATCAACGTCGGATGAGATCATGACGTTGGCTGCCGTGCAGATTGGTCAATTCTTCAAGGTGTCGGCCTGCGTTTTCGCGGACGTTAACGAAGCGGAAAACGAGGTCACTACGCACGGCTGGATGGCGGATGGCCTGCCTAGCCAGGTAAAGCAGACCTTCCGGTTCGAAGACTATGTGACGGATGAGCTTCGGCGCACGGCGTATGCCGGGGAAGTGTTCGATATAAATGATACGCAGCATGACTGGCGCGTCAATGCGGAAAACTATGCCAGGATGGGAATTGGCGCCGTGGCCGCTTTCCATTTCAAATGGTTGGGAAAATGGACGAACTACCTGGCCGTAACCGATACCCGTGCCCGCGTCTGGCGCGAAGACGAAATCACGTTGCTGCAGGAATTGTCCGACCGCATTTTCCTTCGCCGGGAACGAGCCCGTTCAGAAGAGGACTTGCGTGAAAGCGAAGAAAAATACCGTACCCTGTTCGAGACGATGGGTCAGGGTTATGCGGAACTCGAGATCATCCGTGGCCCGGATGGCCATGCCATCGATATCCGGTATGTAGAGCTGAACCCGCAATATGAGCGCCTGACCGGCATCCCTGTGGCCAGGGCGCTCGGCCGAACCGTGTTCGAGATGTTTCCAGATCTCGACCATTCGTGGATACAGGAATACGACAGCATCGTACGCAGCGGCCGCCCGGGGCGAGTGGAGAAAGAGCAGAACCCGTCTGGCAGGTGGTTCGAAGCGAAAATTTACCCACGGGCCGGCGAGCGGTTCAGCGTCCTGTCTGAAGAGATCACCGAACGCAAGCTTCAGGAACAGCGAAAAGAATTTCTTTTAAAACTAATTGATGCGATTCGTCCATTATCTAACCCTCTTGAAATACAGCAGGCGGCTATGAAAACAATAGGTGAACAGCTTGGTGCACACCGCGCTTTTTATGGCGATATGCTGGAGGATGGAGACACACTGATGATAGGGCCGGGTTATGCAAACAGCATTTCTCCTTTGGAAGGTTATGTAAGATTCTCTGAATTTGATTCCGGCATCATCGCAAACTACAGAAACGGTGAAACGGTTGTGATCAACGACATCGCTACCGACCATAATAATTCCGAAGCGAACAGGGCTGCGATGGAGTCAATTCAGGTGCTGGCCGCTGTTGGTGTACCCTTATTGAAAGACGGGAAAGTAAAAGGTATCTTAAGCATCCACCAGTCCCACACTCGCAAATGGACGCCTGCGGAGATCAGCTTGATTGAAGAAACCGCCGAACGAACCTGGGCCGCAGTGGAAAGAGCAAAAGCAGAACAGGCATTACAAAAAAGCGAAGAAAAATACCGTACCCTGTTCAATACAATAGATGAAGGATATTGCGTTGCCGAGCTATTGCTGGATGAAAAAGGCGAAGTTTATGACCTTATATTTCGGGAGGTTAACGATGCCTGGACAGAGAAAACCGGTATTCCAAAAGGATTTAATGTCAGGCTAAGTGAAATGCTTCCAAACCTGGAAGATTATTGGCTTACTTATTACGTGGAGGTTTTCAAAACAGGTGTACCAATCCGCAAGGAAAACTACATGCATGAAGTAGGACGCTGGTTCAGTGCTCATTATTCACTGGTCGGAGATCTGGGTAGCCGCTTTATTGCAGTCGTATTTGACGATGTTACCGAACGCAAACACCAGGAACAGCGAAGAGAGTTTTTATTGAAATTAACTGATGTACTGCGAACCATTGCCAACCCGGTTGAGTTGGAGAAAACAGCAATGAAGCTGCTGGCTGAAGAATTGAAGGTGATGCGCGCCTCCTACTTTGAAGTACAGCCCGACCAGGATACTTTTAACCTGACTGCCAGGTATGAAAAAGATGCCGTACCCATCCCCGACCAATTGCGGCTTTCCGATTTCTCCGCAGCATTGTCAAACGACTACCGCAGCGGGAAAACCTTATTGGTGCGTGATACCGAAAAAGAAGCGGAAACGGAAGCGCACCTGAATGCTTACCGCGCCATCGGCGTACGTGCATGGGCAGCGGTGCCGCTGGTAAAAGAAGGCCAGCTTGTTGCCATTGTGGGCGTTCATTCCAAAACACCACGCGACTGGACTAATACCGAAATAAAAATGCTGGAAGAACTGGCCGAGCGCACCTGGGTGGCGGTGGAAAGGATCAAAGCAGAGCAGGCCTTACAGAAAAGTGAGCGGCAATTAAAGGAACTGGTAAAATTAAAAGACGAATTTATTGGTATCGCAAGTCATGAATTAAAAACACCGGTTACCAGTATGACCCTCTACGCCGAAATGGCGCTGGAAATCTTAAGTACCAAGGGGCTTTCCAGTGAAAGCAAAATGTTAGAGCGTTTGTTAAAGCAACTCGACCGTCTTACTACACTAATCTATAACCTGCTGGACACCACCAGGGTAGTTGGCGGACAATTGGTGCTTTCATTGGCACCGGTTGACCTGAACCAATTATTACAGGAAAGGGTAGATGAGCTGGCAGGCACGCCCAATCATCAGTTGGAATTCATTAAAGAAGAACTCCCCCTCATTGAGGCGGACCAGGAACGCATCGGCCAGGTAATTACCAACCTGCTCACCAACGCTATTAAATATTCTCCCGAACAAACAAAAATTAAGATTGTTACCCAAAAAGAAAACGACTTTGTCTGGGTGCATGTTACAGATCATGGCTACGGCATCAGTGACGGAGACCAGCAACAGATCTTTAGCCAGTACTTCCGCGTAAGTTCAGAAAACATAAGTGCGCAACAAGGGATTGGTCTTGGCCTGTATATTGCTGCGCAAATTGTGCAGCGGCATGGCGGGGTTATTGAAGTGAAAAGTGAATTGGGCAAGGGTTCTACTTTTTCATTTTCCTTACCCGTCAATCAATAACATATGAAAAAAATTGTGCTGGTAGAAGATGATGAGGCAATCACGGACGCTTTCTTTTTGGTATCTGAAACAATGGATTGGGAAGTGGTTAGCTATACCAACGGACAGGAGATATTCGAAAGTCGTATAGAACCCCCCGGTCTTTTTATTCTTGACAAAAACCTGCCTGGCATTGACGGGCTGGACCTTTGCCGTTTTATTAAAAGCCACGAGCATTATAAAAATGTACCTGTTGTAATTATCTCCGCTTCCACCAATCTTGCGCAAACCGCCCCGGAAGCCGGTGCTGATGGATGGGTTACCAAGCCTTTTAAACTGGCTGCCTTAAAAGAAGAAATCGGTAAGTATATTTCCTGATGACAAAAAAGTTTGCGGGTTATAAAATGACAATGGTTACCTGCACGCAACTAAAAAATAATCCCTTTAGCATCATTACAAGTCTATAGGTTGTTGACAATTGACACAATGCCACGAATGATTTTCTACACCCTTTTCCATATCCCGATAAGGCGGTACTTTATTATCCTGTAATCTATCTGAATTTAATTACAAAAAACCCGTGAAAATACGGTTGTTCCGCTAGCGAAGACTCGGTAACTTACTATTACTGAAAGGTTTCTTACAGCAATACGCTTATGTAAACTAGCCATACACCTATGCCGGACATGACGCAAAAAAACAGCATTGAGCTAAACAGGGCTGCATTGGAGACTTCTTCCGATGTCGCCATAAGCGAGGGCCGGTTTGAGCAGGCCCGCGACTTACTTAAAGAATTGCTGGAAGATGAGTCGCTCAACTTGCCGGATATTGCACGGCTTCAACGAAAAATGGGTAACGCATACGCGAGTCAATGGGCTTTTGAAGAAAGTCTTTACTCGTATGAACAAGCGTTTAAAACATTACAGCAGTTGCCGGAAAACAATGAATGGTGGCAGGAATGGATAGAACTGCAACTTGATTATAGTTTCCCCCTTCATACCACGAACCGGTTTGATGAACTTGTCCGGCTGATACAGGAAATAAAACCTGTTATAGAATCAAAGGGAAGTAACCAGCAGAAAATTAAGTACCTGAAGCTGGTGTTTATGGATTTTCTGAGACGTTACCGCTGGTTTATGTGCCCTGAAGAAACGATCAGCCATATCAGGATGATAATACAATTGGCAAAAACGGAGAAGGATCATCCTACGGAAATATGGGCCTGGGGGTTATTGGGCTTTACCCATTTCTGGCGCAATGAAATAAAACTGGCAAGAGACGCATGCGAAGCGGCTTTTGAACTGATGAAGCATACCGCGTATGATGAAGTAACTGCCATGTGCAATACCACTTTTGCCTTTTCTTACCGGCGTGAAAAGAAAGCTGAACAGGCAGAAGTATGGGCCAGGAAAGCCATAGCGCATGCTGCCAGAAACAATAACCAAACCTATGAAAAATTCAATGAAACAGTACTTGCCTGGGTATATCTCAAACAAAAGAATTTTACAGAGGCGGAGAGATGTGCAATAAGTGCTTACGATTTTTTTACCAGCATCAAATTACCTCATTTACCCGTTTGTGGGTTACTGCTTATTCATTTGTTTTTATTGAAAAATAAAATTGCCGAGGCTGCCCAATACGCGTTTGTATTGCTGCACCCGGAAACACAGCGTATGCCTGAAGATATCACGTTACTGGTAAAAGAAGCCGTTGCATTTTGGGGGGAGGGGGATCTCGAAAATACGCGGCAATGTTTATGTAAGGCGGTAGAACTGGCAGACGAAACCGGGTACCTGTAAACCTGTAAAAACATATATATGCATACCAGAATTGCAGTAGTAGAGCCTGATATTGTTTTTCATCCGGCATTAATACTTATGTTTCAATATTCAGGAAGATTTGATTGTGTTGGCGTTTATGAAACATCGTCTGCGTTGCTGTCTGCGCAGCACACAACATTGCAGTTGTTATTGCTTAATATTGATGAATCAGCAAACTTACCTCTCCTGCGAAAGCAGTTGCCCAATGTGAAAATGATCGTCATTACCCAAAGAAGTAATGATGAACGCGTGCTTCATGCACTGGCTTCAGGGGCAGCCAATTTTATAGCCAAGGGTGCAGACCCGGCCCAATACCTGCAAATGTGTTCCGATGTATTAAACAATAATATCCGGGTGAGTGGGGATATAGCCAGGCAAATCCTGGTAAAGAACAAAAACTTCGAGATCAACGAAGTGCCCCTGGAAGTTCTTTCTGCAAGGGAGAATGAAATCCTGCGGCTCCTCGCAGAAGGGAAATTGTATAAAGAGATGGCCAGGCATTTACTTATAAGCATCGAAACGGTTAAACGTCATTGTACCAATATTTATCAGAAACTTCAGGTAAATAATCGTACCGAAGCGATCAATAAATTCTTTGCCAACCGGTGATTTTATATTTATGCTGATACAGGATAGCTTTTAAAAAAATCTGCGATATGGCAGCCAGTCAATCTTTAAATACCGGTGTATCACCGCTTATAAATGAAGATGAAATATTGGCGGATAGATATAGCGCATCCGGTAATGTTACTGAAGCAAGGCGGGTGTTTGAAAAGATCCTGGAAAATAAAGAACTGCCTTCTTTGGCAAGGGCACGTATTCACAAGAAAATAGGAAATACATATACCAGCCAATGGGACTTTGAAGCATCGCTGGTACATTACCAGAATGCATCGGAACAATTGCAGCAAATCATTGGCTCACCCGGATGGTTTACGGAATGGATTAACCTTCAGATAGATTATAGTTATGCTTTGCATTCCACACATCATTTTGACCAGTTGGATAAACTGGTGCTTCAGCTAAAACCTGTGATAGCGGAACATGGCACCGATCGTCAAAAAATTAATTACCTGAAGATTATTTATTACCGGTTACTAAAGAAGCACCGGTGGTTTATGTTGCCTGAAGAATCTCTTACGCATTGTCAGGCGATCATCCTGCTTGCAGATAAAGAGCAGGACCCGGAAACAAAAGCCTGGGGAACTACCATGCTTGGGTTTTGTCATCTTTGGCGGCATGAACCCAAGCCTGCAAAATTATATTGCGGGAAAGCATTACAGTTATTGCAGCATTTGAAGTATGATGAAATGACGGCCGGTGCATATTCAGGCATGGCATACGCTTACCGGAAAGAGCGGAATATTCAGCAGGCTTCAATGTGGGCAGAAAAAGCATTGGCCCACGCACAGCAAAATAATAACCTGGCTTATGAAATGACAAGCCTGGCAGTGAAATCCTGGGTGTTGCTAAAACGTGAAGATGTTGATGCGGCAGAAACTGCGGCGCGGAAAGTATATGAATTTTTTAAACAATTCAGGCACCCCTTTCTTCCTTTTTGTCTACCTGTTTTAATAAGTATTGCACTGCAAAAAAATAATATTGAGCAGGCTGCACAATATGCATTTGTGCTATTACATCCTGAAGGCCAGCAGTTGCCAGACGAGATCACCCGTTACCTGAAAGAAGGGGTTGCGCTGTGGGGCGAGAAAAATATAACCGCAGCAGGGGCCGTGTTGCAAAAGGCAATCACTGTTGCAGATGAAACAGGATTCCTGTAATCTTTATTTGATGAATGTTTATCAAACCAAATGTGTATTTGTAACCCCTCAAGAAATATTTGTCCGATGATTATTCAGCCACCCCTTCAAAAAGTAGATTTTTATTGTATTTGATTGAAGCAGGAATATCGCTTTAAAGCATGCATAGTAAAAGGTATTCCCCGCAATTTTTATACCCTGCATTAAACTGACCTTTTGAAATTTTACAACTTAAGTTCAAGGCTATTACACAAAAGTGTTATTGACAAAGCCCGGCATTTCAGGTAGTTTTATCCAGCTTATTAATATTGATTCTCTCAGCATATATCTACTCGAATTGAAGGCACATAAGCCTGATCCGTTATCCTGGTTAAAAATATTTCATACTTAAAATTAATACTCATGAGAAGTGTTATACTCTCCTGCCTGTTCCTTATTGCCTGCCAGCACTGCCTTGCGCAAAATGCCGGTGACTACCGCAGCAAACAAACCGGCAACTGGAACGATCTTTCCAGTTGGCAAAGGTTTGATGGCAGCGCATTTGTTAATGCTACAGAGATTCCTTCCAGTAGCAGCGGCGTTATTACCATTAAAGCAGGGCATACGATTACCGTAACTACTGCAATTAATGTAGATCAGACGGTGGTGGAGCAAGGCGGTACGCTTATCAATTCCTGGAGCATTACCGTAAACAATGGTTCAGGAGATGACCTTGTTGTAAATGGAACCCTTAACACAGGCCCGGTTGACGGAGAGGGAAACGTTATCATCAATGGCGAAATGAATCTCAATGGCCGGCTATCCGTCACGTTAGTTAACAACGGAACCATCAACAGTAATAATACTGTTTTGGAATACAAAGTGTTTACCAATAACGGCGTTTTTAATTGGAATGCTGGCGGTATAGCATTTTATGCGGCTCAATTTATCAACAGCAAGAATGCTACTATGTTCATCAATACCGACGATTGGTTTTGGGCAAACGATAACAGAATAAGCTCTATCATCAATGAAGGGACCATTATCAAGAACAGCACCGGCGTTACCTTAATAGGAGAGCCATTTACCAATAATGGGACGCTTAGGGGAAACGGAACTTTTAACTCTTTTAATACTGGATTCTCCAATACAGGCGTTATTGAACCCGGTGTACCTACGGGAACGCTGACATTTACCGGCTTAATTTGGAATATTCCGTTACTTTCATCCAGCAGCATATTACAGATAGAAATAAAAGATGGCTCCGGACCGGGTACAGGTCATGACCAGCTTATTGTTGATGGTGCAGTTGTGTTAAACGGTAAGCTGAAAGTTGTGAAAACAGGTAATGTTCCCGAAGGCCAATACAGCATTATATCCATTAATTCCGGTACTATTACCGGTAATTTTTCTGAAACAGAATTACCGGAAGGTTTTACAATTGTGGTAAACCCCACAACAGTTGTTGTAGAAGTTAAATATCTTGACTCCGACAACGACGGCATACCCGATTCCCAGGATTGTGCACCAAACGACCCCGGTAAATGGCAGTCTAAAACATTGTTTATAGATAAAGACGGTGATGATTATGACAACGGCAGCGAAACGGTTTGCTATGGCCAGCATATACCGGCAGGATATATACAAACCAGTAAAGGAAAGGACTGTGATGACAACAATGCAACTGTAACGGTTGGTTTATTGTGGTATAAAGATGCGGACAATGATGGTTACAGTGATGGGGACACCATTACTCAATGCAGTAAACCAGGCGGGTATACATTGGCAGACCAACTTACGGCTGTAAGCGGCGATTGTGATGATAACAATGCAGGCGTCCACCCCGGCGCAGCAGAAATTTGCGGCAATGGCATAGATGAGAATTGTGACGGCAGCGATGAAGCTTGCGTTCCTACAGACAGCGATGGGGATGGCATACCAGACAATAGCGATTGTGCACCGGACGATAAAGACAAATGGCAGTCAGAAACGCTTTATATCGACTCTGATGATGATGGATATGACGGTGGCAAAACGATACTGTGTTACGGAGCCGAAATTCCCAAAGGCTACAAAAGTAAAACCCTGGGTGCTGACTGCAACGATTCTGACCCGACTATCTACCCTGGTTCCTTAGAAGTTTCAGATGGTAAGGATAATGATTGTAACGGACAGGTTGATGATATTGCCGGGTTATTATTTGAACTTTCTGTGAATCAATTGCAGGAAGGGGATTTACAAGGAATTAATGCCATCATAAAAAGACCGGCGCCGTACACTGCAGACCTTGTGGTTCACCTGGCTAGTCACTATTCCGGAACGATATCTTTCCCATCGTCTATAACCATACCTTCAGGTGAGGCCGCCGTAAGCTTTAGCATACTTGCGCCGGAGAACAATGATATATCGGGTACTATCAGTGACACCTTGCGGGCTACTGCAACAGGTGTTCCATCTTCCTTTGCTGTCTTATCGATCCTCGACAATGATAAAGCATCTATTTCTGTAACAGGCTTACCGGATAGTATTAGAGAGGGGCAGACAATTAATCTAAGAATTGCTACCAATCTTACTAACCATGCAAGTCCGGTAAGTGTTTATTTAACAACTACAAACAATTCAAGACTACAGATACCTGCATCTGTTGCAATTCCGGCAAATGCAGCTTATACGGATATGCGCATTGCCGTTGAAGAAAACAATATACCCCAGTTAAACGAAGCCGTTACTTTTACGGCGGGTGCTGCAGATCATGATCCATTCAGCAAGCCTGTAACAGTTGTTGACAATGATGTGCCAGGACTTGAGCTTACGGTTCAAACAAACCTTATTACCGAATCAGCAGGTTTATATGCAACCAAGGCCACCCTACGAAGGGCAGAGGCCGGTAACACTACGGCTTTTACAGTAAACCTTTCCGCAAGTGTAACCAATACATTGCTTTTGCCGTCATCCATTTCTTTAGCAAACGGGGAAAACGAAAAAACCTTTGACGTTGGAGTGATAAACAACAGCATTGTTGACGGGCAACGGGATGTATTGATCCAGGCTTCGGTATTTGTGAGCGCTTGTGGCTGTAGTGTGCCTGCAACTTCTGCCGGGTATGTTACCACACCAATTACCATAAGCGATGATGACGGGCCAGCGTTACAGTTGTCTATGTCATCTTTAACATTGCAGGAAGGCGTTGCAGAAGCAGGAACGCTAAGGGTTTCACACAATAGCGCTGCGCTTCAACAACCGCTAACTGTTCAACTAAGCTCTTCTGATGCGACAGAAGCTACATTGCCTGCATCCGTTACCATACCCGCAGGCGAACAATTTGTAAATGTACCAGTAACAACTATAAACGATAACGAAACAGATGGTAGCCGGCAGGTGTATTTTACTGCAACCGCATCCGGTTATGCAACAGCTTCAACCTGGGTTGTAGTAAGTGATTTAAACAGGCCTGACCTGCAGATTCCAGCCGTAGCTATCAGAAACACAACCATTCAAACCGGTGGATTGATGGAGTATAATGTATCAGTAAAAAATTCAGGTCAAACAACAGCTCCCTCAGGAATTGGGTTATACGGATATTTATCTAAAGATGATGTAATTGACGACACAGACAGCCTTATCATTGAAACGGTAAGTACACAAACAATTCCGGCAGGGCAAACCATCGAAGTATTAAATGCTATGTTGGCCCCTAATCTGCCGGGTAATTATCAACTGATTTTTAAAATCAACCCGGATAATAATATAAGCGAATTGCTGCTTACCAACAATATGTCGGCCGCAACCGCTATTTCTATTTCGCCCGGCTATACCTGTACAGCAAACGTACAATATGAATTTTATAACAGTGGATCGGCTATTCCGGTAACAGGAACAGCTACCCAAAGTAATGGCAGCCCTGTAGCTAATAAAGAAGTGGAGGTTTACATTGTTAACAACGGCTTGCGCAGAATTATAACAAGTAATACAAATAACAGCGGAGAATATACTGCCAGTTTTGAGCCCCTTGCTAATGAATCCGGGCATTATATTGTGGGTGCAAGTTACCCCGGCTTGGGAAAAACAGAGCGGCAGGATGATTTTGATATACTTGGTGTACTGGTTAATGAAGGTAAACCAGTTAAATTCCTGGTTCATTTGGGAGACACATTGAAAGGTACTTTATCCGTACAAAATAAGAGCGATAGAGCGTTAACCAACTTTAGCCTTATTACACAACAATTACCGGTGGGCGCCTCCATCTTGTTCGACACAATCCCAACACTTGCCGGTAATACAACCGGTAGTATTGGATACACCGTTACCGCCACTTCACTGTCTGAAGGTATTAACTATGAGCTTACAAGTATGACAGCAGTTTCTGCAGAAGGCAGTTTGCAAAAAATGAACCTATTGTATTTCTGCCAGGCACAGCAGGCTTTTTTGATTGCGGATATCAGTAGACTGGATGTAAAAGTGTCTGGTAATACGGAAAGGCAGGTTTCTTTCAAAATTATCAACAAAGGTGCAGGCTCTACCGGTGCAGTTACAATTTCCCTCCCTCAGGCAGATTGGCTAAAATCATTGACGCCTACATCACTAACGGCGCTGGGAACAGGGGATACGGCTATCGTGATTCTCAAATTCGAAGGTTCAGATGAATTACCTTTTGAATATCCCGTAAATGGTAACCTTATTGCCAGGGCGCAAAACGGCAATACACTTTCCATTCCCTTTAGTATAAAAAAAGTGTCTGAAGTAAGCGGGATTGTAAAAGTGAATGCGAGCAACCAATTCACCTACTTTACAGAAGGCTCGCCAGGGGTTAAGGGCGCCGCCGTGAAAATTTCCAACTATTATACCAATGAAATTTATGCCCAGGGAATAACCGATGCCAATGGGATATTTATTGCGTCAGGAATACCACAGGGCCAGCACCGCATTACGGTTGAAAAGGAAAAGCACCAGCCGTTTAACAATATTGTTTCTGTAAACCCTGCAGATACAAACCAGGTAAATGCTTTTCTCAATTACCAGGCCATCACTTTTAACTGGACTGTTGTGCCCACTTCTATACAGGATCAGTATGATATTACCCTTACTTCAGAATACGAAACGCATGTTCCTGTTCCTGTTGTTACAATTGATATGCCCAAAAAAATGCCACAACTTTCGAATAATGAGGTTTATGCATTTAACGCAACACTTACCAATCATGGTTTAATTGCAGCTAACGATCTAGAATTAGAAATACCTACCGATCCAGAATATGAATTTATTACGAACTATGTCATGGCTGACCTGCAAGCGCAGCAAAGTATACAAGTTCCGTTTATTATGCAACGAAAAAAAGATAATGGGTCTAAATCAATAGTCACGAATTATTCTAATTCAACCGGAATTTCTTGTACAGGCATTCTCAATATAAAAGCGAAATATGCTTGTGCTGCAGCTATTTTATATGGCAATAAGTATTTACTCATCGGTGCAAGTGCAGCTTTTTCATTTCAAGGCAGAAAGTGCGGTGAAGCAAATTTAAACCATGGAATACCAGGGCAAATAAATCCAGGGTTTGATGGAGGCATTATTGGGCCTTGTGTTTTTTGTCCCACAGAAACAGATAAACCTGAAGCATATCTTCCGCCCGCCATTCAAATTGTCGTTGCTTGCACTGGAGGCAGCCGCCCCACTACCAACATTTCAAGAAAAAAACACATGTTGAGCGAAGTTGATCCAAACTCCGAAACGAAAAAATCGCCACTGCACACTCTTGCACAAGATGCTGTTTGTGCTAAAGTTACCGTGCAATTCAGTCAAACGCTTACCATGACTCGTGAAGCTTTTGACGGTACGCTTGAAATTTTTAACGGACATCCTACAGATTCTATGACGATGCTTGCCGTAAATATCCTGATTACTGATGAAGCCGGCGTACCTTCGAACGGCCTATTCGAAATACAAACAGCAAGCTTAAATAACCTTTCCGATATTACTGGTAGCGGTGCTATCGCTGCACAACAGCGCGGTTCTGTTAAATTTATTTTTATTCCGGAATTAGGGGCAGCCCCTACAGCGCCAAAGCTCTATAAGTTTGGCGGTTCAGTCCGCTATTGGGATCCTTATGCCGGGGCAATCGTAACAATGCCGCTTGCACCTGTACCGCTTACCGTAAATCCAGGGCCCAACCTTTACCTTCATTACTTCATGCAACGGAATATATTGAGCGATGACCCCTTAACCTCTCCGCAAATTGAACCTGCAATACCGGCAGAACTTTCAGTGATGGTAGAAAATCATGGATATGGAAATGCTGTAAATATGACAATCTCATCAGCCCAGCCCAGGATTATAGAAAATGAAAAAGGGCTCGCCATCGATTTCAATCTTATAGGTTCAAACCTCCAGGGCCAAAAGGCAACGCTGGGGCTAACAAATATAAATTTTGGAACCATTCCAAGTCTGGAAACACGTGTTGGCCAATGGTATTTCACAAGTTCCCTGCTTGGAAAATTTATAAGTTATGAAGCAGAAGTTAAACATGCCAACAGCTTTGGAAATCCTGATTTAAGCCTGGTTCAGGGAGTTAAGCTACACGAATTAACCAAAAGCATACGTGCTTATGGAAGTTCTTTGGAAGACGGCATAAACGACTTCCTTGTTAATGATATTTTTGATGTAAAGGACGTGCCTGATGTTATTTACTTTTCGCAAGGCAGGAAAACTGCAAAAGTTTATCCGGTAACGCAAGCTGCATTCCTGTCAGGTATTTCTGCGCCAACCTTTACCAACACCCTTAGCGTCACTCCCTCTGCAGCAGGTTGGAATTATTTAAATATTAACGACCCTGGCGAAAACCAATTTGAAATCGCAAGCATAACACGAAGTGACGGAACAGAGATACCGCTTGATAACGGATGGCTCTCCTTTGTTACGCTGCCGGTAGGCAAAAAGCCGGTCTATGAAAACAAATTTAAATTTGTGGATACATTTACCACTAAAGCTCCTGTAAGCTATACTGTGGTTTGGCGGCCCAAGAACAAAGATATTCCAGAAGTAGTTGCAGTAACAAGTTCCTTGGGTACGGTAACAGGTGAACAGTTAAAAAAAATCAGGGTAATATTCAACAAAGCAATAGAGCCTTCTTCTTTTAGTTATGAAGATTTATCACTCACTCATCAAAGCACACCCGTAATTTTAAATCAATCTATATCAATTACTGCTATTGATTCTATTACATTTGATATTGATATTTCTCCCTTCACAACAGGCGCCGGATTCTACTCTTTTACAGTACAGGCATCAGAAATTGCCGACAAGTTTGGAAACAAAGGAAAAGATGGCAAGAATATTACCTGGTCACAGTACTTCAACATTCCTGTAGTTGAAAAATTTGTAGGTATTCCTGCGCAAAAATCGGCACCGTTCAACCTGCTGCAAGTAGTCTTTAACTTACCTATTGATGAATCAACACTCACAACAGAACGCTTTAGCCTCGTTAAAGATGGTACAAGCCAGCCTGTAACATTCCTTATTGATTCTCTTGGAACAAACCATACGGTATGTTATTTGTCCAACCTGGAAAGCAGCCTTTCAGCAAGCGGACATTACGAACTGATAGTTGATTTAACAAGTATCCGATCAATAACAGGGGCATATGGTAGTCAGCAGCAGTCTGCTAAATTTGTTATCGATGCGGAAGGGCCCAAATTATTAAGTTTTCAAGAGAACAGTTCAGGAAGATTAGATCAGCAACATGTGCCTTTTATTACAATAACATTTGATGAAAATGTAAGTGGGTTCAATATAAATGCACTCAAACTCACACGAAACGGAGAGCGCTTGCTGTTAAAAGCTTCACTACTATCCAATAGCGATCCTCAACACTGGGAAGCTGGAAATTTCGGGCTTCTCACTTATCCTGAAGGGCGATATGAGTTCACTGTTGATATGAGTAAAATTACCGATGAATCAGGCAACCAGGGGCTTGGTTCAAAAAGCTTAGCCTGGAACGTAAACCGAAAGTCGGAATTGGCAATATCAAACGTTAAGTTAGTGCCGGATAAAGGATTTTCAAATACTGACAACATTACATCAGGAGATAGTTTAAAGCTAAGGCTAACGTTGAATAACGATGCATCGAAGGCAACTATTTTTCAGGTTGATGGTACCGGTGAATTGCTGCTAAATACTATTGAAAATCCAAAGGCTGGTACCATTGAGATACCTTTTAATATCAACGGTGGGGGCTTAGTAAGGCTTAGGGTGTCTGCGGTTGACGCGAACGGAGTAAATATTTCTGTAGAAACTGATGCGCTTATAGACGCAACTGCATTACATGCGAATTGGTTGGCGGCTGGCAACCAAGCATTAGCAAGACAACCGGATACAATAGGTCTTTTGCTGAGTTCCAAGTTATTGTCTGACGCAGCCCTGTTGAAAGCGATCAATCTGAAACTAAATGGGGTAGTTTTGCCGACAGAAAATTTACACTATCAAAAACTGAACGATACAACCTACCGTATCTATGGCCTACGAACTATAAGTACTTTGCCTGGCTTGTATGAATTAGCATTGCATACCAGCCAACTAGAAAAATATTTGAGCGGAAAGCCCGGGCTTTTAACAACCAGCATCAGTTGGAGTGTTCAGGCGGCCAATAACCCTCCCAAAGCCGCGGCTGGAAAAGATTTGATCATCAAAAAAACAGGCATTGTTACATTAGATGGTTCATCCTCTAACGATCCGGATGGTGATGCGATCAATTATGAATGGATTGCCCCTAATGGCATTGTTCTAAGTAATCCTCTCACGGCCTCGCCCTCATTTGCGGTTACTGAAAAAGATCAGGGCAAAACATTTAACCTGCTACTCATTGTGAGCGATGGGGCATTGATAAGTACTGATGATATAATTGTCCAGATAAAGTTAGATGGCGCCGAAATATGCGATGGGGTAGATAATGACGGCGATGGGGAAATTGATGAAGGAATAGAAAAAACAACCTGGTATCTCGATATAGATGGTGATGGATTTGGAGATCCTGCAAAGTCTAAACAAGATTGCAAACAACCTACAGGTTACGTTGCAGATAATACCGATTGCGATGACAGTAACCCCAATATTCATCCTAATGCTCCCGAACTATGCGACGGCATTGATAATAACTGTAATGGCCAGGTAGATGAAAATATTCAGCAGCAAACCTGGTACCTGGATGCGGATGGCGATGGTTATGGCAATGCGGCTAAGTCAAAACAATCCTGCTCGCAACCCGGCGGCTATGTTGCCAGTAATACAGACTGTGATGATGATAATAAAGCCATCAACCCTGCAACAGTTTGGTATAAAGATGCGGACAATGATGGTTACAGTGATGGGACAAAACTTACGCAGTGTGTGCAGCCATCCGGTTATAAACTGGCAGCATCACTTACTTCAACCAGTGGTGATTGTGATGATACAAAAGCAGCCATTCATCCTAACGCTCCCGAACTATGCGACGGCATTGATAACAATTGTAATGGTCAGGTAGATGAAGGCTGCGGTGTTGATAAAGATAAAGATGGCTATACCAGTGATGTGGATTGCAACGATGACAATCCAAACATACACCCTGGTGCTATTGAAATATGTAACGGTATTGATGACGATTGCGACGGTTTAATCGACGAAGGTTTAACTGCAAGCACCTGGTACCTGGATGCAGACGGCGATGGTTATGGCGATGCAGGTAAATCAGTACAGTCCTGTTCAAAACCTGCCGGTTATGTTGCAGATAAAACAGACTGCAATGATAAAGATGCCAGGGTTAACCCGTCAGCTGCTGAGATTTGCGGTAATGGTATTGATGACAACTGTAATGGTATAACTGATGAAGGTTGCAATGTGCCAATTACCTTCTCTGCAGAAAACATCAGTGTTGAAGAAGGCGACTGGGGTTGGAAGAAGGTGAACATCACAATTACGCTCAGTCAGCCTGCCATTGAAGCATGTAGTGTTAACTATAACACAGTCAGCGAAAGCGCTATCGCAGGCCTGGATTATATTGCTGCCAGCGGAAAGATTGCTTTTATAAAAGGACAAAGAAATGCAGTGATCAGTATCAGGATAATCGGTGAGCAATGGTATGAAAAAGACGAAAAGTTCTACATCAGGTTAAGCAACCCGGTTAACCTGGTCATTCATACGGCACAGGCAACAGTTACCATTAAAAATGATGATGTACCTGCCATAGTTATACGCAGTACACATGTGCGGGAAAATGCCGGAAGTGCGGCCATCGCTGTAAGTCTTTCCGGTGCAACCGATAAGATTGTTACTGTTGATTTTAAAACGGTACAGGCGTCTGCCAGGGCAGGGATTGATTATAACACCGTTAATACTACGCTTGTCTTTAAGCCGGGAGAAATAGTAAAGACTGTTCATGTGCCGGTTATATGGGATGATGTTACAGAATGGCCGGAAGTATTTTTTGTAACACTCTCCAATGCATCAAATGCAACATTGAGCCCCTTCGCCGGTAGTGTGCCAATTGGGATCGTTACCATTTTAAATGCCAACACTCCTCCTTCATATACCCGGGGCAAGCAACGAAATGATGAGCTGAAGTTAACAGTCGCCAACCCGGTGCGTAAAAGTGAAACATGGAAGATTGGCGGGCTTCAGCAGTTCAAAACTTATGAAGTGTTCCTGTTTGATGCTCACTCAAGGTTACTGTTACGCGAAAAGAATTATGGCAATAATAAAACCCTGCAAAACTTAACTACGGGCATTTATTATTATCGTGTGGAAGGAACCGATTATTACGGGTTAAAACATTCCTTCACCGGTAAACTGCTGATCATAGATTAATACTCAACAGGATGCTGTTCCTCAGGAATAGCATCCTGTTTTATTATCAGCATAACCTTGAAAGCATGCTTCAGTATTTGCAGCGTAGAAAGAAAAAGTTTCAGATTGTTCATCCCTCAAATTAAAGTATATGATACCGCTACCTAAAGAAATCAATGTATTGTATGTTGATGATGAGCAGAACTACCTGACTGCCTTCAGGGCTGCGTTTAGATGGAAATTCAATATTTATACGGCGCTTACCGCTGATGAAGCATGTGAAGTATTGCACCGTGAACATATTCATGTTGTTATTGCTGATAACAGAATGCCCGGTACCTCTGGTGTGGCTTTTTTTAAATATATGATGGAACAGTATCCGGCAATCATTCGTATGCTGATCACCGCTTATCAGAATGCCAGTGATATGATGGATGCAGTTAATATAGCGCATGTATTCAGGTATATGCTTAAACCCTGGAATGAAACAGAACTGGAGTGTCTCATCAGGGAAGGGTATGAAATCTATGTAAAGGAATCAGGAAAAGAGCAATTGATTAACACGCTGGAGTTTTTTCTGAGACAGAAGTTGCTTTCATAAGCTGAATGATTGGCCTTTGCCTGCATTGTTTGGAAGTTTGTTCTTTGCCGGAGTATTAAACGTCTTTGTTATTATACTAATAGCTTGTGATGTTGGTAACCAGATTTCATTTAACTGCAAGACTCAATAAACAATACTCGGGTAATAAATACATTATGCCTAAAGCCAATGAAGGGTTGCCATATTAACCCAGGGCTTAAGCGTTGTTGGGTTAATAAAATCCTTAGCGGCATTGGCTTTAGCCAAAGTGTTTTACTTAAATACTTTGGTAAAAATTTAAGCTCGTAGCCTGCTGAAGTTCAGGCAATGGTTATAAATGTGTTTTATTCTTCTGCAACTCAAATCAACAGCTAGGCTGGAAAAATTCTTTTGGTACTTAGCAGGTTGCTTCTACACCCCGTCTGTTTTTTCACCAATGTTAATTTCTGTCTAAAAACTACCGGAGTATTGAGTAAAGAAAAATATTTAAGCTTGTCTTTTTCTATAAAAGCAAATATGCTGTTACCTTTTATGCCTAAAAATAATTTTATGTATAAGCGCCTGGTAACCGTGATGATTTTATTACTGCAATTAACCCTTGCTTACACTCAGCCAAAGAAAACACTTTTTGATGGTCATACTTTTAAAGGATGGGAAGGTGATACGGTGAAGACCTGGCGTATAGAAAACGGGAATATCATCGGTGGTTCTTTAAAAGATACCGTACCACATAATGAATTTCTGTGCACGACTGCTTCATTCGGCGATTTTGAACTCACCCTGCAATTTAAACTGGTGGGTACCGGTTTTGTAAATGCCGGTATACAATTTCATAGTCAGCGTCTTAAAGATCCTTCCTATGAAATGAGTGGTTACCAGGCAGATTTGGGAAAAGATTATTGGGCGAGTTTGTATGATGAATCAAGACGAAATAAAACATTGGCAAAGCCTGGTGACGATATTATTGATAAAGCCCTGCATAAAGAAGATTGGAACGATTATAAAATACGCAGCACAGGCAAGCGGATACAGATCTGGCTTAACGGCGTACAAACGGTTGATTATACAGAACCCGATGCCGCCATACCTCACCATGGTTTGATTGCCTTGCAGATACATGGTGGCGGTTTGGCAGAAATTTCATATCGGAAAATTGAGATTGAAAGATTGTAAGATCCTGGTTTGAGAAGTTTGTACTTATCTTATCAATTTATATGTTCAATCAGCTAAATACAAAAGTGATACAATGAATAAAAGGAACGGCTTCTGTATAACCACTCAAAACTATTTTTGAAACGCATTAGTCGAATATTGGAAAACAGGTCTGAGGTATCGTCCCTTGGACTTTTCTTTCAACATCAACTCATCAGCATACAATAACTATTTAGCATGTATATCAAAGCAAATGCCTTTCGGGTATCGTCCTGAAGGGCAATTTTATTGTAAGCTTGTATTGGCATGAGTCTTAGCCATGATATTTAAGCTATAATACCCCTTATTATTGATGATTTTTTTCGCTACAGGTAGTTTACGTATCGTTCCGTAAAACTGCCATCGGTATATAGATCAATCAGGCCATATCCCGGTGCGGTTTCCCGTTTGTTGCCTTCCCACCATGCGCCGCTCACCGCTCCGTTACAGATATATGTTTGATGATTGTATTGCACCTTATCCCTTAGATGAATGTGCCCGCTGAGACATAATTTCACCTGCGGGTGTTGATTGAATAACTGGATAATATTTGATACATCTGTATGCATATCGCCACCCAAAAATTCCCATTTGTTGACGATGTTATCTTCTACCATAAGTGTAGCGGTTAAAATGGGAATATGACTTAATATACAAACCGGGGTATTTGCATTTGTATTGCCAAGCTCTTCTTTCAGCCAGTTGAATTGTTCGTTTCCAAGCTTGCCGATATACCAGGTATTGTCAACATCAAGATGAACACTGTCCAGGACAATAAATTTCCAGCCTTTTTGTGTAAAGCTGTAATAAGGCTTTTGCAATGCTAACTGGTCCATGGAAAATTTCTTTCCGTAGAAGGTCTCCTGTTTGCTGTTCTCCAGCCACCATACATCATGATTTCCCAAACAATAATGAATGGGGAGTTTGTTTTCATTTTTTATAATGCTATGCCATAATTTCCATTGCGCCTGTATGGTGGAAAGATTTTCCTTGTTCATGTCAAACACAATATCGCCACCGTTTAAAATAAGATCAACTGCAGGTGTTTGCTGCTGAATATGATGAAGACATTTAGTAAACTTTTCCGGCGCCTGCAAATCGTTTTTAAGATGTACATCGGTAATATGCGCTACACGTAATACCGGCTGGCTGGTAAACGGGGATGTATTAAAAGAGATACCCGGTACAAACGCAAGACTTCCCATTCCTTTGATAAGCGACCGCCTGTTCATAACTAAATATTTTGTTGTAAGATGATGGGTGCGAAGTACCTATAAAATTGCAGCCGATGTAAAGGCTTGCATTATTGAATTATTAAGTCTTTATACGTGCTTTAGTTCAGGATGCTTTATATCGTTTATGACGGAACCATTCAATCTCCTTTTTTTATTAGTAAGCATAATTAGCTGCCTGTTCTTTTTTACTTAACAAAACTATCGCAACTTTGCGGCAACCGTTAATGAGCAATGATTGATAAAAGAGTATTACCGCTGGCAATCGGTGGTTTAGGAATTGGTACGACCGAGTTTACTATTATGGGCCTGTTGCCCGACATCGCACAAAACTTACAGGTAAGCATTCCGCAGGCAGGGCATTTTATATCCGCCTATGCATTGGGCGTAGTGATTGGCGCACCGGTACTGATTGGTTATTCTGTAAAATATCCGCCCAAAAAAGTTTTGCTGGCGCTGATGGTTTTATTCACGGTGTTTAATGCACTATCCGCAGTTTCTTCAAGCTATTATTTTATGATGCTGTCCCGTTTTTTATCCGGGCTTCCGCATGGCGCTTTTTTTGGCGTGGGTACGGTGGTCGCATCCAGGCTGGCCGGGCCGGGCAGGGAAGCAAGATATATCTCGCTGATGTTTGCGGGCTTAACCATTGCCAACCTTGCAATGGTTCCGTTGGTCACTTTTATCGGGCATACCTTTAGCTGGCGCTGGTATTTTATTATTGTTGCAGCGATTGGTGCACTGGCATTAGTTGCAATTGCCTTATGGTTGCCTGATATGGAAGGCAGACAGGACAGCCATTTTAAACAGGAACTCAGTTTTTTGAAAAGTAAACAATCCTGGTATGTACTTGCCATTACTTCAATTGGTTTTGGCGGACTGTTCACCTGGTTCAGTTATATCACACCACTGATGACGGATGTGTCTGGCTTTGCGCCGGCAAGTATGGCGTACATCATGGTGCTGGCAGGTGGAGGCATGGTAGTAGGAGGGTTGCTGGGCGGTTATCTTTCTGATGTGCTGGGGCCGTATAAAACAACAGCAATTTTATTATTTGCGATGATGATTGCGCTTGCAGGCGTATTCTTTTTTGCTGAATATAAAACAGTATCCCTGGTACTGACGTTTATCTGTGGCGGATTATCAATGTCTACAGGCGCACCAATCAATATCATGATGATGAAGGCCGCACCCCGTGCAGAAATGCTTGCTGCTGCATTTATGCAGGCTGCTTTTAATGTGGCTAATTCAGCAGGTGCTTACCTGGGTGGTATACCACTGGAGCACGGACTGTCTTATAACTATCCATCTCTTGTTGGTGTTGGTATGACCTTCATTGGTTTGCTTATTTGCCTGAGATATATTTCCAGGTACAAACTGCTGCAACCTGTAGAAGCAACGGTTAATGCATAAGTGCGGCTTATATAAAATCCAGGCATTATACATCATCCATGCTTTTAGTTAGCCTTCAGTATTTATCATTCACCATACCCAAAACATCTTATCACAAAAAATAAGAAACAATCACCCATCAACATCTTTCATTTAACCTTCAACATTTATCATTCAACACAACAAAAATCACCTCACCCAAAAAATAATAAACACTCACATCATCCACAGCCTTCATTTAACCTTCAATATTTATCATTCATCACAACAAAAATCACCTCACCCAAAAAATAAGAAACACTCACATCATCCGCATACTTCATTTAACCTTCAACATTTATCATTCAACACAACAAAAATCACCTCACCCAAAAATAAGAAACACCCACCCATCCACATCTTTCATTTAACCTTCAACATTTATCATTCATCACAACAAAACCCCCAAAATCAGCGCATAAGCAACACGGTTCCTTTTTGCATATTCAGCATTCCGCTTTTTTTATAAGTTGAAAACCATACATAAGTTCCTTCCGGCTGGCTTACACCTAGCAAGGTTCCGTCCCAGCCCTTTGTTACGTTTGCTGATTCAAATACAAGCTTCCCCCATCGGTCATATACAGAAAGATGAAAGTCCTGCAGGTTATATCCCTGCAAGACTCTGAAGACATCATTTTTGCCATCCTTGTTTGGAGTAAATGCGCCGGGAAAATAAACAGAGCAGGCTCTTCCCGTAATCGTTATTTCATCTTTAGCAATGCCACAGGCATTTTCTACGGTCACAGAATATATTCCGGGGCTGTGAACAACAAATGTATTCAGGGTTGATCCATCCTGCCAATGATAATTTGAAAACTGCCCGGCAAATAACACCAGGCTGTCATCTTCACAAAGTTGCTGATCTTGTCCAAGGGTTATAACCGGTTTGCCAGTTACTTTAAGGGTTAGCTTTCGGATGCTGTCACACCCCGTCAAGGTGTTGAATGTATCCACGTATTCACCGCTATGATTATATCCCTGGTAAAACTCGCCCTCACATATAGTCTGATCAATAATTGTGTAAAGCATTGGCAATACTGTAAGATGTATTGTTCTGATGCTATCGCAACCGTTGGAAGAAGTAAATGTATCCAGGTAATTTCCGGCTTGCGAATAACCTTCATAAATACTTCCTGCGCAAATCGTTTTTTCAATGGTTGTACGGCTTATGGGTAAAACGGTGAGCTGCAGTGTGCGGATACTATCGCAGCCTGTTACTGATGGAAAAGTATCGCGGTAAGTTCCACCCGTAAGATAACCCTGGTAATTGGTGCCTTCACAGATTGTTTCCTGTATAGTCTGGTAAATACGGGCATTTACCGTGAGCAGCAACACCCTGATGCTGTCGCAACCTGTGGAAGATGTCAACGTATCCCGGTATATCCCTGTATTCGTATGCCCAAGAAATGATCCGCCTTCGCAGATTGTTTGTCTTAACGTATCAATATAACGTGGCAGTAGTTTCAATCTTAAAACCCTGATGCTGTCACAACCATTCACCGCAGTAAATGTATCTGTGTAAGTTCCCGGCTGGCTATATCCTAATAATGAGGTCCCTTCGCAAATACTGGTATCAATGGTTGTTCTGGAAGCACTTCTGGCAATAAGCCGTACCGGGATCGGCGGGCTTTCTGTATTATAGTGATTTTGCGTTACATAAAACACCGTTGTTTTATTAAGGGTGGTCGTAATCGTATTCCCGGAAAAAACTGCATTTGTAAGCGTACTGTCAGTATACCACTTTATATTTTGACCGGTAACGGTTGCTTTTACCAATGAGCCGGCGCAAAATACACTATCGCTTATCAGCATTAACCGCCAGAATTCCATGGAAAGTCTGCCTGCGCACCCGGGTGAATTGCCAGGTCCTTTTAGTGTTTGTGTTACACTGTCATATGTCCAGCTACCAGTTGCGTAGGGACACCAGTAGTAAGGAAAAGGCAACGGGTCTTCGCGTATAAAACCATTCATCTCACAGGTAAGCAGACTGCCGGAGACTTCGCCTGTTAAATTTAAAATAGCATAAATAGACGTTCCGGGGTTTTGCTCAGTATAACTACCCTTTACCGTCTTTCCGTTCTGTGTCAGGTTCAGGCTTGCAGGATAGTAGGTAGATGGTCCGCCTGAAGCCTGATAAGAGACACCCTGCCAGTAACCCTGAAGATTCTGACCGGAAACCAGCAATGGAAATACCAGAATTAATACTGACAGGCTTAAGCTGTTAAGCACTTTAAAAGGGTTTACTCTATTTCTCATAAGTATAGATTAGCTGCATAAAGACGGCTCCTGTAATCAGGTGGCTAAATCTGCAATCCGGAATTGCTTTTTACATTCAATCTCCAATATTGCTTTTGGCCGCCGGGATGTACAAATATCAGCCGGAACCTTTTTTAAAATTGCTGTTACATACAAAGGCCTAGCTACTCAAGGCACGGATACAATATACATCTAAACTTATCATCAGTCAATAGCAAATGCATAAACATCTACGTTTGTTGTTGCTGCGGTACCTGCCGATTTAGCGGAGAAAAAATATTCACCTTTTGTTAGTTTTTCAGCAGGCAATAATTCATAAAGATTGCTTCCGAGTTCCCGCATGTCTACTGATATTACCCCTTCAGCGCCTTTAACTTTTCCGATGCCAAATTTCATGGCAACCGCCTGTCTCGAAGAACCTTTTACTAAAAGTTTGTAAAGTACAAAGCCATCTGTGCCACTGGTTGCGTGAACGATAAAACTTTTCAGGCTGTCAGACATAAAGCGGACGCCTGAATGTTCTGGTGTAATTTCAAACACCATATTGGTTCCTCCATAGCCCAGGAATTTGCTCCTGGTTTTCATCCGGGCGCTTGTTCTTTCTAGTGCATGCACTGCGTTTGTAGCCTTATCAAATGAGTAGATCATGTTAAGTGTCTCGAGTGTTGGTAAGGTATTTTTTGCAGCAACTGCTGTAACCGGTGCCGGGGCAGGGGTGTCTTCTTTTTTTATAGGAATCCCATCTGCCTTATTCATCATAACCTTAATAACAGCCTGTTGCACCCCCCCTTTTTTTAAAGCGATCAATCCATCGGTAGATAAATCAAAATTACATTTGGATTTATCAATTTTAGAAATCACCAGGTCATCTTCCATGCCTGCTTTTACCAGGGAAATAATTTGTGCATTGGTAAGGGTTTCTGTTTTTTTCTGTGCATGGGCCGTGGTAAAGCTTGCAACCAGGATCGCTATTAATAATAGTATTTTCATCTTATTTAATTTTAAGTAAAAGAGGTTACATGAGTTCATCTACTTTCTGTAACAGAACGGAGGCTCCTTTTTCTGTAAGCCCTCTGGCTATCGATATTTCTTTTTCTCCATACAGTATATATATTCTTGTGTTTTTTGCCTTAAAATTCCGGCGCATGGCATTGCCTGCAGCGTTGCTTATCATTAGTCCTGCGTTACCAACTGCATGGGTAGCGGTTGCAACACCTGCCGTTGCCCCTGCTCCAATTCGTCCAACCCTATCTCCGGAAACCATCACAAACCCACCGGAACGATATTCCATCATCTGGTGTTGTTTCCCGGCAGGCGTTTTTGTATACATTCCGTTAATGTGTGCATAGTCATAAAGATTGCCATGATGTTCGATACCGGTTTTTGTAAGGGAGAAGCTATCCGGCTTTCGGAAGTAATTCATAACAACGATAGTAATCACGGGCAAAAACAATGATAAGAAAATATAACCTGCTACTCCGAGTGATAATCCTACAGCGATAAACGCGGAAATAAGCAAGCTTATCCAAAGGAGGGGAAAATACATTTTAATACCATACTTCGTTTTTTGATAAAGGATCGTATGACGGTCACCTTCCGTTTTAACTTCGAATGAATAGGTTGCTTGAGAGGGATTTGTTGGCATAAGAAGTAGTTTTTAATGGAGAATGATTTTCTGGAATGGATGTATCATATTGCCGTGTATAACTTGCTTAATAATATGATGTTTAAAAAAACTTAAACGGTTACGATTATTCGCATTTGGATGATGCAGACTGGTAAGCTTTTTGAAAAGCTTCCAGGTCTTCTTTAGAAGTGTACTTTCGTTGCATTTCTGCAGCCAGGTCCATCGCCTCTTTTTGCAGCTCTTCACTTTCTGCCTTTACATCAAGGTTGCCTGATAATACTTTCTCCATCATCTTTTTTGCCTTGCACTGCAACGCCGCCACTTTTTCAGCATCGCTTTGTACAGATGATTTACAGGAGAACATAAGGAACATGAACATTGCAAGCGGTAACATTTTTAGAATTTTCATAATTGATGGTTTTATTCTGTTTTTAAATAAAAAGATCCTTCGGTAATGGTATGGGCATACTCCAGTAATGATGAAAACAGGATGCCTGAAAAGGTGCCGGATATTTCTTTGCCGGCCACTTGTGTAATGGTTACCTTAACATCTGCATCATCTGCCAGTATATCATTGAGTGAGATATACGTGCTGCCCAATTCATCTATGTAAACCATGGAGGCCTGGCTTCCATATCCCTCTATCATTTGCTGCGTAAGTACTTGTCCTTCCTTAAAAGGAGTGGAAGAAGAAAGTACCAGCCCGAAATTGTTTTCGCCCACGTTCTGTGCATCTTTTGAGGCGGTAAGGTTTAATTCATAAGCAGCGAAGCCCGGGCCGGCATCTGTAGTTTTGCCGAGTGTCATGCCATCAAATACACGCTCCTTGCCATCTACTTTGCAGCGGATATAATATTTACCTGAAGCAGAAGGTGAGTCTTTAGATTTACTGCAGGCAGATAGAAAAATAAATGCGCCAACAGTAAAGACGATGATTAGCCAACTGGTGATCATTTTTTTCATGTCGATTGTTTTTGTCAATGAAACTCAAAGTTGAATAATCAGCGCCCCGGTATAGAATCAATGGTACAAACAGGCAGCTTTAAGGGATAGAAATCCGAGATAAATAGAAGATGGTTTTCTATCCCGGAAAAAAGGGCGATTGTCCCAAAAGTTTTAAACGGGTATGATCAGCGGGCAACTTTAGCACACAAAAATTCCGGTAATGGGTATTGACGAAACAAAAAATAGGTATTACATTTCTAGGGCATTTCAAATCATGCTATTGCTTATGAAAAAACTCATTCCCTTAATGATTGGCCTGTGTTTTTGGGGTAATTGCTATGCTCAATCAGCCGCTGAAAAATCTGAACAACTCGAACAAAAGCTCAAAGAAGAAAAAAGTGATTCGCTTAGGGCCTGGATCAACTACAATCTTCACGATGTATGGTTCAGGGATGATCCCGAAAAGAGTTTGCGATATGTAAATGATGGTCTTTCCATTGCATTGAAGGATAGTAACAATGCATTAATTACCGTAGGTTATATCGGGCTTGCCCGCTGCTACCGTAAAAAACATTATTACCCCGCAATGTACAAATATGATTCCCTTGCTTATCACTATGCTGTAAAAACGGTAAACAAAAATCTTCTTTTTAATACCACGATGGCCCTTGCCCAGGATCATCTCGATCAGCAAACCTATAACGAAGTAATGCCATGGCTGCTGAAGAGTAAAGAAATTGCCGCTCAAACGAATGATCCGGAACAAAATGGGAAGGTATTAAATGCTATTGGTTTTTATAGTGCCGCCATGAACCAGAATGATAGTGCCTATATCTATTTTGAAAAAGCGGTAGAAAAATTTCGGGAGGCAAAGAATGCGTATAAGGTCGCTGAAACTTCTGTATGGATTGCTCAATTGCTGCAACAGAAAAATAAAATGAAAGAAGCAGCCTCCAAATTCTTTGAATCATTGAGTTATTTTCAGAAAAATAATAATGTTAACAGGGAAGCAGATGTGAGACTAAACCTTGGCTATATCTACTTAACCCTGGGAGAAAGTGAAAAAGGGCTTACCTATTACAACGAGGCTCGTGAGCTTTACCGAAAATCAAACAATATTGTACAAATGGCAATTGGTTTGGTTGATATTATTAAACTGCAATTTTCAGCCGGGCGTTTTAGTAAAGGCCTGCCATATTTAAAAGAAGCAGACAGCATTTTTAACGCAGAAAAATATGTTATTGGACAGATACAGTCGCAGACTTTTTACGGATGGTATTATTCAATGACGGGTAACCGTTCTGCAGCCGATTATGCTTTTAAAAAAGCTTCGGATATGCTTGCTGTAGAACCGCATGCCGAATTAAAATCAGAGAATGACCGCTATTGGGCCAGTCATTTGTACAGGGGTAAAAAAAATCAGCAGGGCGATTCACTGATCTATGTTTATGCAAAGCAATTGGTAAGTAACTCCGAACGTATACAACTCGCAAAAGAACTGAGTATGGTGAAAGCAAGAAATAAATCCATTGACAGTAACAGTTTAAAAATACTTGCAGTTTTATATCATCCCGGCGGGGCTGATCTGCTGAAGGAAAAATTAAAGCAGGTAAGCCTGCATGACCTTTTGCCTTTTGACAGTCTTGATAACGTAAATCCCTTTTCCAAGGGAACGGCCGCACAGGACAGTGCTGATGCCTCGTCTTTCCGCCAGGCATTTTACGAGATGGAAACAAAATACAAGACCCGGCAGATAAAAGACAGTCTTGTACTGGCACAACAGGAGGGGCTCCTTGCCAAACAGGAGGTTTCACGCCAGAATATAAAGATGGCAGGTATTGGCATACTTATGCTGTTGCTTTGCGTTGGGCTATGGCTGCAGATACGCAACAGGAAAAAAACAGAAGAGTATAATGTACGCATCAGCATGCTCCAGGACCATATTCATCACCTTGTAAAAAACAACCTGGGTATTGTTAACAGGTTTATCCAGATTGAAGAGAAAAGAGAAGGTAAACAAACAGACCTCAGCTCATTAAAATCAAGGGTAAACGCTATGGGCACTTTGCATGAAAGCCTGTATAAAAATGATGTGAAAGGATTGATCCCGTTGCAAAGTTATTTTGAAAAAATGACAAACATCACATTACATATTGCCGATGCATCCAACAATATATCCATCAATGTAAAGGCGCCGGTATACCTGGAACAGGATGAAGCGCAAAAGCTGGGATTGATTGTTAATGAACTGGTGACCAATAGTGTTAAGTATGCTTTCCCTGGTGGAAAAAACGGGTCTATCAGCATTACTGCAGAACAAAAACAAGCAGGGCTTATTCGTGTAGAAGTGGCAGACAACGGTGTTCCAAACCCAGGCGCAAAAACTGGCTACGGCTCCAGGCTGATTGCCGGCTATACCAATGATCTTAAAGGCAAGGGGCAATTCTTCTATGAAAACGGTACCCGATATATTCTCGACTTTAAACCAATCTCGAAAAACTAACTATATGGGACAAACCAAAGTGCTGATCGTTGAAGATGAATTCACCCTGTATGATGAGTTATATGAGTTGATGACCGATAAAGGGTTCTCTGTAGTTCAGCAAAAGGAAAATATGGCGGTGGATAATTACGAAGATGCTGTTGAACTTTTACATCAGCATCGCCCAAACCTGGCAATTGTAGACATCAGGCTACGTGGTGAACGTGACGGGCTTGACCTTACTGAATATATCCGCGCTCATTTTAATATGCCGGTGATTATTCTTTCCGCTTATGATAATGATCAGAATATTGAACGGGTAAAAAAAATTAAACCGGATCATTTCGTTATCAAGCAAGGCAAACCTGTCAATAAAAAACAACTATGGATAACTATCGAAATGTTGAAAGATAAAATCATTGACCCATCACCGCTAAATACATTGGGAAAATATATGAAAGTGCGGGAAGTGGATGTAGAGCCTGAAAAAAATGCCACTTCGGTAATACGGCCGGAAGATCCGCTGGACTTTGAAACCTTTGTAAGATGGGCAGAGATCAGCCATATACAAACCATTAATAAAGAAGAGCGCAATAAAGTAAGGCTTTACCGCGATCAGCCAAATAAAGCGTACCACAGCAGGGCCACCATGGATGAGATGGAAGAAACGCTTCCCCGCCAGTTTGTTCGCATCAGCCAGTCCACCATCGTGAATGCTGCTTTTGTAACCGGCAGAAGAAAAAAGTACTCCTGCATTGTGGGTGATCTTTATTTTGAATTCAGTGAGTCTTACCAGGAAGCTGCATATAAAAAATTAATGCAATTGTTAGGATGGTAGAACAATTTTTGAAAGAGTTTTTCCAGTAAAGTATGTAACTACTCAATGAAAGAACTTTCGGAAAGAAAAGTCTGGCAACCGCATCTCAAGTTCATTGTTGCTTGATTCAAGCTGTGCCGCTGTTGCATACCTGAACATTTGTTGCTCATAATCGCTGATAGCAGCTTCAACTGTTTCATGCTTTCCACTGGTAAGGCAATCTGATAAAGTTAATGCATCAACCAGGCCGATATTTACTCCTTGCCCGGCAAAAGGCGGCATCAGGTGCGCAGTATCACCAATCAGCGTTATAGGTAAAGGGCGGTTGCTTTTCCAGGGTTCATCCAGCGGAAGTTTCCTTGTAGTTAACCCAACAAAAAAAGAAGTAGCGCGAAACAGTTGCTGGTACCGGTCATCCCAACCGGAAAACCTATTCGAAAGGAATGCAATTACACGGTCCCTGTCCTGGAAATCAGGCCCGTTATCAGCATGCCATTCGTCAGGCTTTTTGAAAATTACACCATAGGTCAACGCATCGTTATTATAGGGATTCGCCACTAATAAATTTCCTTCATGTGCGGTCATTAACCGCTTGCCATCGCAGAGGGTATAAAATTCCTTACAATTTGTTTCCGGTTGTGATACATCTGCCTGTATAATAAAAGTGCCTGTATCTTCCACTTCCGCATCGGTTACATAGTTTCTTACTTTAGACATTCCTCCATTGGCAACGATCACTACATCTGCAACAGCAGCAGGCTTGTTTTCAAATTGTAACAACCATTGCCCGTTGCCAGGTTCAAGACTGGTAAATTTTCGATCCCATAAAACGGTATTGCTTGCCAGACTGTCGAGTAACATCTTTCTCAGGGCGTTCCGGTTGATCTCGGGATTGTCAAACTGGTTTTCAGGTGTAATACTTTTTGTGTACAGCACATTACCCTGATCGTCTGCAATGTTTATTCCCATTGGTATGGCCAGCTCAAAATAGGTCTCCAGCAATCCTGCTTTTTTCATGGCTTGCTGGCCGGAGCTTTGGTGCAGGTCGAGCGTGCCGCCCCATATTCTTGCATCAGGATCTTTGTCCCTTTCATATACGGTTACAGCTATGCCTTCCTGCTGTAATAATCTTGCCATGGTTAAGCCCACCGGCCCGGCGCCGATGATGGCCACCTTTTTATTTTGTAGTAACATGATCTTGTGTTATTTGAAACACAAAATTCCGGAAGACTTACTTTTCAGTCTTGTACAGACGCGACAAAATCGGTGGTGACTGAACGCTGGCCCTTTTTTGCTTTTCGTGCAAATGCGGCCGGCGTAGTACCACTGTAACGTTTGAACTCCCTGCTGAGATGAGATTGATCTGTATAACCAAATTCTAGTGCGAGGCCTGCAAGATTGGCGCCTGGATGAAGCCATAATACGTTTCGTACCTGCTCAAAACGTATGAGGGCAGATACATCTTTCACGGTGTGCCCGGAGGAATGCTTGAAATTTCTTTCCAGTGTACGAACTGTTGCATGCGCTGCTGCGGCTACCTGGTGTACCGGGATGGTACCGTTGGCCTCACGCATGGCAACACCGGCTTTAATCAACATGCTGTCTGCAGGAAGTTGTGCTTTTTTTTGAACAAAATACTGGCTTACCTGGCTGATTGCTTCCGCTATTTTACCGGCACGAACCAGCGCTTCCAGGGGAGCGTGAAGCCGCGCAACAGGATGCTCAAAAACATGCACACTGTGTTTGCCGGATGGCAACCCGAGCAGGTCGAACACCGTCCAGGGAAAACACCTGACCGCAATAATCTCCAGCCGGTTTTTTGAATAAAATGAAACGGGCTGATTAAGCAATCCCATCATAAACGGTGAGGGCAATGGTTGCAAACCTTCACTGCCGGTAATACTGCAGCCACCGCCAAAATGAAAAATGATCTCCGCATAACCATCAGGCATCACTTCAAAGCCTGTGGTATGTTCGCCAAAGTCTTCGCTGTTATACCAGAAGCACTTGATGGTATCGCGCAATATTTCGGGAGGTTCAAATTCCTGGTGAAGCATTGTTGAAAGATAGTGTTTTTGAAGTGTATTGGCCGGAACAGTGTAACAACGCAGATAGAAAACCGCGGAGTAAAAGATTTAAAACTGCTTAAGATGCCGGATGGCTATTAAAAACCGGTTGAAGAGAGCGTAAACCTGGCTTAAGCTATTGCTCAAATTACTCAAAAGCCTGGGTAGAGCAGTAGTTTCGTATAACAAAATCCAATAGAACATATGCAAAAATCATTACTCAATTTTTCCGGTGCTACACAGCTAAACCTTCTTTTCTGTGCAGCTTTTAGCATCGCCGTACTTGTTTGGTTTTTTATCAGCCTTTAACTTCTTATTTTATTAAACACTAAACCCGATATTTTCATGAAACGTTTGTCTTATACTATTTTCAAGCTACCCATACTGGCAGTTGTATTTTTATTTTGTGCGGTGTCATTTGTCATTGCCAAAATGATTTCAGTTTGTTTTTGAAGCCGTTTTAATAGCGGGATGTTGAAGATATTCCACAATTATTGATTTAACGTCGTTGCGCAAACGTTCTTCAAAAAAGGAATTCAGCTGGTCCGCAATTTGTGGCTTATTCATAACAGCAAGTTGATCCAATGTCTTGTGACCTGGTGCAGAAAACACGGCAACGCCGTGTTTTTTTGCTTTATAAAAGCGGCCCCTGTAAAAACAAGGGCCGTAATTAAACTAACTGGTTATGAAAAATATAGATGGATATACTATTTAAACAGTAGCCATTGCAGGATTACAACGGCCCGATGATAACCTCTGACTTGAAAATACAAATTTGATCATACCTGCAACTGGCGGGTTATACATTCGGGAAATATGTTTACGGTTAAGGGAATTGTAACCAACGGCGGTCTTCTGGATACTTATAGAATCCAAAAGCATACAGAATTATCAGGGTTTTTAATACGGGAAATTTTGCTTCCCGGTTTTGGGCCTTTCCGTGTTCGGGCGAAGAAGATAAACTGTCAAAGAGAACCAATTAGCATCAATCTGCACGCTTTGTAAAGAAAAAACAATGCCCCGCGCACAAAATCTCCCATTTTATACTATCTTCAACATACCCAACAGGGCCAAAACGACTGTGAGACAAATTGCTGTAGCCATACTTTCGCTGAATTCAAACACTTCTTTTTCTTTTAGAGAGAAAGTTCCCGTTGGCATCAACAGGGTGGTCGTGATGCTGGTGATCCTGCTTTTATTTCTTGCTGAAGTCGTTCGCGTTTACCTGGTAATGCCTTTCCCCGGAAGCCAGCAGGGCGATACGGTTGACATTGCCCACTGGATCAATACCTGCATCCCCTGGATAAGAATATTTGCCGTGAGCGTGATGGGTGTTGCCCTGGTAAGGGTGTTCAGGAATGGCAGAACCTGGGAAAAAATCAGCCTCTCGCTTGCTTTGGCAGGCTATCTCGCAGTTTTCATTCTTTTTAATTACCGTTTACAGGCAGATAAAATATTCCGCCAGCCTTCAGAAAAATCTTTTATTCCCGTTGCAGAAAGCATTGATAAAAGTAAACTGGTGATCGGCGTTGAAGTAAATGGCGAAGCAAAAGCCTATCCCATTCAACTCATCGGCTATCACCACCAGGTGATGGATACAATTGGCAATAACCCGGTGATCGTTACGTATTGTACCGTTTGCCGTACCGGTAGGGTGTACAGTACAATCGTAAATGGCAAACACGAAACTTTCCGCCTGGTAGGCATGGACCATTTCAATGCGGTGCTGGAAGATGAAACCACAAAAAGCTGGTGGCAGCAGGCAACAGGGGAGGCCATTGCCGGCCCGCTGAAAGGTTCCTACCTGAAGGAGGTTCCTTCCATGCAGCTAACAATTGATTCTTGGATGAGGCAATACCCAAATTCTGTAGTGATGGCGCCGGACAGTTTATATGATGAAAGATATTTTAAACTGGAAGATTATGACCGCGGTACCATGCAAAGCAGCCTGGTAAAAAGGGATTACCGCTCCTGGCAGCCAAAGTCATGGATTGTAGGGGTAAAAAACCAGTTCGCTTCCAACGCGTATGACTGGAACGACCTGGTGAAGCAAAGGATCATCCAGGATTCTTTGCAGGAGCAGCCCATCTTATTAACCATCGAATCAGATACCACTTCTTTTCATGTATATGATCGCAGGATCAACGGCGCGGTGCTTCATTTTAATACAACCGTTGCAGATAATCGTTTGATCGATCAGAATACCAACTCCACCTGGAATATGGAAGGGCTTTGTATCGATGGGCCGCTGAAAGGTCAGCAACTGGCCCGTGTACAGGCGTACAATGAATTCTGGCACTCCTGGCAAAACTTCCAGGAACACGTCACAAAATATAAGGCACAGCCATAAAAAAACCGGGAACTTTCCCGGTTTTTTTATTCGTTTTTATCTGGCGTGGAAATTATTCCCAACCTGTATTATCCAGCGCCTTACCATCTTTATCCATTAACTGGCCGTCTTTGTCAATCATCATTCCTTCTTCCAGTTTTCTTGTCTTTCCGTTTTTAGAAACTTCGCCGTCGGGGCTAACTTTTCTGCCATTGGAAGTAGTAATGGGTGCAGACAATGCCGCCCAGGAACCACCTACAGAAATCATCACCTTACCATCCTTAAACTGCATCACACTGTCTTTCATAGGCGTTGCAGACACTGTGCTGCTGGTGTCAGGCGCCGGGGTGGTGGTTGTTGTTGAAGTAGTATCGGTAGCCGCGCCATCTTTTTCTGCGCCGCCGCCGCATGCTGCTAAACTGGCTGTAATAGCAAGAAATCCTAATAATTTCTTCATAGTTTAAATTTTGTATTTATTTGACTATCCAAATTTATACCATTTATTTTCATATATATTTACCCGGCTTTTTTAATAGATTTGTTTTATTCAATCTTGTCTCCAGAACGCTGCTGATGAACATCCACAAAACGTTTCTTATTTGCTTTGCCTTTTTCTTCGCTGCCTGCAGTTCAAAGACGCCGTTATTTCAACTCGTTTCGCCGGATCAATCCAAAATAGACTTTGAAAACAAGATCGTGGAGAATGATTCTATCAATCCGTTTGACTTAACCAATATGTACAATGGCGCCGGGGTAGGAGTGGGTGATTTTAACAACGATGGCCTTAACGACATTTATTTCGCCGGCAACCAGGTGGCCTGTAAATTATACCTCAACAAAGGTGATCTTAAGTTTCGGGATGTTACTTCCATTGCAAAAGTTGATGGTGGCGGCAAATGGTGCCGGGGGGTATCTGTCGTAGATATTAATAACGATGGAAAACTGGATATCTACGTTTGCGCTACTATTTATACGGATGCCCAGCGACGGAAGAATTTATTGTATATTAACCAGGGTAACGATGCGGATGGCATTCCCGTATTTAAAGAGCAGGCCGCCGCATACGGACTGGATGATGACTCTCATTCCACCATGGCCTCTTTTTTTGATTATGACAACGATGGCGATCTTGATGTGTACATTACCGTAAATGAAATTGTGGAGAATGAAAATCCATCCGTTTACCGCAAGCCCGTCACAGACGGCTCCTGGCCAAGCACGGGCCGTTTATACCGCAATGATCGAAATGATTCTTTAGGCCATCCTTTTTTTACCAACGTGTCCAGAGAAGCGGGTATTACCATTGAAGGATATGGCCACAGCGCCTGCATCGCCGACTTTAACCGGGACGGATGGAAAGATATTTTTGTAGCAAATGATTTTTTGTCAAACGATCTTCTTTACATCAATAACCACGACGGTACGTTTACAGACAAGGCAGCTTCTTATTTTAAACATACTTCTGCCAATGGTATGGGCTCAGATGTGATCGATATAAATAACGATGGCCTGGCCGATGTGATAGAAATGGACATGGACCCGGCAGACAATTACCGCAAAAAAATGCTGATGTCCGGGTATAAGTATCTCGACTATCAAAACAACGACCTGTATGGTTACCAATACCAGTACGTACGTAATACCCTGCAGCTAAACCAGGGGCCTCGTGTAAACGGCAATGACAGCGTCGGCGATCCCATTTTCAGCGACGTTGGATTTTATGCAGGCGTATCTTCTACTGACTGGAGCTGGGCGCCCGTGGTACAGGACTTTGACAATGACGGTCTGAGGGATATTATTATCACCAATGGTTTTCCAAAAGATCTTACCGATCATGATTTTATGGCCTTTCGCGAAAAAGCTTTCGCCACCAAAAGTAAACGCGAAGTACTGGATGCAATACCGGTGGTGAAGATTAAAAATTACGCATTTAGAAACAGTGGGGAGGCAAGGTTCGCGAACGTTACCAACGATTGGGGCCTTACGCAATTGTCTTTCTCCAACGGCGCAGCTTATGCTGATCTTGACAACGATGGGGATCTTGATGTGGTGATGAACAATATCAATGACAAAGCATTTATCTATCGTAACAACGCCGTAGAAAACAATAAGGAACATGCACAGTTCTTAACCGTGAAGCTGAATGGTGATTCTTTAAACCGCCAGGGCCTGGGCGCATGGGTAACGCTTTATTATGGCGGAAAGAAGCAAGTAATAGAACACACGCCGTACCGCGGATTTTTATCTACCGTTCAATCGCAACTGCATTTTGGATTAGGTAATATTACCTCCCTCGATTCCGTGGTGGTCATTTGGCCGGGCAACCAAAAACAAACGCTTTCGAATATAAAGACCGGAGAAACCCTGCAACTGGATGAGCAAAATGCAAAGGACTTATACGCATGGACATCACCGGCTACCGATAGCACAGCTTTATTCAAAGATGTAACAGCTTCACTGGGCATTGATTACGTGCATACTGAAAAAGATTTTATTGACTTTAATATTCAGAAACTCATTCCTCATAAATTATCCGAGTACACGCCGGCACTGGCAACAGGCGACCTTAACAATGACGGGCTGGAAGATATTGTTACCGGCGGGTCATTTGGTAATAGCCCTGTGCTGTTCTTCCAGCAGTCATCAGGGAAGTTTGTACAAAAAGATTTACTTTCTGCCACGGCCAATAAAGATTGGGAAGCAACCTGTATCTCCCTGTTTGATGCAGATGGGGATAAAGACCTCGACATGTATATTGTTTGCGGAAGTAATGAAATGGCGCCGGGTTCCGCAGCCTACCAGGATAAACTGATGATCAACGATGGCAAAGGAAATTTTTCGCCGGATACTGCCGCGCTTCCTCAAAACCTCATCAGCAAATCCTGTGTACGGGTGGCCGATTTTGATAAGGATGGAGATCCTGACCTTTTTATCGGAGGCCGTTGTTATCCGTGGAATTACCCCAGGCCGGTCTCCAGCAGCATTTTAAGAAATGACAGCAAAAACGGTAAAATAATATTTACAGATGTTACGAAGGAAATAGCGGGCAGCCTTGTAAATACCGGCATGGTATGCGATGGAACCTGGAGTGATTTTAATAAAGATGGCTGGCCGGATATCGTGATCTCCGGCGAATGGATGCCCCTGAAATTTTTAAAGAATGACCACGGCAAATTTATTGATGTAACGCCTGCTTCCGGCATCAGCAATAAGTCGGGATGGTGGGGCAATATGGTAAGTGGTGACTTTGACAATGATGGCGACGAAGATTATATCGTCAGTAATCTAGGAGAGAATTCTTTTTATAAAGCCAGCGATCAGTACCCGGTTGCTGTTTATGCAACTGATTTTTATAAGCAGGGCACCACGCAATGCCTCATCACGCTTTATCTGAAAGATAAGGCAGATGGTGTGCCCAAAGAATTCACCGCGCATAACAGGGATGATGTAATTGACCAGTTGCCTTTTATTAAAAAAAGATTCCTCACTTATTCCGCCTTTGCCAACGCTTCTTTTGACCAGTTGTTGACAAAAGAGGAGCTAAAGAATGCGATAAAATATTCTGCCAACTACCTGCCCGGATCTTTTGTAAGAAACAATGGCAACGGCACCTTCAGTCTGGAGCCTTTGCCCGCGATGGCACAATTATCAGCGATGAACAATATGGTCGCCGGAGATTTTGACAAAGACGGCAACCTGGATGTTTGCATCAGCACCAATGATTTTGGAACAGACCCGGCCAACGGGCGTTATGATGCATTGAACGGGTTGGTATTGAAGGGTGATGGCAAAGGAAAGTTTACCCCGTTAACCATCCTGCAGAGCGGGATCTTCATCCCCGGCAATGGAAAAGGCCTCGCCAAACTAAAAAGTGCAGATGGCCACTACCTGCTCGTGGCCGGCCAGAACAAAGGCCCTTTAAAAGTTTTTCGTTTAAGAGATTGAGTAGTTACTTGAATATATTGGTAGTCGCCCGATGAAGCAGCACCTCGTCGGGCGGTTCAACACCGCCTGACGAATAACTTGAAAGCACTTACCTGTTCCATTTTATTTGAATGCCGAAAAATGTTTTTTTCACCTGTTTACTCATCAGGCGACCCTGAAGTCGCCTGATGATGCAGCACCTCGTCGGGCGGTTCAACACCGCCTGACGAATTACTTAAAAGCACTTTCCCGTTCCATTTTATTTCAATGCAAAAAATGATTTTTTGCGATCACCTGTTAATTCATCAGGCGACCCTGAAGTCGCCCGATGATGCAGCACCTCGTCGGGCGGTTCAAAACCGCCTGACGAATTACTTCAAAGCACTTGCCGCTTCCATTTTATTTCAATGCCGAAAAATGATTTTTTGCGATCATCTGTTAATTCATCAGGCGACCCTGAAGTCGCCCGATGATGCGACACCTCGTCGGGCGGTTCAACACCGCCTGACGAATTTTGTAACGTGCCAGATACTACTTCATGTTAAAGAATAAACACACAGAGGCATCATGAACTGCTTTATCACCTGGTGTCAGACAACTAAGGTTGTACAGACACCGCTGTTGGTATCTGCACACGCGTGGAGCGTGTCTGATACCAATTCTCTAAAGGGAATTTTCCAACTGCGAATAAACTATTTAAGCTGCTTTATCACCTGGTGTCAGATAACTAAAGTTGTACAGATACCGCTGCCGGTATCTGCACACGCGTAGAGCGTGTCTGATACCAATTTGTAAAAGGGATTTTCCAACTGATGATAAATTATTTAAGCTGCTTTATTGCCTGGTGTCAGACAACTAAGGTTGTACAAACACCACTGCTGGTATCTGCACACGCGTAGAGCGTGTCTGATACCAATTTGTAAAAGGGATTTCCCATTAATGATAAAAACTATTTGAACTGTTTTATTACCTGGTGTCAGATAACTAAAGTTGTACAGACACCGCTGTTGGTATCTGCACACGCGTAGAGCGTGTCTGATACCAATTTCTAAAAGGGATTTTCCAACTGATGATAAATTATTCAAGCTGCTTTATTACCTGGTGTCAGACAACTAAGGTTGTGCAGACACCGCTGTTGGTATCTGCACACGCGTGGAGCGTGTCTGATACCAATTTCTTAAAGAGATTCTCCAACTTCAAATAAACTCTCTGAATTACATTATCACCCGTTGTCAGACAACCGGAATATTAAAGGCACTACTCGTTATTTCTGAAAACTCCTTGCTGAAAATGTAATAATTTTAAGAATGTACTTTGTTGAAAACAAGTTGTACCACATCTACAACCGCGGTAATAACGCACAGAAAATTTTCCTGTCGAGGGAAGATTACCTGTTGTTTCTCAAAAAAATCAGGCAACATATTTCTCCATACTGTGAAATAATCTCCTGGTGTCTGATGCCCAATCATTTTCATTTGCTTGTTTATACAACTGCTGCCAGTGTTACTGAAAATAAAGTAGGTGGCTTGCAACTGCAATCGTTAGCCAATGGTATCAAATTATTGTTGAGCAGCTATACAAAAACGATGAATAAGCAACAGCATAGAACAGGTAACCTTTTTCAGCAAAAAACCAAAGCCAAACAAGTGACGGATGATGCCGGCAAATATGCCCAGACTGTGTTTCATTACATTCATCAAAATCCCTGGCGTGCGGGACTTATTGGGAAAATGGAGTGGTGGGAGTTTTCCTCCTTTAGAGAATATATCCATGTACGAAACGGCTCACTGGTGAATCAATCACTGGCCAAAGAATTATTGGATATCAATGACGCCATCTTTTATCAGGAATCTTATCAAATTATCCCTGCGCAGATGGAAGATCGGATATTAAAAGGAGGGAATTGAAGGATGGCATCTACACACGCGTGGAGCGTGTCTGATACCAATTTCTTAAAGGGGTTTTCAACTACGAATAAACTTTCTGAATTACATTATCACTTGTTGTCAGACAACCAAGATTGTAAAGACAGTACTCGTTTTTTATGGAAACTCCTTATTGAAAGTATAATAATTTTAAAAATCCAACCATTCCCCCAACTCAACCCGCCAGCACCCATTTTTCACCTTTCCCTTTTCACTATTCACCTTTCACAATTCACTTTTTACCCAACCATTCCCCAACCCCAACCGCCCCATTTTTCACTTTCCCCCCACCTAAGCCATAGTAAAGTCATAGTAAAGCCATAGTTGAGCCATGTGGAAGCCATGTCAAACCCCTGTTTTAGCCGTTCTTTAAGCTCTTTTTAATGTTTTTGAACCTCATTTTGCCTGTTTTTATAGTGTAAGTAGCTATTGGTCAATCTGTTATTGGGGGTTGCACAACCCCT